>Ga0196970_1000166_pt1 | contig 103132 bp, 93 predicted proteins | sample S1v_513CmetaG_FD_148672 | JGI IMG/M metagenome (GOLD analysis project Ga0196970, IMG submission 148672) | Soil microbial communities from Anza Borrego desert, Southern California, United States - S1+v_5-13C | ecosystem: Environmental > Terrestrial > Soil > Desert | place: USA: California...
TCGGGAGGGGCATTAGCTCGGGGGTCTCGTCGCAGGCGAAACCGAACATCATGCCCTGGTCGCCCGCACCGATCTCCAGCTCCTTCTCGGTGACCTGGCCGCGAACCTCAATCGCTACGTCAACCCCCTGGGCGATGTCCGGCGACTGGGGGTCGATTGCGGTCATGACACCGCAGGTGGTGCCATCGAAGCCGTACTTGGCCCGGGTATAGCCAATATCCCGCACCACGCCACGAACCAGGTTAGGAATATCGACATAGGCGTCGGTGGTGATCTCGCCGGCCACCACGACGAGACCAGTTGTCAGCATGGTTTCGCAGGCCACGCGGGCCTTGGGGTCGAGAGCCAGGATCGCATCGAGCACCGAATCAGAGATCTGGTCAGCCATCTTGTCGGGATGGCCTTCGGTGACGGACTCGGACGTGAATACGTACCGCCCCTTACGAATCGTCATGGGAATCTGGTTACCTCCTTTAAGCTTCCTCTTCTCCTGCCGCTGCTCCGCTCACACATGAAAAAACCCTCCCCGCGAGGAAGAGGGTGTATGAGACGTCTCTTCGCTCTTATCTCCCGGTAGTCTAACCGGCTGGAATTGGCACCTTACCCGCGCGGGGCGGATTGGTTGCCGAAGCATCATAGGGCCAGTCCCTCAGCTTCTCTCGATAAGAGTATGCAACTGCGAATAGGATACCAAAGCAGGGGGGAGGTGTCAATATTCCCCCCTATTCTTACTGATCCATAAGGGCGGCATCGACCAGAGCGAACTTAATCGTGGCCTCCGCCTTCAGTTCATCCCCTACGAGAGCCCGACCCTTGCCGATTCCGAGCCCGCGCCGCATGGCAATGATCTCGACCTCCAAGCGGAGTTGATCGCCCGGTAGCACCGGCTTTTTGAACTTGGCCTCGTCTATTCCAGCCAGGAGCGGTACCTTGCCGGCAAACTCAGGCTGGGACATAAGTGCGACGCCACCAGCCTGGGCCATGGCCTCGAGCATCAGGACCCCCGGGAAGATTGGGTTGCCCGGATAGTGGCCCTGAAAGACCGGCTCGTTGGCTGAGATATTCTTGATTGCCACCACACGCTTGCCCGGCTCTATCTCAAGGACTCGATCGACCATGAGCATTGGGTAGCGGTGGGGAATTGTCGCCATAATCTTCTTGGCGTCCAGCGGATACCCCTCCTGATTATGTGGAATGCTAGTGGTAGTATACCACCATCCTCCCCATTTCTCCTGTCCTCAAACACCCGAGAGATGACCTGGCTCTTGACTGATGGACAGGCCACGCTTAACATGGTACCATACGGGGTATCGGTTAATGAGGCAAGGTGGAGGTGCAGGAGATGATCGTAGTCACACCTGAAGCGCAGCAGGAGATCAGCCGGCGCCTACAGGGCAAGCCGGAGACGGTCGGTTTCCGGATCTTCGTGCGCGGTTTTGGCTGAGGCGGCCCCAGTCTTGGGTTGGCTCTGGAAGAGCCGAGTGAGAACGACGAGCAGATTATCCAGAACGATGTGCGTGTCTACCTGGACCGTCGCGTTGCCGAGTGGTTCAGTGGCGCCCAACTCGGGTATGAGACCGACGAATGGGGTGGCGGCTTCACCTTCAACCACCCGGATATCGGTCAGTGCTAGGATAGGTCATTGCAATGGTTCAGGCCTGACCGCTCTGGTCAGGCCTGCTTTGCCATGTACACGACCCTGCCATTGCGGATCTGCTCAACGTTTCGGTTGATCACATGCCGCAGGAGGTACTTGTACGCCACGGCCTTCAGGCCGTGCAAGTTGCTCCCGTGCATGCCGTAGAAGGAATCGGGTGAATCGAAGACCCCGAAGTCCCGCGCAATGCCTTCGCTCTAGATATAGGTGTCGCCGCCGGTCCACACCACCGGAGGATTCTGCAGGTCGGTGACAGCGGCACCGTACCCACAGAAGGTGGTGCAGTCCGAGAAGGCGGCCTGGAGCCGGTGGAGGTAGGGATCGTCAAGAATGAAGCCCTCCATGTTCAACCACCGGCCCTGAAACTGGACCTCGACCCAGCTATGTATGATCTCAGGCGGAGCCGCGAGGTTGTAAATCCAGACCGGTATGGCGCCCCTCTGCAAAGCCTTATAGATGGTGAATCCGTGAAAACGGCACGGAATGCCTACGGCGCGCAGGAGGGCCATGAATAGGGTGCCCTTCGTATTGCACTGGCCGTAACCGTCCTTCAGGACCTGTGACGCGGGGATCTCGTCGCTGGCGTTGTAGCCGAACCGAATCTCATTCCGCACGTAGTCGTAGATTGCGTGAATCCGGTCCGCTTCGGAAAGCTGCTTCCACTGCCTCGTCCGAACGAGCGCCTGGATCTCTGGATGCTCGAAATCTAGGATCGGCGTCTGCTTCAGGTAATCCGGCTTCATGCGCTTGCCTCCATCAATTAGATGTTCGTTTGAATATCATAGTATGGGAGCAGGCGTCATCTGTCAATTGCTTGTGAAGAGGATCACAAGTTGTTGACCCCGCCTCCTTCGGAAGTCGGAGATTGAACAGGGCTTTCTCATCATGAATCAGAGTCAACCTTCTGGGACTATGGGCATCCTAGCTTTACTTCTATAGTGAAGAAACCGGGAGCTATGGGTGGGCATCCTCGGACCTGCCTCGGACTCCCGAAGAAAGTAAGGCGGTTTCGCCTTCCTTAGGAGGTAGCTCATGAACGCATGGGAAGGATTCCACGGCGGTAGCTGGCAGCGGCATATCGATACCCGTGATTTTGTCCAGGCGAACTACACCCCCTACGAGGGGGATGCTTCGTTCCTGGCTGGCCCAACAGAACGGACCAAGGCGCTCTGGGAGAAGGTATTCGCCATCTTCCGGGCAGAGCAAGCCAGGAAGGGTCCGCTTGAGATTGACACCACCACTCCATCCTCCATTCTTGCTTATGCGCCGGGCTATGTTGACAAGGAGTTGGAGTTGATTGTAGGCCTACAGACCGATGCCCCGGGCAAGCGCGGCTTCTACCCCAACGGCGGCTGGCGCATGGTGGAGGAGTCGATGGAAGCCTACGGCTACCAGCCTGACCCGCGCTGGGCGGAGGTCTTCACCAAGTTCCGCAAGACCCATAACCAGGGCGTCTTCGATGCCTACACACCCGAAATGAAGCTTGCGCGTAAGAGCGGGATCATTACCGGCCTGCCCGATGCTTACGGCCGTGGTCGAGTGATTGGTGATTACCGGCGGGTGGCCCTCTACGGCGTAGACCGCCTGATCGCGGCCAAGCGTGAGGAACTTGCCTGGACCGAACCCGATCAAATGGATGAAGCCACGATTCGCCAGCGGGAAGAGTTGGCGGAACAGCTGCGGGCGTTGGGTGAGCTGAAGGAGATGGGCTCCCGCTACGGGATCGACCTGAGCCGGCCGGCCGAGAATGCGCAGGAGGCGATCCAGTGGCTCTACATGGGCTACCTGGCTGCCATTAAGGAGCAGAACGGCGCCGCCATGTCGATCGGGCGAATCTCCACGTTCCTGGATATCTACATTCAGCGGGATCTGGATCGCGGGGTGCTGACGGAGGAGGGCGCACAGGAGCTGATCGACGATTTGGTCATGAAGCTCCGCCAGGTCGCTTTTCTTCGCACGCCCGACTACAACGAGCTCTTCAGCGGAGACCCGACCTGGGTCACCGAGTCGATTGGCGGCATGGGGCTAGATGGGCGGACTCTTGTCACCAAGAGCTCCTTCCGAGTAATCCACACGCTCTACAACCTGGGGCCGGCGCCTGAGCCCAACCTGACTGTGCTCTGGTCCACCCGGCTGCCCGACGGCTTCAAGCGCTTTGTGGTCAAGGCCTCGATTGACACCTCCTCGCTGCAGTACGAGAACGATGACGTCATGCGCCCATACTGGGGCGATGACTACGGCATTGCCTGCTGCGTGAGCGCAATGCGCATTGGCAAGCAGACTCAGCTCTTCGGCGCCAGAGCCAACCTGGCGAAGTGCATGCTCTACGCCATTAACGGCGGGATCGACGAGCGACTCGGCCTCCAGGTCGGCCCCAAGCTTCCGCCCATTACCGGCGAGGTGCTGGACTACGAGACGGTTCGGGAGCGGTTCAGCCAGATGATGGACTGGCTGGCCCGGCTTTACGTGAACACGCTCAACGTGATCCACTACATGCACGACAAGTACTTCTACGAGCGACTGGAGTTCGCTCTGCACGACCGGGACATCCTCCGGACCCTGGCCTGCGGCATTGCTGGCCTGTCAGTGGTGGCTGACTCCCTGTCGGCGATCAAGCACGCCCGTGTGCGCCCGATTCGAAACGAAAAGGGTGTAGCGGTCGACTTCGAGATCGAGGGCGAGTTCCCCGCTTACGGCAACAACGACGAGCGTGTGGACAGCATCGCCCGAGAGGTTGTGGAGGAGTTCACCGCCCGGCTCCGCAAGCATAAGGCCTACCGGAACGCCGATATCACCCTTTCGGTGCTGACGATCACATCGAACGTGGTATATGGTCAGAAGACCGGCAACACGCCGGATGGCCGCCGGGCTGGCGAACCCTTCGCCCCGGGCGCCAACCCCATGCATGGGCGCGATGTGAAGGGTGCCCTTGCCTCGTGCTGCTCGGTCGCCAAGGTCCCCTACGAGGCGGCCAAGGATGGGATCTCGTTCACCTTCTCGGTCATGCCTCAAGCGCTCGGCAAGGCGGATGATGAGCAGGTTCGGAACCTGGTAGCGATCCTGGATGCTTACGCCAGCCAGGGGGGACACCACATTAACGTCAATGCCCTGAACCGGGAGACCCTCATGGATGCGATGGAGCATCCCGAGCGCTACCCGCAGCTCACGATCCGGGTCTCGGGCTATGCCGTGAACTTTGTGAAGCTGACCCGTGAGCAGCAGCTCGACGTGCTCAACCGCACGTTCCACAGCTGCCTCTAACAGGCACGTGCCAAACGGCGACCGGGTGGGGCGGGTTCACTCGGTGGAGACCTGCGGAGCGGTAGATGGCCCAGGGCTTCGGTTCGTTGTCTTCATGCAGGGCTGCCAAATGCGGTGTCGGTACTGCCACAACCCAGATACCTGGGACCTGCGGGGTGGCCGTGAGGTGACTGTGGCGAGCCTGATCAGCGAGATCCAGCAGTACCTGCCGTTCATGACGGCGTCGGGCGGGGGGGTCACGATCAGCGGCGGAGAACCGTTGCTGCAGCCAGAGTTCGTGGCAGCGCTCTTCGCTGAATGTCGTAAGCGAGGGATCCACACCGCCCTCGACTCGAACGGCTATGCCACCCCGGAGTCGGCGCGGCCCGTTCTGGAGCAGACCGACCTGTTGCTGCTCGACCTGAAGCAGATGGAACCCACCAAGCACAAGGCCCTGACCGGTGTTGCCTTCGAGCGCACGCACGGGATCGCCAGGCTGGCTGCCTCGCTGGGGGTGCCCATGTGGATTCGGTACGTCGTGGTGCCGGGCTGGTCGGACTCCCCGGAAGATGTGGAGGCGCTGGCCGACTTCGTTCTCACCCTGCCGACCGTCGAGTTGGTGGAGTTGCTGCCCTACCATTTATTGGGGCGGCATAAGTGGGATACCATGGGGATTCCCTATCTCCTGAATGATGTCCAGCCACCGCCCCCGGAGACCATGTACCGGATTCGTAGCCAGTTGACCAGCCGCGGATTGCGCGTGCGGTGACACGGAGAGACCCGACCAGAATGCGCTGGTCGGGTCTCTCTTTACGCTATTCCTCTGGTAGCTGGTCGTACCACTTCCGGTAGTGCGCCTTCGCCCACTTTGCCGGAACCCAGCCCGAGAACATGCCGGTCACGCCAGGCTTGGAGCCGGGGTGCACCGTGGCCAAGTAGATATGGCCCAACACAGCGCAGCCCAGAACTAGGGCGGTGAGTGAGTGGATCGGGATCACCCAGGCCATGAGATCCTGGGGGAGTTCGGTCTTGAAGACCATCATCCACCCGGTGATTACCATGACCGGCCAGCCCAGGATCTGCAGGATCGAGTTGATCTTCTCACCACCGTTGAACTTCCCCTGCGGGGGCAACTCAACATGAAGGCCAAAGAACTCCTTGGCGAAGCCAGCGAGGAAGCCAACGTCGTCCTTGTCGAAGCGGAAGGAGTCACGGAACCACTTACCGGCGGTCTTGCGGGCCATGATAACCAACAGAGGAATGGTCAGAAGTGTGAACGGTATCGCGGCCACACGGTGAATCCTACCGAACATCACTAAAATGTCACGGTCTAGCACACCCGCGAGTCCGCGCACGACAAGTGCACCACCTGTAATCAGAAGGATCAGGAAGGTAATGGCGTGGTTCCAGTGCGCCAGGCGCTCACCGAGTACGAACCGGAGTACCTTGTCGCCTCGTTTGATTTCCTGCTGTGCCGTATGGCCAGCGCCCACAGCGCTCCGCTCAATGGTCGCCATGCTCCGCCCCCTCCTTCCGCATGGACTTCACGGCGTTGACCGCCATGCTGACCAGAAGCGCTCCCACCGTGCCGCCGAGCATGATCTGCCCGACAGGCTGGAAGATTGACTGCCAGGCAAAGGTGATTCCCGCAGCCTGGAAGTTCTCCGGCACCAGGTTCCGGTCGAAGCCCGGCGGTACCCGGAAGTAGAAGCTAGTCCCCTCAACCTTGACTACACCGTCCTGTGCAATTGCAGCATGGATCGGGTCGTCGGGATTCTCCATGTCACCGATCATGCGGGCGCCGGTCAGGCATGTCTGGACGCAGGCAGGCTGCTCTCCCTGGGCCATGCGGTCATAGCAGAGGGAGCACTTCCGGACCACGTTCGCCTCCTCGTCAAAGGTGCGAGCCTCATAGGGGCAGGCGGTCATGCAGTACTTGCAGCCAATGCACTTGTCGTAGTCGACCTTCACCGGGCCTTCACTGGTCTTGTAGGTCGCACCGGTAGGGCAGACGCTGGCGCAGGCGGGGTCGTCGCAATGGAGGCACTGGTTCACCACGAACATGGATGTCACGTTGGGATAGGTGCCCTGCATGTGCCGACTGATCTTGGTGTAGCGCATGTCGTAGTCAAGGCCGTTCACGTTCTGGCAGGCTACCGTGCAGGCTTCACAGCCGGCGCAGATACCCAGATCCACGTAGTAGGCGTACTTGGTCATGGGCTAAGCACCTACCTTTCGAACGGTGACCGTCGCGTCACCCTGCCCGAGAGCGCCGGAAACCGGGGTCACCATGATCGGGTAGAACCAGCCGTCGGACGCACCCTTGCCATGGGCCAGGCGCTGCTCCGGAACCATGGTACCGAAGCCGTGACACATCCACACACACTCGGGCCGGATTGCCTCGGTGACCTTTACCTTGATCTCCTGCTTGCCGTACTCGTTGGCCACCTCGACCCGGTCGCCGTCCTGAATGCCACGCTTGGCGGCCTCGGACGGGTGAATCCAGAGCTCGTTCTCCGGCATACGTGCATAGAGAGCGGGCACGTTCTGAGTGTAGCCGTTGGTGTGAACGGCTACATGGCCGTGGAGCAGGCGGAGCCGGTCGCCCTCAGGCTGCGTCTTGGGTGGGACCCAGCCCACCACCTCGGTGCCGCCCGACAGGGCGAACCCAACGTGGACCATCTCGGCCCTGCCTGAGCTGGTAGGCAGATTGTCGTAGTCGGGCGGTGTGGCAGAGACCTTCAGCACGCCCTTCTCCTTGAGGTTGGCAACCGTCCAACCTGTTGGCCCGAGCAGTGCGTTATTGTACTTCTCCATGTCGAAGTTGAAGTACCCATCAATCCCCAGCGCCTTGGCCAGGCCCTGGAGGATCTCGTAGCCCGACTTCGTATCGTACAGCGGCGGGATCACCGGTTGCCGAAGCGAGACCGTGTCGCCCACCACGGAGATCGCATCCATACGTTCCAGGTAGTGAGACTCGGGGAGTACATAGTGAGCATACATAGCGGTCTCGGACATTTGCGTGTCGATGGCCACCACCAGCTCAAGCTTCTTGAGCGCTTCGATCCAGCGGGCCTGGTCACCCGATGACTTGACCGGGTTGACCCGGAAGAAGATCGCAGCCCTCAGCTCGTAGGGGTCTTTGGACTCGACCACCAGCGGGATCGCCTGGATTGAGCCGAGACCCAGCGGATACTTGGTACCCTGGCCGTCAAACCGCACAGCGGCGGGCTTGGGATATGGGGTCCATGGCCCTGCACCTGCAGGGGCGCCTGTGGCCGCTCAGCCACCACCGCCAGCGTCGGCGACTTCTCCTTCCGGGATCACATCGATCGTACCTTGGTCCACCTTGGGCGAGAGCTTCAGGCCGCCCTTGGCGCCCATATTGCCTAGCAGGACATTCACGATCGCACCGGCGCGGGCCGCTTCGTAGCCGTTCCAGTACATGCCGTTGCCGCCGTGCCATCCGGGGTCAACCACCGCAGCCGGGGCGGCAGCGGCCAATTCCCGTGCGATACGCCGTACGGTATCGGCAGGAATGTCAGTATGCTCCACCTGCCACTCAGGAGTATACTTAACGATCTCGGCCTTGACCTTGTCAAACCCGTTAGCATGCGCCTCGACCCACGCCCGATTGTAAAGGTTCTCCGTGATTAGCACGTTGGCTATGGCGAGCAGGAAGGCCAGGTCGCCGGCTGACTTGATCGGCAGCCACTCGCCCCACCCCGCCAACTCGGAGTGCCGGGGGTCCAGAATCACGATCTTGGCGCCGTGCGATTTGGCCTGTGCGAGACCGTTCACTTCGTACACCTTAATGCCGCCCAGCAGATTGCGCCCAGCGCTCAGGTAGTACTTCACGTTCTTATAGTCTACCGTGGGTAAGGAGCCGAAGACGGCAGAGTAGCCTACATTTCGGTTGGCGAAGCAGTTTGCGGCATGACCAACGTGGTTGGGTGAACCGTACGCTTCGGTGAACCGCTTTGTGAGCGCCGAGTTCAGATTGTTGTACTCAGCAAAGACCAGGGCCTCAGGGCCATTTACGTTGCGGATCTGGTTCAACTTGGTGCCGATCTCTTCAAAGGCCTGCTCCCAGGTAATCGGGTGGAGGTTGCCGTCCTCCCCCCGCTTCATAGGCTGCTTCAAGCGATCGGGATCATAGAGGGCCGAAACACCAGCGTTGCCTCGTGCGCACGGCTTGCCAAGATTGGTCGGATGCTCCGGGTTCCCCTCAATGCGGACCACCTTGTCCTCGCGCAGCACAGCGTAGACACCACAACGGCTCGTACACATTTCGCACAGGGTGGGAATCTTCAGCTCGGCGGCCTCGGCGCTAGCTTTTCGGACCGGCAGGCCCAGGTCCGCCGCCAGCGCACCGGCAGTTAGCCCGCTTAGTTTGAGAAAATCACGGCGACTGAAGTCGGTCACACGCTCACCTCCAGTTGTGACGATGGGGCTAGCCCAAACCACTCAGGGCCAGTTTGGCTCCGGGTGGTTTGGGCCTGTGCCCCCTCACAGGTGTTACTTGACGATCGCGAAGCCGGCTGGCTCAGCGGCGGGGAAACCACCCTTGAACGAGATGGCGTTGTAGCCCGCCATGCGAAGTACGGCGACGGTCTGACCGGAGGTCTGGCCCGAGTAGCAAGCGACGATAATCTGCTTGTCCTTCGGCAGGGTGTCGAGCTTGGCGCCCACCTGGCCCATGGGAATGTTGATCGAACCCTCAATGTGGCCGTTGGCGAAGTCCTCAGCCTTCCGAATGTCGAGGATCACGAAGCCGGTTTCGCCTGCGTCAACCTTCTTCTTCACGTCGGCCGGGGCGATCATGTTGGAGTTGGCCGGCAGATTGCTGAAGTAGCTGACAGCGGCATCCTTGACGATTGTCTGCTTCTCGTCCAGCTTGGCCGGGGTGGCTGCCGGCAGAGTAGCTGCAGCGGTCGGGACGGGGGTCGGAATCTCCGCCTTGGCGAAGGAGGGGAAGCCGCCCTTCAGCGAGATGGCGTTGAAGCCCGCCATGCGGAGGACTGCAACGGCCTGCCCAGAGGTCTGACCGGAGTAGCAGTTGACAATGATCTGCTTGTCACGGGGAAGCTTGTCGAGCTCGGCGCCAAGCTTGCCCATGGGGATGTTAACGGCCCCTTCGACGGCGCCCTTGGCGAAGTCCTCAGCGGAGCGGACATCCACCAGAACGTAGCCTGTCTCCTTGGCATCGAGCTTCTTCTTGAAATCAGCGACATCGATCATGTTGGAGTTGGCCGGCAGGTTGCCAAAGTAGGCCACAGCGGTATCCTTCAGTACAGCGGCCTTGTCAACTGGGGCGGGAGCGGGGGTTGCGGGCGCCGTAGACGCCTTGGTCTCGGTCTGCGTACTGGCAGGGGCTGCTGCGGGCTCTTCCTTCGCACCACCACAACCGGCGAGGAACGCTAGCATTGTGAACACGCTCACAACCAAGGAGAAGCGACGCATCCATTTCGACATTCAAAAGACCTCCTTCACGCGAGTGGAGTCCTTGTGCATCCATGAGACCGGGGGGAATCATCGAGTGTGTCGCCTTGAGAGTACCGCGGGTTCCCTGACTACGAGAATCCGTAGAACCGTTCAATCTTCCGTGACTTCTTGGGAGAGCGGGAGAGATGTGTCGAAATGATACCCATACGGGTAATGGTACTATAGACCGACTAGCCCATTGGGGCCGTTTCGTACCACCCACCTAGCGGAAGAATGTTCCTCTGTTCACAATGTAGCATTCGCGCCGGCGGAAAGCCAGTAAACCCTAGAGCCACGGTCATTTGGAGAGTTGATTGGTATTGTGGACTCTTATACCTAGAACAGAAATAAGGGCGTGCCCCCTTGAGTATCTAGGGGTTGCACGCCCTCGAATGCACCGGACGGGGGATTTCCACCGTCTGCACTTCTCCTTACAATCACAGGTAGAGGCTCATATATCGCCGGAGAACGGCCGAGCCCAAAGCGGCACCAACCACGGCGCCGAGCAGCCAATACCAGGGTTGGACCGACAGGTTAACCATGCCACTAAGCACAGCCCCTAGCGTGCACCCCCAACCAACTCGGGCGCCATACCCCATGATCACCCCGCCTAGAAGGCGGATCAGGATCTGGGGACGGGTTCCGCCCGGTCTCCGGCGCCACTCGTGACCGAACTTGGCGCCAACGAAGCCGCCAACGGTCAGTCCAACGGCGAACGTAACCGGGGTCAGGTCATTGAACAGAAACGCCCGGGTGACGCCCCATGTCTGGCCGGTCAGGGCCATGAACCCAACCAGGAGCGCCGCCATGGCAAGGGCCCCGATCTCCGGTGACCAGGGTGCCCAGAGCCGTCCGCCCCTCCGCTCTGCAGGTAGCTCCTCTCCTGCCGGAGCTCGCAGTCGCTCCCATGCGTAGAGGGCGGCGAGGGCGATGAACAGCAAGCCGACAGCCGTCCAGCCAGCAAATGTTGGCTGAAGCCGAGTCTGACTCAGCAGCGGCAGCTTCTGGTAAGCCCAGGTCCCGACCATTAGCCCGGCGAGAATATAGACTTGGGAGATCTGGCCCTCGCCGAAACGCCAGAAGGCGCCAGCGGCGCAACTCCCTCCCAGGATCATCCCGAAGGCAAAGAGCCCCCCACCCAGCAAGGCGCCTAGCGGTGTGGGCCCGACCACGGGCGTCGCTGGGATCTGCCGCAGTGAGTAGATCGTGGCCCCACCGGCAACGGTGACCAGGAACAGGAGCAGGATCGCTCGGGTCATGTCAATGGCCCGGAAAAGGAAGAGGTCTCGCAGCGCACTGACAAAGCAGAGCCGGGACCGCTGAAAGACGAAGCCAGAACCAACGCCTGCCAGCAGTACCCACCCCAACATTGTGAACGATGTCACGAGAACACCTCGCCTCTGAATGGGAGTGAGCATGCGTGATCGAAGAACTCGCTACCTTCTCGGCTGTCGTGAAGCATGGTTCCATGACCCGAGCCGGCCAGGAGCTACACCTGTCCCAGCCAGCGATTAGCCAGCGGCTCCGTCTCCTGGAGGAGAGCTACGGCATGCCCCTCCTTCGCCGGACGAATCGAGGGGTGGAGTTGACCAAGGCTGGCGAGGTCCTGCACCGGTACGCCCAGCGGTTCCTGAGTCTGGACCGCTCCCTTCAGGAGGAGATGTCCGCCCTGCGGGCTGCTGAGCCAAGACAGATCACCATTGGGGCGACTTCGTCCATAGGAGGGTACGCCCTACCCTGTACCGTCTACCTCTTTCAACAGAAGCACCCTTCGGCTCGTATCCAGTTGGTAATTGGGAAGCGGGCGGAGGTGCTGCAGAAGCTGGAAGATGGCGTCCTCGATCTCGCCCTGGTAGAGGGGCCTGGGGAGGATGATATTCCGGACGAGTGGCAGAAGAGCGTGGTCAGCGAGGAGGACCTGGTCCTCATTGGGCCTGTCACCGGTCCCCTTGCCGAGCGAGAGGCTTACACCGTCGAGGATCTACTAAAGGCCCCGGTGATCGTGCGGGAGCCTGGCGCAGGATCTCGACTGGTCTTGGAGCGGGTCTGGCAGAGCCTCGGGCGGAAGTGGAGCGAGCTGAATATTGCCATGGAGTTGACCAGCCTTGACGCCGTCAAGACATCAGTCGCCTCGGGCCATGGGGTCTCGCTGATCAGCAAGTGGTGCGTTCGAGCCGATGCGCGCATCGGCAGTGTTCGGATCATACCCCTGGAGGGGCTGCAGTTCCGGAGTCAATGGACACTTGTCTACCCAAAGAATGGGATGCGCGGTGCGATCGACAAGGCCCTTCTCCGGACACTCCGGTCCCCTGCGGAGCGCGGTTTCTGCTAGCGCCGCTCAATCTCAAACCGCCAGATTCCGTCAGCGACCTCGCTGACACGAAACCGGCAGGGTAGCCTGCGGAGGTGCTCCCGCAGGAGGCGGACTGTGCACGAGTGGTCGGACTCCATGATCAGCCAGTCCCCTGGTTGCATGGTCCCGAGCTTGTGCTCCGCTTTCAAGAGGGGTGCGGGACACATTTCGCCGTACACGTGCATGGTGAAGGTCACCAAGGCATCCACCTCCCTGGGTGACTCTTCGTGAAAGCCGCTTGTTTTCCCTTGAGCCATAAGGTCTACCCAGTCTGTAGCCCAAAGGTAAAGCCCCCCGCCTGCATCGGCGAGGGGCCTGTCTTGTACTAGAGGATCTTGCGGAGGATCACCAAGTGGTCGTCTCGCAGCTCGAAGTGCTCCAGCGCCTTCCCGGTGCCCAAGGCCACGCAGGAGACCGGGTCTTCTGCGAGGTAGGCGGGCACGCCTGTCCGAGACGTGATCACCTTGTCCAGCCCATGGAGCATGGCCCCGCCACCCGTCATTATCATTCCACGTTCGATGATGTCAGCGGACAGCTCAGGCGGGGTGGCCTCCAACACTGCCTTGACCGTGTCGCAGATCGATGCAACGTGGTCCGCAAGCGCTTCACGGGTCTCCTCGCTGGTAATCGAGATATTCTTCGGCAGGCCGGTCATGAGGTCGCGGCCCCGGACCTCCATGGTCTCGTTCCGGCTGTCGCAGCCGGCACTTCCCACCGTGATTTTGATCTCCTCGCCGGTCCGCTCGCCAATCAGGAGGTTGTACTTCATCTTCACGTAACGGACAATGGCCTCATCAAACTTATCGCCGCCAATGCGGAGCGACTCGCTGCGCACAACGCCGCCGAGGGAAAGGACGGCAATGTCCGTGGTGCCGCCCCCTATGTCGACCACCATGTGGCCGGTCGGCTGGGTGATATCAAGACCGGCGCCCAGGGCTGCGGCCAGCGGTTCCTCGATCAGAACGGCGTTGCGAGCGCCGGCCTGTACGGCAGCCTCAATCACGGCCCGCTTCTCGACCGTCGTTACGCCTGCCGGAACGCAGACCACAACGCGGGGACGCGACAGGAGGCGGGGACCTGCCACCCGCCGGATGAAATCCTTAAGCATGGCCTCCGTCACATCATAATCAGCGATGACCCCTTCGCGCAGGGGCCGGGTCGCAATGATGTTGCCCGGAGTCCGACCGAGCATACGACGGGCCTCTTCTCCGATCGCGAGAACTTGCTTCGTATCACGGTTCATCGCGACCACGGACGGCTCCCGCAGAACGATGCCCTTGCCCTTTACATAAATCAGCACAGTCGCTGTTCCCAGGTCAATTCCGATATCTGTCGCCCATCCGAACACTGTGTCGATGCCTCCTGTCCAAGGCCCTGGAAGAGTTAGACCACGGCACTTCTCCAGTTCGACACGGGTATTCGAAGTCCTTCGGATCAAAAGGTGTCCAACTATTTTTCCAGATACTTTTGGCGTGTAGCAGCACCACCCCGAATATGCCGCTCCGCCTTGTTGTAATCCAGCACCCGCTTGACTCGGTTGGCCAGGTCCGGATTGATCCGGGGGAGGCGCTCGGTCACGTCCTTGTGGACCGTGCTCTTGGAGACACCGAAAAGCAAGGCTGTATCCCGCACGGTGTCCTTCGTGCGATAGATATGACTGCCAATGTCAACCACCCGTTTCCAGATGTGGTCTTTCACCGCTGGGCCCCCTTCGCCCTCTTGGTTGATAGAGTCTATTGGCGAGTGGGGCGAAACATGCCGACGAGGCGGTGGCTTCGTGTAGAAGCAGAGAGCCCGCCGATTCCACCAAGGGAGATCGACGGGTTCTGTCGAGTAGACTACTGCTTCAGCAGGGTCAGTGGGTTCACTGGGTTGCCGTTCACACGCACGGTAAAAGCGAGGTGCGAACCCATTGCCCTACGAATGGGTCCCGGTTCCCCGACCTGCCCCACGACAGCACCGGCCTCTACGGTCGCTCCCGGGCTGACCTGCACCGCGCCAAGGCCCGAGTATTCCGTGGACAGGCCACCGCCATGGTCCAGGGCGAGGACCACCCCCTCAGCGGGGTCGCGCTCCACCGTGGTAACAATCCCCTTGGCAGCGGCGAGAACGGAGTCGCCCGCCTTCGCCTGGAGGGCCATGGCCGTATACTGGCGGTAGTCGCCGTAGGCGGAGTCAACGGATTCGAACGCTTTGAGAACCCGAGGGGTACCAACCAGGGGATAGACCAGTGAGTCTGGTCGAATCATCTCCTCAGGGGCGACTGCCTCAGGGGGCGTGTTAGCCTCAGCAGAGACGGGAGGCACCTCAGCCGGGGATTCAGGCGCCGGGGTTGTTGCCCCCGGAGCTGTCGGTTCCGGTGGGGTTTCGGACAAGGGGGCCATGAGGAACGTCTGGTAGGCGACGAGTGCAGCAAGCAGGACCAGCAGTCCCGCAACGGAGAGGAGCGCCATCCTCCGCTCGCGAGGTAGCCGGACTAGCCAGGAACCGGGAAGTCTTCGGGCAGGTTTCACCAGGATCACCTCAGCCCTTAGCCTGCCCAGTTCTCCCTACTCCTAGACCACAGAATGGAGACTAACTCTCGAACAGACGGCTTATGGTTACCCCCTGGTAGTAGTGGGTCAGGATCTCCGTAGACTGCTTCCCGGCCCTGGCCATGCCGTTCGCTCCATACTGGCTCATACCAACACCATGACCATTTCCGACAGTCTCCACCACCACCTTGCCGTCCTGGAGGAAGACCCGAAAGTCGGTGGAGGGAAGGCCAAGCCGCTCCCGGAACTCCCGGCCGGTGAGGGTGAGTTCACCGACCTTTACCGTCTTTACCCTGCCCGTTGCGGTCCGGGCGGTCACCTGGACAGGCGATCGGCCTGCACCTGTGGCGGTGGTGACAGCCAGGGTCGGTGGTATCTCACCGCCTAGGGCGAGGGCGAAGGCATCCGGCGAGAAATGGGTCTGCTGGACCAGGCGCGGAGCGTCAGCGCCCCAGTGGTCATCGACCGAGACAAGGTACGGTGCGGGGTTGGCGAAGTACTCCTCGGCGTTCTCCGTAGCCTTCCCCGAGACCCCGTGGTAGAGCGGGTCGATCAAGACTCCCTTATGGGTGAGCACAAGGCCAGAGGTCTCCGCTTGAGCCCGCTCCAACCGCCTCCAGAAGCTCTCAGCGACCAGTTTTCCGTGCCTTGCGACCAGCGTATCCCGGTTCATGAAGGCCTGGTTGGTGCTGAAATCTGCGCAGACATCGGCTGCTGGGTTGAGCGGGCACCCTCCCTGGCCGCCAAACTGGCGCATCCGGCGCACTGTGTAGGTACGTGCCACAATGAACTGTGCCTTGATTGCCTCCATCTCAAATTCGGGCGGCATCTCACCAGCCACAACACCCTTCAGATAATCCCCCAATGGAATAGCCTCTACCTTCTTGGTATCCGGGAAGTAGACCTGAACGGGTATGGAGTCGGCACCATCGGGCAGGGTGGATTCGGCCGGGCGCCGGCCTAGTAGCCCGATCGTGGTCGGCAGGGCCAGCATGATCGTTGCGAGCACGAGCAGGGTGATCGTCATGGTACGCAGCATTGGTCGTCCTCCAAATTGACCGGCGGGCAGTAGCACCTGCCAGCCGGTGATCTCACATAATCTGTATGGAGGGCGAGCCGCCGATATTACATAAGACGGGGGCTAGTAGTCACCTGTCATGGCGGGCCAGGTTACGAATAACCTTACCCCCTGGTCCATTTGTCTGGCGGCAACCTGCACATTCACATCGTGAGGGCCGGTGGGAAGTGCGCTGGTGCGGGCCGCCACTGAGGCTGAGCGCCCTTCTGTCCATGGCTGGCGGGCTGTGGCTTTCAGGCTGTCCAGGGCGCTATTGACCAACCCCAGCAGGTCCGAATCTGCCTTGCCGGTCAGCCCCTCCAATTGGATGTGTGCTTGCTCTGCGATCCCTTCCGACAGTAGCGCTGCGCTCAGGGCCTCGTACCATGTGGGCCACTGGGTGAGCATTTCACCGGTCAGGCGCCATCGTAGCTCCAGGTAGTAGAGGTCGTCACGCGTTATGAGGTCAACCCGGGGTTGATCAGCCAGGCGGACCGGCTGCGTCGCATTTGTCAGCGCCTCCCGGAGACGGAAGGGGAGAGCGGGATCGGAAATGGGCGCCGTGAGCATGAACGAGACGGCATCGAGCTGGCCACCAACACTGGACATGGCACGGGTAAGGCCCGACAGTGCGGGTTCACTCACCCCGCTCCGCTGCTGGTGGTCCATGACCATTCCGATATATGCCAGAAGCCCAATCAAGCAGATGATCGCAATCCACTGACGCAAACCAACACACCTCCTGACCGTGAGTCTTGACAGTAGTTCTTTCAGGTAAACCAGAATAGGCTAAACAGATAGCGGGGATCCTACCAGTTGGCCCATGCGCTGAGGAACGGCAGGAGAATCGGGAGTTCCCCCGTATTACTTCATTACGGCAGGAGCCGTCCTGGTGAGAGAGGGGACAACAGTCCCCCCTTCTTCATGTCTGTCCCCAGATTGGCACGCGTTTCACAAAGGCGGTGACTTCCTGTGAGCCCAAGTCCTTTTCTCATGGGCGCCCTGGTAGTAGGTGCAGCCCTTACCGTGCCGCTGGTCCGCTGGGGGCCCCGCTGGTGGCGGCTATGGCGGCAGGAAGTAGCGACGCAGGAAGCGTTCGACTTGGCCAAGGATCGCATCCAAAAGGAGGCGAGTCACGTGTTTCAGCTGTCTGGCGACGAGTTGCAGCGAGAGCTGGAGGCTCAGAACTACTTCCTCGACCATATCAGTGTCATGAAGCTCTGGTCATATCTCCGGCAAGGGAAGCCGATCGGGCTGCGTGGTGAGCCTGGCATTGGCAAATCTCAGTTGGCCGAGTCCTTTGCAAAAGCGATGGGCTATACCTTTATCGACCTCGAGTGCCACAGCCACCTTGAAGCCGAGGAGATCGGCATCTCCTGGAATGGCTTCAAGCAGATCGTAGATGCACAGGCGTACAAGGCGACCGGTACGGGTGACCCGCCGAACCTGTACACCCTGGAGTACCTGAATCGGACACCACTCCTGGAGAGCCTCCTGTCCGACAAGCCGTGTGTTGTTCGGGTTGATGAGGTTGACAAACTGAATGAGCACACCACAAACTTCTTCCTCCGCTACCTGGATAAGAAGGAGCTTGTCGTTCACAATTTGGACCAGCCAGGGCAGGCCAAGATCTTAAGGGCGAAGGCCCCCCTCTTCGTCTTCCTCACCTCAAACGAGTACAAGCGGCTGGACACAGCGTTTATGCGGCGTACGGTCTGGCTGGATCTGCTATTCCCCACGGAGGCGGCGCTGGCATCGATCGTTGAGACATCGGTTGGTGTACCTCAGGACTTTGCGGTCCGGGTGGCCCGGATCGTTATGCAGCTACGCCAACTGAACATGGAGAAGAAGCCAGCCATTGCCGAGGCCATTGAGTGGGCCCGAGCCCTCGTTGACGTGGGTGATGGGCGGATCACCCCCGAGACGGTCGAGGTGACAATCGGGTTCCTGGCCAAATACCCGGAAGATGAAGCAATTGTCAAGGAGGCGCTCCGGCGGTGGTACGACGGATTTGGCAGAACCGCCTAGTCCTCGCTCTCACCCGCCCATTCCGCCTCTTCCTGCGTTGGTTGCTGATCTGGCTCACCCATTTGATCCAAAAAGCGAAACGCTCAGGACGGGTCACCGCCCGGTTTCTTCAGATCATGGTCAAGCCGCGAGACCCCAATAACGTGTTCGTAGAGCCTACAGAGGCCTCCGAAGAATCGCGGGAGGGGTCGGTCGGCCCCCTTGAAGAGATCGCCTCAGGCGGGTCCGGTACCTCGCTGCTCTGGTCGGGCGGCGGGGCGGGCAGTGGGAGTCAAACCACCCCAGCAACCGCTAGCGTCTCCCTGTGGAAGGGCGCCAAGCAGGCGAACCCGGCAGATGCAGCCCCTGGCGCAGAAGCTGCCAACCGGCGGTACGCATATATTGACGTCATGTCCGCCCAGCTTCGCAAGATCTCGCCTGCAGACATAAAGATCCTCGAAGAGCTGATCCAGCGGCTTGCCCGCAAGTGGTTGGATATTGATGAGACCTTTGCCCGCGCCTCTCGCCGGAACCGGTTGGATATTGGCAGGACCCTCCGCTATAACATTCCAAGGTACGCAGGTGCTATTCTGAACTTCCAGTGGGCCGAAAAGGAGTACCCTCTTCCACAGGAGGCCAAGCCCGCTCGTATTCTCGTCATTGGCGATGTCTCTCATTCCATGGTCCACTATGTTAGTGTGCTATTGTTCTTCTTTCATAGCCTCAACTTCAAGTTCATCGTGGAGAGCTTCGTCTTTAGTGAGAGGGCTACCCACTCCACCCCCTACCTGAATGGGCTGGGGAGCTTCGAGGAGAAAGTGAACCGGCTGATCCAGGGAGCGAAGTCCTGGAACGCTGGCACCCGCTTCGGCTCCGCCCTGGAGGAGATCGCCCAAACCGCCTATGTCGACGAGTATACCTACGTGCTGATCGCCACCGACGGGAAGGTCTCCCTTACGGCTGAGGAGTCTGAGAAAATCAAGCTCTACATGGGGGAGCTACGGAAGCGAGCCAAACAGGTCATTTTTGTGACACCCTCTGCTGACTTTTCCGCCTCTGCTACTGACTCCGCGCATGCCAAACCGCGGCGCCTTGGGAGCTTCAAGTACGGGTTCGAGGAGATCCCGATCTGGATGGGCTCCAACGTCTGGTACGGCACCCTCGGGCAATATGCTGATCAGATCTACCTGATTCGCACGGTTCATGACCTGATTGACATGACCGAGACGCTGCTGATTAACAGCCAGACAAACGCCCGCAGGCAGGCAGACTGAAGGCCGGAGGCAATGCCTCCGGCCTCTCTGATCGAACATTTTGGGGAGGGTCAGTTCATGCGCCACTATCTCTCCCAGGTCGTGTTACAGGTAGGTTCTGACCTGGTCGCTGTGAAGGCCAAGGTGTGCGCTCTTGAGGTAACGGAGACCGGGGATTGGCGAGTGATCCTGCAAGGGCTAATGCCGGAGACCCTGGTTCTACTCCAGGACCTCTTCGGTACCCCGCACGTGGTCCATGTCCAGGGTCGGTTAGAGACCGACCAACGGGTTCGTGGTGACGCCCGAGTAGCAAAACTGAGTGTCGGCAACCTGGCCGTGGCTGTTCTCGAAGGGACTAGCAACTTGGCCTAGTGTTCAAAACGAGTCGGGAGCAATTGCTCCCGACTCGTTTGCTCAGCACTGATTAGCCCTTCCGGTCCTCATCGATCACACCGGCTGCACGCAGTCTGTTCACCGCACGGCGGAGGGCGATCTGCGCCCGCACGTGGTCAATGTTGTCCGACCGGTCGCGCAGGCGAGTTTCCGCCCGCTTGCGAGCCTCCTGCGCACGGAGGACATCAATCGAGTCACCCAACTCGGCCGTGTCCGCAAGGACCGTAATCCGATTGTTTGAGAGCTCCATGAAGCCGCCGGAGAGTGCGATCCGCTTGTAGCCGCCGTTTTGCTTGTACTTCAGCATGCCGATCCGCAGGTTCGCCACCATGGGGGCGTGGTTGACCAGGATACCCATGGAGCCATCGACCACGGGAATGACGACCGCCTCGGCGGTGATATCCTTCACGACAGAGCGCTCGGGGGTGATCACGCTAAGGGTCAACGTTTCGGCCATACTACTTCACCTCGGCCAGTAGCTGCTTGCCACGCTCCACAGCGGCCTCGATGGTGCCCACCATGAAGAATGCCTGCTCGGGCAGATCGTCGTGCTTGCCCTCCAGGATCTCCTTGAAGCCACGCACCGTATCCTTAATGTCGACATAGACGCCAGGCTGGCCGGTAAAGGCTTCCGCCACGAACATCGGCTGCGACAGGAAGCGCTGGATCTTACGAGCCCGGGAAACCGTCAGCTTATCCTCGTCAGACAGTTCGTCCATACCGAGAATGGCGATGATGTCCTGGAGCTCCTTATAGCGCTGCAGGGTCTTCTGGACGCCACGGGCGGTCTCGTAGTGCTCACGGCCCACGATGTTGGGATCGAGAATACGAGAGGTGGAGTCCAGCGGGTCGACCGCCGGGAAGAGGCCCAGAGCGGCGATATCGCGGCTCAGAACCGTCGTGGCGTCGAGGTGGGCGAAGGCGGTGGCGGGAGCCGGGTCGGTCAGGTCGTCGGCCGGCACGTAAATGGCCTGAACCGAGGTGATCGAGCCCTTCTTGGTCGAGGTGATACGCTCCTGCAGATAGCCCATTTCGGTCGCCAGGGTCGGCTGGTAGCCGACGGCGGAGGGCATACGGCCGAGCAGAGCGGACACCTCAGAACCCGCCTGAGTGAAGCGGAAGATGTTGTCAATGAAGAGGAGAACGTCCAGGCCGGACTCATCGCGGAAGTACTCCGCCATGGTCAGACCGGTCAGCGCCACACGCATACGAGCGCCGGGCGGCTCGTTCATCTGACCGAAGACCATTGCAACCTTGTCGATAACGCCGCTGTCCTTCATTTCGTGGAACAGGTCGTTACCTTCGCGGGTGCGCTCGCCAACGCCGGCGAAGACCGAGAGGCCGCCGAACTTATAGGCGATGTTGTGGATCAGCTCCTGCATGGTGACGGTCTTGCCGACGCCTGCACCGCCGAACAGACCAATCTTGCCGCCCTTGGCGTAGGGGCAGAGCAGGTCGATAACCTTGACGCCAGTGACAAGCTGCTCGGTCGCCGGATTAACGTCGGCAACACCGGGCGGAATGCGGTGAATCGGCAACTTGGTCGCGGTGCCAACCTCGCCGGCGCCGTCAACGGTCTCACCGATCACGTTGAAGATACGGCCGAGAACGGCATTACCCACGGGAACGGAGATCGGAGCACCGGTGTCGGCAACGGGCTCACCGCGGCGCAGGCCGTCGGTGGAGTCCATAGCGATGCAACGGACGTTGTTGTTGCCCAGGTGCTGCGCAACCTCAAGGACCAGGTTGATATTGCCCTTCTCGCCGCCGTTCTTGATCACGAGGGCGTTATTCAGGGCAGGCAGGTAGCCGTCACCAAACTCTACGTCGACAACGGCGCCGAGTACCTGAAGAACCTTACCAGTCTTCTCGCTCATCTAAGTCCCTCCTAAGCGGCCTTAGCCCTCGAGGGCTGCGGCGCCGCCGACGATTTCAGAGATCTCGCGGGTAATGCCGGCCTGACGGGCACGGTTGTACGCGAGGGTCAGCTTGGCGATCATTTCACCGGCCTTGTCGGTTGCGCTGGACATGGCGGTCATACGAGCGCCATGCTCAGAGGCCTTCGACTCCAGGAGAGCCTGGTAGAAGACCGTCTCGGCAAACCGGGGCACCAGCGTGTTGAGGACCTCTTCCGCCGACGGCTCATAAATGTACTCCGTCTGCGGACCCTCGACCTTCTCACCTTCGGGCGGAACGACCGGGAGGAGCTGGATCTCGGTCGGGCGCTGCGTCACCGGGTTGACGAACTCGGTGTAGAGCAGCCGGACCTCATCCACCTGCCCGCTTACATAGAGATCCACAAGCTTCTGGACCATCTGCCGGGCGACGGAGAAGCTAATCTCCTCCCCAAGGCCGGTGTACTCCAGGACCGGGGTAACCCCCCGCTTCGTGAAGAAATCACGGCCCTTCCGGCCAATGGCGACCAGCTTCAGGGGACGGGCGTCCGCCTTCATGGTGGCGTTCGCCCTGCGGATCATGTTGACGTTGAAGGAGCCGGCCAGGCCACGATCGGCGGTGATCACCACATAGGCGACCGTGGGAGTGCCGGTCCGCTGCGCCAGCAGCGGATGGTTAGCGCCTGCGCCGCCCTGCACCAGGCGAGCGAGCGTCTTCGCAAGCTCACGGGCGTAGGGGCGAGCGGCGAGAACCTTGTCCTGAGCCTTGCGGAGCTTCGCAACGGAGATCATTTTCTGAGCCTTGGTGATCTGCTGCGTGCTCTTGACCGCCTTGATCCGGCGGAGTACTGCTTTCTTGTTCTCAGCCAACTCTGCTCACCACCCTTACTGGTTGGCGGCGGCGCGCTGACCGTAGCCCTTCTTGAACGCCTCGACGCCAGCCTTCACCTGGGCCTCAAGCTCCTTCCACTTGCCGGTCTCCATCTTGTGGAGCAGGTCGGCGTGGTTGGCCTGGAAGTAGGTGTGGAGATCCTTCTCGAAGCTAGCGACCTCATGAAGCTCGAGATCATCGAGGAAGCCGTTGGTCGCGGCGACGATCGAAAGGACCTGCAGGCCGACAGAGAGCGGCTGGTACTGCGGCTGCTTCAGCATCTCAACGGTGCGCTGGCCACGGGTAATACGGGCCTGCGTGACCTTGTCAAGGTCAGAACCGAACTGAGCGAAGGCAGCAAGCTCGCGGTACTGGGCCAGGTCGATCTTCAGGGTACCGGCGGTGCGCTTCATGGTGTCGACCTGCGCCGACCCGCCGACGCGGGAGACCGAGATACCGACGTTAATCGCCGGACGGACGCCCGAGTTGAAGAGGTCGGTGTCCAGGAAGATCTGGCCATCGGTAATGGAGATCACGTTGGTGGGAATGTAAGCCGAGACGTCGCCGGCCTGGGTCTCAATGATCGGCAGAGCGGTCAGCGAGCCAGCGCCCAGGGAGTCATTCAGCTTCGCAGCGCGCTCCAGGAGGCGGCTGTGCAGGTAGAAGACGTCGCCCGGGTACGCTTCGCGGCCCGGCGGGCGGCGCATGAGGAGGGACATCTCACGGTAGGCGAACGCCTGCTTGGTGAGGTCGTCGTAAATAATAAGCGCGTGCTTGCCGTTGTCACGGAACCACTCGCCAATGGCGCAACCGGCGTAGGGAGCGAGGAAGTTCAGCGGCGCGGGCTCGGAAGCGGTGGCGGCAACGATGATCGTGTAGTCCATGGCACCAGCATCGGTCAGGGTCTTCACGACGCCCGCGATGGTCGAGGCCTTCTGGCCAATACCAACGTAAATGCAGACGACGTCCTTGCCCTTCTGGTTGATGATGGTGTCAACGGCCACAGCGGTCTTGCCGGTGCCACGGTCGCCGATGATCAACTCACGCTGGCCACGGCCGATCGGCGTCATGGCGTCAATCGCCTTTATGCCGGTCTGCAGCGGCTCGTGAACCGACTTACGGGTAATGACGCCAGGGGCCTTCCGCTCAACCGGATAGTACTCCTTGGCGTCCAGGGCGCCCTTGCCGTCCAGCGGCTGGCCGAGAGCGTTGACCACACGGCCAACAAGGCCAGGGCCGACAGGCACCTCGACCACGCGGCCGGTCCGCTTCACTTCCATGCCTTCCTTGATGTCCGTGTACGGACCAAGGATAACGCAACCGATGTTGTCCTCTTCCAGGTTGAAGGCCATGCCCATGACGCCGTTGGGGAACTCCAACAACTCAGAAGCCATGGCGGACTGCAGCCCATAAATACGGGCGATACCGTCACCAACCTGGATGACCCGGCCGACGTTTGAAGTCTCGATATCGGTGGAGAAACGCTCGATCTCCTGCTTCAGGATCGAGGAGATTTCCTCAGGCCGAATGCTCATCCCAGTTTCACCCCTAGTTACTCAGCTTTGGAACTGATCAGGCGCTCATGCATGCGGCGAAGACGAGTCTTGATGGAGCCGTCCATCAGGGTATCGCCCACTCGCACGACCAGGCCGCCAATCAGCTCGGGAGCGACCTGGGTCTGGAATTTCACACGCTTTCCAAGCCGGCTGACCAGCTTGGTCTCAAGGGTCTGGATCGTCTCCTCAGGGAGAGTAAAGGCCGAACGGACCTCGACTTCCACGACCCCGCGGGCCTCGTTAGCCAGGTCCAAAAATGCCCGATAGATCTCAGGGAGATTGGCCTCACGGCGCTTGCGAACGACCACGTTGAGGAAGTTCAGAACCAGCGGCGAGACCTTACCGCCAAACAGCTTCTCGATCAGGTTGTGCTTCTTGGCAGGGGAGATCAGGACATCGTTCATGATGGCACGAAGATAGCCATCGGTCTCGATCATCTTGGTCACCAGCTGCAACTCGTTGTCAACCTGCTCGGTGACACCCTTCTCCTGGGCCAGGTCGAAGAGGGCACGAGCATAGCGGCGAGCGACTGCCTGATTCAGCATTAGTGCTTGCCTACCTCGGCGACGAAGCTATCGGCAAGGCGCTTCTGCTCGGCGGTATCGAGGTTCTTCTCGATAACCTTGCCAGCCACGGCCACCGCCAGATTAGCGACCTCCTGCCGCAGTTCGGCAAGAGCCTTCGTCTTCTCCCGTTCGATGGTCTTGGTGGCGTTCTCGAGCAACTCCGACGCCTTGGCCCGAGCGTCGGCCTCAATCTGCTCCTTGGCAGCGTTGGCGCCCTTCACAGCCTTGTTAATAATCTCCTGCGCCTCGCGCTGGGAGTTGGCGATCTGTGCCTCGAACTCCTTGCGGAGCCGATCAGCCTCAGCGCGATCTTCGGCAGCCTTCTTCAGAGCGCTCTCGATCTCGTTCTCGCGAGCGCTAATGGCGCCGAGCAGAGGCTTGTACAGGAACCTATGAAGACCCCATAGGAGTATGGTAAAGTTCACTAGAGTCCAGAGAAGCTCGGGAATCGACGGGAAAGGGTTGAAGTTACTCCCCGCCGCGAGCGTAAACAGGAAGCTCATGTCCAAAAGAAGTTCCCCCCCTCTCTAGTAAGGGGCGACCAGAGGTGACTAGCCTCGGGTCGCCCCCTCCGAGTTACGCGATCTAACCGGGCAGGATGAAGATGATCAGCAGGCCGATCAGCAGGCCGTAGATGGCGATGGCTTCCATAAGGGCCAGCGACACGATCAGAGCGCCACGAACATCGTTGGCGGCCTCCGGCTGGCGCCAGATGGCGTCCATCGCAGCAGCGGTAGCCTTGCCCTGGGCCATGGTGGCGCCGATGGCGGCAACAGAGATAGCAAGAGCGGCAGCGATCGCAATCCAAGCGAGATCAGTCATCTCTTTGGTCCCCTCCTACACACAGTAAAAAGTGTTAAAGACCTGGGCCTGTGGCCCGCTTTAGTCAATCCTCCCAATAGGGGTAAAGGAAGTGTCACCTTCCCAGAGGGGGAGGAAAGCCTAAACCTTCGCAGCCAGCCATTCGCTTGTGGCGATATGGCTCGCAGACAGACTAGTGAGCGTGAGCCGGCTCGTGGTGTTCGCCGTGCTCGTGACCATGGCCACCGTGACCATGCGCATGAGCGTGCTCAAGGACACCACCGATGTAGATCGCCGTCAGCGTCGTGAACACGATCGCCTGAATGGCACCGAACATGAGGCTCAGACCCATAATCGGAATCGGAGCGATCATGGGGGCCAGGAAGACGATAACGGCCAGCAGGGTCTCCTCGCCGAAGATGTTACCGAAAAGACGGAGCGACAGCGAGAAGGGCCGGACGAACTCTTCCAGGATCGAGAGCGGGCCGAGGTGCAACAGGTGCTTGATCCAGCCGCCGACGCCCAGCCAGCTAATGGTGATCACCTGGACGGCGATCGCCACCACAATCGCGAGACCGAGGGTGGTGCCCCACCGACCGGTGGGAGCGAAGATCGAGGCGTTGTAACCGGCGGTCGGAAGTACGCCCAGGTAGTTCGAGACCAGGATGAAAATGAACAGGCTACCCAGGAGCGGCATGTACCGACGAGCGTACTGGCGACCTCCGATGAAGGAGGCGTACCAGCCCTCGAGGAAGTCGGTCAGCAGTTCCAGGGAACCCCGGAGCTTCGTGAACCGACCGTTGATCACAGCCCGGTTGATGAAGAATGCCACAACGAGGAGGACCGCGATAACCAACCACTGGGTCATGACCATATTGTTGATCTCAAAGAAGGTACCCTTAAAGAAGTACGCATAAGGCTCGTGCATGTGGAACGCCTTCTCAACGTGTTCCTCTGCACCATGCGTGTCCGTGGAGCCAGCGGCTGCGGCGAGACTGAAGAGGAAATTGGTCAATCAAATCTCCCCCCTTTCCGCGTGTAAACCACATAGAGCGATATCTTGACCGCCACAGTAATACTAAGTGCGGCGGCGACAAGCCCAACGGCGTTCCGGGTGATCAGGTAGAACAACAATAGGGCCACCCCGTCGATCAGGTACCGCAGAAAGAAGACTCCGCCGATCCCCTTTAGGGGGTTGACCCCGGACTCCCGGTTGTTCTCCATTTTGCGGAACAGGAGCATGTTCCCGATATGCCCAACCACACCACCGTAGAGTATCCCGATCAGAACGTGAACCAGCAGGTCCTACCACCTCGGCGGGGCTAGGGCTTGGGCTCGGGCGGTTTCTGCTTCTCCCGATCCTTCGCCGCCTTCTGCGCCTTCTCGATCAGTGCTAACTTTTTGAACAGGCTGTTGAACCCGACTGCGAGCCCCAGGAAGACGCCCACAATTAGGAACAGGGGGGTTTTGTCGAACCTGTTATCGAGCCACCACCCTAGTCCCCCGTAGACGAGGAGCGAGGCGAGCAGCGTATAGCCAAAGTCCATAGCTGCGAGGAAGTATGGCGACTTTTCTCGGGTCTTATGAAACACCCCGAGTTCTACCTCCTCCAACAAACGGCTAAATCCCCAAAGCGGATTATACTAAAGTGACCTTCAAAACACAAGGTGCAATGCGCCTCGCGCCTGCATTTCAATCATTCCAAGTCGTTAGGGCGACGATAACGCAATGGCATCCTCATCTAGACCTTTTGGTCTATAGGTCTAGACGTATGTGACGTAACGGTATCACTTGCCGGGTTGGAACTCTACTGGCTGGGTAGGATTCATGCCGAACTTCCAGCCCAGGTACTCGACGATCCGCTCACTGGCACGGCCATCGCCGAACGGGTTCTTCGCCTGAGCCATGCGCTGGTAGAATTCCGGATCGTTGAGCAACCGGTCGCCCGCACTGTATACCCCGTCGTACGATGTACCAGCGAGAATGATCACCCCGGCATCCACCGCCTCGGGCCGCTCGGTCGTCTCCCGCATGAGCACATGGGGCACACCCATCGACGGAGTCTCCTCCTGAATGCCGCCCGAGTCGGTCATCGCCATGTAGGAGCGAGCAGCCAGGTGAATCATGTCCGGGTAGGGCAGCGGATCGAGCAGCTTGATCCGCGGGTGGTTGCCCAGCATGGGGAAGGCGATCTCGCGCACCGCTGGATTCAGGTGCACCGCGTAGACCAGGAGCACATCCTCATGCTTCTCCACCAGATCCCGGACCGCACGGAACATGTTCTGCATGGGCTCACCAATGTTCTCCCGGCGGTGGGCCGTCATGGCGATCACCCGATGCTTCTTGAAGTCCAGCTCTCTCAGCTCTGGAACGCTGAAGGTGTGGTCCTTCGCCAGGATCTGAAGGGCCGCATCTACCCCGGTTTGGCCGGTCACAAAGACCGATTCCGGTTGGGTGCGTTCGCTCAAGAGGTTCTCCCGTGAGAGCGGCGTCGGGGCGAAGTGAATGTCGGACATAATGCCCGCCATACGCCTGTTGATCTCCTCCGGGTATGGATCGTACTTATTATAGGTGCGCAGACCGGCCTCCACATGCCCCAGCGGAATCTTGTGGTAGAAGGCGGCGAGGGAACCGGCGGCCGTGGTATGGGTATCGCCGTGCACCAGGATCAGGTCCGGCTTCTCCTTCGCCAGGACCTCGTCGAGCCCCGAGAGCGCCCGGGTCATGATCTGAATTAGTGTCTGGCGTGGCTGCATGATCGCAAGATCATAGTCAGGGCGGAGATCAAACGCATCAAATACCAGATCGAGTTGCTCGCGGTGTTGACCCGTGGAGACGACAACGGTCTCAAACCAATCGGGTCGGCTCTGCAGGGCGCGGATTACCGGGGCCATCTTGATTCCTTCCGGGCGGGATCCAAAAATCGTCATGACCTTGCGACGCTGAGTCAAGATTGTCCCTCCTGTACCGATAGAAAGAAAACGAGGGTAAGAGGCGTCAGACCTCTTACCCTCCCTTGTACCCAGTTTTATCGCTGCAAATGCTTCTCCTTCACCTCAGAGATCTCCAGGAGCCCGAGCTTACGTGCCCCAAGGATAATCCCTACCAGGACCACACCAACAATCACAAGCGCCTGGCCAAACGGCACTTCAGTCACGGCCACTGCCGAGAGGCCAAGCCATGCCGAGACCGCCCACATGACCAACACCGTATTGCGGTGGGATAGCCCAAGCCGCAACAGCCGGTGGTGCAGGTGGTCCTTGTCAGCCTCGCCAATCGAGCGACCGGCCGCCACACGGCGGATGATGGCAAAGGCGGTGTCGAAAATCGGCACGGCCACAGCAAGGATCGGCACCACGACTGATACAGCTAAAGTGCTCTTTAGCACGCCGTGGACCGACAGGGCAGCCAGCGTGAAGCCCAAAAACATGGAGCCGGCGTCGCCCATGAAGATCTTCGCCGGGTTGAAGTTGTAGCGGAGGAAGCCAATCGCCGCACCAGCCAAAGCAGCTGTGAGCAATACCGCAGAGGCAAGACCCTGCTGCATGGACACCAGGAGCAGCGTCAGGGCGCCAATGGTCGAAATGCCAGCAGCCAGACCGTCAAGGCCGTCAATAAAGTTCATGACGTTGACGAAGGAGACAATCCAGAGGATCGTCAGCGGCCCAGCCCAATCACCAAAGTAGATGTACCGCTCACCCAACGGGCTGTAGATCCAGTTGATCTTAATGTCGAAGCTGTAGACAAGTAGGGCCGCGATCGCAATCTGTCCGACGAACTTCACCTTGGGCGACAGGGCGACCTTGTCGTCAATAATGCCCAGGAGCATGATCAACCCGCCACAGAGAAGGATCCCCAGAACCCCGGTGTCGCTTGCACCGCCTCCGGCTACAACCGCCACTGCGAAGGCAAGGTACATAGCCAAGCCGCCCAGGAAGGGCTTCGGCTCCGTATGGACGCTCCGGGAGACGACCTTGGCGACGATCCCCGTGCGAAGGGCCAGCCGGCGAGCCAGTGGCGTCAGCAAGAGCGAGGCTACCAGTGCCAGACCGAAGACCATGCCTACGTTAAGCATTCCGTGTTCACTCCTAGCAAAGGCTGACCGTTTCACGTTCAGCCGGTCACTTTAATACGAGTAGCAAATAGTTGTCAGCCCGCGAACCACGCGCGACATAACAACATGGATTCTACTCGCGCGTGACCGGAATGTCAAAGGTCAAGGTAGCCCTTATCGATCAGTTTCTGGATATGCTCGGCCACAACGTGCTCCACATCGATCCCATACTGCTCCTCAAGCACAAACATGAGCGTAATCGCGGTCTGAGCAACATCTAGCAATTCCCGGGCACAGTCCTTCGCCAGCTCCCTCCGGTCACGGGTGGTGATCTGAATGCCACCGTACCCCTTGAAGCGGGCGAGAGCGGCTGCCAGTTCACCCGATTCCTCCATGAGCTTGAGCGCCGTCGACTCAACCGTGGGTCGGATCTTGGAAAGCTGCGGGAGTGCGATCGTCTTGGTCCTCACCCCTGCTCCCCCTTCGCTTCAAAGCGCTCCATGACCACGCCAGCCTGCCGGGCCATGTCAAATCCGATCTGCTCGGTGTAGTTGTCAGCGTAGACAATTCGCTTAATGCCTGCTCCAATTAGCATCTTGGCGCAGTGAACGCACGGGCTGCTTGTGACATAGCAGGTTGCACCACGGAGGTCAATCCCGTGCACCGCCGCTTGAATGATCGCGTTCTGCTCGGCATGGATCGCCCGGACGCAGTGGCCCTCAACAACCAGGCATCCCTCGTCGTGGCAATGGGGAAGGCCAGGAGGGGAGCCGTTGTAGCCGGTGGTCAAGATTCGTTTGTCTCTTACTAAGACGGCGCCCACGGACCGCCGGTTGCACGTGGAACGCTTTGCCACTACCGTCGCGAGCTCCATAAAGTATTCGTCCCAACTTGGGCGTGCCATGGGGGTATTCGCACCTCCGTCATGAAATGGGAAGAGGGGGCATAATGCCCCCTACTTCGTCCCGAAAAGCCGATCTCCTGCATCGCCCAGTCCGGGGATAATGTACGCATGGTCGTTCAGGTGGTCATCGATTGCGGCCGTGAAAATGTCCACATCCGGATGGGCCTCCTGCACCACCTTAATGCCCTCGGGCGCCGCGATCAGCGAGAGCAACTTGATCTTCACGCCACCCTTCCGCTTGACCAGGTCGATGGCAGCCACCACCGAGCCACCCGTTGCCAGCATGGGGTCGACAACGATCAACACCCGCTCGGCCAAGTCGGTCGGCAGCTTGCAGTAGTACTCCACCGGCTTCAGCGTCTCCGGATCCCGGTAGAGACCAATGTGCCCCACGCGAGCGGTCGGGTAGAGGTTGAGAATGCCCTGTACCATGCCGAGGCCCGCCCGCAGGATCGGAATCAGCCCGATCTTTTCCCCAGCCAGCCGATGGCACTTAGCAACCGCCACCGGTGTCTCCACCTCAACCTCTTCGGTCGGCAGGTCACGCGTGACCTCGTAGGCCATGAGCATGGCCACTTCGTTGACCAGCTCGCGGAAGTCCTTGGAGCCGGTCTCCTTGTCCCGAATCATGGAGAGCTTGTGCTTAATGAGCGGATGATCAATCACGACAACCTTAGACATGTCTATCTCTCCCTTAGTCAATTCGGTAGACGGCTCGCTCGCCGCCGATCAGCTTGGGCCGGGTCCGAGCAGCGGTGATCCGGGCTTGTCCCACTGTCAGGGTCTTGAGCCGCACGGGCACCGCCACCCGCTTCAGGTGCATTCCGATTAGCGTCAGCCCGATATCTAGGCCCGCGTGGGCCTGGACCTCCTCAACCACGACCGCCTCGGGCATGTGGTGCATCGCCCTGGCAGCAAATGCCCCGCCAGCCTTGGGCACAGGTACTACGGTCACCTCGTCCCAGCGGTAGTGCTCCGCCGCCTCCCTTTGTACGACCAGGGCCCGGTTGAGGTGCTCGCAGCACTGGCAGGCCAGGTAGACGCCGTGTCGTTGGGTGACATCCCACAGCGGCTCAAGGATCGCCCGAGCCACCGCATCGCTTCCCGCCGTCCCGATGCGCTGACCAGCGACCTCACTCGTGCTGCAACCAACCACGAGAACCTGGCCTGGCTTCAGGTTGGCCACAGCGACGAGCTCCTCCACCGCGGCCGACACTTCCGCACGGACCTGTGCGAGAAACTGGGCGTCTTCCATAATGGGGTCCCTCCTACCTCTGCTCGATCAAGTGAATCTTGGCAACCCGCCCGGCATGGCGGCCGCCCTCGTGCTCGGTGGTGAAAAACGCCTTCGTGATCTCCGCTGCCACGCCGCCGCCGACCACCCGAGCTCCCATGCAAATGACATTGGCGTCATTATGGGCGCGCGCCATTTGCGCCGAGTAGATCTCATTACAGAGGGCCGCCCGAATCCCCGGCACCTTATTGGCGGCGATCGACATGCCAATGCCGGTGCCACAGATCAGGACACCTTTGTCGTATTCGCCAGTTGCCACGGCGTTGGCGACCTTCTGCGCATAATCCGGGTAATCGCACGAGTTTCGGTCGTGAGTACCGAGATCATCCACCTCGATCTGCAGCCCCTTGAGCACGGAAATGACGGTCTCCTTGAGATCGAGACCGCCATGATCGGAACCGATGGCCACCTTCATTCCGCAGCTCTCCCCTCGGTACGAATTCGGTTGACTACTGCTTGCAGCAGTGATTCTAGCACAGTTGCGGTCTGTTGGTAGGCCTGTAGCGGTCCACCGAAGGGGTCAGGTACCTCCTGCCCGGTTCCGGCGTACTCACCCAGGGTGAAGACCCTTCCGCCCAGAGCAGGCTGCCGGGCCAGGATCGCCTCGCGGTGCCCGCGGGTCATGGTCAGAATCAGGTCGAAGCCGCTGGTGTCGGGCAGTGGCTGAGAGCGGTGACCAGTGAGGTCAAGTCCCCGCTCCCGCATGGCAGTCACCGCATGGCCACTCGCGGGCTCGCCGGGGAAGGCCCCGGTGCCGGCAGAGACCACCTCCAGGTCCCAGCCGGGCCCGGCCTTCGCCCAAAGATGCTTGAGAAGGGTCGCTGCCATTGGGCTCCGGCACGTGTTGCCTGAGCAGACCAGCAAGACCCGGCCAATGCTCATACTTGCACCACCTGCCCAGCAGCCGCCCGGCGGAGCCGATTCATGATTGCGAGGCCGATTCCTGTGGCGGGGACGCCCTCCGCCAGGATCACATCAACCCCGTGGCGATCAAATGCCCGGAGGGTGGAGAACAGATCGCTAGCCATGCCAGCCAGGTCCTCGCGCGTCCCATACTCCAGGACGACCTGCGCATGGTAGACACCGCGGCTCTCGTGGCTGCACATGATCCCGACCTTCTTGCCATCTTCCTCATACTCCTGGGTCAAGTCCCGGATCTTCTCCTGCATTTGAAGCACGGGACCCTCAATCAGGACGACCTGAGCCTTGGGGGAGTAATGCGTATACTTCATTCCTGGGGAGCGCGGAGCCTCGCCCACCGCTTCACCATCGACAGCCTTCGCCACAGCAACTTGGCCAATCTCAGCCCTAAGTTGCTCCAGGGTGATCCCTCCCGGACGAAGCAAGATGGGAGGATCGGTTGTCATGTCGATAACAGTCGATTCCAGACCTACACCGGTCTCCCCGCCGTCCAGAACCATGGGGATGCGGCCCGCCATGTCTTCCAGCACGTGCTCGGCTGCAGTCGGGCTCGGAAGGCCTGACCGATTGGCGCTGGGCGCCGCGATTGGCACGCCCGATGCCCGAATGAGGGCCAGGGCGACCGGATGATTTGGCATGCGAACGCCAACGGTGGACAACCCACACGTCACCGTGTCGGGAATGGTCTCACGCCTGGGTAGGACAAGGGTAAGCGGCCCGGGCCAGAACTTGGCGATCAACCGCTCCGCCTGCGCGGTCACGCCCGCGACGACGGAGGAGAGCGACTCCCGGTCCGCCACGTGCACGATCAATGGGTTGTCCGACGGCCTGCCCTTGGCCTGGAAGATCTTCGCCACAGCCTCACTGTCAGTCGCATTTGCGCCTAGACCATAGACGGTCTCGGTGGGGAAAGCCACCACCTCACCCTGGCGAATCAGAGTAGCGGCCTGAGCAATCGCCTCCAGCTCGGGATTCGCTGCGTCTACCGGCAGCACTCGCGTTCCCTCCTGGTTTTCCACGAGGTCCCCTCCTCCCACTCTTGGCGTCAGCCTTTGATCTCGTAGACTTTCTGGACGTGACACCCATTTTCCTGCCCGTTGCGTGCGCCTGAGGTCCCAGGCTTAGGATGCCAAAAGATAGGTCTCTAGTCCTATGGTAGTTTTTGGCTTGTCAGGTAGAATAAGAGACAGAAACCGACAAGATCCAACGGAGCATCCGGTTCGATTAAGCCGTTAGGCCCGCCGTCATCCCCCCCGACGGCTCCTATAACCCCCCAAAACGGTTCCTTACTGGCGACAAGCCCGCAGGTCCCCCCACCTGCGGGCTTGTCGCGTCTTTTACGGGCCTATTCGCTCCAAGCGGGAACACCGGAGAGTCCGCCCAAGTCCAGGTTGCCGCCCGAGATCACGCAGACAGCCCGACCGCCGAGTCGCAGGGCGGCCGCGACGCTGACCGCACCGGAAGGCTCCACCACCTGGCGGGCTCGCTCCAATAGGTATCGGCCTGCCGCACGGATCTCCTCCTCCGAAACGAGGAGGATCTCATCGACATAGCGTTGCACAACCGGGAAGGTCAGCTCTCCAGGGGTTGAGGTGCGAAGGCCGTCGGCGAGGGTGGTCGAGCCGCCAATATCGATTCGCCGGCCCGCCTGCCGGGACTGAAACGTGTCGCTGGCTAGCTCGGGCTCGACGCCGATCACCCTCACCCGTGGGTTGGACTCCTTGATCGCAGTGGCCACGCCGGAGATCAGGCCGCCTCCCCCAATCGGGACCAGGACAACCTCCACGTCTGGCACCTGTTCCAGGATCTCCAGGCCGATCGTCCCCTGGCCCGCCATGACCATTGGGTCATCGTAGGGGGGAATGAAGACCGCACCCTCCTGCTCCACAATTGCCGCCGCACGTGCAAACCGCTCGGTCGATGTTCTTCCGCAGAATTCGACTGAAGCACCCCAGGACTGGATCCCCCGGACCTTCACCTGTGGGGCATCCTCCGGTACGACAATTGTGGCCTTCAAGCCCAACCGTTGGGCAATATATGCAACCGCCTGGCCGTGATTCCCCGAAGATGCGGTCACAACATGCCGGACCCCGGCCTCCGCAGCGAGGATCACTCGGTTCGCTGCCCCACGGACCTTGAACGATCCGGTCCGCTGTAGGTGTTCTGCCTTGAAGCCGATCCCGCTGCCCGTGGGATCCTCCAGAACTGGAGTCCGAATGGCGATATCCCAAATGCGCCGCCGCGCCTCCTGGATCGCTGCCAGGTCGACCATAGGACCAGCCTCCTCCGTTACAGTACGCTCCAGGGTTCGAGCCCGAGAGGCCAACTCCTGCAAGAGCGCGCAAGAGCGCCGCCCCCTAAAGGACAGCGCCCCATACACCGAAGACCGCCCGGTCCACGCCGGCGGTGTCCGGGTGAACCGTGACCTGCAGGAACCCTGCTTCCATCATGAGTTGGGACACCGCCTCAGCCTGGCCAATGCCCACCTCGACCCCGAGGAACCCCCCGGTCCTCAGGTGGGCTGGAGCATCAGCGGACAGCCGGCGGTAAAGTGTGTAGCCGTCTGGGCCGGGGGTGAGAGCCAATCGGGGCTCCCAGTCCCGCACCTCGGGCATCAGCCGCGCTACCTCATCATCCGCAATATATGGCGGATTGGAGAGGATCGCGTCGAAACGCTCGTTGCCGAGAGGAGCAAGCAGATCCCCCTGCCTGAACTCCACTCGCTGGGCGACACCATTCCGCTCGGCATTCTCCGCGGCCACCGCCAGGGCGTCGGCGCTGAGATCGACACCAACCACCCGGGCCTGCGACAAGAGATGCGCCGCGGCGACAGCTATCGCCCCGCTCCCCGTCCCGATATCGGCCACTCGAACCGGCCCCCGGCCCTGCAGGCGGCTCACCGCCTCCATGACCAAGGTCTCTGTGTCGAGTCGTGGGATTAGCACGGCAGGCGTGACAGCAAAAGTGAGGCCCAGAAACTCCTCGGTCCCGAGGATATACTGAATCGGCTCCCGCCGCTCGCGCCGGGCCACCAGGGCGTGAAACGCTCTGACATCATCCACCGATAGATCGGAGTCGGACCGCACCCGCACGGCGCCCACAGAGGAGCCCAGCAGGTGGGCCAGGAGCCAGCACGCCTCCCGATCCGGGGATTCGACACCGGCGGCAGCCAGCCGGTCGGCGGCCGCCGCCAGCGCGGCCCGAATGGTCGTCACGTCCTAGCCCTCCTGGCCCTGCAGCTTCGCCGCCTGTTCGTGCTGCGCCAGGGCGTTAATGATCTCGTCAATGTCGCCATCCATAATGGCGACCAGGTTGTGGGTGGTCAGGCCAATGCGGTGATCGGTGCACCGGTCCTGCGGGAAGTTGTAGGTGCGGATCTTCTCGGAGCGATCCCCCGAACCCACCTGCGACCGACGCTGTGCCTCTTCAGCGCTCTTGGCCTGGGTGCTGAGGAAATCGTACAGACGGGAGCGCAGGACGCGCATCGCCTTCTCCCGGTTTTGAATCTGAGACCGCTCATCGGCGCAGTAGACCACAATGCCGGTCGGGAGGTGGGTCAACCGGACAGCGGACTCGGTCTTGTTGACGTGCTGACCGCCAGCGCCACCGGCCCGTTGGACCTCAATCTTCAGGTCGTCCGGCTTGATCTCCACGTCGACATCTTCCGCCTCGGGCATGACCGCCACGGTGACCGTAGAGGTGTGAATCCGCCCCTGGGATTCGGTCGCCGGGACGCGCTGGACGCGGTGGACCCCGCCCTCGTACTTCAGGCGGGAGAAGGCACCCTCGGCATTGATCTGGAAGATCACTTCCTTAATGCCCCCGGCCTCGTTCTCGCTCATGCTGATCAACTCAGTCTTCCAGCGGTTCCGCTCCGCCAGGCGGGTGTAGAGCCGGTAGAGCTCTGCCGCAAAGAGCGAAGCCTCGTCGCCGCCGGCACCGGCTCGAATTTCCAGGAGGACATTCTTCTCATCGTTCGGGTCGCGGGGCACCAGCAGCAGCCGAAGCTCCTCGGACAGGGATTCGGCTTGCTCCTTCAGCGCCTTCAGCTCCTGCGTGAAGAGAGAGCGCTCTTCCGCGTCCAGCTGGCCATTCAGCATGGCAAGGACGTCTTCGGTCTCCTGCTCCACCCGCAGATAGTTCTTGTACTTCTCGACCACAGGCCCCAGGCGGTTGTGCTCGCGGGTTACCTGCTGGTACTCCTTCTGGTCGTTGATCACAGAAGGGTCGCCCAGCTTGTAGGTAAGATCCTCGTAGCGGGCAGAGACACCATCCAACTTCTCTTTCATGCGGGGATCCATGTTGCTCACCTCGATCTGAGTTTGCGGAACAGGCATGGAAAAGGGGCGCGGGTTTCTCCCCGTGCCCCGTGAATAGCGAAGCTAACCCGGCAGGCCGTGACCGCGGGCGGTCTCAAACGAAGCGATGGCGACCTCGAGCTGGCTGTCGTCGGGCTCCCGGGTGGTCAGACCCTGCAGCCACATGCCAGGCCGGCTGATCAGGTTCACCAGGGCATTGTCATACCGGCCCATGAGTCGGATGAACTCAAAGGAGATTCCCGCCACAAAGGGCAGCATGATAATGCGGATGACCATTTTCAGCGCCATGTTGTCGATCCGGAAGATGGAGAAGACCAGGATTGAGATCACAACAACATACAGCAGGAAGCTTGTCCCGCAACGCTTGTGCTCGCGGGAGTGCCGCCGGCAGGCCTCGACCGTGAGCGGATCGCCAGCCTCGTAGGTGTTGATCACCTTGTGCTCGGCACCATGATACTGGTATACCCGCTGGATATCCTTCATGAGCGAGATAATGGCCAGGTACCCGATGAATATGGCAAGCCGCATGACCGCCTCGACGGCGTTCGTGAGGAGCGAGCTACCCATGGAGTTCTTTACCAGGCCGCCAATGAAGGTGGGGAGCACCACAAACAGCCCAATCGCCAACACGACTCCCCCCACGGAGGTCAGGGCCATCTCCTTGCTGGAGAGTTGCTCCTCGTCAGGGAAGGCCTGGCTGGCCGAAAAGCTGAGGGCTGACATGCCGATCTTCATGGTCTCTACCAAGGCCACCATGCCGCGAAGAATGGGCAGGCGCAGGATCGGGTACCGGTGGGTGACCGATTTGATCTCTTCCTCGCGGATTGCGATCTCCCCGTCGGGCCGCCGGACAGCAATGGCCATGCGCTTGGGGCCACGCATCATGACACCTTCGATCACCGCCTGGCCGCCATATACACCCCGTTGTTCGCTCATACTGGACCTCCCCCCGGGTTAAAAGAGAGAACAGAGCGCGTTGGCTCTGTTCTCGTAAGTTCGCTCGTTTAAAACTACCGGCCGTACTTCTTCTTGAAGCGATCGATCCGGGAGCCAGCCTCCACGCGGGTGCTCTTGCTGCCCGTGTAGAACGGGTGGCAGTTCGCGCAGATTTCCACGCGGATATTCTTACGAGTGGAGAGAACCTCATAGGTAGCACCGCAACCGCAAGCAATCTTGACCTTCTCAGCCTTCGGATGGAGGCCTTCCTTCATGTTCAATTACTCCCTTTCATATCGCTTCGAACCCGTCGCCGTTCCCGATCCCACGGTAGAGCAGTTGCTGCTGCTTTCAGGGCGCCGGTCTACGAAGTCGGAGTCGTACTAAAGGATTATAACACGCGCGATTTCCGCGCGCAACGAGTTCGCGGCGCGCTTCGCGTAAAGCAGGAGTTCTCGTTCCTACATCTAATCTTTTGCGGCATCGACCCTTTTGGGGGTGAACCAGTGCCTCGACTGTTCGGTATTGCTGGCATTGCCTTCCTGCTCACGTTACTGCCTGCACTGGTGGCCGACCTGGCGGTTTTTCAGGTCCTCACGATCATCATTGGCGTGATAATCGTCGGGTTCTACCTCTTCCTCCGGCGAAGTCTCCCACCGACTAACGGGAGCCTCAGCATTGAGGGACTGCGTGAGCCGGTCGAGGTCTTTCGCGATGAGCGGGGGATTCCGCACATCTATGCCCGCAACCTGCACGACCTCTACCTTGCGCAAGGCTATGTGACAGCACAGGACCGCATTTGGCAGATGGAGATTGCACGCCGGGCCGCTGCCGGTCGCCTGGCTGAGATTCTGGGAGAGCGGTACGTGGAGCGGGACCGGCACCTTCGGACTGTCGGTCTCCGCCGAGTGGCTGAGGCCTCCCTCGCCTGTTTCAGCCCCGGCGCCCTTTCTCACCTGGACGCCTACTCCGCTGGCGTAAACGCCTTCTTGAAGGCCAACCGACTGACACCGGAGTTCAGCCTGCTGCAGATCATGCCAGAGCCATGGACCCCCCTCGACTCGGTTTGCGTCACCAAACTGCTGGCTTACGAGATGAGCAACAACTGGGCCGATGAGCTCTTCCGGGCCCAGCTGGTCCAGACGGTCGGGGCAGAGAAGGCGGCCGCCCTCTTCTGCCATGAGCCCGACCCCACCGCGGTCGATGCCCTTGCAGGCATGCCGAAGGCGGGGTTGGAGGATCTCTTCTCCCTGGCCGTCTCCAGCCTGGGGACGATCGCCGGGAGTAACGGCTGGGTCGTGGCTGGGAGCCGGACCGGGTCTGGTCACCCCATACTGGGTAGCGATCTGCTCGCTGCCCCGCGGATTCCTACCGCATGGCACCAAACCCACCTGATTGGCCCAGATCGGTTAGATGTAACCGGGATCAGCTTCCCGGGCATGCCGGGGGTTCTCTTTGGCCATACCCGTGACTTCGCCTGGACGCTCTCCAGCCTGGACGCCGACACGCAGGATCTGGTCCTGGAGCACTTCAACCCGACGGCCAAAGATCAGTTCGCCTTTGCGGGCGGCTGGGAGAAGGCAACCCGCCTGGTGGAAGAGATTCGGGTCCGAGGGCAGGCTGAACCGGTCCGCCACGAAGTGCTGATCACTCGACATGGCCCCGTACTCGCCACCAACGGCCTGTCAGGTATCGCGCTGCGATCAGCGGTGCTCCAGCCCAGCGCCGAGATCGAGTGCTTGCTCAACATGAACCGGGCCCGGAACTGGAACGAGTTCCGCCAAGCCATGAAGGAGTTTCAATCACCTGCCCAGGCGATCCTCTTCGCCGGTCGCGACGGCACAATCGCCCGCAAGGTTGTGGGCCTGATCCCGATCCGCAAGGCCGGCGACGGCCAGTTGCCGGCTCCGGGCTGGATCGGAACCCACGAGTGGGTTGGCTTCATACCAGCCGACGACCTCCCTGAGACGGTCAATCCTGAAGACGGTTACCTTGTGGCTGCCAACCAGAACCTTACCCCCGAGGGCTACCCGTACAGCGTGGGCTCGCCCTGGGCGCCTCCATATCGGGCGCAGCGGTTGGCAGAGCGCCTGCGGGGGGCAACGGGCCTCACCCGGGAGCGGGGCGAGCAGATTCAGGCCGACACACTCAACCTGCAGGCCCGCAAGTTGCTCCAACTGCTCCTCGGCACCCTGAACGATGGGCTGCGCCAGGGCCCACAGCCCGAGACGCTGAACGAGGTGGAGAAGCGTGCACTGCTCATGATCTCCGGGTGGGATCACGACGAACTGGCGTCCTCTCCGGGGGCCCTGTTGTGGCAGCAGTGGTATCTCTTCTTGCTCGAAGAGATCTTTCGCCCGCAGATGGGGCTCGGCCTCTTTGACCAGTTTGTCGTAACCCGCAGTGTGATCCCTGTGGCGGACAGCATTCTGGGCCAGGTGGCAGCAGGAGCGGATCATCCTTGGCTCGGTCGAGACGGTGAGAAAGGCCTTCCCCGACTGGCGCTCCGCTCGTTCCGTCGGGCGGTTGCCCTGCTGGCGGCCAAGTATGGGCCTCGCCCTGACACCTGGCAGTGGGGGAAGGAGCACCAGGTCCGCTTTGTCCACTTCCTCAGCCGGCGCTTCCGCTTCCTGGCCCGGTTCCTCGACCTCGGCCCCTCTCCGGCCAGCGGTAGCCACACGACAATCTACCACAACAGCTTCAGCCTCCTGGATCCGTTTAGCATTAACTACGCAGCACCCTACCGAAGGGTGGTTGATATGGGGGTTCCCGAAGAGGGCGTGGATATCTCCGCTCCGGGAGTCAGCGGACACCCCCTTAGCCCCTTCTTTGCCGATCAGTTCGCCACCTGGCAAAAGGGCGGGTACGCTCTGCAGCCCATGCGGCATCCGGAGATACGCAAATTCCCCCGCCTTCTGCTCAACCCAACCAAGAACTAGTGTCGAAATCCCCCGCTTTCCGGCGGGGGATTTTCTATTGTTTGACATAGGAATTCTTCGTGCCATAAAGAATAGACTCTATTTAATAGCTAGATGACTCAGTGGGGAGGGCATCTGCCTTGGCTGGTTCGACTGCAAGGGTTGAGCGTGCGGCTCCAGCGTCTCGACGTGGGCGGGGATTCCGTTGGTTCGCTTACCTGATCACGCTTCTGGTTATCGTCGTCACCTTGGCGGCCACTGCTGGCTATGTCGTTGCCCGGCGCAGTCTCCCGGTGATCCGTGGTGAATTGCAGCTGGCAGGGCTCACGGCTCCGGTGACCGTCTACCGCGACGAGCGCGGGGTGCCCCACATTGAGGCCTCCAGCCTGCACGACCTCTACATGGCCCAGGGCTACGTGACGGCGCAGGACCGCCTCTGGCAAATGGACCTCTCCCGTCGCGCCGCCAGTGGGCGCCTCTCCGAGGTTTTGGGAGAAGGTCAGCTCCAGACTGACAAGTTCCTCCGAGCGCTGAACCTAACGCGGGCAGCCGAGGAGTCGATCAAGATCTACACGCCATGGGCCTTGGAGTTGCTGAACGCCTACTCGGCCGGCGTGAACGCGTACATGGAGCAGGCAATTGCCAGCAACAGACTCCCGATCGAGTTCACCATACTGGGCTACAAGCCAGAGCCATGGAGCCCGATAGATGCCGCCCTGATTGGCAAGTTCATGGCCTACGACCTGGGCGGGAATTTCCGTGCTGAGGTCTACCGGCTTCAACTCCGTCAAAAAGTCGGGATTGAACTGGCCGATCAACTCCTGCCCACCTATCCTGAGTTTGGTCCGACCATGATCGAGTACACCGGCAAGGCTTCTGCGGGTGAGCCCAACCAGGTGGCCTCTGCCCCCCATGTGGGCGGGGAGATTGACCTTAGCGGTATGCTAAGCGCCGCCTACTTTCCCGATCCCTTCGTTGGCTCGAATAACTGGGTGATCTCGGGCAAGCTGACCAACTCGGGGAAACCACTGCTTGCCAACGACCCCCACCTGGGCATTCGCACGCCGAGTGTCTGGTATGAACAGCACCTGATCGTCAAGAGTGACAAAGAAGCGATCAACGCCTACGGCGTCATCTTCCCCGGTGCACCCGGTATTGTGATCGGGCAGAACGACAAGATCGCTTGGGGTGTGACCAACACCAGTCCGGACGTGCAGGATCTCTACGTCGAGAAGCGCAACCCGGAGAACCCCTATCAATTCCTCTACCAGGGCAAGTGGGAGGACGCCACGGTCTACAAGGAGCTGATCCCGGTCAAGGGCAAGGAGGCCGTGGAGTTCGAACTGGTGGTCACCCGTCACGGGCCAATCGTCTCCGAGGTGGTGGGTTCCGAGGAGAACCGGCCCGCAGAAGCGCTGGCCCTGAAGTGGACCGCCCACATGCCAACCCCAGAGCTCGAAGCGGTCCTGCTCTTCACCCAGGCCAAGAACTGGGGCGAGTTCCGGGAGGCTCTCAAGAAGTTTCAGGTTCCCACCCAGAACTTCGTCTTTGCTTCGCTAGATGGGACGATCGCCTACCGTGCAAACGGTATCGTTCCAATCCGTTCCAAGGGCGACGGGGTCCACCCGGTACCCGGTTGGACCGGCGAGTATGAGTGGACCGATTTCGTTCCATTTGATGAGATGCCGGAGTCGGTCAACCCCGCCAAGGGCTATATTGCCACCGCCAACAACAAGGTGGTCGATGACGCCTACCCCCACTTCCTGGCCTCCTCCTGGTCATCACCCTACCGGGCGATGCGAATTGAAGAGGTGATCGAAAGCCAGAAGGGATCCCTGACGGCGGAGGAGATGCAGGCGCTGCAGGCCGACTACCTGAATGTGCACCCCCGAACGATCCTGCCGGTACTCCTCCCGAGCGTGCAGAAAGCGACCCTGACCGAGGTCGAAGAGAAGGCACTGGCACTGCTTACCGAGTGGGACTACGTGGAGAGCCCAGACCAGGGGGCACCGCTCGTCTTCCAGTTCTGGTACGAGGAGCTTACCCGCCAGCTATACGCTCCGACCATGGGCGAGGACCTGTTTGAGCGCATGGCCGATATCCACAACGTTACCGACAGCATGCTACTCGCAGCGGCACAGGGGAAGGAGAACGACTGGATCAAGGGCGCAGGGGGACTGGAGAAGCTCGCCCTCTCCTCCTTCCAGGCAGCGGTGAAGCGAGTCGCCGAACTCCAGGGGGGAAATCCCGCCCGGTGGGCTTGGGGTGAGTTCCACCGCATGCAACCACTCCACCCAATTGGCGGTGCAGTAAAGCCGCTCGGCTGGCTCCTGAACCCGAAGCCTCTGCCGGTCGGCGGGAGCTGGACGACGGTGGCGCAAATGAAGTACGGGAAGGATGGGCTTGTCACCAATTCGGGCCCCTGGCGCCAGGTCGTCGACTTCGCCGACATTCTGGGCAACAGCCGCTCTGTGGTTCTCCCGGGACAGTCGGGCCACTTCTTGAGCCCGTTCTACGCCGACCAGGCAGACGAGCATAATACTGGGGAGCTCTTCACCCGCCGGTTCACCGGCTACGAAGATGGACACAAGCTGGTTCTGAATCCATAGCGCGAGAGACCCCCGAGGAGTAGACCACTCTTCGGGGGTTCTTGTGTCGAACGTTTCGGTTTCGACAAGTTTCGGGCCCGCCGACAATTTCGTGCACCACGCGAACCGCTCCGGTTAAGGGACTGTTGCGCGCGGATAACGCGCGATCCTTTTCGCCTGTCGAACCAGCCACTATGTTGCATGAATATTTACCAACAGCCCCCTGTGGATATTGTGGATAAGTAGACAGGGGGTGTGGAAACCTTGGTGGACAGTTTTTCCGCGAAGTTAACAGATCCTACGGACGTCGCGATTTCGCGTGACGTGTCACCGCTTTGGCAGGAGGGGTAGCGGGTCAGTCGGCTGGTCGTTCAAGATAATCTCAAAGTGCAAGTGTGGACCGGTCGACTGTCCGGTTGAGCCCACCAGTGCAATCACCTGTCCCTGCTTCACCTTCTGCCCGGGCTTGACCAGCAGTTTGGAGCAATGGCCGTAGAGCGTCTGGCTGCCATCGGCATGGGCGATGATCACCGTCTGCCCGTACCCAGGGACCTCGCCGGCCACCCAAACCTCACCGTCCCTACTGGCTCGAATCTCGTCCCCCTGGTTGGCTGCCAGGTCAATTCCCTTGTGCTGCCTTCCCCAGCGGGGGCCGAAGTACGAACTCACCGGCGCCACCAGGGGCCAGGAAAAGGTCGTGCCCAGCGTGACTCCCTCGACCGGAGCCCTTCCACCCGGTATTACGAGCGATTGGCCTTCAAGGATCAGGTCCGTTTTCAGCTCGTTGGCCTGCTTTATGGTGCCCACGTCCACCCCGTAGGCCAGGGCAATACGGTACAGGTTCTCCCGTGCTTTGACTATATGGATCGGAGCCTCCCGAGAGGCCCCTCCCCCTCGCGCCGGAGCCGTTGTAGCGGCCGTCCGGCGTGCTGACGCCGCTTCCGAGGGGGATATTGCCATGTCGCTCTCGGTCGGCTTTATGTGGGAAGAAGGGGAACTCGTTGCGAGTAGCCCCCCCTTGGCCGGCAGGTCCACCCGTTGTACTCGCCGCGCGAAACTCTGCCAATACCCAAACAAACCAGCACCCAGGATCAGGCAGAGGAGTACTACCCCTGCAAGAAAGCGTCGGACCAGCGTCGGCTCCAACTCCTGCCCACCCCCATGAATCTCTGGGGAAAGGAGTATGCCGTGCTGGTCCGCGTTATGTCAGCCGCTAGCGCCCAGTCTGTCCCTGGTACCAGACGGGCTTCCGATTCAGTTGGTGCACCGCCTCAATAAACCGAACGGTGCCAGTCTTTCCACGAAGAGCGATCGAGTGAGTCCGAGCAGAGCTATACCCCGCGTAGCGGACACCCCGGAGGAGGTCACCATCGGTAATGCCGGTGGCGGCAAAGAAGACCTCTTCCCCCTTAACCAGGTCCTCGAGCTTGAGTACCTGGTTGGGGTCGCTGATTCCCATGGCTTTACACCGCTCGAACTCCTCGTCGTTCTCGGGCTTGAGGCGGGCCTGCATGTCGCCGCCCAGGCACTTGAGCGCTGCTGCGGCCAGGACACCTTCCGGCGCTCCACCGATCCCCAGGAGGATATCGACACCGGTCTCATCGATCGCGGCTGCCACCGCCGGAGCAACGTCGCCGTCGCTGATCAACTTAATCCGGGCACCAGCCTCGCGGCACTCCTGGATCATCGCCTTGTGGCGGTCGCGGTCCAGAATCACCACAGTGAGATCGCTTACGCTCTTGCCCTTGGCCCGGGCCACCCACTTCAGGTTCGCCGTGATCGACGCCGTGAGATCTATGCAGCCCTTGGCCGATGGGCCCACTGCGATCTTCTCCATGTACATATCGGGGGCGTGGAGCAGGTGCCCGCGCGGCGCAACCGCCACGACCGCAATCGAGCCGTTCAGCCCCTTGGCCACCAGGTTTGTTCCCTCCAGCGGATCGACCGCTACGTCCACCCCGATACCACCCGCTCCGACGTGTTCGCCAATGTAGAGCATAGGGGCTTCGTCCATTTCGCCTTCACCAATGACAACCACGCCGTCAATATTGACGGTGTCGAATCCGGCGCGCATGGCATCTACTGCTAGCTGGTCAGCCTTGTTCTTGTCCCCGCGACCCATCCACCGGGCGCAGGACAAGGCGGCGGCCTCTGTCACGCGGACCAGTTCCATTGCTAACTCCCGATCCAAAGCGCTTCCTCCTCGCGTGGGGTCCTTGTTCTCATTTTACCGTGCTGGCAAGGCATTACGGTTATAGATTATGTGGGGCTCCGCGATTGACGTTCTCTATTCGTTATGCAGGAAAGCACACCGCACCAACCAACAGAAACGGCCCGGCGATCACGCCGGGCCGCACCCTGTCTACCTTACACCTTGCCCCTGGCAGCCTCCCAGTCCTTGAGGAACCGCTCAATCCCCGAGTCGGTCAGCGGATGCTTCAGCATCTGCTGGAAGACCTTGTAGGGGATTGTGGCAATGTGGGCGCCGGCCTTGGCCGAATCGACCACCTGGCCCGGGGTCCGAATCGAGGCGGAGATGATCTCGGTGCGAATATCGTGAATGGCGAAGATCTCGGCGATGTCGCTGATCAGCTTGATCCCATCGGTGGAGATATCGTCAAGCCGCCCCACGAAGGGAGAGACAAAGGTCGCACCGGCGCGAGCGCAGAGCAACGCCTGGTTCGGGGTGAAGATCAGGGTGAGGTTGGTCTTCACGCCCATGCTGCTCAGCTTCGCACAGGCCTTCAGGCCCTCGCTAGTCATGGGCAGCTTGATCACGATGTTCTTGTGCATCTCGTAGTACTGCTTCGCCTCAGCCACCATCTCGTCGGCCTGGAGGCTGATCACCTCTGCGCTGACCGGCCCGTCAACGAGCTCCAGGATCTCCCGTAGCACCTGCTTGAAGTCGCGGCCTTCCTTCGCCACCAGGGAGGGGTTGGTGGTCACGCCCGCCAGCACACCCCAGGAGGCGACTTCACGAATCTCGTCTACATTTGCGGTGTCAATGAAAAACTTCATGGAGATACTCCTCTCAGGGTCGTCGCTATTCCCAAACAAGGTTACCACAGGATTGGCGACACTAAAAGGGCCGGGGTGTTTTACCCCGACCCTCTCCGCTACTTCTTGTGCCCCTTACGGCGATTGGGCGTATCGTCGCCCACCTGAATACAGGTGAGCCGCTGTAATCGGGCCAGGTCTTCCTCTGTCATCGCCGGGACCCCTTTGAGCCGACCGCACTCCGGGCAAGAAAGCTCCAGTCGATCGGGAAAGATATCGACCGAGATCTCCTGGTTCCCGCAGGTGCAAGTCAGGTTGCCACCCTCACTCAAATGGTGGATCTGACTGAGCGCCTGGTACATGATCACCGGCTCGTCAAAGTAGTCGTCGAAGGCTGCGTCTTCCAGCAGGCGCTCCAACTCACTACTTCCAGGCCGGGCATAGCTGGTGACGACATTCTCCCCGCCGAAGACCCCGAGTTGCAGCTCGGTCTCGGAACAGGGGATCTGCTTGAGGTCCTCGCACCAGAACTTGTCCGGGTTGAAGTAGAGAAAGTGAACCCCGTCGCACAGATAGCAGGGCATTTGCAGCCAGACCTGCCCCTGCCTGACCCCAACCGTTAGTTGGTGGTGACCGCACGAACAGGTCACCTTGACCGAGCCTCCCCGACCCAAGGCGAAGCGAGAGAGGTGGGTCATCTCCAACTTGCCGCAGTGCGGGCAGCGAACGGCAAACGTCGTGCAGGCAGATACGAGCACGGGTCTTCACCCCCTTCTGACCACGGACCAACATGCATGTTTTAGCTAATGTTTGTCAGATAGGGTTTCGATCAGAGATGCGTAATATCCTTCTTGCCTCATCGGGGGTGGCGATCTCGCGGCCGAGTTCGGCTGCGAGGCGTACGACCCGAGCGACGAGCATCTCGTTTGATGCCAGCACGCCCTTCGTGTAGTAAATGTTGTCCTCCAGCCCAACCCGCACATGGCCCCCCAACATGATCGCTGTAGTCGCCAGGGGCAGTTGGGCCCGGCCGATCCCCGCTACAGACCAGGTGCAGCCGGCGGGAATGGACTCGCTCATATGCACCAGGTTGCGAATAGTCGGTGCGACTCCTCCCGGCACACCCATGACGAAGTCGAAATGGAGGGGAAGGGTCAGAATCCCCTTCTTGACTAAGGCCAGGGCGTTATCGATATGTCCCAGGTCAAAGCACTCGATCTCCGGAACGACCCCGTTAGCGACCATGGTGCGAGCAAACTCCTCAATCTGGTCCGGGGAGTTCATGAAGACTTCACTGCCAAAGTTGACCGTGCCAGTGGTCAGAGATGCCATCTCTGGCTTCAGCAGGACCGGAGCCAGGCGCTCCTGGGCGCTCATCCAGACCGCTCCGCCGGTAGAGACCTGCACAATCACGTCGGTGCGCTTGCGGACGGCCTTCAGAATCTCGGCGTAGACAGCCGCATCCTGCGTGGGGGTCCCGTCCGGGCGCCGTCCGTGAACGTGGACCATGGCAGCACCGGCGTTACGGCAACGCTCTGCGTCGGCAGCGATCTCCTCTGGCGTCACCGGCAAGTGGGGGGTCTGCTCACGGGTAACCTCGGCGCCATCTAACGCGACGGTGATTACCAACTTCTCCATGGCTAGGCCTCCTGGTTGCCACGCTGGAAAGGCTTCGGGGTCACACAGGTGCCACTCGCGCGCACCACCAGGACCGGCTCCTTCAGGACAGTAGCACGGGACGGCTGTTCGGGGGTCGGATCGGCGGCAATCACCTTGTACGCCTCGAACTCCATGGCCCGAGAGGTATTGCCAATCCGGGTAATCCGGGCCCGCACCTCCAGGTAGTCCCCTGCGTAGACAGGCGCCTTGAACTCCACCTTGTCATACGCCACAAAGAGCCCTTCATCCCCGTCGTGCTGGATCAGGAGCTCGGTGGCCGCATCACCAAATAGGCCAAGGACCCGGGCTCCATCCACCAAATTGCCACCATAGTGCGCGTCGTGTGCAGACATGCGAATGCGAAGGAATGATTCGCTCATATCCGACCCTCCTCTTGAAGTACCTGTTGGGCCAGGTCACGGAGCGCGAAGACATCAAACGGTTTGCCCATGCAACCTCTAGCGCCATGAGCCAGAAGCTGGCTGACTCGGCCGTCGCCTACCGCAGTCATCATGATCACGGGGAGCCTGGGGTCCAGGTTCCGCAGCGCCTTCAACGTCTCCAGCCCGTCCATGATCGGCATTTTCACATCGACCAGGGCAAGGGCAGGCACCTCTGCTGCTGCTAGCGTGATTGCTTCCTGACCGTTAGCAGCCAGCGCAACTCGGAATCCAACCTCGCGAAAGACCTCCTGCAACAGCCGGCGGACGCCGGCCTGGTCGTCAGCGACCAGAATCAGCGGCTCCTTCATGCTCTTCGTCCCTCTCTCCCAACGAACCACCGTTGATCAGAGACTCTACCTTGCGCCGCCAAGTTGACTCTTCGGTAGATGTATCGATGCCAAAGGGGTAATTCGGCCAGTTCCCATGGACCGGTACCTGAATCCTCTCCTGGTAGAACTGGTACCCCGGCAGGTCGACTTCTACCTGAAGTACCTGTTCGGAGCCCGTTGGGCGTACAGTTATCGCTGTGCGACCACCCGTGGTCTGGTAGCGCTGGCCGTTCAAGGTCAGGGTTCCGTCGATCAGTCGATTAGACTGTGCATTGCGCAATTCCAGGGTCACGGAACCAGAATGCCCCGACCGTAGTTGTGAAACCATGGGGGTAACCCGCACAGATGGAAGCCCAACGGAGAGATCGAGCGGGTAAGCGAAGATAAACTCGCCCGTCTCCTGATTCGTGAGGACAAGGTAACCGAGATAGCGCCCTGGAGAAGTGGGCGTATAGACGGTTACGGGAACGTTCCATGATTGTCCTGCATCGCGCCGCCGAACGGTGTCTCTCGCCATGAGTTGATAGTTGTCGGTGAAAAGTGAGCGCCGGTACTGATAGCGCAGCCCCGAGGGAGGCGTGCCATTGAAGACGGCAAAGACCTGATAGCGGCCCCCAGGCAGGTTGCGCAGGAACATTCGCTCCTGGCCGGGCTCTCGCTTCTGGGAGGACCAGTAGACCTGCCAACCCTTCGTCGTGTCGTATCGATACAGCCAAAGATCAATGTCGCCGCCGGCTGGCAAGATGTCCTGCACCTCAAAGAGGGCAGCACCTGCTTGGGCCTTAATGCTGAACTCGTCGATCAGGTGCAGTTTTTGCATGACACGCCATGGCTGGCTATCGCTGGTCTTGGCTAGACCAAAGGCCTCGACCTGAGCGATGACCTGCTGTCCTGGGTTCGTGATCGGCACCGATAGGTCAACCTTGTCACCCGGAGTAAGGGCGTAGCGCAAGGGGAGTTCAACGGGGATTGTTGGCGCCTCCACCTCCAGCCGGTAATGGGCCAGAAGGTTTGTACCATCGGTGTCAGGGAGAGCGGTAATCACCACCTCCCACAGTCCCTGCAAGGGCTGCCGCGTTAGGAAGGACGCACTTAATCCGTTGCCCTTCGCACCAATCGGGTCGGACTGATAGATCATTTGCCCATCGGGGCGGAACAGCTGCAACTGTGCGGTTCCCCTTGCCCGAGAGTCTTCACCAACGAGAATCGATATGGTACCAGCAAGCCGCTCCGTGTTCGGCGCGACCTCAATAAAGTACCGCTCGCTTCGAGCAACCGGCAGGCTCTGAACCTCTGCGAAACGACTCCGAGCATCCAGGGATACCGGTTGCACATAGGTAACAGGTAAGATCATGCTCGGGACGACCTGGTCAGGGTGCACCAACTGCAGGAAGGCCGAATGGACGCCTGGTGATTTGGGAGGATTAAACTCCAGAGGCAGTCGGCGCTCTTGCCCGGGCGGCAACGTCACTGAACGAAGCGCCGGCTGAACCCACTCTTCGGAGACATAGACGTTCGCCCGTGTGATCTGACCGGTTGTGTTGGTAAGGGTAATGCTACCGTTCCCAGGCTGGTAACCGCGAATCATTACTCCGTCACCGCCTGCAGTTCCTCTGCTGGCTAGTGTTGGCACCTTGCGAATGGAAATGAGCTGGTCAAAGGCTCTCTGAAGGTTGAGCAAACCGTTGCCCTGCTCAAATGAGGCAACCCCGTTGATCCGCCGCGCCCCTTGTTCCAGTGCTCGTTGCAGGCTTCGGTGGTCCGATGAGAGCCCAGCCCGCCTGGCCGCCTCTCTAAGAAGAGCCGCTCCACCCGCGGCGTGCGGTGCCGCAATTGATGTGCCAGCGGCAAGAGTATAGCCCGTATCGTTTAGCCAGTGTGGCGATGTGGTCGGGCTTCCGCCTGGAGCGATCAGGTTCGGAAGGTGGGATCCATCGGCTCGGGGGCCCCTGCCGGAGCGCCACCAAACGCCCTCGCTGGGCACGACGACCCCATAGTCTCGCTGCCACATCTCCGGTGAATAGTACGCACCCACCGAGAGCATTTCAAGTGGGCTACCCAGTGTGGCGCCACTAGAGAGTCCCGGGCCAGTGTTGTCGACAGCGAGTACGATCAGGACGTCATTTGTGATTGCGATTTGATTCAGCCAGGCAGATGCGGTCGAGTCATACGCCGAGGCAACCGGAAGTCCGCCGAGACTAAGATTGATGATGTCCGCACCCTGGTCGACAGCGTACTGAATCGCCTGGCGGATGGCGAACCAGTTCCCCTCATTGCGGGATGTGATCACTTTGAGCGCCATGACGCTTGCACCAGGTGCAACCCCTGTCATACCAGCTGGATTGTGGGCTGCAGCGACCCCGGCTACCTGCGTACCATGACCCAGGCTATCAAAGCCGAAGGAGACGACCTTGCCGGTCGGATCCAGGTCTGCTACCACAAAGGCCAGCTGACGCTGAGCCGCCGAACCGGAACGGAAACGTCCGAGTCTCCCAGAGTCGTAGCCTGTGCGGTAGACCGTTAGCGGTTGCTCATCGGAGAAATCGCTGTTGTTGTTAGTGTCCACGTAAATCCGATCAAACACGCCGGGCGATTCGAAGTCGACCGCTAGAACGCCGAATCGATCGACTGGCGAACCGTTCCGGTCAAGGTCGCGGTTGATCAGACCGGGAACCGCTGACTCATCCCAGTAACCAAAACGAGCACTTTGACTGCTCGCCGGACGAGGCGGCAATGTGAACGTCCGCCCTCCGGGGGCTTTGTAGGTCCCCGACCAAGGAACGACCTGCGTAAGGTACACCTTACCCTCGTCGGTAAAGTCCTTCCAGTCCGTGATCTTGACTTGCCCGCCGGAGGTCGTCTGCAGGTCTGGGTGACCGGGGTCAATACCCGAGTCGACAATGGCGATTTTGATGCCCGCTCCGGAGACGCCTCTTGCCGAGCGGAACTGGGGAATACCGCTGGGCTCCATATTGGTCTGCAACAGGGTGCCCACGTCTGGCGCCACTACAGTGCGGTTGGAGATGCTGAGGTCAATCTGGCTCGCTACGGCAGCCTGGTTCATACCTATGGCCAGCGCGGGAATCGCCTGAACGACTTGCGCAACGCTGGCTGGGGGCAGCTTGATTTGGGCGTAGGTCTGATCTTCCAACAGCAGCTCACCGCCAGCCGCTTCAACCACCCGGCGAACCTGCTGGAAGTCTGCGAGATCCGACACGATCAGGTCCAGTTCCAGCGCCTCGGTTTCACCCTGCTGCGCCTGGTCGATCGCACTCCAGATCCCAGCCGGAACCACCGGCGCTGGGGTGGGTGCAGGAACGGCAAAGCCAGCCGGAACGGTCCCTTGGACCGACCCGGCCAGCAGACTGGTCACCAGTAGCAATGCGCCCCACTTAGCGGGTCGCCTCATGACGTCACCTCGTTACCTCCATGTAAGTCACCCGACCTGTCGCGTCAAGCGCTAGGCTCACCTCATCTCCGGGAGTGAGGTAGTCGAGCCCGACCTTTTCACCATCAGCAATGAGAATGAGGTCTGAAGAGAGCGGAAACCGTAGAGTGTCCCCGTCGACCATCAGAATTATCTCCCCACCAGGAGAGGTTAGGCCACCAAAGATGCCATCCCAGTTGAAACGAACAGCGTCGATTAGGCGAATTTCCCCCGTGGCCTGATCAAATACAAGATAAACCGGGGTTGCTCCCTGTACCTCCTCTATGGTGCCTGGACGACCGTTGACAAGCACCAAGGCCCCTTCCTGAATGCCGCGCGATAATCGCTCGCCTGTAGCAAGGGTTATCGTGAGACCATCGTTGTTCGGCTCCACAAACTGTGCAAGGAAATCCTGGTAGCGGGCTTCGAGGAATACCCCGCTACCATTATCATCTAGCACGAGGAACACCTGGTCGAGAACACGGATCTGCTTGGGGTTTGCGGCCTCCCCCTGGCGCGCATATCGTGCCGTCACGGCCATCGTAAATGATGTTTCTTCGCCCAGAGCGTTACGCACCACCCCTGTCCCCTGGTTCGGATCGTAGTGGACCAGGGTGCCTGAGAGATGGTAGAGTGCCCCCCGACGAGCCAGGATGCGGTAGACAGTAGCCACGCCCTCAGCGCGGGTTACCTCCCGATTCGGGCGGAATTCGCCGTCTGGCAGCCCGGTCATGATCCCCTGGTTTAGGGCTACATTGATGGCGCCGCGAGCCCACGAGGGAATGTCGGCATCGTCGTCGTAGCGGGTCGACTCGGTGCTAGACAGCCGGGCCTGGTCGGCGAGCCCCAGTGTCCTTACAGCAACGACTGCTAGCTGGGCCCGTGTAACTGAGTCATTCGGCCCAAAGCGACCACCGGGGTATCCTTCTGTGATTCCGATTTCGGCCAATGCCTCAATGAAGCCGCGGGCCCAATGCCACGCGGGCACGTCCGCATAACGTGAGGGTTGCTGCCTAAGTTCCTTGGCGGTCTTTTCATAACCCAAGCCAACTGTAAGGAACTTGGCGAGCTGCGCCCGACTCATTGGAGTATCCGGCAAGAATCGTCCACTCTCATCGCCGCTGACGAGGCCCCAAGCCTCCAGCGCCAAGACCATGGATGTAGACCAGTGCCCAAACAAGTCGGAGAGATAGGCTCCCGCCGGCTGAACGAAAAACGTAGCGCACAGTAGGAACGTCGCACCCAGGAGCAGAAGTTTCTTCATAAGTCCTCCCGTTCTGCAACAAGGGCCTGAAGAGAGATAGGAGGCTAGTTCGCTTCGCCGGAGGTACTATCCTGTATCTATACTCGGCGCAAGTCTAGGAAGGGTAGGAAGAACCTTCCCACCCTCTTTGACTCCCGAGAAGGTCGTCTGGTTTCAGTTCGTTGAGCCCTCGTTGAGTTTCCACGGCTACAATTCTAGAGAGCGGTCAACTAGAAGCAGAGGGGGATTGTTCGTAATGAAGCGTCATAAGTTAGCTGTTGCCGCTATGGCTGCCGTCGCTGTCCTATTTCTAGTCGCACTGCCTTCCTCGGAGGCTGCGTCCGCTACCTCTTCTACGGTCTACCTCGTTAATGGTCGAGAGTTGCCGGTTGGATTCGATCCCATTGTCCTAAAGTCGGGTATGCTCTTGCCAGAGGCGGTCCTGAGCGAGTTTGGTGTCACCATTAGCGAGTCCACTGATGGGACGGTAGTTCTCAAACGAGCAACGCGGTCAATGTCCTTACGGGTTGGCTCCAAGTCAGCATCAATTTCGGGAACCGGACTGCTCCTGAACAGTGCTCCTATTCGCCTATCCGGACAACTCTATATCCCCGACGACGCCTTGGCCCTGTTGGGCGTCCATGCCACGAACGAATCCGGTTTACTGTTCCTAAATAGCTGGCCTATGGTCGAAGGCTACACCGATCTGGCTCGGTACAACGCGGCCCTTGGGGGCGAAGTGCAGGAGGCAACCATTTCACCGGCACGTGACACCTATGTTCGAGTGCAGGTAGTTCGTCTCAAGGAACAGATTGTTATGGGTTCCCCCTGGACCACAGACCCCGCAACTCGCGGGTACGCTTTGGACCTGCTCAAGAGCGCACAACTGTTCCAGGTAACGGTTACCAACACGTCAGATTCCGTTTGGGTGTCCGCTCCTAGTGACTATTTCTTGGTCGATGACTTGGGTAACCAATATCCGCTCTCAGACGAGCGCCTATCCCTTATGGGTGACCTCTTTGCGACAGTTGCCCCCGGCGCCAAAGTGAGCGGCGTCTTGGTGTTCCCCGTTGCGCAAGATGGAGCACGATCCTTCACCCTCTATCTGCAGACCCCAAACGGTCTGAAGACAATAGGAGCCTACACGAAGTACTAGGATGAAAAGAGACGGGCTGCTAGCGGATGTTTCCGCCGGCAGCCCGTCTCTCCTTTGTGTCATTACATCATCTGACCGGTACGGTAAAGAGCACACTGTTCGCGGGAACCGGAAGCGCTGCTCGGTTAAGCTCATCCACTAGCCAACCTTCCAACGTGTTGGCGTAGACATTCTTCCCGCCAAACTGGGTCTCAAAGGCGGTAGCATCTGTCTCGCTAAAGATGATCTCAATGACGTCATCCGATTCACCGATAACGGAGGCGGACGAGGCGGGACTCCATGTACCAGTGGTCGTAGTCCGCTGGAAGGTGAGTTTCGTGGGGTCCACCGTGGCCCCGCCGAAACCATTGCCGCGAAGGGTGAGTTTCCTTTCTCCCCGTTCGTATGCAACGCTGGTTATCTTGGCTTGGAGATAGACCGAATGGTCAGTTCCGGTAATGGCTGCGACCTTGCCGGAGGACGACTTGAGCCACCCTGCATCCGCGGTCAAATGGAGTGGGCCCTGCAGTGCCATAATAGACCCAAGCGACGTCGGCGAGAGGGTAATTACCATTTGCGAGTCCGTTGCAGACTTAATCTTGTCGCTTGCGGTAAGCTTCACCTCACCGTTGGTGCCGCGAATCGTGATAAGGGTAGTGGTGAGGGAGCCCTGGCTGAAGCCATCGCCATAGAGATAAAGGTACTTGTTTGCGGCATCGACGGCACCCTGATGGACCACAGCCATGGGGGTAACCCCGACTGTCTGCGGTTGGCCGATCTGGCTTCCGTTCGAACTCGAAAACCACCCTGTGTCGGCCACGACCGTGGTTGTTCCATGGAAGCGGTCTGCGTCAATCGTGGATGCCAAGTCACCTAGCTTCAGCAGGATACTGGATGAAGTGAGAGCAGAGATCTCGGCTCCAGTCAGGTCGGCGGTCTCCTCACCCTTTTCGAACCGAAGCTTGCTGGTATCAAGTACCCCATTCGCCGTTAACCCACTGGCAGACAGCTTGAGAGTACCCGCGACTGCGTCATAAGCGGCACCAGTGAGGCGGTAAGCTGTGTGGTAAACAACATTCATGGCCTTACTCGTATCATCCAAACTGGGTGAGCGAACACTATCGCCCGCCCCGTTGTTCACCACCACTTCGTACTGGGCCTCGCCTACCTTCAGGAGACGCTTGGGAATCCGAATGGTCGGGATGGGGGAGTTCAGGTTGATGGCCCCACTCGTAAAGAACTCGCGACTCTCACCCTTGCGGTACACCTTCGCTACGACCCAGTTAGTAGGTTCGCCACCCAGGTATGATGCCTGGGGCAGGAGTTGGATGTCCATGTAGTCCGCATCAGGTCCCACATACCCGGTTTCGGGGGAAAGATCCCCCTCCTTGATCCCACGAATCGCAACAATTTGAGGGGCCTCGGGCTTGGATTTGTGCAGAGCCACAGACATATCAGCACTGGGTAGCGCGCCCACCGACGCCCGATAGAGATCGAACCCTTCAGTTCCGGATAACTGGACCGTAAACTCGGCTACACCGTTTACAGCAGCCTTTTTCGAAATCCCCACGATGCTGGAGACCGCATCCCCCTCTGAAAGCCGAGTCAGAGTAATGGCCTCCTTGTAGCCCGGTACGGTGGCACCGCTTGCGTCTACAACCTTCGCCCGAACCTTAATCTGCCGGGCCTTGTTAGTGGCAGCGGCCGGCGCATCAGACGCTAGGTCGGAGTCTGCAGTTAATACGATCTTTGCTGGCGTACCGGCAAATGTTACGATCACCGCCGAAGGAATCAGGTGTGAGGAGGAAGAGGCGGGACCAAATCCGGTGGTCGGGTGGTATGCCTCATACGACGCAGTGCTCAAGACCGGGGTGATCGTGAGACTTCCACTGCGGTTGTAGGTAAGCGTCACCTCCGCGATACCTTTGTTCGTACGCCCAACGACTGCGTACTGACTGTTGTACGGGTCCGTGTCAGCGCGACCATCATCAACTGGAGTGTAGCTAGAGTTCCTAAAAGAGAGGCTGGCACCTTCAGGCATGCCATTCAGGAGAGGATCGTTGTTACTGGTCGAGAGTCTGAGTTGGAAGGCATAGGATCCATCGGTGACCAGTTTGTTGTTGGATCCTACCACACTAAGCGTAAGCGTTACCGTGTCACCAGGTTCGACAGAGGTGTCAGAAGAGGTGACTTGAAGTCTCGCACCGGCCAGGACACCGTCGACTGGAAGTTGCAGCGTTTGGATGGAGTATGCGTGAGAGCTCATGATAGAACCCTTGATTACCGCAGTCCCGGGCATGATTCCGGCCTGGAAGGCACCATCATCATTGGATGAATTGGAACGCCCGTTTGGAATAACCACATAGTCGTCGATGAGGACACCGTCAGTTCCTGTTGAGGTCAGTTGAATTACTATGTCTGAGCTGCTAGGGTTGTTGATCGCCCGGCCGTTCTGGTCCATGAGTGTGGCCCGAACCGTGGCGATTGAGGTTCCGTCCGGCTTCATGGATTTGACTGTTGTCGTGAGTGCTATACGCATCTCAGAGAGGACCTCCAGACTCTTGGTGGCAGTTTCCAAGCCACTGGTCGAGGCCTCTAGATGTGCTGTACCTATCCGACTCCCCTTCAAGGTAAAGGTCGCCACACCCTTCTCTGTGACCGGCTTGACAGGAGTAATGGTCAAACCAGCCAAGCCCTGACTCTTGAGGGAAACGGTGCGGCCATAGTCAGCAGAGACCACCTTACCTTCCGCGTCGACAACCTGGACCGTGACAGTGACCTCCTGATTGACAGCCGGAGCCCGGTCCGAGTTAATTGGCATGATGTAAAGGGCCTTAGCTGACGCCGAAGGACCAATAACCGAAAACGTGTAGGTACTGCGTACAGATCCTCCGCTCAGCGTAAGGGTCCCACGCCCTGATTCACTCGTGGTGGTCAGAGTTCCGGTCTGGATGTCAAAGGTAGCTTGGGGGCCGGTCAATTCTACCTTCACCTGGTCCCTAGGCAAATCGTTGCCACGAGAGTCCTTCACCTCAACCGTCAACTTGGTGCTGCTATTCGCCACAATTGTGGCAGGTCCGGTAACGCGAAGCCGGGAAATCACGCCCTGTCGGTTGATAGAGACGCTCGCCGTAGATTCGTTACCCGCCGGGTCGACTGCGGTAACTACCAGAGTGCTCGCGCCAACCGGGATCTGGGCCTGATAGCTGAATGCTCCGTTCTGCTGGTCAAGCTTTGCAGGGCTATCATTCACGAGAACCTTGCTCGCACCCTCGGTGATACCACTAATTGTTACCTTGTCTTCAGCAGTGGTGATGTTGGTCTTGTCCAGAACCAGACGTGGCGGCACAGAGTCGAGATGTTTCTGAATGAGGGTCCCCTTCTCATCCACCGGAATATTGGTCGCTGCGACAGCTAACGACCAGAACATCTTGCCACGGATGGCTGGAACCCTCAGGTCACTGACCTGAGGAGCAATGCCTAACCGGTTTGCCTGTACAATAATTGACGCAGGGTTCCAGGGACCGTTTGGTTCCTGATCGACCATTCGGAGCAGAACCGTTAGCACTTCCACGTATGTGATGTCGTCATCGGGGCGGAAGAGTCCGTTCGGATCACCCTGCATGAGCCCAAGTCGGTTCACGACAGTGATCTCGCCAGCGGCCCAGTGCCCCTTAGCGTCACCAAATGGAACAAGACCAGCTAAGAGAATCGCCTCGTCTTCCCGGTCCAGCAGCCGCACAAAAAGAGTTGCGGCTTCGGCACGAGTCAACCTATCGTCACCATTAATGTCACCCGTCTGATCACCGCGCACTATGTCATACTGCTTAAGAATGTTAACGGCTTCTTCCTCCGTCATAGTTGCGGTGTCAGCGGCCCGAACGAGTTGGGCCGGAAGCATGGCCATGACCATGACCAGAGCTAGCACCACCGCGGTCATTGAACGAAGCCCTTGAAACATGGTGAGAAGCGCCTCCTTTCAGTCATGAACCCCGTATGGGTCCCCTTCATCGACACGTTCGCCGAACCCGCCTGTGATTTCCTGCTCCTATAGGCCAGCAGGAAGCCATAGGCCACCCAGTATCTTCTAAGTGTTAGACGACCAGAGTAAGCTCATCGTTGCAGGTGGAGAAAAAAGTTGAAGCTACCCTGAGTGTTGTGGAGCACTTCCAGTACTCCGGCAAGAAAAAGGCATCCAGTAGGGCCTGTGGAAGTTCAGAACGACCGCCAAGTCAATCTGAACCACAGGGAGGCCTATTGGATGCAAGTCCAGCATACCAGCCTTTGGCTGGGTCTTCCAGACCTGCAAATAACCAATGTGACTCAAGCCACCGACGGAACGCTGTTGGTCTGGGTCCAAGGTACTGCGACAGGGGCCGAGTGCCCGAAGTGCTGCGCGTGGACGGATCGAGTCCACCAGCGCCGCCGGCAAGCCGTGAACGATCTGCCGGCACATGGCTGTGCGGTCTTGTTGCTCCTGACCCGGCGTCGCTGGCGCTGCGGCAACTGCGATCATGTCTTTGCTGAGGTCCTTCCGTCCGTTGGCCGCTATCAGCGGATGACTGTGCGTTACGAAGCGAGCCTGTATCGCAGCTTGCGACGGCGGCCGACGACCGCTGTAGCCCAGGACGAACAACTTGGCTCAGGGCGGCTACAGCGAATCCTGGAGCGCCGTGGGGACCAAGAGGCAGCCAGGCCTCCCGCGGCTCCTCGCTTCGTTGGCGTCGATGAATTTGCGGCGAAGCGGGGCCACGTGTACAACACTGTGTTCGCCGACCTGGAGACCCACCGCATTGTCGAAGTTGTTGAGACCCGAGAGATCAAGCCGGTGCGGGAGTACCTGAAGACGTTGGCCGCTAGCGTCGAGGCAGTGGCCATTGACTTGAGCGAGCCATACCGCAAAGCCGTGCGCCAAGCTCTACCGGACGTCGTCATCGTCGCAGATAAGTTCCATGTCATTCGTCTGGCTCAGTGGGCTCTCAATGCGGTACGACGTTGTGTGCGCAAGGCGCTCAAGGGGGATCGAAGCCATGCCATTTGGCGGAAACGGTGGGTGCTACTACGCAACTTCGAAGACGTGCCGGCGAGCCAGCAGCCACATCTCTTTGAACTCCTCCGGCTCTCCCGGGAACTCCGCCTGGCCTACGCCGCAAAGGAATGCTTGCGCCGCTGGTATCGAACGTGCACACCGGAGAACGCTGTCGTCCGCCTGGACCGCCTGCTGGGCCAGTGGCTCACCTCCCTGGTCCCGGAGCTGCAAAAGCTGGCGATCACGTTCCGCTACTGGCAAACGGAGATCTGCAATTACGCCACCGTCCGAATCTCTAACAGCATCACCGAGGGGCTCAACAACAAGATCAAGGTAACCAAACGACAAGCCTACGGGTTCCAGTCCTTCACGAACTTCCGCCGCAAGATCCTACTGGCTACCCGATTTTCCAGCTAGGAGGCCTCGGCCGCCACAGGCCGCCGGTCCTCCACAACACTTGACGGATAGCAAAAAAGTTGGACCGTGCTGGCTCATCGATCAGCACGGTCCTTATACGTTGCCTCATTAGCGCCTAAGCAGCTCTATCGCTTTCTGAAGTTGAATGTCAACCTGGCTTTGGCGGATAACCTCGGCCTGGACCGCTTGATTCAACAGAGCTACTAGAGCACTATCCACCACGCCGGAGGGAGATGCTCCGTGGTCCCAGGCAAGGTAGTGGATCGCTTTAATCGTCTTGCTTCCCATTATTCCATCGAGCTCCGTCTCGTAGCCAAGGAAAGCGAGGCGTTTCTGCAGGTCAAGGACATCTAGGCCCACGTTGCCTGCGCTCAGAAGTCGCTCGGGGGCGAACGACTGCTTAAAGGCCAGAGTCGGGATGTTTGGCTCTACCACAACATCGGGAATCAGACCTGTACCGTGAACATGGCGGCGCTTAGCGGTCAGATACTCGGCCACTGTGACCTTCAAGCCGCTCCTATCGCTCATAAAGATCATCTGTTGAACGGTTCCTTTTCCGAAGGTCCTGGTTCCTACCAGAGTTCCGGCATTGTAATCCTGAATTGCGCCCGCTAGGATTTCCGAGGCAGACGCGGAACCGCCATCTACTAGAACCGCTGTCTGGAGGTCGATCAGGTTGCCAGGGCTGGTCAGTCTCTCCTCAGATGTCTTGCGCACTTCGTACATGACGGGGGCTCCACTGGGAATCCAGGCACCCGCTATCGACACTGCAGAACCAACGTATCCGCCAGGATTCTGACGCAGGTCAAGGACTAACGAGGCTGCCCCTTGTTCCTTGAGCTCCTTTACCGCCGCGTAGAATTCGGTATCAGCACTTGAGCCGAAAGAACTTATCGCTATATACCCTACGTTCTGCTCCAACATCTTGGACTCGACGAGCGGAATATGAATGGTCTCACGAGTGATCCTGACCTGGAAGGTCCTGCTCTCTGAAGGTCTCTCAACCTTGAGTAGGACATTTGTTCCCGGCTCACCACGGATTAGTTGTTGCGCCTTTTCAATCGACCCGCCCACAAGCGTCGTTCCGTCTGCCTCTAAGATCCTGTCCCCCGTCTGCAGGCCAGCCCGTAACGCAGGGCTTCCCTTGATGGGTGCGGCCACAACGACGTAATCATCGACAAACTCCAGGTAAACTCCAATGCCCGTCACGTTTCCATCAAGGCTGTCGAGGAAGTTTGCGAAGTCCTGCGGAGGGAAGTAATTTGTGTAGGGGTCGCCCATCGCCTCGAGGCCGCCTCGCACGGCTCCAGCAAAGAACTTGTCTAGGTCAGCACCATCCTTATGGTAGGACTCCACCACCTCGAAAATGGTGCGTATTGTCTGAAAGACGCTATCGTGCTCGGTAGTCGCACTGGCGGTACCGACATGAATTAGGAGTGCCGACACAACTGCGACTAGGATAACCTGTATTTTCCTTCTCCCGTAGATCACATTGATCCTCCCCCTAGTTAAACATGTAGGTGAAAAACGTGGTTTGCCCTAGGGCGCCCAAGGTGGGAGTATCAGGATCTGATACTGCGCCAGGTGAGCAGCACATCAGCCGAACTTGGGGCTCGGGTACCCCACCGCTCAGAAGTCAATGGAGCGCCGCCGGCGGGGAAACCCGTGCTTCCTTAGGGACCGGCCAAGGTCGGACCAATCCCATCCCGTGGGCCTGAGGTGACTAGGACCGTTCCCGAAGTAAAGACCGAGCCCCCTGAACTTTAAGGCTCCCCCTCCCAGTGGGAGGTGGCTCCCTCCTAAGCCTCGCTGACACGCGATTCCTGGGGTGCGTTGGAGCTTCGAGCAAGACGCCTAAGGAGTGCCGCCCATATGCACCGAAACGAATCGGGGACTCACCGTCCCCGATTCGTAATCAGTGGCCTTCTGCTTGTAGGTTCTCCGCTTCGTCGTAAGCAACGTCAGCGGCCTGACCCCGAACCAAGATCACATTCACAAAGTGAGCGGTTTGACGTATGGTCCAAGCCCGGTTCTCAAAGACCAGACTGCCACCCACCAACGGCACGCTAATCTCGGCCTTGACCTCACCTGTGAGCCGATCACGAACCTGAAGTCCGGAATCGATCTGCTCAAACTCGAGACGATTTCCCGAGTAGCGCTTTGCTACTGTATATAGCTTCTCGGCGTCCGCTCTCTTCAAACGAGCTGCAACCTGCCCGAAAGGTACTGCCCGGACAATCCCCTCCTTCAGCTTCTTGTCTTCCCAGACGCGATAGTAACGAACACCTTCTCGCATCCATGTGAAGAAGCAGAAGCTGGCCGGATCTAGCCCCTCACCAATCAACCGCTGCCGGGCCTCCTCAAGTGACCGTACAGTGAAAACCTGATCCCCCTCTGAGTACTGACCCACTTCTCGAGTATCAATTTTCCGCAAGGAGCGACGCATCCATTCTCACGTCTCCTTTACTTCTGGGATCAACAAAGGGAGCCACCTACGCCCATTATCTATAGAAATCGGTGAAAAGTAAACTATCCGTTGAGGAAATGATAGTAGGAAGGCTGTAAGGCCCACCAATATCACCCAAGAACATTACCTAGCGATCGCTTAGTCAACACATAAAGATATGACGACACGGTGAGGATTTTCGTTCCACCAGACTTGAATCTTTGCTAACGTTATCACCGACATTGGGGCACTTTGATGAAACTCTTATGCTACCACGAACGTCCAATGAAGGTAGATTCAGAAGGGGATACGTCGCATTTGCGAGTGATTCACGCGACAAAGGAGGTCCATGCTGAAAGCGATTGCCTATTCGAAGAAACGTTCACAAATGTGGGCCTACCAATGGTTGCTTATCCTTCGGTTACAGGGATTTGGCCCCTCCCGTGGAATAAGATTCTGTGGTGGACTAGGTTTCAGGCTTCTGCCCTGCCTCTTGGATCCGGGCTCCAAGACGGTGGCTACATTTGCATAAGGAGGAGTAACTAGGATGACCAGAGTCTTACAGAGATCATGGCTGGCAGCTGTGGTGTGCCTTACGCTGCTGATCTCAATGATCACCCCGGTCATGGCGCAGACGACCATCCCTACCTTGACTCGGGACGCAGCGATCGAGCTTCTGCGTACCTATGAGATCGTTCAGGGCGATCAGAGCGGTAACCTTAACCTGGACCGCGTCATTTCTCGGGCTGAGTTAGCCAAGATAGCGGTTGTGGCTTATGGCAAAGGTGAACTGGCACCAGCTTTGGCGGCATCCGTACGGTTCACCGAGGACTCGATCGGTCACTGGGGTGCGGGCTATATTGAACTTGCTGCCCGGCTCGAGTTGATCAAGGGTCGTACCAACAAGCGCTTTGATCCAGACGCCTCTGTTACCCATGCCGAGGCTTTGGCTATTGTGCTTCGCATGATCGGGAAGGAGCCCGCTGGCACGTGGGACCCCGTTCGCATTATGCAGACCGCCGCTGATTTAGGGATTGGCCCCAAGATCGGGCTAGATGCCCTGGCCAATCTTCCGGCCCAGCGTGGCACTGTATTCGAGTCATTGGCGAGAGCCATCGCCACGGTTCCAATGGCCAACGGTCAGACCGCTGCTCAAACTTACCTGGATTCTATTCCCCCGGTGCTGACTCTCTCATCTGCCCCAAGCGCCACTACTGAGGACAGCATCACGATCAGTGGAACGGTCCAGGGTGCTAACTCGGTTAGTGTCAACGGGGCGAGCGTCCCGGTGACTGGAAACACCTTCTCCTACCGGGCCTCACTGACCGCTGGAGAAAACACCTTCGTTATCGTGGCCTCCGATTGGGTCGGAAACCAAGATACAGAGACCCTTACCGTGACCCGGGGCGGGGACATTGCTACGATCGAGGTGTCCGGTCCGGCATCTGTCAATGCCGGGCAGTCTGTGGCCCTGACCATTGTAGCGAAGGATGCGAAGGGCAATCGGATGCCATCCGGTTTGCTGACCGCTACCGTAGCGAACAACATGGGCACATTTGATACGAAGACCGGCGTTTTCACGGCCTTCGGGAACGTAGGTCCTGCCACCATTACACTGGTCGCCGGTGCGGTCTCTGAAACACACACCATTAACGTAAACGGCCTCGCCTCTGAGGCGAAGGCCCTGCGGATTCGCCCTTCCACTGGAATACCGACTGCCGGCAAGAGTACTACGATTAATGTCGAAGTGATGGATGCCGAGGGAAATCCCATCCCCTTCGATTCAAACCGAGTAGTTACTCTGACGACTTCCACCCCCGGCGTTTCGATCTCTTCTTCGATCGGCGTCACCTCAAGCGGAGCAGCTTCCTTCACTGTCTCCAGTAGCCAGGAGGGCGATGCAGTCTTCACGGCAAATAGCCAGGGGCTCACGTCAGCCAGCGGTACGGTGACCTTTGCATCCGGCACCCGTATCGTTCTGGTTGCTGAGCCCACTTCAGCTACAGCCGATGGGTCCACTCCGGTGACCATTCGGGCCATGTTGCAGAACGAGAGCGGCGACCCTGTTACCAACACCTCTAATGATGACATTTATGTCAGTCTAAGCGAAGACTCGGACGATAGTTTCCTCACGAGCACCACCGTGCGGATTCGGCGTGGCACGAACTCCTCCCTGGGGTATGACGGAGTCCTTGTGCCCGGCTTCAGTACCGAAAAGGTCCGCGTGACGGGAACTGTCACTACGGGTCATAAGTATACCGTGGTGCCAACGGAGGTCTCATTCCGTGAGGTTGTTATTGGTTCGGCGGCAAAGCTGGAACTGGTAGGCGGAGCTGGTTATCCCGAACCCGGCCTTGGCAATCCCGTAAGACTCACCGTCCGAGTCACCGATCGGGAGGGCAACTTCGTACCAAATGCCGATGTTGCGTTCAAGGTGAAGCTAATCACCTACAATGGCGAAGAGGTAGTTGACGGTATTCCGACGGGTGTTGACCTAACGCTTGGTAGCACGACTTTCCGTCCTATCGAAGGTTATTCCGACGGTGTTGTCGCTCGCACTACCGACGGTACCGCCCAACTTAACCTGACCTATGTGCGATCGGGCAAGGTTTCAGTCCAGTTGGTCCCTGTCGGGAGCACGCAGGAGGCGTACGACGATGAGGGCGAGTCCGGTCGCGCTAATTCCTCTACTGGAATGACTAGCGATGTCCGCGATGTGCTGTTCTCCGCTAGCACTCCCTCAAGCCTGCGTGTAGAGGTCGATCTCCCTGGTTCGAAGTTGACTAACCAAAGCGCGGGCGTGCTCCCTGCAAACAATCGCGCTACGGCCACCATAAAGGTTTACCTGCTGGATAGCGCACAGGGTTGGATGCCGAAGGCTGCCGGCTCGGTCACCCTTACCCGTACAGGCGGGAACGGTACCCGTCTTACTGGAAGCGTCCCTGACACCTACACAGCCCCAGTTCGCAACGGTGTAGCCGAGTTTTCGCTGGTGGCCACGTCGAACGTTAGCGAAGACACGTGGACCGCTGACTCTTCGCTCCTTCCTCCAGAAGCGAACGAGACGATCAAGATTCACACTTACAGTGCGGCACCTGAAAAGCCATCGATTATCACTATCTCGGGTGAAGCGGGCGAACTCAACCGCGTCTTGGCCTCGGATGATCACATGCTGATTGATATTGAAAGCTACTCCTCTGGGCACGGGTTCGTAAAGGTGTTCAAGAGCAGTAGCTCGACTCCGATCTTCACGTCGGATGTGATTGACCTAGCCGCCTCTCCGTCTGTCGAAGTTCCAAAGGAGAGCCTTGCTGCGGCTGACCGCTACTACGTGGTAGTGAACAACGGTTATGGCGATAGCGCGAAGTCTGACCTCTGGCCAACCGACCCGACCCAGAAGGTGATCAGTGAAAAGCCTCTGAAGCTGAACATCACCCGGGTCAGATATGACGCTGGTTCCCGCAAGCTGACCGCCTCGGTCAGCGGTGCCAGTAGTCAGGGGATCATAGACCCATCTTTCCTGTCAGTCAGGAACACGGTCACCGGAGATGTTGAGTACCTGTTTGGTGCAACATGTACCCCCGGTTCTAGTTCCTTTACTTGCATCCTTCCGTACGAGCTAAATACCGCAGACTTCAACGGTAGTGTTGTGCTGGATACGGAGGCCGGGTGGTATCGTCGTGACAGCGCTGGTGAGGCGGCTCAGCGTGATGAAACCCTGAGCGACAACGTTCTGAGTCCAATGGCCTACGTGACCTACGGGACCATTCAGTTCGGAACCGTTACTGTCAGCAACATCGAGCACGTCACCGGTACCCTTACTCTCTATGGCACGAACCTTGATCAGGGCCGTATCTACCTCAGCCAGTTGACGGTCGGCGGATACCCAATGGGCACCGGTTCCGCCGTTGCGCCGACAGGTACGTCCAGCAAGGTGACGATCACGATCCCCAACTATGCCAATACGTCCTCCAAGTCCGAAGCCGACAGTATTGCGGCTAAGATCAAGGACCTCGCTGGCCCGACCATCGAGCTTAACGGGTCCACGGGCTGGTTGAAGGCCTCTAGCGGAGAGCAGAATGGTAGCATCAGCGCCATTCCCGTGTACGCAGTGACGCAGGTGAGCAAGATCCAGTATGTGGCCGACACCGACGGTGACGGTCAGATTACCACCGACGGCGGTAAGATTGTGATTCACGGCTCAGGATTCACTGGTGCAACGGTGGATCCCAACAGCTTCGTCTTTACCGACCGCCGTGGCGAGGTGATCGCCGCCCTCGCGCTCACTGGCTACACAGCTGGTAGTGTTACCATCAGCGATGATGGCGATCTGATCGAGATTACCATAACCGAAGCCGACGCTGCTGTACTCGAAGGCGGATCCTACAATGGGAACGTCTACCTTACCAGCGTAGAGACAAGCCCACTCGGGTCCTGGTTCACAAACGTCGATGGTTGGTATGGCACGACTCTACCACGCTACCGCCTAAGCTGGTAGACAGTGTAGACTAAAGACGCCAATATCGGCCATTAGGTCATCAAAAGCGATGACGAGGCTGCATGAATGTGCAGCCTCGTTATCCTTTGTCAGCGTCGCGGCTAGAATGGCTCTTCGCCAGGTTGTGTGCAAGTGTAAACTGCCCATTGAAGACAATGGAAGTCGTTGATATGCTTAGGTCAACTCCGCAATGGAAGAGGATGCCTGGGCATTCTATCAATGGACTTCCCAGGGTTCAAGGTGGTTGGGTCCGAAATACTCGGCAACAGCGCCTGCGTGACGATTGAGGCACAGACCGACACATGCACATGTCCGGTCTGTGGCTACGAGAGCCGAAACGTGCACAGTACCTATGTCCGGCATGTCCGGGACCTGCCCAGTTTCGGCCGGCCTATCATGATACGGGCGCTAGTTCGGCGCTTCCGCTGCAAGGATCGAAGGTGCTCAAGAAAGACCTTCGGTGAGCCGCTTGCCGGTCTTGCAGTAGCAAAAGCCCAACGGACGCAGCGCATGACCACGGCTCTTCAAGCCCTGATCTTGTGCACCAGCAGCATCACTGGAGCCCGTTTGGCGGCGCAGATGGGCATTCGGACGAGTCCTCGGACCCTGTTGAGGGTGGTCGACTACGGTGAGCGCTCCGTCGCCGCTCCACGGGTCCTGGGGATCGATGACTTCGCTCTGCGCCGTGGGCGTACATACGGGACGATCCTGTGCGACTTGGAATCGGGACGTCCCTTGACATAGTACTCGGCCGAACGGCCGAGCCCCTCACCCGTTGGCTGAAGCAAGACCCGGGTGTCGAGATCATCGCCCGTGATCGGGCATCGGCTTACGCAGAGGCCGCACGTTCTGGAGCACCAGGCGCGGTCCAGGTGACCGACCGGTTTCACCTGGTACGGAACGTCAGCGATGCCCTGAGAGAGGTTGTTGACCGGCAAACATGGGCCCTTCCCGAGCCCATGGCTTTGCCGGCTTCTGTCGTTGAAGAGATCACCCCGACACCCGAGATATCGTCTAGGGCCGCCCGTATGCGAGCAGAGGCGGCTCAGCGCCTGCAGACCCGGTATGAGGAGGTATCTCGGCGCCACCGGAACGGGGAGTCCCATCGGGCTATCGGTCGCGCCACGGGACTTGACCGCAAGACCGTCCGAAAGTACATCCAGTCTGCGGATATCCCCAAGCGCGCTGAGAGGCGTCCAGTTGCACGCAACTTGGATCCCTTCATCGATTACCTTGGGGATCGATGGAGAGCCGGTTGCCACAGCGCCCGCAAGCTGTCCGGAGAGATCCGCCAACTCGGGTATAGTGGGTCAGAGTCAATGGTGCGTCACACCCTACACCCCTGGCGGGATAGGGTCCCAGAAGAGCTCCATACGACTCGGGTCGACCGTTACAAATGGAAAGAAGTGCGCTGGGCAGTTCTCTGCCCTCCTGAGCGTCTGAGGCAGGATCAGCGACAGTGCCTACAAGAGTTTCTGGCCATGCACCCAAGTCTTGCACGCGTGTACGAACTCCGGCAGCGGTTTCGCCAGATCCTTCGTGAGCACCTCGGGGCTGAACTCGACCCCTGGCTCCAGGAGGCAGCGGCTTATGGTCTCAGACCTTTCGAGAGGCTGGCCAAGACGTTGACCGTCGATCGAGCGGCAGTGCTTGCAGCGGTTGAGTTGCCTTGGAGCACGGGGCGGGTGGAAGGCACCATTACTCGGCTAAAGTTCGTAAAGCGACTTGGTTATGGTCGAGCGAGCATGCCACTTCTACGAGCTCGCTTGATCGGCTCTTGTTAGCAGGGGCTGCATCCCTTTTTGTCAAACTAGCCGGCTCAGGAGTGTGGAGCCCATGCCATTACCGGAGACGATACATCGAAGAGTGGAACAACTGCTCTTCGCCTTTCGCCAGCTACGAGTTCCCGATGGTGCACGAGACCATTACCGCTTGGAGTTTCGAGTCCGTGCCAACGCGGTAACCCTCTACGAATGTCATGGCCCGTGGCGACCAGGTCAACCGTGGAGCCGCATGCCGTCGGCTCAGTTTCGCTTTGACCCTGTCCAACTGGCGTGGACCTCTACTGGGCTGATCGTAACGGTCGGTGGCATCTCTATGATGACGCCACACCCACACCTGACCTCGCGAATCTTCTGGTCGAGGTGAACGCTGATCCCACAGGTATATTCTTCGGGTAGACGAGCGCACGGTGATCGGCCGTGCGCTCAAACTGTCTGCACGCAACCTGGCGATGAGCCACTTTTCGACCGCGATTGGCATTCGCGGGATTCCCCCTCCACGTGCCCAGAATCCTCTGGGCGGTCGTTTATGAAATGACCCGTACCTTGGCCAGGGTGACCCAGAAGGTAACCCATCACCGTCACGACTCCTCTGGGAGCCCAACGAGAGATCCAGGCGAGTGAGCAGGAAAAGCCACCCCGCCCGCCGGGCCGACCGCGCAAGTGCCCCTAAGGGTGGATGGCGCACCGACGTTTAGGCCGCCCACCGGGGACGCCCCGCAAGCAGCATGGCGCCGGAGCAACCGCCCTGACTGACCCATGACCAATAACCCTTCCCTAGTCACTGAGGTCGCCTGTGCGGCCATCGCGGGTGTGGCTGCGCTGCATTGGGTGGAACGCAGTCTGATCGCACTGGTCTCTCCTGCCGTCATTGCGCCCCTCCTTCCCCTGAGCTATCGGGTGGGGTTGGCGGGGTAGCTTGCGCTTGTGCTCACGACTCTGCTGTTGGATGCGCACGAGCAGTCTTCCGGGCGCTGGACATCGCTCCGTCGTATCGGCTGTCCCAAATAGATCCCTTTCTCCCAGAACGGGAGCCATCAGAACAACGGAGGCGAATGGTAGCGTCGGTAGCAATCGCTGACGACGCTACGCTGTGATGCGGTCGAGGGAAACCAACAAAAATGTGTTGTACCCGAAAATAGACGGCTACTTTCCGCACCTAGTGCGGCGAGTTTCTACTCGACCCGCTTCCGTGGCTCCATCATGTTTGGCCCTGGACCAGTCTGCTCCAGAATGCTACGAATCAGGACTCGGGGAGTGGCTACTGAGCAACCCGTTCCTATGGCTAAATTTCTCGTGACGCCTTTCGCTAGGGATGGGCTTACATAAACAAGTCAGCGCCAAATACCTGGCGCACGAAGAAGAGACCCCCGCAGATTTGCGGGGGTCTCCTCCTAAGCAAGCTCCTGTCGGAGTTACTTGATGGTGGCAGTGAGGGTGCCGATGAGGGTGTCAGCGCTGTCACCAGCGCCCGGCGTGGCCGGACCGTTCCACTCAGTGCCGCCCTTGGTGTAGGCCTCGAGATCGAAGGTCTCGTCAGTCCCAACACCATCAGTCACGACGTAGAAGGTGGCGCTGTTGCGGCCAGCCTTGATCTCAGCGTAGGAGATCTCAGCACCGTCGCCGTTGCGGAAGCTGATATACTTCTCAGCGGGGAAGCCCGTCTTGTCGAAGTAGACACGAACGGTCTCACGGTTGTTGGTAGCAGACACCGGGTTGCCGTAGGCGTCAGTCACCTGAACAGTGAGCTTGGTAACCTTGTTCTTCTCAACGCTCAGCTTCTGGGTAGAGGTGGCGTCACCATAGACGCCGTCGGTACCCTCGGCCAGAGCCACGTTCGAGACAGCACCCGGCACCACAGTGAAGGACCGGGAGAGCTTCAGCTCCTTGGCCACAGAGATGACCTCAACGTTGAGATCAACCGTGCCAGCCTTGTGCCACACGATTGGGGAGGTCTCATAGGTGCCGGCAGTTGCCGTCTCGGTGATCGTCACGCCGGACAGATCGAGACCGGTAACGCTCGTGCTGAGCTTGAAGTTGCGAGCCTGGGCAGCAGCGTCGGCCGCAAGACCAGTCACAGGATCACCGAAGTTGCTCTTTACAGTGAAGCTGAGCTGGACCCAGACAGCTTCGGTCGCCGGGTTGGTGTCGTCATCGTAGCCGTCAGCGGTAATCGTGCGCAGGACCTTGGTAGCATCACCCTCAGCGATGATGCTGCCAGTGATCGAGTCAGCGATCTCGTTCACGACGTTGATGGCCAGAGTGTCAGAAGGCTCGTCGATGGCTTCAAGCCAATCAGAGGCGCCAGCAACGTTCACCAGGTTGTACAGATCCTCGGTGTCGCCATCGTCCAGAGTAATGTTGGCAGCGCCAACATCGGACCGCAGGGCAACAGTCACCTTAGCCTGGCCCTTCTCGTCAGTAAGAGCCTTGACGGCCTCACCCTTACCATCCAGCTTGACGCCGGTGTAGCTGTCAGCCTGGAACTTGACGCTGACACCCGAGTTGGTGACAGGGTTACCGAACTTGTCGTACAGCTGAGCAGTAGCCACAGCCGAAGACTCAGAGGCACGCAGCAGGTCAACAACCGACTGGGTCAGAGCAACCACCTTCGGGCTGGTTGCGTTGACAGTGAAGCTGTCAGAGACCTTGCTGTAGTTGGTGGCAGTAGCAGCTACGTCGTAGGTGCCAACCTTAGAGGCTGCAACCTTGAACGTCTTCGGACCAGTGGCGAGATTGAAGGTGTGGGTCACACCCTCGCCACCAACGCCACCGATCGGGGCAAGAGCGGCAACGCCCTCAGCGTAGAAAGCGTGCACAGCGTTCAGGTCGCTGTCGAGAGTCACCGTGACAGCGGTGGGAGCATCAGTGGTGGTCGGCACACCGTTGCGGTCGACGGCCACAAGCGTATAGGTGACAGCGTTGCCGTTGTCAGCAGCGGTACCGACAGCATCGGCCTTGACAGCATCCTCGCTCTCGGTCAACTTGAGGGCAGTCGCAACACCAGGCATGGCGGCCTTGACGGTGGTAGTACCCGTGGTCAGACCAGCGAAGGAAACGGTCACGGTGATGTTGCCAGCGGCGCCAGCGTCATCAGGCAGAATGTTGAAGGTGCTCCCGTTGCCCAGGGGGATGGAGTCGGTCTTCCCACCGTTCTCCAACACGGCCGGACCGGTCACAGCAACATCCATCTCCCAAGTACCGGAGGTCAGCTGCTTATCAGCCTGGTCGAGAACCTTCACGGTAATGGTGTTCATGTTATCGACATCATCCGTGGCCAGATACTCGTCGCCAGCTTCTACAGAGATCTTGGTAGCAACCTGGGGAGCCGGAGTGACCACGAGGGTGCCCTTCTTGTCGGTGGCCTCGAAGCCATCGCCGTCGCTGTCGTACCAAGAGGTCAGAGTCAGGTCGGCGTCAGCAAGACCCGGGTCGATGGTGTAAACGAAGGTCGCAACACCATTCTTGGCAGCCTTGGTGCCACCATGGTTAATAGCAGTGAAGCCAGCAGGCGTATCGAGCCTGATGTTCTTGTCAGCGCTGCTAACCAGATTGCCCTCAGAGTCCACCACCTTGACGGTCAAGGTGTACTGGGTCTTGTCGTTAGCAACCATGACCGACGGGGTCTCGATCGCGGTCTTGGCAACAGAACCAAAGACGCCGATCGTGCCGGTAGCGGACTTGCCGTCCTTGCTGGCAGTAACAGTGTATTGACCGGACTTGGTCGCCACGAAGTTGGTACCCTCGATAAAGGCGTCCGAGGACTCCTCAGAGAAGGTGGCGCCCTCAATGGCGTTGCCGTAGGCGTCCTGAGCAACCAGCTTAACAGAGGTGCCAGGAGCAACAGCGGTAGCATCGGCAACGACCTTGGACAGTTCGCCAGCCGAAACGGTAACGTTGAGGGTAACAGGAGCCAGATCGCCGTAGCTGACGGTAATGGTGCCAGCGCCAGCGGTAGTACCAGCGACAACCTTGCCCGTGACCTTGTCAACAGAAGCGACGCTGCCAGAGGGGGTGATGGTGATGTCGTCAGCGTTTGCCTCAACAGCAGCGCCGTTGGCATCAACAACAGCCAGGGTCAGGGAGACCTCGCCACCAGCACCAACGGTAGTGGAGCTCAGCTCAGCCTTGATGGCAGCCGCGGCGCCCACGTTGCGGGTGATGCTGAAGGACTCGGTGGTAGTGTTACCAGCGAGGTCAACAGCGGAGATAGCAATGGTGTTCGGGCCGACCTCGAGCTTAACCTCTGCGGTGAAGGAGCCGTCCGCGTTAGCGGTAATCTGCTCGGTGCCGTTGTAGAGGGTGACGAAGTCGGAGGCCTTACCGGTAACGGTGAGGGTGGCACCGGTGGTGGTGGGCTCGGCCGGCTTGTTAAGGGTGAGGACCGGGCCGGTGGTATCGACGTAGCTAGTCAGCACAGTCTCGCCAGGGGTGACCTGGTAGGTGGAGAAGATGCTGTAGGCCAGGCCGAAGGCGTTGCCACGGGTGGCGGGGGCGTTCGGCTCAGCCAGGTAGGCCTCGGCGTCGGCAGCGGTGATGATGCCGGCTTCCTTAGCAGCAGCGACGGTGTCAGCAACCCAGTTGGCGCCGGTGCCCGGGGCCACGCCCAGGAACTTCATGACGAAGGCCAGGGCCTCGATCATGGTGACGTTCTGGCTGGGCTTGAAGCTGCCGTCCTCATAGCCGATGCTGATACCCTTCTGGGCGGCGATGTTCTTCGCCAGGGCCGCATAGCCGGAGTACCACTCATTGATGTTGACGTCGCTGAAGGAAGCGGCGCCAGCGAGGAGCTTGGCGGTGTCGTCCTGACCGAAGGCCCGGACGATGATGGTCACGAGCTGAGCACGGGTCAGGGTATCACCGAGAGCAGGATCAACGGTGCCGTCAGGCAGCTTCACACCCTGAACAATGTTGTACTTGCTCAGGACATCGAAGGCCTTCTGGTTCTGCTCAGCGCTGGGGGCCGCAAAAGCGGTGCCAACCAGGCCGAGAACGAGGCTCGACGCCACTACAGCGGACGTCAGCTTCTTCATCAGACCCATTCCTTGGTATCCTCCTTCTACAGTATCAAAGTTAGGTTCCAACTACCTTCCTCATGAGCGGTGAACACGAGGAAGCTTAAAACTTGTTCGGCTCATTCGCCGTCGCCATTGAGGTTCGTTACAGGGCTTTGAAATCCTGCCTCACCGACTGTTGGTACATAATTGCTGAACTGCACCCACAGTATGGGACGCTCCTGATTTCCTCGACGGGTGAATAGACGTCGGTTCCGCCGCGAATGTTCCCGGGATCGCGCGTTTTTCGCGGGTTTTCGCGCGTTCTTTGCGTCCGTCGATTTCGGTTCCGGTAAAGAGACGACGACCTGCAGGCATATGTTCCCGCAGTAAGCCACTGTCCTACTTGGGGAAATATTGAACGCACCGCCCGGGAGGGGGCGGTGCGTACTGTCACCGGCTATGCGCTTACGATCGAGCTGGAACTCTGCTTGGGGGGGCCACCCGGGCCGAGGACCCGCTTGACCATGTCATGCTCACGCTGAAGCCGGCAGGCGGTGGTGGGGAAGAGCTCGTCTTTGGGATTTGGCACCTTGTACGTCTCTATGATCCCCTCAGCAATCGCCTGGTTCACGAGTTCGTAGGTCTTGCGATCCACGATATCCGACCCGGCCAGAACCCGCAGGAAGTACTTGAGCCCCACGAAGGGCTTGCCATATTCAGCGGTATCGAGCCGGCGGATCATCATCTCCATGTCGTACATGGCTGGAGGCAAGATCCCGAGCAGGGCCTCTATGGTCGTGAAGTAGTTGACAAAGGACATGACATCCTTGCTCATGGTCTTCTCCACGGCCACTACATGGACCAGCTTCCCCCGGGCACGCAGCTTCCGGATTACCTGGATCATGTCCCGGTCGCCACAGATCAGAATGAAGACATCGATATCGTTGCGTGTGTACATCATCTCCAGGCAATCCAGGCTCATTTCAATGTCAGCAGCGTTTTTTCTTGTACCATCCTCGTAGTTCTTTGAGAAGACATGGCGGGGCTCCACACTCCGCCGCTGAAGCTCGGACATGAGGCCGCGGAACTCCTCATGATCGAAGTCGGCATAGGCCTGCATGAGGCAGACGGGTCCGCCGTCATGCTTCTGCTCCCCCATTTCACGCAGGCTGTTGATCAGTTTGTCCAGATCCGGCGTGGTCCCGTACTGTTGCTTCATGCTCCAGTAGATATTCTCGTAATCCATAAAGATAACCGATTTCAAGTGGGTCCCTCCTTCACTACGGGTCCTCCCGCTGAAGAGCGTTCGTGTAAGTAGCTTTGGCCGGAGTCGTCCCTTCCATACCTGCTGTCTTCGCCAGCATACGAAAAAGGGGCAGGTCCTGCTACCGACCTGCCCTCGCCACATATGGGTTATGGTTACCCGCGCATCCGATGAACGGACGGCAGGCGGATCCACAGTCCCATGCAGCATGAGGGTGGTCGGATGAGTCCAGTGCTCTCCTGTCCCTTGCGTGATAGAAGCTCCCTCTGCTGGTGGGTACTGTAGAAATTCACCTGCTAGTCCCTATATTCTTTGCCAGTATATGTACGAATTCCTGCTTCGTGAGAGAAAAAACATGAGCCAACCAAGAATGGTTGGCTCATGCCCTTAGAGGGGGATACGATAGCGCTCTAATCCATCTGAATAGGCGATCACCGCTTCGACTCGCCCAGGATCAGAGAACTTGTCGGGTTTTATTCGGGGAAGGATCTCTGTGATCGAGGCGTCATCTCTGCCCTGCCCACGCAGGTAAAGGGCAGTGGCGACCCCTTCAAGGAATGTGGCGTCCCGGCTGTTCAGGTCCTCGACCAGGGCCGAGAGCCCTGTGGCCTGATCGCCGGCTACCATGGCCGCACGGGGACCTGGGGTGTACACATAGTGGTGATTCCCGGCCGGGCCAGGGAGGCTCTCCTCCAGAGCAATGCCCCAGTCGACCATCTCCTTCAGTTTGACAGCCAGTACTTCCGAGTACGGGCCCCAGACGTGCAGTTCGAAAGGCTCACTGAACGCATGCCCGAGGCTCTGGGCAATGAAGACCATTTTCTGTAGCTTCTTGCGCCCTCGCACCTCGCCGGCAGTCACCAGGAGCCGTGTCACCGCCTGATAGGAGTGAAACATATCGATACACCCCCGAAACATATGTTCGTACCACTCTTCGAACGTATATTCGTGAGTAGTGGAGAATCTCCTGCTACGACTCCAACAGTTTTGCAACCGCCTCCACTGCCTCGCGTGGCACAAAGAGGACATATCGGGTGACGCGCTCCGTAGCGATCGACTTGAGCACATCTGACACGGCGGTCACTTCTCGCAGCCCAGGTGGTCTCTCCCAGGGGACCAGCACCTGGAGCGGCGGCGAGCCGCTCTCAGTGGGAGCGACATAGTATTGGTATGCGACGTTGGAGGTCCGGTCGATATGGTGGTAATACTCGGGGTGCGAGTACCCGGCTGCACGAACCGCCTCTGCTATCGCCGTGAGCCTCTCAGCCACCTGGTCAAGCTGCTCCCGACCGCTCAAGCGAAGGCCGGTGAAGAGGCGTCGTTCAATAAAGCGACGGCTCAAGTCGGCAAGCACAGGGTCGGACGACTCTGTCCAGCGCTTGATTGCGTATAGCACATCGGTCTCGTCGAGGGCCAGGTACTGGCGCAGGGTCATAGGCCTCTGCTCCAGGATCGGTTCGAGTGACGGCGGGATATAAGCAATGCTGCCCCGGGCACCGCCCCGGACAAGATCAACTGCCCGCTGAAGCATCATCTCCAGCACGACCTCGATCGCCCGGGTCGCTTTGTGGAAGTATACGTTCCAATACATGAAGTACCTGGCCAGTAGGAACTCCTCTGCGGAGTGGATCCCCTTGTCGGTCAGGGCAACGTGGTTATCAAAAACGGTGATCGTTTGAATCAAGCGCTCCAGGTCGAACTGGCCGTAGGTGACCCCGCACATGCGGCTGTCACGCAGCAGGTAGTCCATTCGGTCTACGTCCAACTGGCTGGAGATTAACTCCTTGAGGAAGGGCCTACCTTCCCAGGAGCCGCTTATGAAAGAGGCGATTCGCGAGGGCCAGGCCGGATTCCTGCCGGCGAGAATCTGGAAAATGGATGATTCCTCGCTGGTAATCACCTGCTGAACCCACCGCTCGTGGTGCACCTTGGTCAGCTTCTCAAAGAGGTGCGAGAAAGGCCCATGCCCGATATCGTGCAGAAGGGCGGCACAACAGGTCATGGCGTGCTCGTCGTCGCTGATCTCTACACCGTGCTCCCGCAGGTGCTTCAGCACCCGGTTCATGAGGTGGTAGACACCAAGCGAATGCGCAAAGCGGGTGTGCTCCGCTCCGGGGTAGGAGATAAAGGATGTGCCCAACTGCCGAATGCGCCGGAGTCGCTGGAACTCCGGGCTCTGGATTAGGGCAAATACGGTCGGGTCAGTCACAGAAATATTGCCGTGAATCGGATCCCGAAACACGTATTCCTTCATGCTCTGCCTCCTCTAACCACGGCGGGGCTACTTTTCCATTGTATCAGGTTATGCCCTGCTACTGAAGTGGATGATTCCACCACGATAAGATTGGAAGCGCAGGCCCAACCATTCCTGGACCTCCGGCAGAAGCTTGATCCAGACAGTCTCGCCTACCTGCTCGTAGGTGGTAAGCGGGAGCGAGCGGTCGCCTTCCTTCAGTACAACCTGTCCGTTGGCGACCACCCCCCATGTGAGCTCCCGTCCCAGCAACCCATTGAGCGCACGAATTTCCATGTATGGATGGTTAGGGCTCGTGTAGATATGGGCCGTGCCGCGGTCCTCGCCGTTCAGGAAGATGATGACTCGCTGGGGCAACATCTGCGCCCCGGCATAGACCGGCTGCGCGATTGGCTGCGGTTTGGGGAAGAGCGTGACTGTCGGCACAGTCTTTAGCCAGGTGGGCAGGTACTCGTCCGGCACCAGATCCAACCTCACGGCCGCCACTGCGGCAAGGGCAAAGGCGCAGAGCCCGACCGCCGCAACTCCCAGCCAGCGTTTCCAGGGGCGCTGAACTCGGCGGTACTGAAGGGGCATGGTGCCCCGGCTGAACCCTCCTCGGGGTGCGGGCGGAGCCGCCCAGGGGCGATCATCCAGGGGGATATGCGGCGTGCGCAGCAACTGCCGGGAAGCCTCCGCCCGGGACGCTTGGGCCCTGGCCCGGAACCGCTGGACAAGCGGCTGGAACTCACGATCCTTCCCCGCTCGCGACAACTCCGCTCGCAGCTCGGCCAGCGACGGGTAAGAGCGGCCAAGGCAGCGGATGATCACAAGCTGAAGACCCGGAGAAGCAAGGCTCTCCAATTGCGAAATCTGAGGCCTGCTCCGGCGAATCGTCTCGCCCGTCACCACCCAGTAGAGTAACACCCCAAACGGGTAGACTCCCAGCGGCTCCGGGTTCTTAGCGTGCGCCTCCGGTGCGTGAGCCAGTGCCGTGTAGTCGAGCAGCCAGCGTCCGAGTCGGTCTCGCACAATGCACGCTGGATCTATGTAGGCTGGAACCATGGGCGGAAGTGTTGCCGCAAGGTTTAGGAGGGCGTCTGCCGTACTAAGGAGGGCGCTGAGCAGATCGGACTCCGACAGGCTGCCCTGAAGCCGCAAGTCTTCCAACTTATCGCCCTCTGGTACGGGGCCGGCCCACCAACGTGTCTGATCCTCAGTCCCAATCTCCTTTAGGGAAGGTAGATTGGGGTGCGAATAGGTTCCTCCCAGCGTCCCGAGCTTCTCGCCAACCAGGTAGAGCGACTGGTTCGTCCGCCGGTCGCGGGCCATGCAGAATCGCCGCCCCGCCCATTCCGCCTCCTGTATGACCACATACGATTCGAGCAAGCTGCTCACCATGAAACACCCCCACCTGTTCGCAACACTCCTACAATGTAAAACGGAAACCATCCACATTTGTTCGAAGGTGGGGGAGAGGTGCAAGAAAAAAGTGGGTCCAAGGCACATGGCCTTCGACCCACTCACTTTGCCTTCTTACTGGGAGAGCCTGCGTTCCCGGCACTCCAGGGACGCCCGAATGAAGTCACGGAACAGGGGCTGCGGCCGGTTCGGGCGGCTCTTGAACTCGGGGTGGTACTGGACGCCAATGAACCACGGATGGTTCTCCAGCTCGACCACCTCAACCAGGTTGCCCTCCCGCCACAGGCCTACAGGCTTTAGGCCGACCTCCTTCAGGCGATCGACGTAGGCGTTGTTGACCTCCCAGCGGTGCCGGTGCCGCTCATAGATCAGTTCCTCACCATAGGCTGCAGCGGCCCTGGAACCGGGCTCCAGGTGGCACGGATAGGCTCCGAGGCGCATGGTGCCGCCGAGATGGGTGACCTCCTTCTGTGCCTCCATGAGATCGATCACTGGCTCCCGGCAATCGATCACGAACTCCGTGGAGTTGGCTTTGGGCAACCCGACCAGGTGCCGCGCAACCTCGATCACGGCCGACTGCATGCCCATGCAAATGCCGAAGAACGGCACATCGTTCTCCCGGGCGTACCGAATGGCGTTGATCTTCCCCTCAATCCCACGGTAGCCAAAACCGCCGGGGACGAGGACACCGTCCATGCTGCCGAGATGCTCGAGAAGGGCTTCGTCCACATTGCCGTTCTCAAGCTTCTCGGAGTCAATCCAGTGAATGTTAACCCGCGCATCATTATGGATGCCGGCATGGTTGAGCGACTCCACAACAGAGAGGTAGGCATCTTCCAAGGCGACGTACTTGCCCACGAGGGCGATGTCAACCACCTTCTTGGGGTTGATTGCCTTGTCCACCAGGCCAGCCCACTCGGTCAGGTCCGGGCTCCGCTCGGCCAGGCCGAGCCGCTGGCAGACAATCCGGGCGAGGCCCTCCTCCTCCATCTCCAGCGGGACCTTGTAGAGCGAGTCCAGGTCCACGTTGGGAATAACGGCGTTGGCTGGCACGTCGCAGAAGAGAGCGATCTTCTCGCGCAGATCCTTGGGGATCTCCTGCTCCGAACGGCAGACGATCACATCCGGCTGAATGCCGATCGAACGCAGCTCCCGCACGGAATGCTGGGTCGGCTTGGTCTTCATCTCCCCGGATGCGGCGATGTAGGGAACCAGGGTGACGTGCAGGAAGAGGACGTCATCCTTCCGGGGGACCTCGTTCTTGAACTGGCGGATCGCCTCGAGGAACGGCAGGCTCTCAATGTCGCCCACCGTGCCGCCGATCTCCACCAGGACCACATCGGCCTGGTGATCTTCGGCCACGCGGTGGATGTTCGCCTTGATCTCGTTAGTGATGTGCGGAATCACCTGCACGGTCCCACCGAGGTAGTCACCACGCCGCTCCTTGGCAATGACCGATGAGTAGATCTTACCGGTTGTTACGTTGTTGCCCTTGCCCAGGTTCACGTCAATGAACCGCTCGTAGTGGCCCAGATCGAGATCGCACTCGGCGCCGTCTTCGGTAACGAAGACCTCACCATGCTGAATCGGATTCATGGTACCCGGATCCACGTTCAAGTAAGGGTCAAATTTAAGGGCGGTGACCCTATAGCCCCGGCTCTTGATGAGCCTGCCGAGGGACGCCGCCGTTATGCCCTTACCGAGCCCTGAAACCACGCCGCCGGTAATGAAAATAAACTTGGCCATTTACGTGCCCCTCCCTGGATAGCTAGGCCGCCCCTGCTGGTGCGAGCACACATACCCGACTATTTTAGCCATCTCACTGGAGGAGTGTCAAGCCAACTTTTCCACCAGTGAGCCGTTGTGAAACCACGCGAAAAGGAGGGGACACCAAGTATCCCCTCCACCGGATTACCCGGCTTGTGGGGTGCCGGGGTTTAGTCCTCGTCTTCGCTCTCTTCCTCCAGATCGGACTCGTCCTCGTCCTCAAACCGATCGTCTTCAAGGGCGAACTCGTCGTCCACCTCTTCGGCTTCCTCTTCATCTTCCCCTTCGTAGCCGAAATCATCCTCTTCGGCGTCGATCTGCTTGGCGGCCTTGCCACGGCCAGCAGCAGGCGCGGGGGACTCAGGTCGGATCTTGACGACCTTGGACGACTTGGGCTGCCACTCCCGTAGGCCCCACTCACCATTACCCTGGTGAATGAAGCGGGAGTCCAGGTTGATCTCTGTGTGCATTTGTGCGATCAGCCGTCCCGGATTATCCTGGTTGATCGCCTTGACACGCATAACCTCGCTGATCAACTGCTTGAAATGCATTGGCTTGCCATAGTTCTTCAAAATCGTAAAGGCCAGATCGGTAACTGACATGTCAGGCCTCAGTTCGCTCGGCACTCCCATTCGATCACGCTCCCTGTTGTCCATCTACCCCGATGGGCAACCTCAGGTCCAGACACCCGACAGCCGCCAAAATCGAGGGGAGAGATTCGACTGAACTCAACGTTTTCCTGCCGGATTCGCGGGCCACTTACGGAAATTTATCCCTATAGACGTGTTCTGCGGCAATTCGGTTCGGTCTAAGCGACAAAATGTGAGAAAAAAGTTGCAATACCTCCGTGTCCCGTAACGCTCTACCCTATGCGATCCGCGTGGCGCGAGTCACGGGAAGCGTTCGCTTTACCGAGCATACGTTACAAAAAGAGGGCGCTCTCCGTCAAGAGCGCCCCCTACAATTTCGCCTAAAGTGTTACGCCGTTGCGACCGAGTAGTTCTTGGAGAATAAACGCCGCCACCTCGGAGGGTACTGTGCCCGGGCCGAATCCCACATCGTAACCGAGTTCGACAGCCAGTTCATGGGTAATGCGAGGACCACCTGCGATCAGGATCACCTTGTCCCGCATACCTTCTGCTTCCAACAGATCCACCAGTTGCGTGAGGTTGTGCAGGTGTATGTTCTTCTGCGTGACAACCTGACTGACCAAAATGGCGTCCGCCTGCACTTCCTGCGCCTTGGCGACGAGCACCTCATTGGGCACCTGGCTCCCGAGGTTGTAGACCTGGAACTCGCTGTAGCGCTCCAGCCCGTAATCGCCGTGGAAGCCCTTCATGTTCAGAATGGCGTCCAGACCCACGGTATGGGCATCGGTACCGGTACAGGCGCCCACCACCGTGATCCGGCGACCGAGTTTTTCACGGGCGAGTTGGTTCACTTGCTCCATCGTCCAGGTAGGTACCTTGGCCTCCGGAACGTAGATCGTAGATACGTCAACGCCCTCGAGGACTTTCGCGTAGACGACGAAAAAGGTGTAACCCCCGCCGAGGTCCCTCATGTGAACAATCTGCGGGTTGTCCAGGTTCATCTTCAGGCAGAGTTGCCGGGCCGCCTCCCGCGCCACGCCACCAGCCTTGATCGGTAGGGTGAAGGAAAGCTGAATGGCGCCATCGTTTGTGGTGTCGCCGTAGGGCTTGATCAACTCGCTCACTACTGGGCGCCTCCCTTCAGCGTCAGGTCAAAGAACGGGTTGAAATAGCCCTGGGCCTTGGCAACGACACCATCGAGCGCCTTACCGCCGTCGGGCTTACGGCGGACTCGGGCGAAGACACCCTCACCAATCGCTTCCATAAGCCCAACCCGCTCCATGTACTCCAACAGTTCCACGGCGCGGCCCAGGACCTCGCCGGCCCGCTGCTCCACCCGGCCGCCCGGCTTCAACTGGAACTCCTCCATGAAGTGCCGGGCGTAGCCAAAGACATACCGGGCGTTCTCAATCGCCAGGTAGCGATCGTGTAGGAACGGCGTGTGGATTGCCTCGGTAAGGACGCCGATTAAGTGGATATGCTGGCCGGTGGCCACGCTGGTCAGGTTGAAGAGGCCGTCCATCATGTGACCCATGAAGATATTGCCCGTCATGTGCCGGGTTGGTGGCATGTATTTCAGCGGTGCGTTGGGGAAGCAGGTCCGGGAGAGCAGGGCGTCGGCCATTTCGTAGAGGAGGCCGTCCTCCTGGGCAGGGTCCATTTCGAAGGCGTGTCCCAGGCCGATCAGTTCGTCCGGCATGCCGGACCGGTGGGCGAACTGCTCGTTCATGAACTGCGAGGCGAGTACCGTGTGGGCCGCCTCGTAGGCGTCGTCGGTGGTCAAGTAGTTGTCCTCACCGGTGTTGATGATAATCCCGGCCTGCGCCTGGATCATGCGGGCGAAGTGCTGATCCACCAACGTCCGCTTCATGTTAATGTCCCGGAAGAGGATGCCGTACATGGAGTCGGAGAGCATCATGTCCAGCCGCTCCACAGCGCCCAGGGCGGCGATTTCGGGCATGCAGAGTCCGCTGGCGTAGTTGGTCAGCCGCACGTAGCGGCCAAGCTCCTCACTCACCTCATCTAGCGCCTTTCGCATAATCCGGAAGTTCTCCTGGGTCGCGTAGGTGCCAGCGAAGCCCTCGGTAGTGGCCCCCTCGGGCACATAGTCGAGGAGCGACTGCGCCGTCGAGCGGATCACGGCGATCACATCCGCCCCCTGGCGGGCGGCGTTTTGCGCTTGGATCACATCTTCATAGATGTTTCCCGTCGCGACAATGATATAGAGCCACGGAGTGGGGCGTTCACCCCAACGGTCGAGCATCGATGCCCGTGTCGCCCGGTTGTGGTGAATCTTGGCCAGCGCCTCCCGGGCCAGCAGCGTGGCTGTCTGGCGGATCTCGCCCTCGTCTGCCAGGGCGACCTTGGGCAGGTCCAGCTTGCCCTGTGCGACCGCCTCCGCCACCTCCTGGGGCGAGAGTTGGTGCCGGGCCATAGCGTTGGCGACCCAGTAAGCAGCGCCCCTGTCCAGACCGCCGCCGTCTTGAATGTTCTCGATTACCAGGTTGGCCAGGGGGACATCGTCCGGGCCCTTGCCCTCCACGCCGAAAAGGCGCACCACAGCCCGCTCGGTCGATGTAGTCGTGTGCTGTTCAATAAACGCCTGGACATCGCCGGTGATGCGGTGGGCCGCCTGGCGCGCCCGTGCGATCAGCGTTTCGTCTACCCGCAGCTTGAGCGACATGCTGATACCTCCGCTTGACTTAAGGTTCGTTCGCCACCAGCCCGGCCTCCAGGTCAAAGACCGGGCGACCAGCCAGCGCTGCGATCATCTCGAAGAAGGCCTGGGTATCGTAATCCTGTCCCACGGGCGAGTGGGGGTTGGTCGTGACTGCCAGCAACTTGACCCGGTGGCGCACGTAGGCCTGGCCGCCCTGGTTTCGCCAGCGCCGCCAGAGATTCCGGCCCACCAGGACGTGGGTTGGGTCGTGGAGGACCAGCGAGAGCCCATAGAGGCGCCGCTTCACCAGGGTCAGTAGCAGCCGGTCGCTCAGGGCGCCGCTGATCACAAGCAGCGAGCCCGGACCGGCCTCCTGGGCGAAGTCGGCGATCGGATCGGGGTCGGAGAGGGCGCTCGCAACCGGAACGGCCAGGGTCCGGCCGTCAGGCGTAACCAGGCTCACGGGACCGGTGCGAACGGCCCTGGCGACAGGCATGTCATACTCCCCTGGGAGGGAGGGGAGATCGAAGACATCCAGCACGTGTCGCACCTGGGCAACTGTCTCGCCCATGGCCGCGCTGTAGGCGGCGCCGGCCGCCAGCACCACCCGGCCCGTCACCGCCGGGGCGGCGGCGGCGATTCGGTCAAAGGAGCCATCCACCAGGGTGAGGCGGGAGCCGCAGGCCTCCAGGGCGCCCAGCATTTCGCCAATACGCTTCGCCGAGCCAGGGCCGATCAGCAAGACCTCGCCCTCCGCCACGACCCGCCCGAGCACCACCGGCCCGAACGGTGTGGCGTGGGGCAGCTCCTGGACCACATCGACCTGGGCGGTTCCCACGCTAAGCGCCTTGCGGGCCGTGGCGATCCACGCCCCGGCCGGCACCCAAATGCGGGGCTTCGGCAGTTCGGTGACCGCATCCTTCTCCTCACCGTCGCGACCGGTCGAGACGAGGCCCAGGGGGAGCCCCTCCACCCCCGCCGCCCGTATGATGTGGTTGAGGGCGACCGTCTTCCCCGCATTCTTCGACAGGCCGATGACGCTGAAGCGGGAGGTAGCCCCCCCGCTCGCCAGCAGATGTGTCAGGAGCCGCGAGGCCGCGGGGCTAGTCATCGCCCGCCTCCTGCTTCAGCCCCTGCTCGATCGCCTCCAGCCGTTCCACCGAGATCAGCGGCTGCGCCTGCTGCCCAAGCCGGTGGACGTTCTCCGGCAGGCTCATCTCGCCGGCACGCTTGTGCACTGCCCAAAGTTCGGCAGCCGGCCCGATCTTGATGTCAGAGTGATCGGTCCCACAGATCGTGCACTTCTCATCGTGAATGTGGTCGTCCGGCTTGCCCTCATGGTAGATCGCAATATTGCCCTCAAAGTTGCGGAGCATGACCCGCCCATCGGACTGAGAGATCAGGTACTGCGGCATGACCGGGATCTTGCCGCCGCCGCCTGGCGCATCCACCACGAAAGTGGGCACGGCGTAGCCAGAGGTGTGGCCGCGCAGCGCCTCAATGATCGCCAGACCCTTCGAGACGGTGGTCCGGAAGTGGCTCAACCCCTCGGAGAGGTCGCAGTTGTAGATATAGTAGGGCCGGCAGCGAATCTTCACCAGCTCGTGGACCAGCTTCTTCATGACCACGGCGCAGTCGTTGATCCCCTTCAGCAGCACCGACTGGTTGCCAGTCGGAATGCCGGCGTTTGCGAGCCGCTCCATGGCCTCCCTGGCCGCGGGTGCCTGCACTTCGAACGGATGATTAAAGTGCGTGTTGAACCAGATCGGGTGGTACTTCTTCAGCATGTCGACCAGCTCGGGCGTGATCCGCTGCGGCAGCACCACGGGCATGCGCGAGCCGATCCGGACGATCTCGACATGCGGGATCTTCCGCAGGTTGGAGATCACGTACTCCAGCCGCTTGTCGGGCACAGCCAGCGGGTCCCCGCCGGAGATTAGCACGTCGCGGATCTCCGGATGATTGCGGATATACTCGAAGGCCGCATCCAACATGGCGGTCGATGTGGCCTCCTGGTCGCCGACAATCCGGCGCCGGGTGCAGTGGCGGCAGTAGAGCGAGCACTCGTGGGTGATCAGGAAGAGCACCCGGTCGGGGTAGCGGTGGGTGAGGCCCGGCACCGGCGAGTCAACGTCCTCGTGGAGCGGGTCGCCCATCTCGTAGTCGGCCCAGGCCAGCTCGTCATACTTCGGCACCGCCTGCAGGCGCATGGGGCAGTTGGGGTCGTCCGGATCGATCAGGGTGGCGTAGTGCGGGGTAATGCCCAGGCGGAAGAGGTGCTCGGAGTCACGGATCGCCCGCTCCTCCTCCTCCGTCAGGTTGACTACCTGCTTCAGTTGGTCCAGGTTGGTGATTCGATGGCTCACCTGCCACTTCCAGTCATTCCACTGCTCCTCTGTGGCGTCGGCCCAGAGGGGGATCTCCTTCCAGTTACGCGGTGCTTTCAGCATGCGCTTTTCCCTCCCATGTTGATGGCGACTCGCCCTTACCGGTCGCCTTTATCTCTGTGGCACGTAAAGCTCTTCGAAGAGGGCCCGAAGCTTCGGGCTCTCCCGCAGAAGCTCCAGGGTCAGGTCGGCGTGGCCCGGGTAGTAGCCGTTGCCGACCAGCATGTCAACGGGGCTCCCCACGCCCTCGGCGCCCAGCGCCGCCGCCGTGAACGATGTCGCCATGCTGAAGAAGTAGACCATGCCGTGTGGCTTGGTGGCGAGAATCGCCGCCAGTTCGGCCCCGGGCAGGTTGACCAGCGAGAGGGTCAGGTCGGCCTTCTCGCCCACCGCCCGCATGACCGCCAGAGCGTCGCGGGCGTCGCCCTGAATGAACTCGTCGGCCGCACCCAGCCGCCGGGCCCGCTCCAGGCTGGTCTCGCTGTAGTCGAAAGCGATTACTCGGGCTGCGCCGGCCCGCTTGGCCACATAGCTACAGAGCAGACCGCTCTTGCCAGCTCCGCCCAGGATCAGCACGGTGGAGCCGGGCTTGGTCAGTCGGGCAGTCTGGGCCGGGGCGCCGCAGACATCGAGCACAGCCAGCGCCAACGTGTCGGGAATGTCGGCTGGCATCTTGGCGTAGATCCCGGTCTCAAAGAGAATGGCGGTGCCGGTGATATCCACCTGGTCCGTTGCGGGGCGGACAGCGTGGACAGCATCAATCTTGAGCGGGGTGAGGCTGAGGCTGACCAGGGTGGCGATCCGGTCGCCGGGCTTCAGGTCGGTCTGGAGGCCCGGCCCCACATAGCGGACCCGGCCGATCAGCATGCCACCAGAGCCAGTCACCGGGTTCTGCAGCTTGCCCCGCTGGGTCACAATCTCCTGGATGGCTTGAGCAATGCGGTCCGGGTCACCGCCCACGCTCTCGCTGATCTGGTGGAATGATGCGGAGTCAACATTTAGGGTTTCAACATCTACCAGGATCTCGTTGTCAAAGGGCTCCGGGGTATTATCTAGCCGCCATGCGGGCTGCGGCAGGGCTCCCTGGGGCTCCAGAACTCGGTGCGTGCCATACGAACACCCTGTGGCCATGAGTCGATTCCCTCCATTCGTACACTCCTTCATAAGAGCAAGAAGTGTGCCAACTCAGATTCCAGCGATCCAGGGTCATGTCTGCCCAATTTCCGGCACGTCACCCTAGTAGGAGCCCGTCTCCATGGAGTGCATGCCGAAAATTCGGCATGCATCTTTGGTGTCTTGCCTCGCGGTTCGAACTTTCACTATGATCGAGATGGTCTTATATTCGAAAGGGGGCACGTGTAATGAAACGCTACCAACCTGCACCCTCCATGGGATGGGCCTGGCTGATAGCCATGGGGCTCTTCCTCCTGGCCCTACCCGTCCCCGCCCTGCTGGACGGCACCGGCCCCTTCCTCCTCATGCTCCCGTTCACCTGGCCATTTGGCATTGCCTTTCTTGTCATGGCCTGGTGGTTCCCCACCCTGCACTACGAGCTGGGGCCAGCGGAACTGGTCCTCTGCTATGGCCCGTACCGGTACAGCGTGCCGCTGCGCGAGATCCAGACCGTGGCAAGGCGGAACTTGGCCCTGTCACTCTGGTCCAGCGTCCGGTTCCCAGGCTTCGCCATGTGGACAGTGCCCTACGGTGATGTGGGGAGCGTCTTCATGTGTGCTACCCGCTCGTTGACCGACATTCTGTATATCGTGACACCCGGGCGCAAGTACGGCATAACCCCGGCAAATGAAGACGAGTTCCTGGCCGACCTCACCAGCCACCTGAAGGGGTGATCATGGAATGGCTCCGATCTATGTCATGGCGATTATCACATTCCTTGCGGCTGGCGGCCTCTGGCTTGGATTGGGCGCCCTCATGGCCGGAAGGCACCGCAAATGGGCTTGGGTTGTGCTCCTCGCTCTCCCGTTCAGTCCGTTGATCAACCAGGTTGTGAAGCGGCCAATCATGCTGGCGGTAAACGAGAGCCTCGACCTCCAACCAGGTCAATCCCCACCCCTTATCTACTGGGTTCTGGCACTCTTGCTCGCCCCGATCACGGAGGAGGCAATCAAGCTAGCGCCAGTTCTCTTCCCTCCCCTCGCTCGTTGGGTGAAAGAGAAGGGGACCGCCCTCTGGCTGGGGCTCTTCCTAGGGATCGGCTTCGGGCTGAGCGAGGTGGGCTACCTGGCCTGGTCGATAGCCCAGGCGCCGCAGTACAGCCAGTATCCGTGGTACTACTTCACCGGGTTCGCTCAGGAGCGGCTCATGGTCGTGGCGATTCACGGCGTCATGACTGCCGTCGCAGTTCTGGGGATCGCTCGGGGCTGGTGGCGAGGCTGGTTAGGCTATCTCTCTGCCATTGGGCTACACTGCCTCGTGAACCTCGGCGCCCTCCTTGCCCAGGCCAAGGTGATTCCGGTCGTCCTGGCGTCACTCTGGACCATGGGCGTCTTCGCCGGCCTGCTCCTACTCCTCGCCCCGCTCTACAAGGCGAACCGGGCGCTGGACCAACCCAGCGAGACGATCCTCTTCCAGCGTTCAGCCCCCTGAACGCGACACCCCCCGGTGCCAGAGACAGCACCGGGGGGTTTTGTGTGCGCATACATTCTATCGGCGACTCAGTTCCACCTCAAACCGGTAACGATCCGCCCGGAAGTGGCACTGCGCATACTCAACCGCTTCGCCCTCCTGGGTGAGAGTCGTCCGCTCCAAGTGGAGCAACAGGCTCCCCTCTTTGATCCCCAGGAGCCTCGCCAGGTATGATTCAGCGATAGCGGGCTCTATGGACTGTAGAGCCGTGGCGAAGTTGACACCAAAGTGATCGGTCAGCGTGGCATAGAGCGAGGCATTCTCCAGGTTCATCGCCGTCAGACCCTCAAACCGTGGATGCGGCAGATAGGTCACCTCAAACGCCATGGGTTCCCCGTCTGCGAGGCGCAACCGCTCCAACCGGACGGCTTGTGACCCTTCAGCGAGGCTCAGCGCCTGCCGCACACGGTAGGGCGCCTCTACCACCTCCAGCGAGAGCACGCGCCCACCTGGGCGCAATCCCCGGCTGACCATATCCTCCGTGAAGTTGTTTAGCCCTCGCATCCGCTGTTGGATCTTCGGCCGGCCCACAAAGGTCCCCTTGCCCTGATGCCGGTAGAGAACGCCCTCGTTGACCAGCTCGTTCAGCGCGTGCCGCACGGTCATGCGACTCATGTAGAACCGCTCCGATAGCTCTCGCTCAGAGGGAATCTGATGACCGGGCTGCAGGCGGCCGGCATCGATCTCAGCCAGGAGGAAATCCATCAAGCGCTTGTATAAATGCATGGCGGGTTGACTCAAGCCGATTTCTCCCTCCTGTGACCACTTGCTACATGATGCTTTCCTTCTACGGCGCAAAGCGCAACTCCTGTAAACAGACTGACCGTTCATTCATCGAGTACGGGGATGCATGGGGTTTCCCACAGAGGGGAGGCTCAAAAGGAGGGCATCGTTGGCCCGGCCCCGAAGACTCCGACAGCCGGAACCCGTCCTGTAGACCAAGGGGGATCTACCATGTCCGTCCCACGCTCGACCCAGGCCCTGCTGAACCTCCTCGAACTCGCCCTGCCTGGCGCTACCCTCGACATTGGCAGCCATGGCGCGGCGATCGCCCGGGCGCTCGGCTGCGGGTATCTGCACGACCATCTCCCCGCCTGCGACCATGCCCGCTCTGCCGGTGTCAACCCGGTGTATCACACCGACGAACTTCCGCCCGGACCACTCCAGACCGTCTTTTTCGATGCGCGCGAGTACGAACCCGGGTACGCTGCGGAACTGCTCGGGCAAATTGCCACCCGCCTCACGCCTGACGGCGTGCTGCTGACCACCGCTCGGCGGCCCGATGTAGAGTCCTGGTTTGGCCTGGTCACCGACCACGATGAAGCGCTGGTGGCCCGCTCACCGATTCCGCGAGCCCTGGAGCCTTGGTCTAGCTACACCTTCCCGCTTGGGGAGGAGGGCGTATCCGTGCAGACGGCCCCCGGGGTCTTCGCTCCTCGCACCCTGGACCCCGGCACCCGGGAGATGCTCGCACGAATCGAGGCCCGTCCGGGCCAGCGCTTCCTGGACCTGGGCTGTGGGGCTGGTGTGGTCAGCCTCGTAGCCGCCCGGCAGTGGGGCTGCCAGGTGACCGCGGTAGATATTAGCGCCCGCGCCCTCCACCTGACCCGGCTGAACGCCCCCGAGGCGGAGGCGATCGCCAGCGATGGCTTTGGAGCCCTGAGCGGGCGCCAGTTTGACCTGATCGCATCCAACCCGCCCTACCACACAGACTACGCCGTAGCCAAGGGGTTCATAGAGGGCGCCCACCGCCACCTGCCCCCCGGCGGATGGCTCTACCTGGTGGTCAAGCGGGCCGACTGGTACCTGCAGAAGGTCCGGAGCACCTTCGGCGGCTGCCGTCTCTACGAGCATGAAGGCTACGCCATTCTCGCCACCGAAAAGCGGGCCGATTCGCCTCGGACACCGCAGCCACCGAAGGCGGAGGCGACCACGAAGAAGCACGCCAAGCGTATAGCCTCCAGCCAGAAGCACCGACGCCCGTGATCATCTCGAAGGTCAGCCCCGACATGCGGGCTGACCTTCTTGCTCTCCTAGTAGGCGGGCGGATCGATCCCCATCAACCGCAGGTAGAGATAGATCTGCGCCCGATGGTGAAGCTCATGGTTCAGCAGGTTTCCCATGACCCAGTGGAGCGTGACCGAGTTCCCGCGGTACCCGCCGCGAAAGCCCGGCGGGATCGCCACGCTCTCCTGGAGCCGCTCAGCGGACCACTCCTGCAGAAACCGCTCGGTCGTCGCACGGGTCTCCGCCAGGTAGGCCAGGACCTGCTCCAGGTCCAGCAACTCCCCCTTGCGGCGAGGCATGAAGTCGTGACGCCCCAGCACCCCTGCCTGGATCCACCAGTCCTCGCTCTGCCCGATATGCCGAAGCCAACCCATGATCGAGTGGGCGCCATTGGCCGGCTTCCACTCCAGGTGCTCAGGGGTGAGGCTCTTCACCGCAGCAATGGTGCCCGCTCGCACCTCATGGCGCCATGGAAAGAAGTCTGCAGCCTTCAACTTTCCGCCTCCTTCGCTTCAGGCTTCAGCCCGAGGATCTTGATCCGGTACTGCAGTGTCTGGCGGGGAAGGCCTAACAGGCGGGCCGCCTGACTCAGGTTCCACTGGGTGTCGCGCAGGGTGCGCTCAACCGCCTCCCGCTCCAGGCTGGTCAGGTTCTTCCGTAGCTCTCGCGTGCCGATTCCCAAGGCGGGGACGGGGGACTCTGCCGGCTCAGCGGCCTCGTCATGCGCCCCGGCCGCTCGCTGCAGGTGAACAGGGAGATCCGCCAGTGTGATCTCCTCGCCCGAGGCCATTTGCAGAGCGGCTTCCAGGGCGTGTTCCAGCTCTCGCACGTTGCCCGGCCAGGAATGAACCTGGAAGAATCGACTCACCGCGGGCTCCAGCCGTCGCTCAGGGAGCCCCATGCGGTGGCTGTGCTCACGGAGGAAGTGATCAATCAGAATCGGAATATCCGACTGCCGCTCCCGGAGCGGCGGGATCTCCAGATAAACTACGTTGATTCGGTAGTAGAGGTCCTGCCGTAGCCTGCGCTGCTCAATCGCCACTAGCGGGTCCTCATTGCTGGAAGCGATCACACGCACATCTACCCGGCGCTCGACCGTGTCGCCTACCCGCCGAATTCGGCCATCTTGCAGGACCCGGAGCAGCTTCGCCTGCAACTCCAGGTTCATCGAGTTGATCTCGTCCAGGTAGATCGTGCCGCCATCTGCCAGTTCGAACAGACCCGGCCGGTCCTCGGCCCCAGTGAAAGAGCCCTTCACTGTGCCGAAGAGGATTGACTCCAGGAGCCCCTCCGGCAGGGCGGCACAGTTCTGCGCCACCAGCGGATGAGCACGGCGGTCGCTGGCGTGGTGAATAGCGTGAACCAGCAACTCCTTGCCTGTGCCGGTCTCCCCGTAGACCAGGACCGGGGAGTGGCCGCGAGCGGCCTTCAGCGCGCGTTCCTTGACCGCCCGCATGCGCTGGTGCTCGCCCACCAGATCATCGATCGTGTAGCGTGCCTCGCTGGAGGGTGTCGCGCGCCGACGCCGCTTCCGCAGCAGTTCGGCCTGAAGTCCCACGACCCGCTCGGACAGCTCCCGGACTCGGGTGACATCCTTGGAGACCTCAATGGCGCCCACCATGGCTCCATCTTGAAAGATGGGGAAGGACGAGTTGACCGTAGTGACCAGGGAGCCCTTATAGTTGGTGAAGGTCTGCTCCTGGTTTTGAATCGGCTGGCCGGTGGCCAGAACCTTTAACAGTGTTGATGTCGCCTCGGTCAACGACGGAAAGACCTCTAGCAGGTGCTTGCCGATAACCTCATCGGGCGTGAGGCCGTCGCTCTGGCCCGCCTGTTTGTTGTAGAGAACGGTTACGCCGTTCCGATCGACCACGTGAATCCCTTCGTCAATTACGGCCATTAAGGCCTGTAGTAAAGGCTCCATAGGTATGACGGTGGCTCCCTCCCCTGGTGCGGCTTCTAGAGCGACTTTTCGTTACCGGGTACTAGGGTGGCAAGGGCCTCCCGAATGGCCGGGATCACGGCCTCGGTGGCCTCCCGCCCGGTTCGCACCATGTCGTTGGCCCGCTCCAACTCCATTACGCTGAAGTCGTTAAGATCTGGTCGTACGATCACATCGGCGTCGTGCAGCGCCTTCTCAATGTGGGGACGCTGGACCAGTGCAAGGCTATACAGCATGATATGTAGCAGATTCCGGGGCGGTCTCGACTGGTTGCGCGGCCGGTTTAATTCGACGCCGATAATCAGGTCGGCACCCATGCCTCTGACCACGGTAGATGGCACCGGATTTGTCAGGCCTCCATCTACCAAGGTGTGCTGCCCCACCCGCACCGGCAGGAAAATGCCGGGGAAGGCACAACTCGCCCTGACTGCGACCGAGACACGCCCAGAATCCAGCAAGACGGCCTGACCGGTGAGCAGATCGGTCGCCACAGCGGTAAACGGGACCTTGAGGTCCCGGAAGTCCAGGTCACCAACCTGCCCAATAATGAACCGTTCGAGACCCTCAGCATCTAGCAGGCCGTCGCGACGGAGGCGTAACTTGACCAGCGCCCGCCAGTTCATCTGCTCCACCACACGCTCCATGAGCCAGGGGTCTAGACCCGCACAGTACATGGCACCCACGAGGCTCCCCGCCGAGGTCCCTGCAATCAGATCGATCGGGATCTGGTTCGACAGCAGGGCCTGCAGGACACCGATATGGGCGATTCCCCTGGCGAAGCCGCCTCCCAGTGCGAGGCCAACCTTCACCTTCGGCTTCACGCCTGTCCCCTCCTAATCTTCTGCACTCTCTATTCGCCATGGAGTGCCCGAAATCCTGGAAATAGCCTGCACCCATCCACACCACATGTCAACCTATGCAAAGGGCAGGGGTCCTGGCGACCCCTGCCCATTCAATCTGCGGTCTCAATTTGTGAACGAGACTTCCCACGGCCCCAGTGCGCCGCCACCTTCCACGTCTACGAGGGGAACGGTCAGTTTCAAAGTCGAGCCGGCTGGAACCGCATCGAAGTAGGCGACAAACCGGATCTCGTCACCCTTCTGGTCGGCGGTGTAGCTGTGAAGGGCAATGGGGCCCTCCGGGCCGGTCAGTTTTGGCACCAGACTGAGCTTGTCAGAGCCGACTACTAGCCCCTTGCCCCTGACCGTGTACTGCACACGCAGCAACTTCTCATCGGTCGATAGCCGCTCTACTACGAGGCTTGCGCCGTCCGCGCCAGCGGTAACACTCAGGTCAACCGTTCTGGTTGGCTTGAAAAGGGCGGCGGTTACTGGCTTCTGCGGATCCACTTGGAGCTCAAGCTCCGGGCCAGCCAGCTGGGCGGCGATCGCCCCCAGCAGCGGCACAGAGGCGACCCGGTGGGCGACCTCCGGGCTGGTAGCGATCGCCACGATAAAGACCGCAGCCACCGTCGCTACTACGCCCACCACCGCAGGCCAGCGCTGCCACCACGGGCGCCCACTCGCCTGCCGCAAGCTCAACTCAATGCGCTCGGCCACACCGGGCGGGCAGACCCCGTTATTGACCCAATCCTTCAGCCCTTTGGTGAGTAGTTCGCTCGTCTCTTTCATGAGGGCGGCCTCCCCTGCGCAGGCCTCGCACGTGGAAAGATGAGCTTCTATGGTGGCGCGCTCCTGTGCCGAGAGCGAACCGGCCTGGTAAGCAACCAGGTCACGCTGAATCTGTTCGCACTGCATTACACGGCGCCCCTCCTTTCCGTTCCTCCGGCGTGCAGACGGTTTCGTAGTTGTTTCAGTGCAGCGTGCAGCCTCGATTTCACGGTGCCCAGCGGGATGTCCAGGGCGGCCGCGATCTCTTCCAACTGCATATCATTCAGGAAGCGGAGAACAACGACCGCACGGTAGCGCTCATCGAGGCTGCGAACAGCGTCCCAGACATCGCCCTCCATGGGCAGGTCGATCTCGGTGGAGCCGTGTTCGTGCAGGTCCTCCGGTCTCTCAACCGGAATCACCTTCATCCGCTTGCGGAGGATTTGCGTGCAGGTGTTAACGAGGATACGGCGCATCCAGGCGGGAAAGGCTGCTTCGCCGCCCTTTAGCTGATTGAAGGCGCGATAGGCACGAATGGTGGCCTCCTGCAGCGCGTCGCCAGCGTCGGCCTCGTTCCCGAGAATGGCCCAGGCTGTCCGGAACAACCTGTTCTGCTCGGGTTTGTAAAGGGCGAAGAAGCGTTCCTCCAAGGTCACAATGATTCCCTCCTCAGCGGCGTCGCCGCCCCCTTTGCCGAACGCCTCACCCTAATGAGCGCGCTTAGGTAACGTAGGGTTCGCGAGGCCGAGAAAAAAATGAAGCCCCTTTTCAACAAATACCCCGATGGGTATGATAGCCATGAGGTGATACCCGCATGAAGGAAGCGCTTGTCTCCTGGACTGGTGGTATGTCGTTCCGCGCACACCTTGACTCCGGGCATGAACTCGTCATGGATGCCCGCCCCGAAGTCGGTGGTGAAGACAAGGGGCCCCGCCCCTCCGAGCTCCTGCTCGCAGCGCTTGGCGGCTGCACCGGTATGGATGTGGTCTCGATTCTCCGCAAGATGCGGGTGGAGTTTGATAAGGTTGAGGTCGCAATCGAGGCCGATGCGGCTCCCGAACACCCGAAGTCCTTCACGCACTTCCGCATGGTCTACCGTGTTACAGGGGCAGAGATCGATCCCGAGAAGATGAAGAAGGCGGTCGAGCTTTCGGAAGAGAAGTACTGCGTGGTGGCCGGGCTCTTCCGCCATGGAGCGAAGCTGGAGTACCGAATTGAGATCAACGGGGAGCCGTTAGCGTAGGACGAAAAGCGAAGAGCCTGCTCGCTGGGAGCGGGCTCTTTTGTTATTTTAGCATGCGATCAGTCCGGAGGCCAGAAAGATGGAAGCAGGAAAGCCACCGAGTCTACAACGTAGAGTCGGTGGCTCTGTCAGGGTCCTGCCTAGCGTGGCCGGCCGAGGTAGTACCCCACGGCGATCCCTACAATGCCAAGAATGCCGGCAATGGTGGGCGGTGCGGGCACCGGGAGTTTCAGCTTGCCAAAGAGGAAGCCTGCCAGGCCTCCTGCCAGGAGGGCGAATGCCCATTCCTTCATCGTCTCTGTGGTCAAAGAATCACATCCGTTCGGGGGCAGAGACCCCCATCATAGTCAAGGCGTTGCGGAGGACAACCCGGGTCGCATCGACCAGGACCAGGCGGGCCTGGGTGAGCGGGAGATCCTCGGTAACCACCCGGCACTTCGTGTAGAAGGCGTGGAACAGGGTGGCCAGTTCATTCAGGTAGCGGGTTAGCCTGTGGGCTTCCCGGGCGTCGGCGGCGCCGATCAACTCCTCAGGGAAGTCGGCCAACTTCTTCATGAGATCGGTTTCGACCTCTTCCTTCAGCATGCCCAAGTCGGCCGCGGAGGCTGGCATGAGCTTCTGCCCCTGCTCTTCCGCCTGACGCAGGATCGAGCAAATGCGGGCATGGGCGTACTGCACGTAGAAGACCGGGTTGTCGCTGGACTTGAGGTTCGCGAGGTCCAGATCGAAGTCCATGTGGGCGTCCAGGCTACGGGTGAGGAAGAAGAAGCGGGCAGCGTCCACCGAGACCTGGTCAAGCAGGTCCTCCATGAGCACGAAGTTGCCCTTCCGCTTCGACATGCGGAACTCCTGACCGTCCTTGAAGAGGCGGACGATCTGGGTGAAGAGGATCTCCAGCGACTCCTTGGTGTGGCCCAGACACTCGACCATCGCCTTCATGCGGCCCAGGTAGCCGTGGTGGTCCTGGCCGAGCACGTCGATCAGTACCTCATAGCCACGGTCGTACTTATCCATGTGGTAGCAGGCATCGGCCGCAAAGTAGGTATATTGCCCGTCGGACTTGACCAGAACACGGTCCTTGTCATCCCCGTACTTCGTGGTCTTCATCCAAATGGCGCCATCCTGCTCGTAGGCCTCACCGGCGTCCAGAAGCCGCTTCACCAGTTCCGCGGGCTTGTTGGCGTCGCGGAGCGACCGCTCGCTGAACCAACGATCGAAGACCACGCCGTAGTTGGCGAGCACCTCCTCCTGCCCCTTGCGGAAGTACTCCGGCCCCCACCTCTCGAGGAAGGTGATCCGCTCCTCCTCGGGCTTGTTAAGGAAGTCAGGGTCCATAGCGAGCAGGTCCCGGGCTGCATCGATCACGTACTCGCCGGGGTAGCCGCCCTCGGGAATCGCGATTGTGGCCCCGCACAGTTCCTGCGCTCGCAGGTCAATCGTGTGCGCCAGCATACGCACCTGATTGCCGGCATCGTTCACATAGAATTCGCTGTTGCAGTGATAGCCAGCGGCATTCAACACCCTTGCGAGGGTTGAGCCATAGGCACCGGAACGGGCCTGCACCAGGACCATGGGGCCGGTCGGATTGGCGCTCACATACTCCAGCAGGATCCGCTTACCCTGGCCATGATCGCTCTGGCCGAAGGCCTCGCCCTCGGCCTGAATAGCGCCCAGGACCTGGTGGACCCAACCAAACTTCAGCCTCAGGTTAATAAACCCGGGGCCTGCAATCTCCGTGGACTCGATCCAGGTGCCCTGGGTGTCGAGGTGCTTCAGAATCGTCTCCGCCACCACGCGAGGGGCCTTCTTCTCCTGGCGGGTCATGACCATGGCCAGGTTGGTGGCAAAGTCACCGTGGGTCTTGTCCTTGGGTATCTCAAGAATGACAGAGGGCGCTGGACCGGTCAGCTCTCCGGCTGCTACCGCCTTGTTGACAGCCTGCGTGAACGCCTGGCGGATTTCGCTACGAACCTGCTCTATGACACGCACTGATTTCCGCCTCCTTGGCTGTTAGCCGAACGCCAGAATGGCCTCCCGAATGAGCTTGGCGCCGAGTACGGGGGTCCGGTCGGTATGGTCCAGACCGGGGGCCACCTCGACCACATCGAACCCGACCACGTTCAGGCCGGCCATGGCGAGGATCGCATCGATCATCTCCTTGCTGGAGATGCCGCCGGGCTCAGGAGTGCCGGTACCGGGGGCGAAGGCTGGATCCATCACATCAATGTCGATGGTGATATAGACCGGACGGTTGCCGAGGGTCGGAATGACCTCCCTCAACGGCCGGAGTACCTCATGGGGGAAGAGATTGCACTGGGTCGAGCCGAGTTGATACTCCTCGGCGGTGCCACTGCGGATCCCGAACTGGTAGAGATTCTTCGAGGGCATAAAGTCCAGGCAACGCTTCATGACCGCCGCGTGCGAGTACTGGTTGCCCAGGTAGTCCTCCCGCAGGTCGGCGTGGGCATCGAACTGGAGAAGGGCCAGGTCGTCTCCGTACTTCTCGTACGCCGCCTTCACACACGGGAGGGTGACCAGATGCTCGCCGCCCATCATGATTGGCAGCTTGTTATCGTCGTTCAACTTCTTGGCCACAGCGTACGCCCGGTCCAGCGTGGACTTGGCGTCGCCGAAGATCACAGCGATATCGCCCAGGTCAAAGAAGGTCTTGTCGGCCAGGCTCTTGAGGGAGTGATAGCTGAACTCCTCCACGCCGTAACTCGCCTCACGAATACGGCCAGGGCCGAATCGGGTGCCGGGCCGGTACGATGTGGTGAAGTCCTGGCCGATGCCCCAGAGCACCGCCTTGGAGCCCTCATAATCGTCAGATGCCGCCATAAAGTCGGAGAGCCGCTCGATGTGCGGAAAGCCGGCGAAGTTGAGACCGCCCATGGCTACTTTCCAGCCTCCTCAGTGATCTGCTGCACGAAACGGGGGAGTTGGAAGGCGGCATGGTGGAGTGCAGGGGTGTAATACTTGGTCTGCATGTCGTCGAACCGGGCTTCAGGCTCCGCCATGAGCGGATCATGGACCTTCGAGCCCAGGGTGAAGGACCAAAGGCCGGTGGGGTAGGTCGGCACAGCGCAGGTGTAGAGGCGGGTAATCGGGAAGGACTTGCTGATCCCGCCAAAGGCCCGCTTGATCACGTGGGCGTTGGTCCAGGGCGACTCGGTCTGAGCAACCATGACGCCATCGCCGGTGAGGCACTTGTAGACGTTGGCGTAGAACGCTGCGGTGAAGAGCCCCTCGCCAGGACCGATCGGTTCAGACGAGTCGATAATGATCACGTCATACTCGGCCTGCCGGTCCTGCACCCACTTGATCCCGTCCTCCACATGGACATGGACCTTCGGGTTGCCCGTAAGCGCCACCGAAATCTGCGGGAAGTACTGCTTGGAGGTCTCGATCACCCGGCCGTCAATCTCAACCAGATCGATATGCTCAACACCAGGGTGCTTCGCAACCTCGCGGACCATGCCACCATCGCCACCGCCGATCACAAGGACACGCTTCGGCGACGGATGGGTGAAGAGCGGCACGTGGGCGCCCATCTCATGGTAGACGAACTCGTCCACGTCGTTGGTCTGAAAGAAGCCGTCAAGCGCCAGCAGACGGCCCCACTGCTGCGTCTCCACGATCGTGAGCTCCTGGAAGTCGGTCTGTTCATGGTGAAGCGTCTTCGTCACACGGACGGAGAGGCGCTGGTTCTCGGTCTGCTGTTCAGTAAAATAAAGTTCCAAGGGGCTCGGGCTCCTTTCAGTCTCTGGTCTCTGCCGTGGTCAAGCACCGTCAAATTATAGCACAACGCTACCCTTGGGGCAAAATATCCCTCTTGACATGCTGATGAATCCGGGCGTAATATTCGATCCAAGCTAAGCCCAACGCGATGAGTGGGAGAGTAACCTGGCGCAAGCGACCCGCAGAGAGCCATCCACCGGTGAAAGGATGGCGGCGCACCCAGGCGAACGACCCCCACGAGCGCCGTCTGAACCGGTCTGTACCAGACCGCAGTAGGCACGGCCGGCAACCCGCCGTTACCGGGAGAGGGGCCGCCAGTTTATTGGCGGCAACTAGGGTGGTACCGCGAGCGCAAGCCTCGTCCCTATTGGGGGCGAGGCTTTTTGTCGCTATTTTTGAGGCCAGCGGGGGGTGATCACATGGACAGGAATGCGGATACGGTAGATGCCGGCGATGATCGGAATGCAGTCACTACCACAAGGAGGAACACTCTATGTCTCGTGTGCTCACCAGCCAATTGGCTGCATATGTAGGGGAGTCGGTCACGCTTCAAGGTTGGGTCCATAATCTGCGCCTCCTGGGCGGGAATCTGGCCTTCCTCATGCTCCGAGACCGGGCTGGCCTGGTTCAATGCGTCCTCTCCGGCGAGCTCGTCCGGCCGATTCCGACCGAGTCGGTGGTGGAGGTCTCGGGCCGGGTTGTCACTGCGCCATCTGGCGGGGTTGAGGTGCAGGCCGCCTCTGTGGCCGTGGTGTCGGCTGCTGAATCGCCACTACCCTTCGAACTGAACAAGAAGGACCTGAAGCCTGGTCTGGAAACCCTGCTCGACCACCGGGTGTTAAGCCTGCGCCACCCAAAGGTCCACGCCGTCTTCACCGTACAATCAGTCCTGATTGGCGCCTTCAGGGAGTACCTTGCTGGCCAGGGGTTCACCCAGATCTTCACCCCCAAAATCGTCGCAACCGGCACCGAGGGTGGATCGAATCTGTTCGGCGTGGATTATTTCGAGCGAAAGGCCTACCTGGCCCAGTCGCCCCAGTTCTACAAGCAGATGATGGTAGGCGCGGGCTACGAGCGAGTCTTTGAGATTGCGCCCGTCTTTCGGGCCGAGGAGCACAACACCTCACGGCACTTGAACGAGTACACCTCACTCGATGTAGAGATGGGCTTCATACGGTCTGAGGAGGACCTCATGGATCTGGAGACGGGGCTGCTCCAGCACATGTTCAGCCGGGTAGCCGAGCAGTGCGAAGCCGAACTGGCCCTATGGGGTGTCCTGGTTCCCGCCTTTGGGGAGATCCCGCGTATTCCCATGGCCGAGGCCCAGGCGATCGTGGATCGCAAGTACGGCAAGATCTCCTCGGGTGGCGACCTGGACCCTGAAGGCGAACGGCTGATCTGCCAGTATGTAGGTGAGGGCGGTCGTCCCGCCATGGTCTTCGTGACCCGGTACCCCCGCGATGTCCGGCCCATGTACGCCATGCCGGCGCCGGAGGATGCGTCCCTGACCGCATCCTTTGACCTGCTCATGAACGGGCTGGAGGTCACGACCGGTGGTCAGCGGATCCACCAAGCCACCATGCTCATCGAGTCCATGCGTGCCCGGGGACTCAACCCGGAGTCGTTTGCCTCCTACCTTGAGGTCTTCCGCTTCGGCATGCCACCCCACGGCGGCTTTGCGATCGGTGCAGAGCGGCTCACAGCTCGCTTGCTTGGACTATCCAACGTGCGGGAAGCGACCGCCTTTCCACGGGACCGGACCCGGCTGGCGCCCTAAGGTCGGTTGGTTCGGGAAAAGGCAAAGAGCCCAGTGCAGCTGCACTGGGCTCTTTACTGTGGCGGAGAGGGTGGGATTCGAACCCACGGTGGCTTTTGACCACACCGCTTTTCGAGAGCGGCACCTTCAACCACTCGGACACCTCTCCATGGTGGCGAAAAATGTGATAGCGCCCTTCCAGGCGCTAATGGAGCTGGTGGCCGGACTTGAACCGGCGACCTGCTGATTACGAATCAGCTGCTCTACCGGCTGAGCTACACCAGCAAGAGACGGTGGTGACCCTATGGGGATTCGAACCCCAGTTTGCGCCGTGAGAGGGCGCCGTCCTAGGCCCCTAGACGATAGGGCCGCGAGAAGCAGGCTCTAACGAGTCTGCTTCGCAGCAACTGGTTGCGGAGGCAGGATTTGAACCTGCGACCTTCGGGTTATGAGCCCGACGAGCTACCGGACTGCTCCACTCCGCGATGAGAAGGAACTGGTGCGAGGGCCGGGATTCGAACCCGGGACCTCACGGTTATCAGCCGTGTGCTCTAGCCGACTGAGCTACCCTCGCAAGAAACTGGAGCTGATGACCGGGATCGAACCGGTGACCTCGTCCTTACCAAGGACGTGCTCTACCTACTGAGCTACATCAGCATGGAAAGGAGCGATGCCGCCCCTCGTTACCTGGTGCAGATGGGGAGACTCGAACTCCCACCGGGAGTGGTTACCCGACACGGTCCTGAGCCGTGCGCGTCTGCCAATTCCGCCACATCTGCGTTTGACTTACATGGAAAGGAACTTGGCGGAGGCGACGGGATTCGAACCCGCGGTCTCGGCCGTGACAGGGCCGCATGTTAGGCCACTACACCACGCCTCCGCAAACTCAAAAGCCTTCTGTGTGGAGCAGCCCCGCTTGTTAGCGGGGCCGTCCATCACGTTGGTGCGCGGTAGAGGGATCGAACCTCTGACCTCATGAACGTCAATCATGTGCTCTCCCAGCTGAGCTAACCGCGCAAGATACCTGGTGGAGCTGAGGGGAATCGAACCCCTGACCTCTTGAATGCCATTCAAGCGCTCTCCCAACTGAGCTACAGCCCCGAGACAATGGAGCGGGTTACGAGACTCGAACTCGCGACCTCCACCTTGGCAAGGTGGCGCTCTACCAACTGAGCTAAACCCGCAGGTACTGGTGGGGAGAGGTGGATTCGAACCACCGAAGCGTTAGCAACTGATTTACAGTCAGCCCCCTTTGGCCACTTGGGTATCTCCCCGACAGATGGTGGCCCAGGCCAGAATCGAACTGGCGACACTGCGATTTTCAGTCGCATGCTCTACCAACTGAGCTACCGGGCCATCTGTAATAGACAGTATATCGTTATCAAGGTGAGAATGGTAGCGGTGGCTGGATTTGAACCAGCGACACCACGGGTATGAACCGTGTGCTCTGACCAACTGAGCTACACCGCCATAACAAATGGAGCGGGTTACGAGACTCGAACTCGCGACCTCCACCTTGGCAAGGTGGCGCTCTACCAACTGAGCTAAACCCGCATATTGGCTCCGGCAGTAGGATTCGAACCTACAACCCTCCGGTTAACAGCCGGATGCTCTACCGTTGAGCTATGCCGGAATTTCTGGTTGGGGATCTAGGATTCGAACCTAGACTAGCTGATCCAGAGTCAGCCGGGCTACCGTTACCCCAATCCCCAGTATGAACCCGAGCCGTAGCTCGGGTAAAAAAGTTTGAGCGGCGACCTACTCTCCCCCTTGCGGAGTACCATCGGCCCTGAAGGGCTTAACGGCCGTGTTCGGAATGGGAACGGGTGATCCCCTTCGGCATAGCCACTCAAAACGCTATAAGGCTGG
>Ga0196970_1000167_pt1 | contig 102991 bp, 100 predicted proteins | sample S1v_513CmetaG_FD_148672 | JGI IMG/M metagenome (GOLD analysis project Ga0196970, IMG submission 148672) | Soil microbial communities from Anza Borrego desert, Southern California, United States - S1+v_5-13C | ecosystem: Environmental > Terrestrial > Soil > Desert | place: USA: California...
TTGAATAGTAGCCCCTGGGTCGCAAGACACAACATCTCGGGGCCTCGTCCCGGGAGCCTGGGGAACGGTGCCGTCCACCGCGCCTTCAGAGGAGGACGCTAGACATGTCGGCAGTAGCCGTCGACACGCGCAAGACCATCCACAATCCCCTGGACATCGTCGAGGAGATCGTCACCGCCAACGAGTGGCCGTTCGACCGCTCCAGCGAGGACGAACTCATCGTCGAGATCGGGGGGCGGTGGTGCGACTACCGCCTCTACTTCGTCTGGCAGCAGGACGTCAGCGCGATGCAGTTCTCCTGCCAGTTCGACATGAAGGTGCAGGCCAACCGGCGCGACGCGGTGTCCGGCCTCCTGGCCGAGGTGAACTCCCGCCTCTGGCTCGGCCATTTCGACGTCTGCTCGGAGGAGCACACGCCGATGTTCCGCCAGACGACGCTGCTGCGCGGCTCGCGCGGGGCGACGGTGGAGCAGTTGGAGGACCTCGTCGAGATCGCGCTGTCGGAGTGCGAGCGCTTCTACCCCGCCTTCCAGTTCGTGATCTGGGGCGGCAAGTCGCCGGCCGAGGCGGTGTCCGCCGCCATCCTCGACACCATGGGCGAGGCGTGAGCGCGATGGCCGGTTCCCTGCTTCTCGTCGGCTGCGGCAAGATGGGCGGCGCGCTGCTCGACGGCTGGCTGAAGGCCGGCACCATGGAGCGCATCGTCGTGGTCGAGCCGTCGGGCCTCCCGCCCTTCGCCAAGCCGCCGCAGGTCGTCGCCGCCACCGGCCCGCACGACCTGCCGGCCGGCTTCGTGCCGGACGTGGTGGTGCTGGCCGTCAAGCCGCAGGTGATGGACCAGGTGGTGCCGGCCTACGCCGGGCTGGTGCGGCCGGAGACGGTGTTCCTGTCCATCGCCGCCGGCAAGCCGGTCGGCTATTTCGAACGGCACCTGGGTGCCTCGGCCGCCATCGTGCGGGCCATGCCGAACACCCCGGCGGCGGTCGGGCGCGGCATCACCGTGTGCGTCGGCAACGCCAACGTCGCCAAGCCGCAGGCCGACCTGTGTGACGCGCTGCTGCGCGCCGTCGGCGACGTCGCCTGGATCGATGACGAGTCGCTGATGGACGCGGTGACCGCGGTGTCCGGCAGCGGCCCGGCCTACGTCTTCCTGCTGGTCGAGACGCTGGCCAAGGCCGGCGAGGCGGCGGGCCTGTCCCCCGGACTGGCGCAGACGCTGGCGCGCGCCACGGTGGCCGGGTCGGGCGAACTGCTGCGGCAGTCCTCGGCGACGGCGGCGCAGTTGCGCGAGGCGGTGACCAGCCCCAACGGCACGACCCAGGCGGCGCTGAACGTGCTGATGGCGCCGGGCGCCATGGACGCGCTGCTGGCCAGGGCCGTCGCCGCCGCCGCCCAGCGCTCGAAAGAGTTGGCGCAGTAACGAGCCGATCCGGCCTACGCCGAACAGGACCCGCCGCCCAGCACGCAGAATTTGGCGCAGTGGCGGTGGTTCAGCTTGACCGCGCCGCGGTCGAAGTGGCCGCCGTTGGCGGTGGCCGCCTGTGCCAGCGTCTCCCCCATCTCGAAGCGCGCCTCGTAGGGCAGCAGCGTGCAGGGGACGACGACGGCGTGCGCAGCGCCCTTGCGCTTCACCACCATGCGGCTGGTCGCGCACATCATGGCGTTGGGGTGCAGGCCCAGGATCCCCCAGCAGGCGGTGGTGATCTCCGGCACCTCGGCGCGCTCGTCCATTTCCGGGAACAGCACCAGCGCGTGCGGGCTTGCGGCGTCGAGCGCCAGACCCTGCTCGGCGAACAGCCGGGCATAGCCGGCGCGCAACGCCGGTTGCTCCTCCCCCCAGCAGGTCCGCCCGGCGACGGCGACGGCGAAACCTTCCCGCACCAGCCACGCCAGCCCCTCCATCGTCCTGGCGAAGCTGCCGGGGCCGCGCTCGCGGTCGTGCAGGTCCGCCGCGTGGTGGTCGAGGCTGACGCGCAGGCGGAGGCGCTGGCCGAAGCGGTCGCGCAGGGCCAGCAGATCCCGCCGCACCGGCGGACGCTGCATCGGCTGCATGGCGTTGGTGAGGATCAGCACCTCGAACCCGCGCTCCAGGCACATTTCGGCGAGCGCGGCCAGGTCGCGGTTCAGGAAAGGCTCGCCGCCGGTGAAGCCGATCTCGCGCGTGGGCAGGCCCAGCGCCGTGATTTCGTCCAGGTAGGGGCGCACGTCGTCCGGGCCGATGTAGGCCAGCCGGTCGTTGGTGGGGCTGGACTCGATGTAGCAGTGCCCGCAGGTGATGTTGCACAGCGTGCCCGTGTTGAACCAGAGCGTCTCCAGCCGGTCGAGCGCCACGCTGGCCCGCCGTTCGCCCTTGGCGGTCCAGTCCGGGTCGTCGAACTTGGCGCGGATGGGGGCGCGGGCAGGGGCGCGAACGGGAGCGGCTGCGGCGGCCGTGCTGCCGGTCATGCGGTCTTCCATGCGGGTTGTGCGCACACGATAACGGGCGGCCCGGCGGGCCGCCAGTCACGTTGCCTTGAACGGATCGTGAGCGTCAGCGCTCGGCCACCGGCTTGACGGGCCGCGTGGTCGCGCCGGTGTAGAGCTGGCGCGGGCGGCCGATCTTCTGCTGGGGATCCTCGATCATCTCCTTCCATTGCGAGATCCAGCCCACCGTGCGCGCCACGGCGAACAGCACGGTGAACATGCTGGTCGGGAAGCCCATCGCCTTCAGGATGATGCCGGAGTAGAAATCGACGTTCGGGTACAGCTTCTTCTCGATGAAGTACTCGTCCTCCAGCGCAATCTTCTCCAGCTCCATGGCGATGTCGAGCAGCGGTTCGTCCTTGATGCCAAGTTCGTTCAGCACCTCGTAGCAGATCTGGCGCATGATCTTGGCGCGCGGGTCGTAGTTCTTGTAGACGCGGTGGCCGAAGCCCATCAGGCGGAACGGGTCGTTCTTGTCCTTTGCGCGGCGGACGAATTCGGGGATGCGGCTGGTGGAGCCGATCTCCTCCAGCATCTTCAGCACCGCCTCGTTCGCGCCGCCGTGCGCCGGGCCCCACAGAGCCGCGATGCCCGACGCGATGCAGGCGAACGGGTTGGCGTGCGAGGAACCGGCGAGGCGGACGGTGGAGGTGGAGGCGTTCTGCTCGTGATCGGCGTGCAGGATGAAGATCTTGTCCATCGCGCGCGCCAGCACCGGGTTCACCACATAGGGTTCGCACGGCGTGCCGAAGGTCATGTAGAGGAAGTTCTCGGTGTAGGCCAGATCATTGCGCGGGTACATGAACGGCTGGCCGACCGAGAACTTGTAGGCCATGGCCGCCATCGTCGGCATCTTGGCGATCAGGCGGTGCGCCGCGATCTTGCGCTGCACCGGGTCGGCGATGTCGGTGGAATCGTGGTAGAAGGCGGACAGCGCGCCGGTGACGCCGCACATGATGGCCATCGGGTGCGCATCGCGGCGGAAGCCGCTGTAGAACTTGGCCAACTGCTCGTGCACCATCGTGTGATAGGTGATGGTGTGGGCGAAGTCGGCCTTCTGCTCGGCGTTCGGCAACTCGCCGTTGAGGAGCAGATAACAGACCTCCGGGAAGTCGCAATGCTCCGCCAGGTCCTGGATGGCGTAGCCGCGGTGCAGCAGCACGCCTTCGTCCCCGTCGATGTAGGTGATGGCGGACTCGCAGCTCCCCGTCGAGGTGAAGCCGGGATCGAAGGTGAAGTAGCCGGTTTCGGCGTAGAGCTTTCGGACATCGATGACGCGCGGACCGGTCGAGCCTTCCAGCAGCGGCAGCTTGATCGTGCGGCCGGTGGTCTCGTCGGTCAGCGTGACGGTGCCGACCTGACGAACCTCCTCGTGCCCGGGCTTCATCGTGTTCCCCATGGGACCTGCTCCTCTCGCGTACGTCGCACTCGCAAGGAGAGGTGTGGCGAACGCGCGCGCCGTCAACGGTCCACCGTCGTATGAGCGGCCGGCTGCCCGCCGCTGATCGCCGTCAGAACGTCCATGACCGAGCCCGGCGGCCGGCGCCGCGTAGACGCGCCGTCATGGGCTGGTGCTGTCATAGGCGAAACAGGCGGGCTGGTTCTCCGGGCGGTGGTGGCTGTATGGTTCGCGACCGCCACGACGGACCGCCCCCGCCCATGCTGGACAGCTTCCTGCTCGCCTTCACCGCCCTGTTTTCGATCGTCAACCCGGTGGCGATGGCGCTGATCTTCAGTCAGGTGACCGCGGGGCGCAGCCCGCGCGAGCGCGCGCAGCTCGCCGGGCTGGTCGGCGTCTATTCGGCGGTGGTGATGCTGACGGCGCTGTGGGCGGGCGCCTATGTGCTGAACTTTTTCGGCATCTCGCTGGCCGCGCTGCGCATCGCCGGCGGCTTCGTGGTGGCGGAGCGCGCCTGGGCGCTGCTCTCCGCCCCCGAGGCGCACGAGGCCCGCAAGCAGGAGCAGGCGGCTCCGGCCGGCGACGTCCGGGAGTCGGCGTTCTTCCCCCTGACCATTCCCTTCACGACCGGCCCCGGCACCATCTCCGTCGCCATCGCGCTGGGCGCCACCCGCCCGGCCGACCCGGCGGCGCTGGGCGCCTTCTTCCTCGGCGTGTCGGCGGCGGCGGCGGCGATCGCCGTGCTGGTGTGGCTGTCCTACCGCTCCGCCGACCGCCTGGTCGCGCTGCTTGGGCAGACGCGGGCGCGGGTGCTGACGCGGCTGTTCGCTTTCCTGCTGTTCTGCGTCGGCGTGCAGATCCTGCTCAACGGCGTCCTCGACGCCCTCGGCCCGCTGTTCGCGCAACGCGGAGCCTGAGGGGGGCGCGGCGCGGCGTCAGTACAGCCGCCCGCCGTTCGGCACCGGCTGATCGGGGCGGATCAGCACCACCTCGCCGTCGGCGTCCGGCACGCCCAGCACGAGGCATTCGCTGATGAACTTGCCGATCTGCTTGGGCGGGAAATTGACGACGGCCAGCACCTGACGGCCGACCAGCGATTCGGGCGTATAGTGGCGGGTGACCTGGGCGGAGCTGCGCCGGGTGCCGGTCTCCGGCCCGAAGTCGACGGTCAGCTTGATGGCCGGCTTGCGCGCCTCCGGGTACGGCTCCGCCGCCACGACGGTGCCGACGCGCACCTCCACCTTGAGGAAATCGTCAAAGCCGATGGTCATCCCTACCCCTCCTGCCCCGTTCGGGGGCAAGGCTAGCAGCACCGCCGGGAAACGCGAAGGGCCGCCCCGGTGGGGCGGCCCTTTTCCATAGGCGTGCGGCCTGCCGCTCAGGAACCCGGACGGGCCGGACCCCCGGGGGGACGGATCACTTGCGGACCGCACCCGTCTTGGCGATGGCGGTCTTCACCTCGTCCAGGCTCTCCGACACGCGCTTGGACAGCACGTCGGCGGCCTCGGTGTTGGACTTGGCGACCATCTCGGCCAGTTCCTTGACGTTGGCGAGCGCCTTCTCGAAGGCGACCTTCACCAGCTCGGCCTGCTTGGCGGCCTTGTCCTCCGGCGAACCGGCGGCCATCACGTCGCTCACCATGCTGCCGGCCTCTTCCATCGACTGGCGCAGGATCTCGGCCTGACGGCGGATGACCGCCTGCAGCCCCTCGATCGCCAGCTGGTTGGCGGCGGTGACCGCCTCGATGTTCTTGCGCTGCGTCGCCAGAATCGCATCGACGTCGAGGCCGGGCACCTTGAAGTCGCCCAGGGCCTTGGTCACGTCGAAATCGAGGAACGGGTTACCGGTCGGCTGCTTCGCCATGTTCTTCATTCCCCTCGTGCGGTCCGACAAGCCGCGGTGCAGCAGAGCGGACTCGGTTGCATTGACCGCGCAACCATAAACAACGCTTTGCTGCGACGCAACATGCAAGACGCCGCAGGCTGACCGATTCAACCGGCCGGCGCGTCCACAGGTTCCGCCTGCGTGGCGCGGCGCGAATCGCGCCGGCGCAAGGCCGCCAGCCAGGATTCGCCGCGGCGCAGTTCCGCGTCCAGCGCCGCCATGGTGCGGGCGAGGTCGGCGGTGTCGTCGGCCAGGAACACCCGCATCACCCGTGCGTGCACGGCCACCAGCCCGGCCACCAGCGCCGCCCCGCCCGGCGCGTCGGGGTCGATCCGCGCGGCGCGCAGCATCCACGCCATGGAGCGCGCGATGTGCGGCGCGAAGGCCAGCGCCGTCAGCGGCTCGCGCCGCAGGTCGCGCGTCACCGCGGCGAGGCCGTCGCGGTAGGGGAGCAGCGCGTCGAAACGCCGCATCATCACGTCGAACAGCCGGTCGCGCGGCGTCTCGTCCTCCTCCGTCGCGTCGGGGGCGGCGGGTTCGTCGGCCAGCACGGCGGCGTCGGCGATGCGCGACAGCCCGGCCAGCAGGTGCGCGCGGGTGGGGAAGCGGCGGTACAGCTCGGCCAGCGGCACGCCGGCGGCGCGCGCCACCTCGGCCAGCCCGGTGCGCCGCCAGCCGCATTCGGCCGCCAGGGTCATGGCGGCGGCGACGATGCGTTGGTTGGTCTCTTCGGTGGGATCCACGCGCGGCACTCCCGGATGGCTGGGGATTCACAGCAATCTGGGGAGGGGAGGGCGGCCGCGCCAGAGGGGGCCGGGTTTCCGGTGTCAGCCGGCCTTCCTCACCGCCGCCACCTGCCCCCCGGTCATGCTGACCAACTGGTCGGGGGTGAGGCGGAACACGGCGTTGGGAGTGCCGGCGGCGGCCCAGATGGTGTCGAGCGCCAGCAGGTCCGCGTCGATCAGCACCAGCGGCGGCTCGGCGTGGCCGACCGGCGGCACGCCGCCGATGGCGTAGCCGGTCTTCTCGCGCACGAAGTCGGCATCGGCGCGTTCGATCTTCTCGCCGACCAGGGCGCCCACCGCCTTCTCGTCGACGCGGTTGACGCCGCTGGCGACCACCAGCACCGGCCGGCCGCTCTGCCGCGTGCGGAAGATCAGCGACTTGGCGATCTGCGCCACCGTGCAGCCGATGGCGTTCGCCGCGTCCTCCGATGTGCGGGTGCTGGCCTCGCGCTCGACCACCGCGTGGCCGAGGCCGATGGCGTCCAGCACATCCTGCACGCGCCGGGCGGACGGGGTCAGTTCGGTCATGGGGCGATCCTCGGACAGGCGGAGCTCATGTTCGTCGGCGCTCAGCCTAACCCAGGGCGCGGCGATCCTCACGCCCCTTTGTGCTCCACCGCCTCCGGCTTGGCGTCGGCCTCGGCGTCCTTCAGGCCGGACTTGAAGCTCCTGATGCCCTTGGCGAGGTCGCCCATGACGTTCGGCAGCTTGCCGGCGCCGAACAGCAGCAGGACCAGGGCGAGGACGACGAGCCAGTGCATGAGGCTGAAACTGCCCATGATGAACACTCCGATCAGGAAGCCAGGGAACCGAGGGTGAAAACGCCGCCATCATGCCGCGTCAGCCGGGCGGCGAGGTCGGAACGGCCGCGCAGCAGGCCGGCGGCGCGGTCTTCGGGAAGCACGGACAGCGCGGTGGACAGCGCGTCCGCCGTGGTGGCGTCGGATGCCAGCACGGTGACCGCCGCCCAGCGCGCGGCGGAGCGGCCGCTGGCCGGGTCGAACAGATGGGTGAAGCGCCCGGCCGCGTCGAACCGCGTGCCGTAGCCGCCGGAGGTCGCCACCGCCCGGTTCTCCACGGCCAGGGTGGCGCCGGGTCCGCCGCGCAGCGGGTCTTCCAGACCGACCGTCCACGGGCGGCCGTCCGGGTGCCCGTCCAGCGCGTGGATCTCGCCCAGGTCGACCAGCACGCGAGTCATGCCTTCGGCGCGCAGGCGTTCGGCGACGCGGTCGGTGACATAGCCCTGTGCGATGCCGTTCAGCGTCACCGCCATGCCGCGCCGGGCGAAGGAAATCCGCTCCGCCGACACGCGCAGGGCGCGGTGATCGACCAGCCGCCGCGCCGCCTCCACCGCTGCGGCGGGCGGGCCGGCCGGGTCGGCGCCGGGGCGGGCGAAGTGACCGGCGTAGAGCTGCCAGAGCGGCTGCACGGTAACGTCGAACGCCCCGGCGCTGCGCCGTCCCCAGGCCACCGCCTCCTCCAGCAGGCGCACGAGGTCGCCCGGCGGGTCGTGCAACTCGCCGTCGCGGTTCAGGCGCGCCAGCGCCGAATCGGCGCGGTACAGGCTGAACACCTTCTCCAGCCGCGCCACCTCCTCCAGGCACAGACGGATCAGGCGGTCGGCCTGCGCCGGGTCCGGGTGGTGCAGTTGGATCGCCGCGTCGGCGCCCAGCGCCGCACCGCGCCACACGTGCGGTCCCGCAATGGCGGCGCGCACGGGGCTGGACAGGAGAGCGCCGGGCAGCAGGGCGACGCCGGCCGCGGCGGCGCTGATCGTCAGGAAGCGGCGGCGGGAGAGAACGGTGCTCATCGGTGCACCTTGTGGGCGACGTGCTGGTCGGCGGGGTGCTCCTCCTCGATCGCCTGCGGCGGCTGGAGAATCTCGTCCTCCTTCACCTCGGCGAAGCGCTTGACGGTGCCGCCGTGCCGGGCGGCGAAGGCGCGGGCGGCGGTTTCCTCGGCGAATGGCATCGGCTCCGCCTCGCCCATGCCGCCCTTCATGGCGCTGCCCAGCACGTACCACGCCTTGCGCGCGTCCACCCAGGCGTTCAGGTCCGGGTTGGCGGGATCGGCGGCGCGGCCGAGGTCGGTGACGTAGACGGCGCGGTAGTCCTTCGGCTCCTCCGGCAGCATGGTGAAGGCGAAGGTGTCGCGCACCGACGACATCCACACCGGCTTGTCGCGGCCTTTCAGGATCACCTGCCCCTTGGGACCCTCATGGTCGGACAGGTTCATGCCGCAATAGTGGCCCACGGCGTCGGCGGCGATGGCCTGCGGCGGCGGGGCGACGGCGGCGACCTCCTCCTTGCAGGCCGACAGCGGCAGCAGGAGGGCGGCGGCCAGCAGCGTGGCTTTCAGCGTGGTGCGCATCAGATCTGCTTCCTCGAAAAGAGTGCGGCGGCCAGCGCCAGCGGCGCCACGACCCAGGCGGCGAGCACGCCCAGCAGCACGGGGGCCGAGAACTGCGCCTGCGCGGCCAGCCCGGCGGTGCCGGCGAACAGGCTGACGTTCTTGAAGCCGGTCAGGTTGAACAGGCGGTAGGTGTCGGCCGGGTTGGCCAGCAGCAGCCAGTTCACCACGTCGGCGTTCACGTTCTTGCCGCCGTCGGCCACCAGCAGGCCCAGCAACCCCATGTCGTACAGCAGGACGAAGGCCAGCCACACCGCCACCGCGATGCCGGCCGCCGTGCCACGGTCGCGCACGATGGTGGAGGCGAGATAGCCCAGCGCCGTGAACGCCGCGCCCAGCAGCACGCTGGACCCGATCATCGCGGCGAACGCCTTCCAGCTCTCCGCCCCGATCTCGGCATCCCCCATGGACAGCGCCACGCCGGCCGCGCCGTAACCCAGCACGGTGGCGAAGGCGATGATCGCCGCGTGCCCCAGGAACTTGCCCAGCAGCACCTGCCAGCGCGCCACCGGATAGGACAGCAGCAGCGTCATGGTGCCCCGGTCGATCTCCCCCACCACCGCGTCGAACGACAGCAGCAGGGCGATCAACGGCAGCAGGAAGATGGTCAGGCTGGAGAGGCTGACGATGGTGATCTCCACCGGCCCGACGCCGACCGACCCCGTGGGTGCCGCGCCCAGGAAGCTCAGCGTCAGGGCCAGCGCGGCCATCAGCAGCGTCGTGGCGACGACCCAGCGGTTGCGCAGGCCGTCCCGCACCTCCTTGGAGGCGATGATGAGCAGCGTGTTCATTCCGCGGCCTCCCGGCGCAGGAAGTGGGCGTACATCTCGTCCAGGCTCGGCTGGACGATCTCGATGTCGGTGACGGGCAGGTCCTGTTTCATGTCCAGGGCGCACGCCACGCGGCGCACCAGCCCCACCTTGTCGTCGTTGGCGCAGGCCAGTTCCACCACGCCGCCGGCCAGCCGGGTCAGCGCGGCCCCCTCGCCGACGCGCCGCGCCAGCTCGTCGATGTCGCCGGCCGGCAGGGTCAGACGGATGCGCGTCGGCAGTTGCGCCAGGCTGCGCAGCGTCGCCAGCGTCCCCTCCGCCACCTTGCGGCCGCGGTTCATGACGACGACGCGGTCGGCCTGCCCCTCCAGCTCGGTCAACGCATGGCTGCACAGCAGCACGGTGGTGCCGGCGTCGCGAAGGTTGCCGATGATCTCGTAGAAGCTCTGGCGCAGCGCCGGGTCCAGGCCGGTCGTCGGCTCGTCCAGGAACAGCACCTTCGGGCCGCCCAGCAGCGCCTGCGCCAGCGCCAACCGCTGGCGCATGCCCTTGGAATAGGTGCCGACGCGCCGCTTGATCGCCGCCGGCTCCAGCCCGACCCGCTCGAACAGCGCGTCGTTGCCGCGTGTCGCGACACCCTTGAGGCGGGCGTAGAAATCCAGCGTCTCGCGGCCCGTCATGTTGGGGTGGAAGGCGACGTTCTCCGGCAGGAAGCCGACCTGCCGGCGGATGTGCGAGGCGGCGGCGCTGGCCGGGTCGCCGCCCAGCAGGCGCACGGTGCCCTCGCTCGGCGTCGTCAGGCCCAGCATCAGCTTGATCAGCGAGCTTTTGCCGGCCCCATTGTGGCCGACCATCGCCACGCATTCGCCGGGCGCCAGGTCCAGGTCCACGTCGCGCACGGCGACCTGTTCGCCATAGCGCTTGGTGACGGCCGACACTTGGATCGTCGGTTCGCTCATCGGGTGCTCCTCTCGGCCGTCTCGACGGCCTTGGGAAATGCCGGCGGGTTCATCAGGGGGGCACTGTCGGTGACGCCGCCGGGATGCAGCGCCGGGAACTGCTTCTGCGCCCAGCGGATCACCTGGATGCCGGGACTGTTCATCAGCAGCTTGGCCGATGGGTAGGCCCACATGACGCGGTCCACCACGTCGTTCGGCCGGTACGCCTCGTCGGCGATGCCGTCGCCGTTCAGGTCGAAGGCGGCGTTGTCGGACCAGTAGTTGCCGCGCCCCTTCTCCGACCAGTCCAGGAAGCGGGTGCCGACGTACTTCACCTGCGTGCGGTTGTTCACGAAGGCGTTGCCGGTCATCACGTTGCGCTCCGACCCGGCGGTGAAGTGCACGCCGATCTCGCACCCCTCGAACCGGTTGCCGGCAAAGCGGTTCTTGTTGGCGTTGTAGATGAAGACGCACTTCCAGGTGCCGGACCGCTTGGCGCCGTCCAGGCTTTCGGTGTCACGCGGGATGTCGCTGTCGGCCACGGTCTCGCGTTCGCCGCTCTGGTCCGTGGCGAAACGCCCGTCCACCACGTTCCCCTCGATGCGCGCCGAGTTGGCGTAGTTCAGCAGCATCCCGTGCTCGATGTCGCCCTTCGAGCGGTTGTTCCGGATCACCAGATTGTTCGAATACATGATGGCATAGCCCACGTCGTTGCCGACGGAGACGTTGTCGGAGACCTCGGAATCGTTTGTGTACATGTAATGCACGGCGAAGCGCACGCGCTCGAACCGGTTGCCGGAGAAGACGTTGCGCTTGGACGTGGTGGTGAACACGCCGTCGCGCCCGTCACGCACGTGGTTGTCCAGGATCTTCGTGCCCGGCGCGTTCCAGATCTGGATGCCGTTGCCGCGCTCGGCCACGCGCAGGTCGGTGCGCCCGGTGACGTCGTTGCGGCGGATCAGCGTGTCGTTGGACCCCCAGGCGTAGATGCCGATCAGGTTGTCGACCAGCCGGTTGTCCTCGATCACGCCGCGGTGCGCCTCCTTGCCCAGGAAGATGCCGGCGTTCTGCTCGAACAGGCTGATGCCGGAGTTGCGCACCTCCAGGCCCCGCACGGTGACGTCGGGCGCGAAGATGGTGAGCGTGCTGCCCTTGCCCCTGCCGTCGATCACCGCGCCGGCCGTGCCCTGCAGCGTGACGGGCGTGCGTACCGTCACCGGTCCCGGATGCGTGCCGGGAGCCAACACCAGGGTGTCGCCGGCGGACGCCGCGTCGAGTGCGGCCTGCAGCGCGCCCGGCGCCACGTCCACCGTCGCCGCCCCGGCGGCCGAGGCCGCCAGCGCCAACAACGCCGTGCCGAGGAGGAGGGGGAGGTGGGGCATGGGGGACCTTGATGTGATGGAAGGGCGACGTTGGGTTTTCGGCTCCGCCTCAACCCAACCTACGGCGAACCGGTAGGTTGGGTTGAGCGTGAGCGAAAACCCAACGTCGTGGGCTTTACACCGCCCGCGGCTCGACGATCATGCGGCCGCCCATCTCCATGTGCAGCGCGTGGCAGAACCACTGGCAGTAGTACCAGTGCACGCCCGGCCGCTCGGCCACGAAGGTGACCGAGGAGGTCTGCTGCGGGCCGATCTCCATGGCGATGCCGTGGTTGCTCAGCGTGAAGCCATGCGTCAGGTCGTCCACATCGTCCATGTTGGTGACGTAGAGCGTCACCTCGTCGCCCTGCTTCACGGTGAACTCCTCAAGGCCGTAGGCCGGGGCGCGCTGCCACATGTAGACGCGCACCTTGTTGCCGTCGCGGATCACCTTGGCATCGTCCTCCAGCACCACGCCGTCCGCCTTGGCCTGTTTGCGGGCGTCTTCCCACATCGGGTCGTTGCGGTCGAACACGCTCTTCGGGTTCACCTTGGAGCGGTGGACGATCAGCGTGTCGTGCGGCTCGGCATAGGTCGGACCGTCGTGCACCAACTTCATCTCGTCGCCCGAGATGTCGATGAGCTGGTCGTTCTCCGGCTTCGACGGACCCACGTTGAGGAAGCGGTCCTTGGAGAACTTGTTCAGCACGATCAGCCACTTGCCGTCGGCCTCCTTGGTCTGGCCCATGGAGGAGTGCAGGTGGCCGGGCTGGTAGTGCACGTCCAGTTTCTGGACGATCGGGTCGACCTTCTCGCCCTTGTAGGCGCGCACCGCCTTGTCGATGTTCCACTTCACCACCTGGCTGTCCAGGAACAGGGTGGTGTAGGCGTTGCCGCGCCCGTCATAGGCGGTGTGCAGAGGCCCGAGGCCCAGCTTCGGCTCGGCCACGATGGCGTCGCGCGGCTTGATCTTGTCGTCGAACAGGTCGTCCAGCTTGCGCACGTCCATCACCGAGACGGTCGGTGACAGCTTGCCGTTGACCGTCACGTGGATGCCGTCCGGGGCGGCGTTGATGCCGTGCGGGCTGTTCGGGATCGGGATGTAGCGGGTGAAGGGGGAGCCGTGGCGCCCATCCACCACCGGCACGCCGTTCATCACCTGCGCCTTGCCGGCCTTCACGGCCTCCTCGATGCGCTTGATGTTGAAGACGACGATCCAGTCCTGCTCGTTCGCGGTCATCTCGGCGGTGGTGACCCCGCCTTCCGAGTTGTAGCAGGTGGAGAAGGCGTACTTGCCCTGGTAGTCGGCCTCGGTGTTGTCGAGGTTGCCGTCGACCCACACCTGCCACGCCACCTTCATGGTGTCGCCGTCGATGGCGGAGAAGTGCGTGCGGTAGTTCTTCGGATCGATGTTCTTGCCGTCGTTCGGCATCGGCACGATCTGCTCGGCGTTGGCGAAGACGTAGCCGGTGCGCGGGTACTTCTGCAGGCGCAGTCCATGGATCGCCGAGACGTTCGGGATCTCGATGACCTTGTCCACCTTCATGATGTCGGCGCGGATGCGGGCGACGCGGGTGTTCGCCTTGTCGTTCACGAAGATGTAGCGGCCGTCGTAGGTGCCGTCGGTGAACGACATGTGCGGGTGGTGCAGGTCGCCGTTCAGCCAGTTGCCGCCCTTGTTGGCCAGAAACTTCTTCGTCTCGTCCGACAGGCCCTCGGTCAGGATCTTCAGGCTCTCGTTCGTCTGGCCCCAGCCGGACGCGCTGCAGCGGTTGAACACCGGGATTCGGTGCAGTTCGCGCATGCTGGGCGCGCCGAGGATGCGCAGCTCGCCCGAATGGCCGCCGGAGTGGAAGACGTAGTACTCGTCGAGGTCGCCCGGCTTCACCTCGTACTTGGCGTTCGACGCGGTGGCGGCCTGGGCCGGGGATGCCCCCAGCAGCGAGCCGCCGGCCGACATGGCGGCACCGCCGCCGACCGCGCCCACGACGCCCGCCATCACGGCGGCCTTGGCGGTTCCGCCCAGCAGATCGCGCCGGTTCATGCCAGCCGGCTTGTCCTCGTTCTTCGACATCTGTCGTCGCTCCTCGAAGTGCGCCCCGAGGTGGGGCCTGGTGGTTCGCAGGGTTCTTGGTTGAGTGGTTCTTCAGTCCGCCCGCGGGCGCATGGTCAGCGCGCCGCTGGCGGGGTCGGTGGTCAGCACCGCCTCGCGCGGCTTGGCCGCGAGTGCGGTGTCGGCGGATGCCTCGCGGCGCTCGCGCTTCAGGCGCTTCTGGATCACCACCGGGCACTTGCGGTCGTGGTGATAGAGCACCTGGCAGTGCAGGCACTGGATGCATTCGTTGGGGTTGATCTGTCCGTCCGGGTGGATGGCCTGGACCGGGCACTCGTTGGCGCAGCGCCGGCAGGGGTTGCCGCATTCGCGGTAGCGCTTCAGCCAGTCGAACATGCGCAGCCGGCCGGGGATGGCGAGTGCGGCGCCCAGCGGGCACAGGTAGCGGCAGAAGAAGCGCTCGATGAACAGCCCGGCCGCCAGCAGCGCCACGGCGAACAGGACGAACCACCACTCCCGGACGAAGTGCAGGATGATGGCGGTCTTGAACGGCTCCACCTCCGCCGCGCGCTCGGCGTCCGCCAGCGAGTACAGCGACAGCCCGAACAGCAGGAGGAAGATCATGTACTTGATCGGCCACAGCCGCTGGTGCAGGCCGAAGGGCACGGTGACCTGCGGGATCTTCAGCGCCTTGGCGCCCTTGGTCGCCAGCTCCTGCAAGGCGCCGAACGGGCACAGCCAGCCGCAGAACGCCCCTCGGCCCCAGAACAGCAGCGACGCCGCCACCGAGAACCACAGGATGAACACCAGCGGGTCCATCAGGAAGTAGTCCCAGCGGAAGTCCGTGCGCAGCGCGTTGGCGAAGGTCAGCACGTTGACGACGGAGAGCTGCGCGCTGGCCCACCAGCCCAGCCAGACCAGCGTGAACACCAGGAAGCCGGTGCGCACGCGGGTGTACAGCACGGGGCGCCGCACCAGCAGGTCCTGGAAGAAGAAGATCGCGGTCAGCACGCCGATGGCGATCACCACCACGGCGATGTCGAACAGCCGGTTCTCCCACACGCGCCGCCACAGCGGCACTTCCTCGGCCTCGTCCTCGGCGGCAGCGGCGGCAGTCGCAGCCGGGGTGGCCGCGGACGCCGCCGGGGCGGCGACGCGCTCGATCTTCAGGTGTTTCTCTGGTGGCTGGTAGCCGAGGTCGAAGGTGACGAACGCCTTGTCCATGGCGCTGGTGGCGCGGGCGACCAGCAGTTGGAGGCGCCACGGCTCGGCCGGGTCGAATTCGGCGCCGTCGGGCAGGGCGAACAGGCCGATCTCCGGGAAGTCCGGCGCGCCGGCGGCGGCGAGGCTGCCCAGGCGCTTGTGGATGCGGTCGCGGAAACGGGCGCTGCCCTCGTTCTGGATCAGCTCGAACCGGTCGAAGATGCCGCCGCGCACATAACCCGACCCCTTGAAGGAATAGCGCCCGCTGCCGGCCACGACGATGGCGTGCTGGCCCGGCTTCAGCCATTTCAGCATCGTCTCGTACTCGGCGTCGCCCAGCAGGCTGCGGCCGACGGTGGGGATGGTGGCGAGGGCCGCGTAGAGGTCGATGAAGGTCTCGTTGGGGTCGCCCGGCTCCGGCCGTGCGATGGCCTCGGCCTTGCCGGTGCGTTCGAAGGCGGCGTTGACGTCGCCGACACTCAGCGTCAGGCGCCGCACCGAGCCGTCGCCGACCAGCGTCGTCCAGTCCTGCACCTCGCCGGGGCCGGGCTTCAGGCTCTTGACCACCGTGGGGGCCGCCTCGGGCGCGGCGCGGCCCAGTGTCTGCATCACCTTCTTGCCGGAACGGATGATGGAATCGCCGATCACCATGACGGTGACGGTGGCGCCCGACACGATGTCCACCGGCGGGGCGGCGGCCGACTGCGCCGCCAGTTCCAGCACGTTGCGGCCGACATAGCCGTTGATGAAGGTGGTGATCTTCTCCAGCGGGATGCCGATCAGGACGATCGGCTCGTGGTGGTCGACCATCTTGGCGCCGGACACCACGCCGTCCGGCTTCAGCCCCACGACCACATGGATGGGGCGCCCGGAATAGCCGGTGGTGTTGACGAAGTCCGAATTCAGGTAGGCGTAGCCCAGCAGCGCGTCGCCCTTGTGCACCGGCGCCAGCGGCGCCCCCACCTGGACCGGCCCGAAGCGGTCGGCGCCCGCGAACAGCTCGCCCGGCTGCACCTTTGACAGGTAGCGGCCCAGCAACGGCTCCGCGGCACCCGCCGGGAATGCCGGCAGGAGCACCGCCGCCAGGGCGGCCAGAAGAAGCGTCGCGATGGTTCGCCGTGCAGCCCCGGTCATGCGTCCGATCCGGTATTGCGGAAAATGCCGCCGGGGATATCCACAGGGATTGAAGGGTTACCCTCGGCTCTGGTCCGGATTAGACCAGCAGGCGGCGTAGCGTTTCTTGACTCCGATCAAGTCGCGGCCTGTTTTAGGCGCGCACCATCGTCACTGCGGTGCGAAGAGGCGGGGCAATGTCGTGAAGAAACTCTTCGAGTCTGAACCTTTTACGGCTCTGTCTTCGGTGGAGGAGCTGCTGGGCATGGCGCTCGCCATGGAGGAGGAGGCGGTCCGCCGGTACCGGCAACTCGCGAATATTATGGAATCGCGATGTTCGACGGACACCGCCGCGACCTTCCTGGCGCTCGCCGAGGAAGAGCAGGATCACGCGTACGCCATCGCGGCCCTGGCCGCGCGGCTCGGCCGGCCCTTGCCGCAGGGCGGCGCCTACACGTGGCGCCTGCCGCCGGAGATCGCCGCGTCGTGGGACGACCTGACCGACCGCACGCGGGTGACGCCCTACCGCGCGCTGGCGGTGGCCGTGTTAAACGAACAGCGCGGCTTCGCCTGGTTCAGCTACGTCTCGGCGAACACGGCCGATCCCGAACTGCGCCGGCAGGCCGAGGCGCTGGCCGCCGAGGAGTTGACCCACGCCGCCCTGCTGCGCCGCGAACGCCGCATCGCCTTCCGCCGCGAACGCGCCGCCACCCCGGCCGAGACGCCCGCCGACGTGGCGGAGCTGGAGGCGCTGCTGGCCCCGCGCCTGTCCGCCGCCGCCGCCCGCCACACGGCCCTGTCCGCCGCGCTGTTCGCCGCCGGCGACGCCGAGAGCGCCGCGCTGCTCACCCGGATCGCGACGGAGGAGGGCGGCGGGCCTCCATCACCCGCGGCCCCGCCGTCCGCCAGGGCCGACCTCCTGCGGGCCGCCTTGGCGCCCTGCGCGGAACTGTCGGAATTCCTGAGCGACATCGCCGCCCGCGCCATCGATGAGCCGGTCTTCCTGGAGGCCCAGCGCCGCCAGGAGCAGGCCGTCGCGCATATGCAGGCCATCGCCGAACGGCTGCGAACGACGGCCTCTCGCGGGGGCTAAGAAGGAACTGGATGGAAGCGGCGGGACGTCGGCCGATGACGCCTCTCCGTTGGGGCTCCTCCCTCGTCGACATGAGGGATATTGCGGCTCGGCGCGCCGGAAAGGAGCCTTTTCGGCGCCGGCCGATGTTTCTTCCTGGCGCCAACGAAAACCGGACGGCACGCGGTCATTTCTTCGATTGATCGGCCTGCGGTGTGGCGCTGCCCATGCCGCCGCCGATGGAGCCGCCGCCGATGGAGCCGCCGCCGATGGACCCGGCGTCGGGGGTGGCGATGCTGCCCGATGTGCCGGAGCCGGCGGCCGCCGCACCGCCCTGTCCGGTCTGGCCGCGCTGCTCCCAGGTCGAGCCGGAGGCGGCGGAACCGGCACTGCCGCCCGTCCCCCAGGTGGAACCGGACGTGCCGAGCCGGCTGCGGTTGAGGCAGGCGGGGTCGTTGCCGGCGCTGCCGGCCGGGCAGTTCGCCATGGAAGGGCCACCCGCGCTGCCGCCGGTACCGGCCTGCGCCAGCGCGGCGCCGGAGGCCGCCAGGATCACGACGGGGAGGATCACGAAGGCCGGAACGATGGAAAGGGTGCGCATGCCGCCTGTCCTTGCACGGGTGTTTCTCCCGCGAACAGGCGGACAGGCCGATCAGCGCGTTCTCAATGAACGCTCAGGGGCTCCATGTCCTGGAGGCGGAGCGCGGCGAAGGCGGTTTCCCGGTCGTGGAACTGGCCGAGGAAGCTGCCGTCGGCGGCGTGCACCTCGAAAAGCTTCTCGCCGTTGCGGACCACACGCTTGACGTAGGCGCGGTTGAGAATGCCGAGGAGGGCGAAGTCCTGCTCCAGGCCTTCCGGCGCATCGGGCATCTGCATGGCGGACATGATCACCTCCCGGGGCCGAAGCCCCCCTTACGAAACCAGTATGGACTTGAATGTTTAATGGGGAGTAAGGGCGGGCGCCGTAATTCGGGGCATCCTTCCGCACCTCCGCCCGATACCAAAGTGCCGGGGAGGTGCCACCATGGGCTTGACCGCCGTCAAGGCCGGGGCGCCGGGCTCCTCCGATCCTGCCCATATGGTCCAGTCCTGGAGGAGACACGTGTTGCAGCCGGAAAACGCCATGCCGGACGCCGGGTTCGGCCACAACTCGGGTGGTGTGCGGATCGCCGTGGAGGTGCGGCTCTTCAACAGCCTGACGCGCCACGGCGGCGGCGCGGTGTTCCATCGCCTGTCCCTGCCGGCGGGCAGCACCGTGGGCGATGTGATCCGCCGCTTCGGCATCCCGATGCCGGACGTCTACCTGGCGCTGGTCAACGGCCGCGACATTACGCCGACGCTGGGGGGCCGCATCAACGAGCACCGCATCCTCGACGCAGGCGACGTGCTGGCGCTGTCCGGTCCGGTGCCGTTCTCCTGGGCCTACGGGGCGCCGGTGGTGTGAGGCGTTGCGACGGGGGCCTACCCACCCCCACGCCGGAACGCGGTGTCGAACCGGTCCAGGAACGCACTCCGCTCCTCCGCCGACCAGCCGCGGAAGGCGAGGGTGACGCGCAGGCGTGGCAGGGCGATCAGCGCGATGCGGCGGTCGGGCAAAGGCTCCAGGCGGATCTCCACGCCGGCCTCCACACCGCCGATATGGTAGACGCCGTCCTCGGCCCGCCAGGGCAGGCCGTGCGCGGCCTCGGGCAGCAGGCGCGCGAAATCCGCGCGCGTCAGCGCCATGTCCTTATCGACGAGGGTATCGCTCATCCGCCGGCGACGGGTGGCCACATGGCGAGCGCGTCGCCGGCCTTCAGAACCTGCCGGTCGAGCTGGCTGGGCTGCACGTAGACGCCGTTGACCAGCACCAGATGGCAGCGCTCGCGCGGCAGGTTCAGGTGCTGGATGACGTGGCCCGGCGTGGCGTCCTGGGGCACCTGCAAGCGGGCCTGGTTGTTCACCGCACCCGGCGGCAGATAGCCGGACAGCGTGGCGAACAGCTTGACCGTGATTTCCATGGGTTCTCCGCCTCTCCCGCATCGAAAGGGGGCGCCGCGGCGCCCCCCGTTCCCTTACTTGATCTGGGAGTTCGCCACGTAGGCGTCCATGAGGCGGTACGGGTCCTTCATCAGCCGCTCCTTCCACACGCCCAGCCGCGCGCCGGTCTGGATCAGGCCGCGCAGGCAGCCGACGTGCTGGGTCAGGCCGATGGCGGTGCCGCCGACCAGCACATCGTCGGCGAACTGCAGGCTGATGTACTTGTAGTTGTCGTGGTCCACCACCTCGACCTTCTCGCCGCCGTCCACGCCGGCCCACAGGCCGAAGGAGGAGGAGATGAGGCCCAGCGTGTCGAGCACGTTCATCTGCAAGCTGCCGTTGTACTGCACGTTGTGGCCGGCCATGTTCATGGCGGCGATGCGGCCGTGCTCCGACGCGGTCGGCTGGATGGCGTGCACGTCGTGGCCCTTGGTGGAGAAGTCGTAGCCCTGGGCCACGTCGCCGGCAGCGTAGACATCGTTGACGCTGGTGCGCATGTAGCGGTCGATCAGGATGCCGCGGTCGATCTTCACGCCGCTGTTCTCCAGGAACTCGACGTTCGGGCGCACGCCGGCCGACACCACCACCAGATGGGCGGCCAGCATCTCGCCGCTGTCCAGCTCGACGTCGATGGTGTCGCTGGCCTCGATCACCGGTTCCCTGCGGAACAGGCGGGCGAAGATGCCGCGCTCCTTCTCGGAGGCCACCGACTGCAGGCTCTTGATCCTGGTGGAGGTCAGGACACGGAGGCCCTTCTTCTCGCACCACGTCTTGATCATCGTGCCGGCGGTCTCGTTCATCATGCGCGGCACCATGCGGTCGCCCATCTCGACCACCGTCAGCTTGACGCCGCGCATGGCGAGCGCCTCCAGCACGATGCAGCCGATGAAGCCGGCCCCCATCAGCACCACGTGGCTGCCGGGCTGGGCGAGGTCGATGATGTTGCGCGCGTCCTCCAGCGTCCAGCAGTGGTGGACGCCCTTGCGCTCCAGGCCCGGGATGGGCGGGCGCACCGGGCGGGCGCCGGTGGCGACCAGCAGCCGGTCGTAGGACAGGTGGCTGCCGTCGGTGAAATCGATCTTCTTCTCGTCGGGGCGCAGGCGCTGCGCCAGACCCTGGCGGTAGCCGATGCCCTGCGTGTCGTAATGGCCGGGCGCCTTGCGCAGGTACGTCCCCTCGGCCTTGATCTTGCCGGTCAGGAAGTAGGGGATCGCCATGCGCGAATAGGGCGGCTCCGGCTCACCGCCGATGAGGGTGATTTTGCCGTTGGGATCGGCCTTGCGCAGGGTCTCAGCGGCGACGACGCCGGACGGCCCCGCTCCGAGAACGACGTAATGCATGGAGGATCACCCTTGATCGGAACTGTTCCATCGTCATCCCCGCGAAGACGGGGATCCATGGCTCCCGGCGAAAGGACGCAATGGTAAACATGGATCCCCGCCTTCGCGGGGATGACGGCAAAAAGACTGGCGGAAAGGGGGCCTCTTTGCGAGGCCCCCCTTGACCGTTACAGAGCCAGCCGGGACAGCGTCTCGTTGGTCGGCACGCCTTCGGGCGTCCAGCCGCGGAGTTCGTAGTATTCCGGCAGCATCTTGCCCAGGTCGTTGACGCGGCCGGTTGCGGGGCCGGTCTTCGCCGCTTCCTTCAGCAGGCGCTTGGGCAGCGTGTCGTCCTTCGCCGTCAGGCCGGCGGCGAGGTTGAACTGGCGCTCCAGGTTCCAGATGCGCTCGCCCGTCTCGACCAGGCGATCCACCGACCAGCCGCCCTCGATGGCGGCGTCGACCTGCGGGGCGACGTCGACCAGCGACCAGGCGAAGGAGGTGAAGATGCAGATGCCCGCCGCGTCGAAGGCCGCCGTGGCGTCCTGGAAGGCCTTCACGAGGCCGGCCTTGCCCTCGGTCGCCAGGGGGTCGGTCTTCTCCGGGATGCCCAGGATCTCCGAGGCCACGGTGTAGCTGCGCAGGTGGCAGGCGCCGCGGTTGGAGGTGGCGTAGGTCAGGCCCATGCCCTGGATGCCGCGCGAGTCGTAGGCCGGGAACTCCTGGCCCTTGACGCCCATGTGGAAGTCCGGGTGGCCGTACTTCTCGCACAGGCGCTTGGAGCCCAGGCCGATCTCGGCGCCGAAGCCCTCGCCCTTGCCGGTCAGCTCGGCCAACTTCACCAGCGCCTCGGCCGAACCGAAGCGCAGCTCGATGCCGCCGGTGGTCTCGGTGGTGATGGCGCCGACCTCGAACAGCTCCATCGCCGCCGACACCGTGGCGCCGAACGAGATCGGGTCCATGCCCTGCTCGTTGCAGATGAAGTTGGCGTAGGTCAGCGCGTCCAGGTCATCGACACCGGTGTTGGAACCCAGCGCCCAGGCCGCCTCGTACTCCAGGCCGCCCGACGCACCCCAGTACTGCGGCTTGTCCTTGACCGAGAAGTGCGTCTTGTCGACGGTGGAGATGCGGCCGCATGCGATGGTGCAGCCGAAGCAGGCGCCGTTGCGGGACAGGTTCGGCTTGCCGTCACTGGCGCGCGGCGCGGCCATCGCCTCGGCCGAGATCTTGTGCGCCCCCTCGAACTGGATGTCGCGGTGGTTGCGCGTGGGCATGGCGCCCGACTCGTTGATCACGTTCATCAGCACCTGGGTGCCGTAGGCCGGCAGGCCCTGGCCGGTCACCGCGTTGCCGGCGAGCACGGCCTTGGCGGCCTCCGTCGCCTTGAAGAACGCGTCGAAGTCCTTGATCTTGACGCCCAGCGTGCCGCGCACGGCGACCGCCTTCAGGTTCTTCGAGCCCATCACCGTGCCCACGCCCGAACGGCCGGCGGCGCGGTGCAGGTCGTTGACGATGCAGGCGTACTTCACGCCCTTCTCGCCCGACACGCCGATCGAGGAGACGCGGATCTGCGGGTCCTGGTGCTTGGCCTTGATCGCCTCTTCCGTGTGCCAGACCGACGTGCCCCACAGGTCGTCGGCGGGCAGCAGCTTCGCCTCTCCGTTCTCGACGTAGAGGTAGACCGGCTTGGCCGAGCGGCCTTCGAAGATGATCATGTCCCAGCCGGCGTTCTTCAGCTCGTTGCCGAAGAAGCCGCCCGAGTTCGAGCAGGCGATGGCGTTGGTCAACGCCCCCTTGGTGATGACGGTGTAGCGCCCGCCGGTCGACGCCATGGTGCCGGTCAGCGGACCGGTGGCGAAGATCAGCTTGTTGTCGGGCGACTCCGGATCGACCTTCGGGTCGATCTCCTCGCACAGGTATTTCGTGCCGAGGCCGCGCGAACCCAGGTACTTCTGGGCCCACTCCATGTTCAGCGGCTCGGACTTCACGGTGCCGGCGGTCAGGTTGACGCGCAGGATCTTACCAGCCCATCCCATCGTCAGGCCTCCTCAGTTCGCGGCGGCAGGAGAGGTGGACTTGGCGGCCCAGGACCGCATCTTGTCCAGACCGGTCCAGTTGGCGTCGACGTAGGTGATGGCACCCGTCGGACACGCCTTGGCGCAGGCGGGGCTGCCGTCGCACAGGTCGCACTTGGCCACCTTGCCGCTGTCGGCGTTGTAGTTCACCGTGCCGAACGGGCAGGCGATCGTACAGACCTTGCAGCCGACGCAGACGTCGTCGTGCACCACCTTGGCGCCGGTGCCAATGCTGATGGTGATGGCGTCCACCGGGCACGCCTTCATGCACCACGCCTCGGCGCACTGCGTGCAGGTGTAGGGGACGAAACGGGCCTCCGCGTCGAAGGTGAAGACGCGGATGCGCGACTTCGACGGGTTGAAGGCCCCTTCCTTTTCATAGGAGCACGCCATTTCGCACTGGCGGCACCCGGTGCATTTGCCCGGGTCGAGATTGAGCGATCGCTGCATCGGCGATTCCTCCGACGTGGAAAACCAGGACCTGAATGGGTGGACCTGCCCGGCACGCCAAAGGCGGGTATTGCCGGACGGCTACCCTTTTTCATTTTCAGCCGAGAGCGTATACGGCCCCCGTCCAAGGGACAAGGGTTGCCAAGCCCTTGGCGGTTAGTACTTAAGGCGCATTGCACGTCCACGGCATCGTTTGCCCCGCGATCCCTCGGCGCCCACTTCATGGAAAGGCGACAAAACCCGACGACAGCGGGAGGAAACGCATGAACACCCGACGCATGGCCGAGCTGATCTCGGACATGAATCCGATGGGCACCGACGGATTCGAGTTCATCGAATACACCGCCCCCGAGCCGAAGCAACTGGAGGCGCTGTTCACCACCATGGGCTTCCGCCCGGTGGCCCGCCACCGCTCCAAGGCCGTGACGCTGTGGCGGCAGAACGGCGTCAACTTCATCGTCAATGCCGAGCCGGACAGCTTCGCCCAGGCCTTCGCCCGCGTGCACGGGCCGAGCGTCTGCGCCATCGCGTTGCGCGTGGCCGACGCGCCGCACGCCTACAAGCGCGCGCTGTCGCTGGGCGCCAGGCCGGGGCCGAGCACGGCCGGGCCGATGGAGCTGAACATCCCGGCCATCCAGGGAATCGGCGGCAGCCTGATCTATCTGGTCGACCGCTACGGCGACCGCAGCATCTACGACGTGGATTTCGAGTTCGACGACAGCGTGCCGGAGAAACCGCCGGGCGTCGGCCTGATGGGCATCGACCACCTGACGCACAACGTGCACCGCGGCCGCATGGAGGAGTGGGCGGGCTTCTACGAACGCCTCTTCAACTTCCGCCAGATCCGCTACTTCGACATCGAGGGCAAGCAGACCGGCATCCGGTCGAAGGCGATGACCAGCCCGTGCGGCAAGATCCGCATCCCCATCAACGAATCCGCCGGCCTCGGCGGCAAGGACCAGATCGAGGAGTACCTGGAGGCCTACCGCGGCGAGGGCATCCAGCACGTGGCGCTGTCCACCGACGACGCCTACGCCACGGTGGAGGCGCTGCGCGCCCACGGGGCGGAGTTCATGCCCCCGCCGCCCGACACGTATTACGAGATGCTGGCCGATCGCCTCCCCAACCATGGCGAGGACCTGGAGCGCCTGAAGCGTGACCACATCCTGGTGGACGGGGCGCCGGGCGGCGGGCTGCTGCTGCAGATCTTTACCAAGACGGTGATCGGCCCGATCTTCTTCGAGATCATCCAGCGCAAAGGCGACGAGGGTTTCGGGGAAGGAAATTTCCGCGCCCTGTTCGAAAGCATCGAGCGCGACCAGATCAAGCGCGGCGTGTTGAAGGAGAGCACCTGACCTGGCTGACCGATCGGCCGATGCATACTCGGCCATAGGTGACATGGACGGGTCCATGGCGCCGCCGATAATCTGCCTTCCAAAGAGGCAACACAATCGGCGGCGCCCTGGCGACCAGCCGGATCGGATCATGTGCCCACGGTGACGGAAACGCTCCTCGATTCTCCCTCCAGTGGTGGCGACGCGCGCCCGCGCGCCATCGACCGCGCCATCGCCGACCCGATCCCCGCGCTGCTCTGGCAGGAGGACGCGGCGGGCGCCTGTGTGTTCGTCAACCGCGCCTGGCAGGAGCTGACGGGCCGGACGCTGGCGGACGAGCGGGGGCACGGCTGGCTCGCCGGCGTCCATCCGGAGGACCGCGTCCGGCTGGCCGGGCCCGTCGCGGCGGCGCGGTGCGCCATGCTGCCCTTCGACGCGGAATTCCGGCTGCGTGCCGCCGACGGCTCCTGGCGCTGGGTGCTCGGCCGTGCCGTGCCGCAGGCGGGGCCCGACGGTGCCTTCCTCGGGTACGTCGGCTCCGGCCTCGACATCACCGAGCGCAAGCAGGCGGAGATCCTCCGCCGCGCGGAGGAGGAGCGCTACCGCGCCCTGTTCACGCAGGCCGCCATCGGCATCGAGCGGATCGCCCTCGACGGCCGGCTGCTGGAGGTGAACGAGCGGCTGTGCGCGCTGCTCGGCTACGCGCGGGACGAACTGGTGGGGCGCGACTTCCGCGACATCGTCCATCCCGACGACCGGCCGGCGGAGGAGGCGGAACTCGCCCGCCTGCTGCTCGGCGTCGTGCCCAGCTACACGCTGGAACGGCGCTGCCTGCACAAGGACGGCTCGCTGGTGTGGGTGCGCGTCACCTCGTCGCTGGGCATGGCGCCGGGGCGGACGGGGGAGACGTTCCGCATCTCCATCATCGAGGACGTCACCGACCGCCGCGCCGCCGAGGAGGCGCTGCGCGTCAGCGAGGCGCGTCTGCGCCGCGCGCAGGAGGCCGGCGGCGTCGGCGACTGGGAGATGGACCTCGTGGCCGGCACGGTCCTGTGGTCGGCCAGCCTGTACCGGCTGCTGGGCCGCGATCCGGCGGGCGATGCGCCTACGATGGCCGGGCTGATGGAGGTGGTGCATCCCGACGACCGCGCGGAGCTGGCGGCGGTGGTCGACGCCGTGCTGCGCGGCGACCGGCCGCTGGACACCGAGTTCCGTGTGCTCCTGCCGGACGGGTCGGTGAAGTGGCTGTCCAGCCGTGGCGAGGTGGAGCGCGACGCGGTGGGCCGTCCGGTGCGCCTCGTCGGCGTCAATTTCGACGTCACCGCCCGCAAGCAGGCGGAGTGCCGCGCCCGCTTCCTGGCCGAGCTGCACGACGCGCTGCGCCCGCTGTCCGACCCGCGCGCGGTGCTGGCCGAGGCGTCGGCGGCGGTGGGCCGCTATCTGCGCGTCGGGCGCGCCGGCTTCGGCGAGGTGGAGGGCGACGCCGAGCGGTTGCGCGTGTCCCAGAACTGGTGCGACGGGATGCCGAGCGCGGTGGGCGTCCACACCGCCGACGCCTGCGGCATGGCGGCGGTGGCGCAGTTGCGCGCCGGCCAGCCGCTGCTGGTGGACGACGTGGCATCCGACCCGCGCACCGCGCCGACCGTCGCGAGCTACACCGCGCAGGGCATCGGCGCGCTTGCCGAGGTGCCGGTCATGCGCGGCGGCCGACTCGTCGCCCTGCTGTTCGCGCACGACCGCGCGCCTCGCACCTGGGCGGCGGAGGACGTGGTGGTGCTGGAGCAGGTCGCCGAGCGGGCCTGGACGGCGGTGGAGCGCGCCCGCGCCGAGGCGGCCCTGCGCATGAGCGAGCAGCGGCTGCGCGTCACGTACGACAACGCCTTCGCCGGCTTCGCCGAGCTGGATCTGGACGGGCGGGTGCTGAACGCCAACGCGCGGCTGGCCGACATCCTGGGCTGCACCCGGGAGGAGGTGCTGGCCATGGGCCTGCTGTCGGTCACCGACCCGCGCGACGCCAGCGCCGACGAGGCCTGCTTTCGCCGCATGGCGGCGGGGGAGATCGACAGCTACCAGTTGGAAAAGCGCGTCACCCGCAAGGACGGCCGGCAGCTTTGGGTGGCGTTGGCCGCCTCGCTGGTGCGCGACGCGGACCAGAAGCCGCTGTACAGCGTGCGCGTCATCGTCGACATCACCGAGCTGAAGGCGGCGGAGGACCAGCGCAAGCTGCTGCTGGGCGAGCTGAACCACCGCGTGAAGAACACGCTGGCCATCGTGCAGTCGATCGCCGCGCAGACGCAGCGCGGCGCCGCCTCCACCGAACAGTTCGTCGAGGCGTTCGACGCGCGGCTGCTGGCGCTCAGTCAGGCGCACAACCTGCTGACGCGCGAATCCTGGCAGGGGGCGGACCTGGACGACCTTCTGCGCGAGACGCTACGGCCCTACGGTTTAGGGGAGGAGGCGGCGCGCATCGACCTGACCGGCCCCGGCGTGCGCGTCGGCCCGGCGGCGGCGGTCGCCATCGGCATGGCCTTCCACGAGCTGGCGACCAACGCCGCCAAGTACGGCGCCCTCTCCACCAACGCCGGCCGCGTCGGCATCGTCTGGCGCGTCGAGCCGGCCGGGGAGGGGCCGGACCGGCTGGTGATCGAGTGGGTCGAGAGCGGCGGCCCGCCGGTGGCGCCGCCGAAGCGGCGCGGCTTCGGCTCCCGCATGATCGAGCGCGGCCTGACCGGGCAGCTCGAGTGCGCCGTGGACCTGACCTTTCCGCCGGACGGCGCGCGCTGCCGCGTGTCCGTGCCCTTGAGCACGCGCGTGCTGACGGCGTGACGCTGGACGCTGGACGCGGGTGCGGCTTCTGCGGCATCACGGTCGGGGAATGGCGGCGGACGGAGCGGGGAGCATGGCGGCGAAGGGCACACCGGCGGTGAACGCGGCGAAGGCGGCGGGCATCGCGTTCCGGCTGCTGGAGTACGACTACGACCCTTCCGCCGACGCCATCGGGCTGGCGGCGGCCGAGGCGCTGGGGCTCGACCCGGCGGTGGTCTACAAGACGCTGATCGCGCAACTGGACACGAAAGCCTTGGTGTGCGCCGTGATCCCGGTGGCGGCGCGGCTGGACGTGAAGGCGCTGGCGGCGGCGGCCGGCGCCAAGAAGGCCGACCTCGCCGACCCGACGCTGGCCGAGCGCGCCACCGGCTACATGGTGGGCGGCATCAGCCCGCTGGGCCAGCGCAAGCGGCTGGCGACCTTCATCGACCCGGTGTCGGCCGCGCTGCCGGAGATGGTGGTGAACGGCGGCCGGCGCGGCCTGCAGATCGCCCTCGCGCCGGCCGATCTGGCGCGCGTGCTGGGGGCCAAGGTGGTGCGGATCACGGCACAGGCTTAGGTTCGGGCTTGGCCGGCGGCGCCAGCATCCTCACGACCAGGGTGGTGGGGAAGTGCTGGTTGAGGATGAGGACGATCTTGTCGTCGACCAGGTGCAGGATCTTCTGCGCGTCGCGGCGCAGCGGGATGTGCTTTTCGATGCAATAGAGGACCAGCGCGCCGGCCAGCGATTCGCCGGTGATGGCCTCGTGCAGGCTCTCCTCGCCGAAGCCGACGGCATAGCGCACCTCGACGCGCGGGTGCCCGGACTTCGCCAGCACCGACACCCGCCCCTGCGGCGACGAGATCCCCTGGCGGCGCAGGTAGAGGACGATGGCTTGCGCCACCTCCTCGTCCGAGAACATGAGGATGCGGAGTTCCTGGGTCACGCCGCACAGTATGCCCGTGCGGGCACCGCCGCGCCATATGACCTTGTTCGTCTACGACTTGTCGTCTTCGTAGGTGTAGCGGAAGTCGCAGTGGTCGGCGCCCTGCATGATGGTCTGCGTGCGCGTCATCTTCAGCTTCGGGTCATAGCCCGTGCAGAAGGCGGCGTCGCGGTTGCAGGACAGCAGGTGGCCGATGTGGCCCAACCCCATTTCACGGTACATCTCGGCGTAGCGGCAGCGCTTCACGTCGAAGTCGAAATGGGTCTCGTCCTGCCGCTTCACCTCCATGCGCAGCGCGTCGTCCTTCTGCCACAGCGGCATGATGCCGGCGAAGGTCTCGATGCTGGTGCCGTTCGGCTCCGCCCTGGCGAAGGTCTCGGCGGCGGCGGCGGCGGCCTTGGAGACGGCGGTGCCCAGCACCTCCTGCGCCACCTCCTCGCCGAAGCGGGCGACCATTTCCTCATAGACCGGCTTCAGGATCTCCGCCTCGATGCGGCGGCGCTCCAGGATGCCCAGCGGTTGGGTCATCGTGTCCTCCTCAATGCACGTGGCCGCCGAGGTAGGCCTCGGCGATGCGGGGATCGTCGCGCAAGCTGCGGGCGGTGCCGGCCAGCACGATGCGGCCATCCTCCATCACCGCGGCGTGGTCGGCGATGCGCAGGGCGGCGCGGGCGTTCTGCTCGACGATCAGGATCGACACGCCTTCCGCCCGGATGCGCTGCACCAGATCGAAGATGAGGGCGACCAGCTTGGGCGCCAGGCCCAGCGACGGCTCGTCGAGCAGCAGCAGCTTCGGCCGGCGCATCAGGGCGCGGGCGATGCACAGCATCTGCTGCTCGCCGCCCGACAGCGAGCCGGCGTTCTGCTTCAGGCGTTCCGACAGGATGGGGAACAGCGCGAAGATGCGCTCCAGCTCGCCCAACCCCGCCTCGCCGCCGCCCAGCACGAGGTTCTCGCGCACGGTCATGTTGGAGAAGATCTGCCGCCCCTCCGGCGCTTGGCACAGGCCCATGTCGACGATGCGGTGGGCGGGCTGGTTGGCGATGGGCTGGCCCCGGAAGGTGATGCTGCCGGACTTGGCCCGGTAGATGCCGGAGACGGCGCGCATCAGCGTCGTCTTGCCGACCCCGTTGGAGCCGAGCACGGCGACGATCGAGCCCTCCGGCACCGTCAGGCTGACGCCGTGCAGGATCTCCTGCGGGCCCATGGCCACGTGCAAATTGTCGATGGCGAGCAGGCTCATGCGCCCATCTCTCCTTCATCGGTTCCCAAATAGGCTTCCAGGACCGCGGGCATGCGGCGCACCTCGTCCGGCGGGGCGTCGGCGATCTTGCGGCCGGACGCCAGCACGATGACGCGCTGGCAGATGCCCATGACGAGGTTCATGTCGTGCTCGACCAGCATGATCGTCAAGCCGCCCGCGTGCAGGCGGCGGATGAAGGCGGCCAGGTCCCGCGTCTCGGTGTCGTTCAAGCCGGCGGCCGGCTCGTCCAGGATCAGGAACTTCGGCTGCATGGCCAGCGCGCGGGCGATCTCCAGGTACTTGCGCCGGCCGTAGGAGAGATTGGCCGCCAGCTCGTCCGCCACGCCGGTGAGGCCGGCGAGTTCCAGCGCGTGCCATGTGCGGTCGCTGATGTCCTTTGCGCGCCCGTCGCGCGCAAAGAGCGCGCCGAACGGCCCCTGCGGCAGCGTGCCGACGGCGCCCACCGACACGTTGTCGAACACCGACATGTTGGGGAACACGCGCAGGTTCTGGAAGGTGCGGCCCAGGCCCAGGCGCGCCACCTGATTCGGGCGCATCCCGTTGATGGTGCGCCCGCGGAAACGCACGGTGCCGGCCGACAGCGGCGTGAAGCCGGAGATGAGGTTGAACAGCGTCGTCTTTCCCGCACCGTTCGGGCCGATCAGCCCGACCAGTTCACCCTCGTCCACGTGGGAGCTGACGCTGTCCACGGCCAGCACGCCGCCGAAGCGCCGCGTCGCCTGATCGATGTCCAGGAGGTGCGTCGTCATCGCCAGCCGATCCCGATGCCGTTGTCCGTGCGCCGCCACGCGGCGTTGAGTTGCTGGCGCACCAGCTTGAGCGCCGAGACCTCGCCCAGCAGGCCGCGGGGCAGGAACAGGATGGACAGGAACATCACCACGCCGACCATGACGTTGCGGAAGTCGCCCATCCCGCGCAGCCCTTCCGGCAGCAGGATCAGGAGAAGCGCGCCGATGATGGCGCCCGGCAGGCTGCCCAGCCCCCCCACCACGATCATGGCGAGGATCAGGATGGATTCGGAGAACTTGAAGTCACCCGGCGAGATGTAGCCGGTCATGTGCGCCCACAGGCTGCCCGCCACCCCGGCGAAGAAGGCGGACAACGTGAACACCTCCATCTTCAGCCGCACGGTGCGCACGCCCATGGCGTCGGCGCACTGGTCGTCCTCGCGGATGGAGCGCAGCGCGTTGCCGTAGTAGGAATGGCTGAGGCGCCCGATGGCGATCACGCACAGCGTCACCACCGCGGCCACCGTGTAATAGGTGCCGAGCCGGCCGGACAGGTCGAAGCCGAACAGGTTCAGCCCCTTGGTCACGATGATGCCGTTCGGCCCCTTGGTGAAGTCGACCCAGTTGAGCATCACCAGATACAGCATCTGCCCGATCGCCAGCGTCGCCACGGCGAAGTAGATGCTGACCAGCCGCATGGTCGGCAGGGCCACCAGGAAGGCGATCAGCGCCGCCACCAGCCCCGACAGCGGCAGCGTGAACGTGAAGCCCAGCCCCGCCTTGGTGGCGAGCAGGGCCGCCGTGTAGGCGCCCACCCCGTAGAAGGCCGCGTGCCCCAGGTGCAGCAGACCGGCCACACCGGTGACGAGATGCAACGACGCCGCCAGCAGCACGAAGATCAGCGACAGGTTGGCGATCTGGTAGAAGTAGCCGCGGTCGAACGAAGCCAGCACCGCCGGCAGCGCGGCGAACACCATCAGCAGGACGAGCACCGGGACGATCAGGCGCGTGGGGCTTCTAGACTCGTTCACGGCCGGCTCCGAACAGTCCGCTGGGGAAGAAGATCAGCGTCAGGATCAGGAAGCCGTAGGCCACCATGTCCGACCAGCCGGACGACACGAAGGTCGTCGCCATGCTCTCGGCCACGCCGAGGATCAGGGCGGAGATGACCGCGCCGGGGATCGACGACAGCCCGCCCATGACCATGGCGACGAACGCCTTGATGCCCGGCACGAAGCCCATGGCCGGGAAGATCGCGCCATAATACAGCCCGACCAGGATGCCCGCCGCCGCCCCCATCATGGAGCCGACGACGAACGTCATGATGATGGTGCGGTCGGTGTCGATGCCCACGTACTTCGCCCCCAGCGGGTTGTTGGAGACGGCGCGGATCGACAGCCCGACGCGCGTGCGCCGCAGCAGGTATTGCAGCCCGATCAGCATGACGGCGGAAACGGCGAAGATGATGAAGTCGCCGGTCACCAGGATCACCGGGCCGACGCGCACGGGGGTGTTGATCAGGTACTCGAACGGGACCGAACGCATCTGCGAGCCGAAGACGATCTCCAGCCCCTCGCGCACGATGATCGACACGGCCAGCGACGACAGCAGCGTGGATTCGCGCATGGCGCGCGACTTCAGCGACGCCTCGTCCGTGAAGCGGCGGAACGGCTTGAAGGCGAGACGCTCCAGCGAGAAGCCGGCGAAGGCACCGATGGCGAGTGCGGCGAAGATCGCCGCGAAGATCGGCGGCGCCGCGGCGGTGATCAGCACGAGGCCGGCGAAGGCACCCAGCGTGTAGATCTCGCCATGCGCGAAGTTGACGACGTTGAGCACGCCGAAGATCAGCGTGAAGCCGATCGCCATCAGCGCGTACGTCATGCCCAGCGACAGGCCGATCGCCAACTGCTGGAGGTAGTAGGGGTCGATGAAGTCCACGGGGAGCACGCTCCGTTCTTCTTTTCAGCCGTCATCCCCGCGAAGGAAGCAAGGCGTAGGTTGGGTCTGGACCCAACATCCTTCGCACCGCCGGGAATGTTGGGTTGTCGCTGGCGCTCAACCCAAACCCACGCCTGATCCTTGGGGGCTTGTCCCGTCTCTCCCCCGCCGGGGGCGGGGGAGAGGGGTGTTATCACTCCTTCACGGGCGCGAACTGGCCACCCTTGACCTCGACCTTGACCAGCTCCTTCTCGGCTTCGCGGTCGGGGCCGAAGGTGGTCTTGCCGGTCACGCCGGGGAAGTCCCTGGTCTTGGCCAGCTCGGCGCGCACGCTCTCGCGCGTCGGGTTCGGCTGGGCGCGCTCGACGGCGGCGATCATGATGCGCACGGCATCATACGCCTGCGCCGGGAACTGGCCGGGGGTGGCGCCGTCCGAGCGCTTCTTCCACGCCTCCACGAACTGCTGCACGTGCGGCGACGGGTCGGTGGGCAGGAAGTTCGACGTCAGGCGCAGCCCCTCCGCCGCCTCGCCGGCCAGTTCGATCAGCTTCGGGCTGTAGGCGGCCGAGGTGGAGTAGACCGGGATCTTGACGCCCAACTGCTGGAGCTGCTTCAGGAACTGCGCGCCGTCCTCGTAGAAGAAGCCGGTGTAGATGGCGTCGGGCTTCGCGCGCTCGATCTTGCTGATCAGCGAGCGAAAGTCCTTCAGGCCGCGGTTGAAGTTCTCGGAGAACACCACGGTGCCGCCATTGGCCTTCACGCCCTCGGTGAAGCCGGACACCACCGACTGGCCCCAGTCCGTCTGCTCGGCGATCACCGCGACGTTCTTGACGCCCTTGGACAGCATCCACTTGGCGTTGTAGGGGCCTTCCTGCGCCTGCGTGGCGATGTTGCGGAACTGCCACTGCGAGATCTTGGCGTAGTCGGGGTGCGACGCCGTCTGCGAGAGCTGCGGCACGCCGGCCTCCTTGTAGACCTGGGCGGCGGCCATCGACACGGTGGAGGTGAAGTCGCCCAGCACGCCGACGATCGCCTTGTCGTCGGCGAACTTGCGGGCGATGTTCACGCCCTCCTTGGCATCCGACCGGCTGTCCTCGAAGACGATCTCCACCTTGAAGGGCTTGCCGGCCTTGGCGAATTCCTCCAACGCGATTTCGGCGGCCTTGCGGAAGTCCTGGCCGTACTGGGCGGTGTCGCCGGTGAGCGGCAACTGGTAGCCGAGCTTCACGGTGTCGGCGGCGAGTGCCGAACCGGCGAGGCCCACGAGCGCTGCGGCGGTGAGGGCGGCAAGGCGGAGGGTCATGGTCATGGCTCCCTGTATCGTTCGTCGGTGTTACTCGGCGGTGCCCGGAAGAACCTTCAGGCGGCAGCAGCCCTCGTCGCCCGGCTTCCAGGTCTCGCCCCTGAAGGTGAAGCCGGCCGCCTCGAACAGGCCGCCGTCGATGGCGCCGGCCATCTGGCACAGCAGTTCCAGGTCGGCGTCGGAGCGGCCCTGCGCCTGCCACGCCTCCTTCAACGGGCAGCGGTGGAAGTGGATTTCCAGCGCCTCCCCGTCGCAGCGCTTGACCTCCGGCGCGAACATCGCGTCACGGTTGGGGATGCCGTCGAGGAAGGCGCCGCACAGGCCCTCCAGGTCGGACGGGCCGAGTGCTGCGTACTTCACGCCCATGCTCTCGCCCAGGCGGCGGGTCGATTCCTTGCCGACCTCCAGCGCCGTCTCGGTGCCGAACCGCTCGCGCAGCACGTCGAACATGTGCGCGTAGGCGGCGGCGCGCATGGCGTAGGAATTGCGCAGCAGGGCGGGGTAGTCGGGGGTGTCGGCCATCGTGGTCTCCCGAATCAGATTTCGCGGGCGTCGTTCCAGCGGTATTGCAGCAGCTTCAACGGCCCGATGCGCTGCAGCAACGCGTTGAAGGGGAGCGGCGTCGGCTCGGTGAAGGGCAGGGCGAGGTCGCGCGTGTCCCGGCCGAGTGCGGCGTAGGCCAGTTCGCGCCCCAGCGAGAAGGACAGCGCCACGCCGCGCCCGTTGCACCCCGCCCAGGCGAAGCCGTTGCCGGCCAGCCGGTGGACGCGCGGGGTGTAGTCCGTGGTCATGGCGATGCGGCCGTTCCACACATGGTCGAAGGCGACGCCCTGGAGAGCGGGGAACATGCTCCCCAGCCGCTGCCCGACGATGCGGCGCAGGCGGTCGGCCCCGTTCCACGGCACGATCAGGCCGCCGCCGCTGACCAGCCGGTTGTCGGCGGTCCAGCGCATGAAGCGCAGGTCGCCGTGCGTGTCCGACATGGCCTGACGGCCGGGGAGCACCGTCTTGCGCACGTTGTCGCCCAGCGGTGTGGTGGCCATCTGCCAGGACAGCACCGGCACCACCTCGTCGCGGACCTGCGGGAAGACCTGCGCGGTGTAGCCGTTGGTGCCCAGCACCAGCGCGTCGGCCGTCACCTCGCCCTGCGGCGTGCGCGCGATCCAGACATCGCCGCGCCGCTCCACCGACAGGGCGGGGGAATTGACGAAGACCCGTGCGCCGGCCGTTACGACCTTGGATGCCAGGCCGCGCACAAGGGCCAGCGGGTTGATGTGGCCGCCGGTGCGGTTCGTCCAACCGCCGAAATAGGCGTCGGTGCCCAGGAGTGACGCCATCTGCGCGCGGTCCAGCAACTCCACCGGCGCGCCACGGCTGCCCCACTGCTGCACGCGGCGCTCGGCGATCTTCATGCGGCCGGGGGAGTGCGCGGGTTGCACCCAGCCTGTCTGCTCGGCCGCGCAATCGATGCCCAGGCGGCGGGTGCTGTCGAAGAGATACGACGCGCTGTCGCGCACCAGCGCCACGAATCGCTCGCCCGCCTCCGGGCCGAAGCGTTTCACGAGGTCGTCCGGGTCGGGGCGGGTGAGGGTGGGGATGACCTGCCCGTTGTTGCGGCCAGACGCGCCCCGGCCGAGTTCGGAAGCCTCCAGCACCACCGCACTCTTGCCGGACTCGGCGATGTGCAGCGCCGCCGACAGGCCGGTGAAGCCGCCGCCGATGACCAGCACGTCGGCGCGCACGGGCTCCGTCAGCGTGGGCAGGGCCGGCGGCGGCGGGGCCGTCGCCTCCCACAGGGAGTCCGGCTTTTCCCAGATGCCGCCACGGCCGGGAATGGGGGTGTCGAAGGCGCTTGCCATCTTCCGATTGGTCCGACCACTTGAGGTGCCGACTATGAACCGGAACGCGCCTGTGTGCAATTCCCGTTTACGGGGTGAGGAAATGGCAGGTATTCACGGTTTGAGTTTGTTCAATATGGGGGCTTTACCCCCCTCCCGACCCCTCCCCCGCTTTGCGTTGCATGGAACTCCGCCGGGCGCCCCAACTCACGCACTCTTCGGCAGCACCGCCTCCGCCAGCCGCACCCAGTAGCTGGCGCCGATGGGAAGCACCTCGTCGTTGAAGTCGTAGTGCGGGCTGTGCAGGTTGCGCCCGCCTTCCTGGCTGCCGGCACCGAGCCAGACGTAGCAGCCCGGCCGCTTCTGCAGCATGAAGGCGAAGTCCTCCGCGCCCATGCTGGGCATCGGGTCGAGGTCGAGCGCCGATTCGCCCACCACGCGGGCCGCCGCCTGCCGGGCCAGCTCCGTCTCCGCCGCCGTGTTGACGGTGGAGGGGTAGCGGCGCTCGTAGCGGAAGCTCATCTCCACGCCGAAGGCGCCGGCGATGGCCTGCGCCAGCTCGCGCATGCGGCGCTCCACCAGGTCCTGCACCTCCGGGCGGAAGGTGCGGGTGGTGCCGCGCAGAACGGCGCTGGCCGGGATGACGTTCCAGGTGTCGCCGGCGTGGAACTGCGTGACGCTGACCACCGCCGCGTCCACCGGGTGCGTGTTGCGGCTGGGGATCGTCTGCCAGGCGTTGACGATCTGGGTGCCGGCGACGATCACGTCGGTGCCCAGGTGCGGCATGGCGGCGTGCGTGCCGCGGCCGGTCAGCGTCAACTCGAACACGTCGTAGGACGCCATCATCGGGCCGGAGCGCAGGGCCATCTTCCCCACTTCCAGGCCCGGCCAGTTGTGCATGCCGTAGACCTGCTGGACCGGGAACTTATCGAACAGGCCCTGCTCCACCATCACGCGGCCGCCGCCCTCGTTCTCCTCGGCCGGCTGGAAGATGAAGGCGAGCGAGCCCTGGAAGCCGGGGTTCTCCGACAGGTAGCGGGCGGCCCCCAGCAGCATGGCCGTGTGGCCGTCGTGGCCGCAGGCGTGCATGCGGCCGGGGTTTTGCGAGCGGTGGGGGAGGTTGGTCTCCTCATGGATGTGCAGCGCGTCCATGTCGGCGCGGAAGGCCACCGCCGGGCCGTCGCCGTTGCGCAGCACGCCGACCACGCCGGTGCCGGCGAGGCCCCGGTGCACCTCCAGCCCGAAGGAGGCCAGCTTCTCGGCGACCACGTCGCTGGTGCGGTGCTCCTCGAACGCCGTCTCCGGGTGGGCGTGCAGGTCGTGCCGCCACGCCTTCATGTCGGGCAGCAACTTCTCGATGCCCGGAACCATCTCCACCATCACGCTCTCCCTGTTTCTCTGGTCCGGGCAATCACATTGGTGTGTCGAAGCGCAAGGACACGGTGCCGAGGCCGGGGAATTCCGCCTCCACCGCGTCGCCGGGGCCGACCGGCGTCATGCCGGTGCAGGAGCCGGTGGTGACGACGTCGCCGGGCTTCAGCCCGTGCCCGCGCATGGACAGCGCGTTCGCCGTCCACACCAGCAGGCGCGTCAGGTCGCCGCCGGCCGGGTTGCCGCCCACCGTGTCCACCACGATGGCGCCGTTGACGCGCAACTGCACGCCCTGGCGGGCCGCCTCCACCCGGCGCCAATCGGTGACCGGGGCGCCGGTCACGTAGGCGCCGCTGGTGATGTTGTCGGCCAGGATGCTCAGCGCGTCCACCGCGTTGCGGTCCTGGAAGCGGCCGTCCACCACCTCGATCCCCGGCAGCACGGCGTCCACGGCGGCCAGCACCTCGTCGGCCGTGTAGGGATTGGCGCGCGGCGGCAGGGCATGGCCGAATCGGTAGGCGATCTCCGCCTCGATCAGCCGCACGCCGAAGGCGTCGCCGCGCAGCGTGGCGGGGGAGGCGTGGACGGTGGAGGCCGGCATCGGCGCGCAGGCGGGTTCCGCCTCGGGCGTCTTGGCGCCGACCTTCCAGGCGTGCGCCGGGCCGGTGCGGGCGAGCACCACGTCCTGGATGGCGTAGGCTTCCTCCGCCGTGCGCGGGCGGCAGTCCTCGGGCAGTTCGCGCAGCCGGTCGCCGGTGCGGGCGGCGGCGAGGAGGGCGGCGGCGCGTTCGGCGCGGTCTTCGGTCATGCGACGGCCTTCTTCTGTGCGAGGTCTTCGATGGCGGATTCGTCGTAGCCCAGTTCGGCCAGGATGTCCCGCGTGTGCTGCCCCAGCACCGGCGCGCCGGAGCGCACGCCGCCGGGCGTGCGGGAGAACTTGATGGGCAGGCCCAGGGTGCTGACCGTGCCGGCGCGGGCGTGCTCCACCTCCACGACCATGTCGCGCGCCTTGGTGTGCGGATGCTCGTGCATCTCGGCGATGCTCAGCACCGGGCCGGCGGGGATGCCGGCCTTCTCCAGGGTGCTCAGCCACTCGGCCGTGGTGTGGCGGCGGAAAATGGGCGAGAGGATATCGGTCAGTTCGTCCAGGTGCTTCATGCGGCCGGGGTTGTCGGCGAAGCGCGGGTCGTCGCGCAGGTCCGCGGCCTCGATGGCGTCCAGCAGGCGCAACCAGTTGGCTTGGTTGGCCGCACCGATGTTGATCCAGCCGTCGGCCGTGGGGAACGCCTGGTAGGGCGCGTTCAGCGGGTGGGCCGAGCCCATGGGGCCGGGGCTGACGCCGGTGGCGAAGCGGATGGCCGACTGCCAATAGGTGTGGACGATGCCCGCCTCGAACAGCGAGGTGTCCACGCGCTGCCCCTCGCCGGTGCGGGCACGCTCGTGCAGCGCCGCCAGCACGCCCATAGCGCCCAGCAGGCCGGCGGTGATGTCGGTGACCGGGGCGCCGACCTTCACCGGCGGGCGGCCCGGCCCCTCGCCGGTGATGCTCATCAGACCGGACATGCCCTGCGCCACGAGGTCGAAGCCGCCCTGGTCGGCCAGCGGCCCAGTGCGGCCAAAGCCGGAAATCTCGCAATAGATGATCTTGCGATTGATCGCCTTCACCGCGTCGTAGCCGAAGCCGAGCTTTTCCATGGTGCCGCGGCGGTGGTTCTCGATCAGCACGTCGGCGTCCTTCAAGAGGCGCCGCAGCACCTCCTTGCCGCCGTCCTGCTTGAGGTCCAGGGCGATGCCGCGCTTGTTGCGGTTCATCATCATGAAAGCGGCGGATTCGCCGTCGATGGTGGGCGGCACCATGCGGCGGCTGTCGTCGCCGCCCGGCAGCTTCTCCACCTTCACCACCTCCGCGCCCATGTCGGCCAGCATCAGCCCGACGACCGGGCCGGCCATGATGTGCGCGAGTTCCACCACCTTGAGGCCCGACAGGGGGCCTTTCGCGTCCTTGGTCATTGCGTCCCTCTTCTCCCTCCCCCGGCGGGGCCGGGGGAGGGTATCTTAACGCCCTTCGAACGAGGGTTTGCGTTTTTCCAGGAACGCGCGGTAGCCGATCTGGAAATCCTCGGTGCCGTAACAGGCGTAGCCTTCCTCCAATTCCTCTGGGGTCAGCGGCGCGCCGCTCTCCAGGCGGGCGACGAACGTCTTGTGCCAGCGCGCCACCAGGGGCGCGCCCTCGGCGATGCGGCGGGCGGTGGCGTAGGCCTCGGCCTCGATCTGATCGTCGGGGACGATGCGGGTGACGAGGCCCTTCTCCTTGGCCTCCCGCGCGCCGAAGATGCGGCCCTCCAGCAGGATTTCCAGCGCCACGGCGCGGCCCACCAGCTTGAACAGCGCCTCGATCTCCGGATAGGCCATGACGAGGCCGAGGTTCTTGATGGGCGCGCCGAAGCGGCTGGATTCGCCGCAGACGCGAAGATCGCAGTTGGCGGCGATCTCCAGTCCGCCGCCGACGCAGATCCCCTCGATCAGCGCCACCATGGGGTGGCGGCAGGCGCGCATGGCGCCCAGCGTGGTGTGCATGATGGCGCCGTAGACGCGCGCCTGCTCGACGTTGGAGCGCTCGGTCTCGAACTCCGAGATGTCGTTGCCGGGGCTGAACGCCTTGCCGCCGGCGCCCCGGATGACGATGCAGCGCACCGTGTCGTCGGCGTTGAGTTCGCCGATGGCCTCGCCCAGTGCCCGCCACAGCGGCTTGGTCATGGCGTTCAGCTTGTGCGGGCGGTTGAGGGTCAGGGTGACGATGCCACCGTCACCGCGCTCCATCAGCAATTCGTCGATCATGGGGGCTTCACGGTCCGTAGAAGAGGTTGACCAGCGTCAGCGAGATGGCCGGCACGTAGGTGCACAACAGCAATACCAGCAACAGCACGCCGATGAACCACAGGTTCACGCGCGTCGTCGCCCAGATGTCCGCCTTGGCAATGGAGCAGGCGGCCATCAGCACGCTGGCGACCGGCGGCGTCTGCTGGCCGATGGCGAGGTTGAGCGTGACCACCAGGCCGAAGTGGATAGGGTCGATGCCGACCTGCGCCACCAGCGGCATGACGATCGGCACCACCAGGATGATGGCGGCGGCCGAGTGCAGGAACATGCCCAGAACCAGGAACGCCACGTTCAACAGCGCCAGCACCGCGTACTTGTCGGTGGTGATGCCGCCGATGGCGTGGGCGAGTTGCTGGGGAAGCTGCGCCTCCGTCAGGAAGGTGCCGATCAGGGCGGACGCCGCGACCAGCAGCATGACGACGGCGGTCTGGATGCCGCCCTCGATGCAGGCCTGGTGCAACTCGCGCAGGTTCAGTTCGCGGTAGATGACCCCGCCGATGAAGAGGGCCGCCAGCACGGCCAGCGCCGCCCCCTCGGTCGCCGTGACGAAGCCGCCGAAGATGCCGCCCAGGATGATGACGGGCAGCAGGAAGGCCCAGATCGCGTCCTTGAACGTCGCCCACACGCGCGACGCCTGGAAGCGGTCCTCGACCGGGAAGCCGTTGCGCACCGCCAGCACGTACGCCACCGTCGCCAGCCCGACGGCGCCCAGCAGGCCGGGGATGATGCCGGCGACGAACAGCTTCACCACCGACGAACCGGACATGACGGCGTAGAGGATCATCGGGATCGACGGCGGGATGATGATGGCGAGGCTGGCGGCGGAGGAGCTGACGGCCGCCGCGAACTCCTTGGAATAGCCGCGCTTCTTCATCGCCGGGATGAGGATGCTGCCCAGCGCCGCCACGTCCGCCACAGCGGATCCGGAAATCTCCGCGAAGAACAGCGAGGCGCCGATCGACACCATGGACAGGCCGCCGCGCACGAACCCCACCAGCGCCGTGGCGAAGGCGACCAGCCGGCGCGAGATGCTGGAGGCGTTCATGATGGCGCCGGCCAGGATGAACAGCGGCACGGCCAGCAGCGGGAAGTTGGTGGCGCCTTCGAACATCACCAGCGCCACGTTGGGCAGCATGTCGGCGCCCTGCACGACGGTGATGGTAACCAGGGCCACCAGCCCCAGCGCCACCGCGATGGGCACGTTCAGCAGGACGAGCGCCAGCATCCCGGACAGCATGAAACCCAGGGTCATCGCGGCGCGCTCCGGTGCATGGCTTCCCCGGCGGTACGGTTGGCGCTGGCATTGGCGTTGGCGGCGGCATTGGCGGCGGCGGCGTGCATCTGCGCCTCCTTCGTCTCGGCGTCGGCAAAGCCGGCCCCGCGTGCCTCGGCCAGCGCATCGGGCAGGCGCAGCGCCTCGGCCAGCATGAACAGCACGGCGCCGATGGGGATGACGGACTGGGTGAGCTGCATGGGAACGGAGGGCAGGCTGACCAGGGTGTCGCCCTCCAGGATCCGCCAGACCTCCAGCCCGGTCCAGGCCAGCACGGCGAAGAACAGGAACACGCAGGCCTCGGCCACGATGGTGGCGGCGACGCGCCAGCGCGGCGGCATCAGGTTGACCACCTCCGGACAGCCGATGTGCGCACCCTTGAGCGCCGCGAGCGCCGAGCCGTAGTAGGTGAGCCAGCACAGCCCGATGGCCGCCACCTCGTCGTACCAGACGAGCGACTGCCCGGCCGCGCGGAACAGGAAGCCGGCGCAGACGATCAGCGCCAGGCCGGCGACGAGGACGACGACGATGGTGTCGAGCACCCGCTCGAAACCGGTGCGAAAGGTGCGGAGGGCGGCCATGGGGGCTCCATTTACTCCCTCCCCCGCCCCCGGCGGGGGAGGGATTGGAAAATTACGACTTGCTCGCCAGCGCCAGCGCGCGGTCGATCAGGGCCTTGCCGTCGGGGACCTCCTTGGCGAAGGCGTCGTAGACCGGAGCGCTCGCCTTGATGAAGGCGTCCTTGTCGGCCTCGTTCACCTGCATGCCGGCTTCCTTGAGCTTTTTCAGCAGCTCATCGTCGAGTTGGGCGGCGATGCGGTAGACGTCGTCCTGGGATTCGCGCGCGGCTTCGGTCAGCGCCTGCTGCACCTCGGGCGGGAACTTGCTCCAGCTTCGGCCGGCGGTGAGGTAGGCCGGAGTGTAGACGTGGCCGGTCATGGACAGGTACTTCTGCACCTCGTAGAAACGCGCCGGATAGATCTGCGCCAGCGGGTTCTCCTGTCCGTCCATCACGCCGGTCTGCAGCGCCACGAACACCTCGGAGAAGGCCAGCGGGCTGGGGTTGGCGCCGTAGGTCTGGAACATCTTCACCCGCCACACGCCCTGCGGCACGCGCAGCTTGATGCCCTGCAGGTCGGTGGGCTTGACGATCGGGCCACGGTTGTTGGTGATGTGGCGGAAGCCGTTCTCCCACACCGCCAGGATCCTGTACCCCTCCTTCTCGGCCATCGGCGCCAGGGTGGGGGTGACGATCTCGTCGCGGATGCGCTTCATGTGCTCGCGGTCCTTGACGAGATAGGGCATTTCGAACAGCCCGAAGGCCGGCACGACCGACGACATGACGGTGGAAGGCAGCGACAGGTCGATGGTGCCCAGCTTCAGCTTCTTCATCATGTCGGTGTCGCCGCCGAGCTGGCTCGATCCGTACACGACCACCTTCGCCTTGTCGGCCAGCCCCTTTTCACTGAGCTTGGCGTTCACCCGTTCGGCGAAGGCCAACGACGACTTCTCGAACAGCGAGCCGGGCTCGCCCACGTGGCCCAGCTTGATCTCTGTCTGCGCCAGGGCCGGAGCCGCGACAAGCGACCCGGTCAGCAGTATGGAGGCGAACAGACTCCGGACGGTGTTCATCGCATCTCCTCCCCAATGGGTTTGTTCTTGTTCCGTCACTCGGCGGCCTGGGCCGCGTCGCGCGTCTCATTGCCCTGCAGGTGCTGCATCGCCGCCGCCACGCCGCCGGCGCGGTGCGGGATGCCGGTGATCGCCAGCCCCATCTCCACGCCGGCCAGCGTGCCCATCAGCGTCAGATCGTTGAAATCGCCCAGATGGCCGATGCGGAACACCTTGCCGGCGAGGCGGCCCAAACCGGTGCCCAGCGACATGTCGAACCGCTCCAGGATCGCCGCGCGCAGGCGGTCGGCATCAAAGCCGTCCGGAACCACCACGGCGGTAAGCGAGCTGGAATACTCCGCCGGGTCGGCGGCCAGCACCTCCAGCCCCCAGGCGCGCACGGCGCGGCGCGTCGCCTCGGCGTGGCGGTCGTGGCGGGCGAAGACGTTCGCCAACCCTTCCTCCATCAGCATGGCGACGGCTTCCTTCAGGCCGTACAGCAGGTTGGTGGCCGGCGTGTAGGGGAAGAAGCCCGTGGCGTTGGCCTTCAGCATGTCCTCCCAATCCCAGTAGGAGCGGGGCAGGCGATTGGTCTTCGCTGCCGCCAGCGCCTTCGGCGACACCGCGTTGAAGCCCAGCCCCGGCGGCAGCATCAGCCCCTTTTGCGAGCCGGCGACGGTGACGTCCACGCCCCACTCGTCGTGCCGGTAGTCGATGGAGGCGAGGGACGAGATGGTGTCCACCAGGAACAGCGCGGGGTGGTTGGCGTGGTCGATGGCCTTGCGGATCAGGGGGATGCGGCTGGTGACGCCGGTCGACGTCTCGTTGTGCACGACCATCACCGCCTTGATGGCGTGGCCGCGGTCCTCGGTGAGGCGGGCTTCGACGGCGGCCGGGTCGACGCCGTGCCGCCAGTCGCCGGGCACGAACTCGCACGCGATGCCGAACTTCGATGCCAGGTTGCGCCAGAGTGTGGCGAAGTGGCCGGTCTCGAACATCAGCACTTTGTCGCCGGGCGACAGCGTGTTGACGATCGCCGCCTCCCACGCCCCGGTGCCGGAGGAGGGATAGACGATCACCGGCTGCGTGGTGCCGAACACCGGGCGAATGCCGGCCAGCACGTCCCGCCCCAGCGCCTGGAACTCGGGGCCGCGGTGGTCGATGGTCGGCCGGTCCATGGCGCGCAGGATGCGGTCCGGCACGTTGGTCGGGCCGGGGATCTGCAGGAAATGACGGCCGCTGCGCTGAGCCATGAAGCGCTCTCCTCCCCCTGGGGTGCCGCCGCGCGAAGCGCGCGGGCGCCGCCCGCCTGTTTGTTTGGTGAACTGACGGAATTCTGCATGCAAAATGCTTCGGCGCAATCAGGATTTCGCGTCCTGGTGCTGTTCTGAAGTGGTAGGCGGGCCTGTTCCCTATTGCCTATTACCTTTCATATGATTGAAAAATATAGAATATTTCCCTGGTGCGCAGGTCCTGCACCCAATCCTCCCCTCCCGGCGCCCCGTTTGTGTTTTGCATGCAAAATGCTATCCTGCCGGTGAAACATCCACGCTGAGGAGCTTCCCACCATGCCGCTCGATTCCCGCACGCCGCTCGCGCGCCCCTCCCGGATCGGCGACGGCGCGCTGGCCGGGCGGCTCAGGCGCGCGTTGCAAGGCGACGTGCTGTTCGACGCGTTCTCTCGCGGGCGCTACAGCACCGATGCGTCGATCTACCAAGTGGAGCCGGTGGGCGTGGTCGTGCCGCGCCACGCGGAGGACGTGCGCACGGCGCTGGCCATCGCGGCGGAGGAGGGAGTGCCGCTGCTGCCGCGCGGCGGCGGCACCTCGCAGTGCGGGCAGACGGTGGGGGCCGCGCTGATCATCGACAATTCCAAGCACCTCAACCGCGTCGTCTCGGTGGACCCGCAGGCCCGCGTCGCGGTGGTCGAACCGGGCATCGTGCTGGACGAGCTGAACCGGCAACTGAAAGCCCACGGGCTGTGGTTCCCGGTGGACGTCTCGACGTCGGCGCAGGCGACCATCGGCGGGATGACGGGCAACAACTCCTGCGGCACGCGCAGCTTGCGCTACGGCAACATGGTGCACAACGTGCGCGCCATCGACGCGCTTCTGGCCGACGGCAGCGCGCTCCGCCTGGACGGCGGCGCACCCGACACCGCGCGGCGGCGTGATCTGACCGACGCCATGAAGGGCCTGCACGCCCGCGAGGCGGACGAGATCGCCGCCCGCTTCCCCAAGGTGCGGCGGCGCGTCGGCGGCTACAACATCGACCAGTTGGCGGGCGACACGCCCAACCTCGCCAAGCTGCTGGTAGGGTCGGAAGGCACGCTGGCCTTCTTCGAGCGGATCGAGTTGCAACTGTCGCCCTTGCCGAAGCACAAGGTGCTGGGCGTCTGCCACTTCCCGACGTTCCGCAAGGCGATGGAATCGGCGCAGCACATCGTGGCGCTGAGGCCGGCGGCGGTGGAGCTGGTGGACCGCACCATGATCCGGCTGGGCCGCGACATTCCGCTGTTCCGCGCCACCATGGACCGCTTCATCGTCGGCGAGCCGGACGCGCTGCTGCTGGTCGAGTTCGCCGGAGAGGACCGCGACGCCGAGATCGCCAACCTCAAGGGGCTGGTCGCGCTGATGGGCGACCTGGGCCTGCCCGGCTCGGTGGTGGAGGCGACCGATCCGGCCTTCCAGGCGGCGATCTGGGAGGTGCGCAAGGCCGGGTTGAACATCATGATGTCGATGAAGACGGAGGGAAAGCCCGTCTCCTTCATCGAGGACTGCGCCGTCCCCCTGGAACACCTCGCCGACTACACGGAGCGGCTGACGGCGGTGTTCGCCAGGCACGGCACGACGGGGACGTGGTACGCGCACGCCTCCGAAGGCTGCCTGCACGTGCGCCCCGTCCTGAACCTCAAGCAGGAACTTGAGGTGAAGAAGATGCGCGCCATCGCCGAGGAGGCGTTCGCCCTGGTGCGCGAATACAAGGGCTCCCACTCCGGCGAGCACGGCGACGGGCTGGTGCGCTCGGAGTTCCACGAGCCGATGTACGGCTCCCGGCTGGTGCGCGCGTTCAAGGAGGTGAAGGAAGCGTTCGACCCCGCCGGCCTGTTCAATCCCGGCAAGATCGTCGATCCGCCGCGCATGGACGACCGCTCGCTGTTCCGCTTCAAGCCGGGCTACGCGGCGGCGCCCGTGAAGACGGCGCTGGACTGGTCGGAGTGGAACGGGTTTCTGGGTGCCGCCGAGATGTGCAACAACAACGGCACCTGCCGCAAGAACGACGCGGCCGTCATGTGCCCGTCCTACCGCGCCACGAAGGACGAGCAGCACGTGACGCGCGGGCGCGCCAACTCCCTGCGTCTGGCGCTCAGCGGCCAGTTGGGGCCGGACGCGCTGGGGTCGGACGAACTCTACGACACGCTGGACCTGTGCGTGAGCTGCAAGGGGTGCAAGCGCGAGTGCCCGACCGGCGTCGACATGGCGCGCATGAAGATCGAGTTCCTGCACCATTACCGCCAGCGCCACGGCGTGCCGCTGCGCGAGCGCATGGTGGCGGAGCTGCCGCGCTACGCGACGATGGCCTCGCGCGTTGGCTGGTTGTTGAACCTGCGTGACCGCATTCCGGGCCTGCCGGCGCTGATGGAGCGGCTGACCGGATTCAGCCGCCACCGGCCGCTGCCGCGCTGGCACCGCGATCCCTACCGCGAGCCGGATCGGGCCGCTCCCGGCACGGCGGGCGAGGTCGTGCTGTTCGCCGACTGCTTCAACCGCTGGTTCGAGGCGGACAACGCGCGGGCGGCGGTGAAGGTGCTGCGCGCCGCCGGCTACACCGTGCACCCGCTGCTGCCCACGGACGGGGAGCGGCGCCCGCTGTGCTGTGGCCGCACTTACCTGTCGGCCGGGCTGGTGGAGCAGGCGCGGGCGGAGCAGACGCGCCTGCTGGCGGCGCTGCGGCCCTTCGTCGAGCGCGGCGTGCCGGTGGTGGGGCTGGAGCCATCGTGCCTGCTGACGCTGCGCGACGAGATCAAGGCGGTGGTGCCCGGCTGCGAGGCCAACAAGATCGCCGCCCACGCCATGCTGTTCGAGGAGTTCCTGGACGGGCTGCACGCCGCCGGGCGGCTCAATCTGCCTTTGAAGCCCCTTCCGGTCCGGCGCGCCTTGCTGCATGGTCACTGCCACCAGAAGGCGTTCGGCGTGATGGCGCCGGTCGAGCGGGTGTTGAAGCTCATCCCCGGGCTGGAGGTGTCCACCATCCCGTCGAGCTGCTGCGGCATGGCCGGCGCCTTCGGCTATCAGGCGGAGCATTACGAGGTGTCGATGGCGATGGGGGAGATGGGGGTGCTGCCGGCCGCGCGCGCCGCCGGACCGGACGAGGTCCTGGTGGCCGACGGCACGAGCTGCCGCCACCAGATCAAGGATGGTGCGGGCAAGGATGCCGTGCACGTTGCCGTTCTGCTGGCCCGAGCCCTTGATGAGAAGGTGGGGGAGGGCGCCTCTTGACCCGCATCGTCCGCGCCAGCCTGCACGAGGAGGTCGTCGGCCGCCTGCGCGAGATGATCGTGGAGGGCGAGCTGCCGCCCGGCGAGCGCCTGAACGAGCGCGAGCTGTGCGAACTGTTCGGCATCTCCCGCACGCCGCTGCGCGAGGCGCTGAAGGTGCTGGCGAGCGAGGGGCTGGTGGTCCTGCTGCCCAACCGCGGGGCGCGCGTCACCAAGCTGACCCGGCGCGACATCGAGGACATGTTCCAGGTGATGGGCGCCTTGGAAGCGCTGTCCGGTGAACTGGCGTGCGAGCGCATCACCGACGGCGCGATCGAGGAGGTGCGGGCGCTGCATTACGAGATGCTGGCGCACTACGCGCGGCGCGACCTGCGCAACTACTTCAAGCTGAACGAGGCGATCCACCGCGCCATCCTGGCCGCCGCCGACAACCCGGTGCTGACCGGCATGTATCAGAGCCTCGCCGGCCGCATCCGGCGCGTGCGCTTCATCGCCAACATGTCGCGCGAACGCTGGGACGAGGCGGTGCGCGAGCACGAACGCATCCTGGAGGCGCTGTCCAGGCGTGACGGCGCCGGTCTGGCGCGGCTGCTGCGCGAGCACCTGGAGCACAAGTGCGAGGTGGTGGTGGCGTCGGACGTGATCGAGGCGGTGGAGGCGGAGACGCGGGCGGCGGCGGGATAGGGGCGAAACTTCACGGCGAAGAAAATTTCCTCGACCGCCCGCACGGATCACCGCACAAAGGCGTTGTCCTTCCGCCCCTTGGCATGCTCGGAGCTGACGGTGAGCCGGTCCTTCTCGATCGCACACCGGGTCGTCTTCCGCGACCCGTCTTACTACGCCTCCTTCCCGTCCGTGGCGACGCGCGCCGACGGGGTGTCGCTCGTCGCCTTCCGTCGCGCGCGCGACCACCGCTGGCTGCGCGGGGAGGAATACCGGCGCACCGAGAACGGCTTCAACAACGTCGATCACCTGGACAGCCGCTCGCAGGCCGTGGTCGTGCCGGTGTCGGCGGACGGCGCGGTGCTGGCGCCGCCGCTGACGCTGCCGCCGGACGCGCAGGCGGCCGACCAGGACGCCAGCCTGCTGGTGCTGCGCGACGGGCGCGTCCTGCTGACCGGCTTCTGCTGGTATCCCTTGCCGGCCAAGGACGGCGAGGCGATGCGCGCGGGCGGCATCGGCGTGGTCGGAAGCCCGCTGAAGACCGGCGACCTCTACTTGTTCTGGGGCGCCTATGCGCGGTTCAGCGACGACGGCGGGGGCACGTGGTCGGAGCACCGATTCCTGCCGCAACTGCCGGGTCAGGGGGAGACGGTGCCGGGCATCCGGCCGCTGCACGGCGGTGCGCTGCGCGGCCGCGCGGTGGAGGCGCCGGACGGCACGATCCTCCAGGCGACCTACGCCCACCACCCCAGCAATGGCCAGTATGCCAGCCACCTCTACGCCTCCCATGATCGGGGCGAGACGTGGGAGTACCGCTCGCTCATCGCGCTGGACGCCGAGGGCAAGGCGGGCTTCTGCGAGAGCGGGCTGACGCTGACCGCGGACGGGCGGCTGGTGGCGCTGCACCGGACCACCGGCCTCGGCGACCATCTTGTGACCTCCACCTCCCGCGACTTCGGCCGGACGTGGGAGCCGTGGGAGCGGCACGAGGTGGTCGGCCATCCTTATGACGCCTGCGTGATGGCGGATGGCCGGCTTCTGGTCGCCTACGGCTACCGTCACGAACCCTACGGCGTCCGCGCCCGCGTGTGGGACCCATGCGCCGGGGACATCGCGGAGGCCGAGGAGATCGTCGTGCGCGACGACGCGCCGTCGGGCGACGTCGGCTATCCGTGGGTGACCGCGTTTCCCGATGGGCGCGCCATGATCGTCTATTACATCTGCGACGACGAGGGGGTGAGGCACGTCGCCGCCAGCGTGCTGACGCCGTAGGTTGGGTTGAGGCACAGCCGAAAACCCAACGTGTTCGCGATGCGAGGTGACGGTTATTCGGCGTCCGGCTGCTTCTCCGGGGCGGCGGCGGCGAAGGCGGGCAGGGCGCGGGCGGCTTCGGCGATGCGGCGGATGGTGGGGTAGGGGGCGAGGTCGCAGTCGAACCGCTCGGCGTTGGCGACCTGCGGCACGAGGCACACGTCGGCCAGTGTCGGCGCGTCGCCATGGCAGAAGCGCCCGGTGGCCGGGTCGTTCGCCAGCATCGCCTCCAGCGCGTCGAACCCCTCGGCCACCCAGTGGCGGTACCACGTGTTGCGCGCCTCCTCGTCCTGGCCCAGCGGGCTGCGCAGGTAGTTGAGGACGCGCAGGTTGTTCAGCGGGTGGATGTCGCAGGCGATGGCGAGCGCCAGTGCCCGCACCCGCGCGCGGCCGGCCGGGTCCGTGGGCAGAAGGGGCGGCTGCGGGTGCACCTCCTCCAGGTACTCGACGATGGCCAGCGACTGCGTCAGCGCCGTGTCGCCGTCGACCAGGACGGGGACGAACTTCTGCGGGTTGAGCGCGGCGAAGGGCGGCTGCTTCTGCTCCCCCTTGCGCAGGTGGACGGACGCCTGCTCGGCCTGGAGGCCTTTCAGGTTCAGGGCGATGCGCACGCGGTAGGCGGCGGAGGAGCGGAAGTATCCGTAGAGCTTCATGGCGGGCTCACATCAGGGACGGCAGAAGGAGGGAGATGGACGGGAACAGGATCAGCAAGGAAATGCGCACGAAATCCGAAATCAGGAACGGCATGACGCCGCGGAAAATGGTCCGCAGCGGCACCTCCGGCAGCACGCCCCGCAGCACGAAGACGTTCATCCCCACCGGCGGGGTGATCAGGCTGATCTCCGTCATCACCACGACGACGATGCAGAACCAGATCAGCACCATGTCCTGCGACAGGCCGAAGTCCAGCTCAAGCATGATGGGATAGAAGATCGGCACCGTCAGCAGGATCATCGACAGGCTTTCGATCAGGCTGCCGAGCACGAGGTAGATCCCGACGATCGCCAGCACCACCACCATGGGCGCCACGTTCAGCCCCGCCACCCAGTCCTTCAGCGCGTCGGCGAAGCCGGCGAAGGTGACGAAGTTGGCGAACAGCATGGCGCCGATGATGATGACGAACAGCATCGCCGTGGTGCGGGCGCTGTCCACCAGAAGGTCGATGAAGACCGGCACCGTCAGCCGCCCGCGCAGCAGCGCCATCAGGAAGGCGAGGAAGGCGCCCACCCCCGCCGCTTCCGTCGGCGTGAACAGGCCGCCGTAGATGCCGCCCATGATCAGCGCGAACAGCGCCAGCATGCCCGACACGCCCTTCAGCGCCCGCCAGCGCTCCCCCCACGGCAGCGGCTCGGCCGGCGGACCCAGTTCGGGCTTCAGCCACGTGGCGGCGGATACGGCCAGCACGTACATCACCACGCCCAGCAGGCCCGGCAGGATGCCGGCCATGAACAGCTTGCCGATGTCCGCCTGGGTCAGCAGGCCGTAGATCACCATGATGACGCTGGGCGGGATCAGGATGCCCAGCGTGCCGCCCGCGGCGATGGAGCCGGTGGCGAGGCTGTCGGCGTAGCCGAACTTGCGCATCGGCGGCATGGCGACCTTGCTCATCGTCGCCGCCGTGGCGAGCGAGGAGCCGCACACCGCCGCGAAGCCGCCGCACGCCACCACCGACGCCATCGCCAGCCCGCCCCGCCGGTGGCCGAGGAAGGCGTAGGCGGCGTGGTACAGCTCGTTGGAGATGCCGGCGCGCGTCACCAGGTTGCCCATCAGAATGAACAGCGGCAGCACGGACAGCGTGTACGAAAACCCCGCCTCGAACGTGTTCTGGCCCAGCATGGCGAGCGCCGGCCCCCAGTCCACCATCATGCCGAAGCCCACCGTGCCCACCAGCGCCATGGCGAAGCCGATGGGCATGCGCAGGAAGACCAGCGTGAAGAGAACGGCGAAGCCGATCAGCGATTCGGTCAAGTCGTGAAGCTCCGCTTAAGGTCTTGCGAAGTCGGCCCTCAACGCCCGCGCAGGTCCACATACGCCCGCACGGCCTGCACGACGGCGGCGATGCCGGTGGTGAACGCCATCAGGTAGGCCACCGGCGCCAGCGGCAGGCGCAGCACGTTGGTGTAGGCGCCATCGGCGGTGAGCCGAACGCCGCGCACCCACAGTTGCCACGCCAGCACCGCCAGCACCACGGTGCTGAGCAGGCCCATCAGGCCGCCCAGCACCTTCACGCCGCGCCGGGGCAGCACGTGGTCGATCAGGTCGACGGCCACGTGCTCGTCCCGCTCGGTCGCCAGCGGCAGGCCGACGAAGATCAGCGCCGCCAACAGCACCGACGTCAGTTCGTACGAGCCCGGAACGCCGACGCCCAGGATGTCGCGCCCCACCACGTCGGCCGTGGTCATCGCCGCCATCCCGAACAGCAGGATGGCGGCCAGCACGCCGAGGACGCGGTTCATCCAGCGGTTCATCGGGGGGCGGGCGGCGCTCATGCCGGCAGTTTGACGCCGGTGGCCTCGCGCAACTCGGCCAGTGCCGCCACACCGTCGACGCCGCGCGCCTCCGCCAGCTTGGCCCAGGCGGCTTCCAGCTCGGCCGTGTGGCGGGTGAGGTCCTTGACGAAGGCGGGGTCGGCCTGGATGACCTCCATGCCCGACGCCTTCATCTTCTCCAGGGCAGCCGCGTCGGCGTCGATCCAGGCCTTGCCGACGCGCCGGGCGAACGCCTCGCCGGACAGCGCGGTGATGGCGGCCTTGTCGGCGTCGGTGAGGGCGTTCCACTTTCCCTCGTTCATCACGAAGAACCAGGAGGTGTTGTAGACGCCGCCCGGCACCGTGGTGGTGTGCTTCAGGTGGTCCAGCAGCTTGAAGGCGGTGATCGCCTCCAGCGTGAAGGTGACGCCGTCGATCACCTTGTTCGCCAGCATCTCGTACACTTCGGACGGGGGAGCCAGCAGGGGGGTGACGCCCAGGCGGCCCATCAGCTCGCTGGCGTGGCCGCCGGGCACGCGGAACTTCAGCCCCTGCAGGTCGGCCGTCGTCTTGATCGGGCGCACCCGGTTGTGGATGGCGCCGGGGCCGTGCGTGAAGACGCCCAGCGTGTGCACCCCGGCGTGTTCGCCGGCCTTGGACAGGCGCTTCTGGTAGGTGTTCCAGTAGGCCACCGAGAGCTGCGCCGCGTCGTCGCCGATGAAGGAGAACTCGGCCAGACGGCTCAACAGGAAGCGGTCGCCGGGGGTGAAGCTGTGCAGGCCGTAGGTGATGTCGGCGATGCCGTCCTTGGCCATGTCGAAGTGCGCCGGGGCGCCGCCCAGCGGCTTGGGCAGGATGCGCACCTTGACGCGCCCGTCGGTTGCCTTGGCGACGTCGTCGGCCCACGGCTCGAACGCGTTGACGACGATCGGGTGCTTGGGCGGCAGCCAGGACGACAGCGTCAGCGTCGTCGCGGCCTCCGCCCGGCGCGGCAGGATGCCGGCGGTGGCCAGCGCGACACCGGCGCCGAGGCCCTGCATGACGGTACGGCGCGAGATAGGGGTCTTCATGGGCGTGTTCTCTCCCTGCAGGCATTCTTGACGCGGCATCGTTCGCGCCGCCATTCGTTTCAGATGAAACGAGTGTCGCGGCGCGCTGTCAATCCGGATGTTTGCCGACCGAACGGAATATGCGCATGCGTACGGCTTGCCAATGGTTTCGTTTGAAACCATTTTGCAGGGAAACAGGAAGCGGGAGGGACACCCCGGTGAAGACCTACATCCAATTTCCGCGCGTCGAGGGCACGGCCTCGCGACAGGCGCACGCGGCCCTGCCCGACGGCACGTACGAGCGCGAGCTGGGCAAGGAGGGCTTCTTTGGCCCGGCCACCCACATGTACCACAAGCACCCGCCCACCGGCTGGACCGACTGGGACGGGCCGCTGCGCCCGCGCGCCTTCGATCTGACGAAGCTGAACGGCGAGCATCCCTCGCCCTGGGATGCCGCCGACGTGCTGCACAACGCGCATGTGCGCATGCGGCTGTGGCGTGCGCCCAAGCGCATGGACCATCTGGCCCGCAACGGCGACGGGGACGAACTGCTGTTCGTCCACACCGGGCGCGGCGAGCTGTTCTGCGACTACGGCCATTTGAGCTTCCGTGCCGGCGATTACGTCGTGCTGCCGCGCGCCACCATGTGGCGGATCGAGTGCGCGGAGCCGGTGACGGCGCTGCTGATCGAGGCGACGGGCTCCACCTACAAGCTGCCCGACCGCGGTATGGTCGGCGCGCACGCGGTGTTCGACCCGGCGGTGCTGGACGTGCCGGCCATCGACGACACCTTCCGCGCCCAGCAGGACGAGCGGGAATGGACGGTGCGCATCAAGCGGCGCAGCGCCATCTCCACCGTGACCTACCCGTTCAACCCGCTGGACGCCGTGGGCTGGAAGGGAGACCTTGCGCCGGTGCGCCTGAACGTCGCCGACATCCGGCCGCTGATGAGCCACCGCTACCACCTGCCGCCCAGCGCGCACACGACCTTCGTCGCCGACCGGTTCGTCGTGTGCACCTTCACCCCGCGCCCGTTCGAGAGCGACCCGGACGCGTTGAAGGTGCCGTTCTTCCACAACAACGACGATTACGACGAGGTGCTGTTCTACCACGCCGGCGACTTCTTCTCGCGCGACAACATTCACCCCGGCATGGTGACCTTCCACCCGTGCGGCTTCACGCACGGGCCGCACCCCAAGGCGCTGGGCGCCGCCTTCACGCCCAAGAAGCCGGCCACCGACGAGGTCGCCGTGATGCTCGACACCCGCGACGCGCTGGAGGTGGGGGAGGGCGCCGCGTCGGTGGAATGGGGCGGCTACGTCGAGTCCTGGCGTGCTCCCGGAGCATGACCCGGGGCGCTTGACGCGGGTCAATGCCGCGGGGCGGGCGACTGGTGCAGGATCGGCCGACCGCCCCCACGGAGACCGGACGCCATGAACCTCGCCACCATCGACCAGCGCGCCGCCAACATGCCGCGGATGATGCGGCGCCTGGGAGTCGACGTCTTCACCGTCACCACCTTCGGCGCCGGGTACGAGATGGCGCGGGCGGCGCGGCGGTGCAGCCTGTGCCGTGCGACCGAGGCCTGCACGCGCTGGCTGGGTGCGCCCGAGGCATCCCCGGCGGCGTATCGGACCTTCTGCCCGAACGCCGATCTGTTCGAACGGTTGGCCGCCTGAACGATGCCGGCTTTACCCGCGGGGCCGGCGCGCTCATCTTGGTGGGCGGAGCGGCAGCGGACGTGGACGGGATGGCCGAGGGACCAGAGGACGAAGCGGAAGAGTCGGGGCAGGGCGCGCGCGGGCCACGGCGCTGGCTGTTCCTCGGCATCGGCCATCTCGCGGTGGGGCTGGCGGCGCTGGGCGTGTTCCTGCCGGTGCTGCCGACCACGCCGTTCCTGCTCGTCGCCGCCTGGGCTTTCGCCAAGGGCAGCCCGGCCTTGGAGCGCTGGCTGTACCGCCACCCGCGTTTCGGCCCCTTCCTGACCGAATGGCGCGACCGCCGCGCCATCCCCCGCCGCGCCAAGCTGGCCGCCATCGGCGGCATGGGGGCGAGCTGGGGGATCATCCTGGCGACCACCAGCAGCCCCGTCGTTCCGGTGTTGTCCGGTGCGGTGATGCTGGCCGTTGCCGTCTACGTCGTCACCCGGCCGGCGCCGCAGGCGTGAACGTCAGAGTCACGAACTCAGGTTCACGTACTTCAGGCACACCACGCGCAGGCAGGACGCCAGGTTCTTATCGTTCGCCATCAGGCAGTGGTCGTGGATGCGGGCGATCAGCGCGCCCACAGTGATGCCCTCTTCATCGGCGATCAGTTCCAGCGTGGACCAGAAGGCGCGCTCCAGCCGGATGGTGGTGGAGTGGCCGTGGATACGGATGGATCGCTTCTCCGGCGCGTATTCCCGGCTCTGATCGACGTTGCACAGGCTGAACATGATCGCCAGCGGCGTCTCCTCCGCCCGCGGCGCCGAAACGTGGCGCATCGCCACCATGGAACTGTCCGTCATGCGCGCCTCCCCAGAGGCACGGCCCGTGTCCAGCGGGGGGCCGCGCCTTATACAAGCACTCTATCATATTAGGGGCTTCTGGGAAGAGGCGCGCATGCGGACTGTGGGTCAGATGAACAGATTGATGTGCGAATCGAGCGCCGTGCCGATGTAGGTGCCGGCCCCGGCGTACTCCAGCCCGTCGATCATGTCCTCGCGCTTGTAGTCGAACAGGTCGAGGGTCATCTGGCAGGCGATCATGCGCACGCCGAACTCGACGCAGTTGTCGCGCAGTTCCTCGATGGGGGAGACGCCCTTCTTGGCGATCAGCGACTTCATCATGCTGGTGGCCATGGTGTCGACGCCGGGCAGCATGCCGGCGAGTGCGGGCATCTTCATGTGTCCGCCCATCATCGGCATCTCCATGGCCGGATTGCCGAGCGTGGAGATCTTCAGGTCCAGCTTCTTCTTCAACAGCGCCAAGCCGTAGAAGGTGAAGAACAGCGTCACCGGCACGTCCATGGCCGCGGCCGTGGAGGCCAGGATGAACGGCGGGTAGGCCCAATCGAGCGAACCCTTGGTGACGATGATGGACATGCTTTTCTGGTTGGTGTCAGTGCTCATCGCGCGTGTTTCCTCCGGCGGGCCGGTATCCGGCACGTGTTGTGTGCGCGCAGTCTGACGGCCTGGGCACTGCCGCGGGTAGTATCCCTGTACGACAGTCCGTTTGCGCAGCAAGCCGCGCGCTTTTGTCTCGCTCTGTAGTGCAGGGATACTACCGGCCGCGGCGCGGCGCGCCGTAGGGTCCGGCATGCCGCCCGCACAGAACGGGCGCCACGGGATTGCAAGAGGATTGGAGACATGCCGCGTGAGGGAGCCCCCTGTGTGGACGCGCCGTCGGTGACGGTGGAGGAACTGCAACGGCTGCTGTACGCCAACCGCTGCCGGGCGCCGGCCGACGCGCCGGAATGGCTGACCGAGAAGGGGGCGTTCTGCGGCGCGCTGGCGCTGGCCGCCTACGCCGAGGGCGGGCGCGCGCCGTCGCCCGAGGAACTGCTGGGGCTGGCGGAGGCGTTCCGCGACCTGTTCGCCGGGGTGTCCGGCGACGTGCCGATCGCGCACGCCATCGACGACTTCCTGGTGGAACTGGGATTCCGTCCCTGCCGCGGCGAGAAAACGGCGCTGCGCCGGATCGCCGAGGTGTCGCGCACCCGCGGGCGGGTCGACGTGATGCTGGCGACGGCCACGCACGCGGCGCCGTGACGGGCATCGGCGCACGGGTGTCGGCACGCACCGCCGCCGGAGTCGACCTCCGGCGGCGAGCCGTTTTCAGAACCGATAGGACACGCTGACCGTCGCCTCGTCCTGGTCCATGCGCAGGGTGGCGGTCTGCCCCATCATCAGCCCCGGCGTGCTGCCGGTGAGCGTGTTGGAGAAGGCGTGCGTGTAGGAGCCGCTGAGGCGCCATGCCGGCGACAGGGAGTAGCCGAAGCCCACCGAGACGTGGTCGCGGACGGTGGCGGGGGCCAGCACGTTGAACAGCACCTGGTTCGGGTCGGTGAAGCGCGTGGCGTGGCTGTAGCCGGCGCGCAGCATCAGGTCGCTGGTCGCCTGCCACTGCACGCCCAGCTTGAAGACACCCATGTCCTTCCAGCCGAAGCCCGGCCCGTTCGCCGATCCCAGCGGCCCGAAGGGCGGCGCGCCGCCGTTGGCGATGGAGGCGACGTCGCTGTAGAAGATCCGCTGGTATTCCAGGAGGAACGTCAGCCCCCGCACGGGCTCCACGGCGATGCCGGCCGAAGCCCAGGCGGGGATGTCGAAGTCGCCACCCTCGGCGAACAGGCCGCGGTACTTGTCGTACGGCGTCATCCACATCTTGGACTGGTAGGAGGCGCCCAGCGTCAACCACGGCGTGGCGCTCCACACCGCGCCGACCTTCAGGCCGCCGCCGTAGGAGTAGTCGTAGCCGTTGCCGGTGACGTCGCCGGGGTGCTGCGACATGCCGGCGAAGGCCTCCAGCCCGGTCGCCTTGAAGCGCTGAATGGCGAACACCGGGGCGGCGCCCAGCGTCACCGTTTCGGACACGCGGTGCGCCAGGTTCAGCGCCAGGAACGCCTGCGCCATGTCGACCCCGGTCGGCGCCGTGCCGGCTCCGAAGTTGGCGAACAGCGCCCGGTCGTATTTGGTGTTCATGCCGCCGTTGGCGAACAGCAGGGCCCCCACGGAGGTGTCCTCGTTCACCATGAAATTGGCGCCGCCGCAGGCGATGCCGAAGATTTCGTTCTGGCTGTCGTACTTCGCCGGCGGCAAGGCCGACATACGGCCATTGTCGGAAAAGGTGACGTCGCGGTGCGGCATGAACACGGTCAGGCAGCCGCCGGCGACGTTGCCGACCTGCTGACCCAGAGCCGGGTTCTGGGCGGCGGCCAGCGGGCCTTCGCCGATCGTCACGCCGGTGCCGGCCATCGCCTTGGACGGCGTGCCGTAGCCGTGCGCGAAGTAGCCGTTCGTCGCCCGCGCCGGACTGGCGGGCGAAAACAATCCCGCCGCCACCACGGCGGCCAGGGCAGCGCGTCCCCACGGATGAAACATGCGTCGAGTCCTCTCGTGCGTTTCCTTGGTTATCGTCCGTTTTATATTTTTGTTGGATGACCCTACAATCGGCGCGGGATCGGGCAGGTAGTATTCCTGCACTACACGCACAATGTTTGCAGGTGCGAAGGCGTGGCCGGAACCCCTTGACGGGCATTGACAACGCCCGCCCCGCACCACCAAGTGAAGGCGCTCAGCCGCCGGAGACCCGTATGACCGCCACCGAGCCTGAACGCCGCGTCGTGCCGCTGATCGACGAGGCGGTGATCGCCGCCCGCCTGGAGTCCCTCGCCGCCGAGATCGCCGCGGCGATGCCGGAGGAGTTCACGCTGGTCGCCCTTTTGAAAGGCGCCTTCGTGTTCGCCGCCGACCTCACGCGCGCGCTGGGGCGCGCCGGGTGCCACCCGCGGGTCGAGTTCATGCAACTGTCCAGCTACGGTTCGGGCACCGTCAGTTCGGGCGTGGTGCAGTTGCACGGGCCGACGCCGGAGGGGCTGGCGGGGCGGCCGGTGCTGCTGGTGGACGACATCGCCGACAGCGGCCGGTCGCTGGCCTTCGCGCGTCGGCAGATCACGGACGGCGGGGCGAGCGAGGTGCGCGTCTGTGCGCTGCTCGACAAGCCCAGCCGGCGCGTCGTGCCGGTGCCGGTGGACTTCGTGGGCTTCACCGTGGAGGACGTCTTCGTCGTCGGCTACGGCATCGACCACGCCGAGCGCTACCGGCACCTGCCGTTCGTCGGGGTGGTGGAGTAACCCGTTGCGTGGAGTGGCGAAATGCCGCTTCCCGGCGTTCCGTTCGCGCTTGACGGCGATCCGGGCAAAGAACACCATGTGAATGTGGAAACAAGCCCGCGAGGTGTTCCGGCCTCTCCCCACCTCCGCCACCGACCCCGGCCCACTCTGCCGAAGGGTGCCTGCAACGGGCATCTCGACAAACGGCGCGCCGGGGAGAATACTGATCCCATGCACGTCGGCGCCACGGCGCCGGACGCGCCCTTCTCCCGAAAGGGAGGCGACCCATGCAGGACGCCAGGACCATTGAGCCGCCCGAGCTGAACATCGGCTTGGACAAGCTCGCCTTCATCATCGCCAAGGCACGGGAATTCGACGTCGCGGCGGGGCCGTCCATGACCGAGGACGGCTCGGACCCGAGCGACGAGGGCGATGCGGCCATGCTGGGCGACGACGCCCGCGACCCGACCCTCGACGAACTGGCCGGGGCGGTGGACGCCCTCAACGACGACGAGGTCGTCACGCTGATCGCGCTCGCCTGGCTCGGGCGGGGCGACTTCACCCGCGAGGACTGGGAGGACACCCTCTCCCTCGCGCGCGAACGCCACAACGACCGCTCGGCCGAATATCTGACGGGGATTCCCAACCTCGCCGATTGCCTGGAGGAGGGGCTCGAACAGCTCGGCTTCTCCTGCATGGACGTCGAGCAGGACCGGCCCTGACCCTTCGCCGGTCCGGCGTGCGTTTTCGCGGACCATCACCAAAGGAGCCTGCACCATGCAGCTGCCTGTCCAGATCAGCTTCCGCAACATGGACCCGACGCCGTGGATCGAGGCGAAGATCCGCGAGAAGGCCGCCAAGCTCGAACGGACGTTCGACCGCATCACCCGCTGCGACGTGGTGATCGAGGCGCCGCACCACGACCACCGCAAGGGCCGCCTCTACCACGTGCGCATCGACATGACGGTGCCCGGCGGCGAACTCGTCGTCCGCGGCGACGCCTCGCACGCCAACGAGGACGTGCGCGCCGCCATCCGCGACGCCTTCGACGCCGCCCGCCGCCAACTGGAGGACTGGATCGACCGCAAACGCGAAACCCCCGTGGAGGCTGCGGCGGATTAGCGGCAAACGCCGGTCTTTTGACACGGATCAAGGCCGGCGCCGCCCGTTCCGGCGACACTGGCCGGCGAGCGTGGCCGGCGAGCGGCGTGTTCACCAACTCCCGTTCAGGGCTTCGACCCGTTTAGTGTATCGAAGTGTGATGTAACCCATCCATCCTGCCCTCGAGGGTCCCTCCGTGTTGCCGGCGTGGAGGGGCCCTCCTTGTTGTCGGGCCTTGGAACGGTCGTAAGACCTCGAATTGATTGACCGGAGCGGCAGGTAGGCTGCACTTTCGCGCGGCCGGACCCATATCGCAGTGCGGGGTCCGCGTGATTGGACCCGCCGCGTTTGGGAGTGCCGCGTCTTGCGCATCCTGGTCATCGACGAGGACAACGAGCGTTCGCGCGTGCTCGCCGAGGCGCTGCAGACGGCTGGCTACGACATCGTCGCGTCCATCTCCAAGGACGACGACGTGCGCCGGGAGGTGGCGCGCTTCCAGCCCGACATGGTGATCGTCGATCTGGAGAGCCCCTACCGCGACTTCGTGGAGGACCTCATCCGCATCCACGAGGAGAACCCGCGCCCCATCGCCATGTTCGTCACGCGCGACGACCCGGCCGTGGTGGCGCGCGCCATCGAGACGGGCGTGTCCGTCTATGTGGCGGAAGGGCTTGACGGTGGGCTGGTGCGCAGCGTGCTGCAGATCGCGGTCAAGCAGTACCGCGAGTTCGCTCGCCTCAACGGCGAGTTGGAGAAGGCCCGCTCGGCCCTGCGCGAACGCAAGCTGCTGGAGCGTGCCAAGGGCCTGCTGATGACCAGCAAGGGACTCAGCGAGGACGAGGCCTATCGCCTGCTGCGCAAGATGGCCATGGACCAGAACAAGCGCATTGCCGACATCGCCGAGAACATCCTGTCGCTGGCCGACCTGCTGAAGTAGCGGGGGCAACACCTGACAAATCGTCAGTGACACAAGCATTGTCAGCTTTCCAACGCCCGCTTTGTCGGAAACACGACAAAGCCATTGTCGCAAACCCGACAAAACCACTCGGAAGTTATGGCTTTCCGGTGCGCGGTATGGCTGTAAGCCATTGATTCCGCTTGCGATGCGATAAAATCCCACCCCTCCGCCCCGCTTGGCACGCTCCTTGCTGAATAGAGGCCGATCCCACGGGCAACGGCGTCCGGGGGAACGGAACACGGAACCCGCCCTGGCCCAACGATGGGCCGCCGGCGGGGGCGACACACCGCCGGTCCAATGATGGGCCGGCACCAGGACAACGGCGTCCGAACCACTGGCACACTGCCTGCGGTTTGGGCGCCTTTTTGTTTTTGCCCCGCTTTTGGGCAAACGTGGACGGAGGAGTGACGCATGGGCAAGGGCACGCAACGGCGGGGCATTCTGGCGGCGGGGGCGTCGATCGCGGCGACCGTCGCCCTGGCCGGCTCCGTTGGTGGTGCGCTGGCGGCTCCGGCCGGGAAGGGTGCGGGGCTGGAGAAGGCCGCGCTGACCCTTGGCTTCGTCCCACTCACCGACTGCGCGCCGCTGGTCGTCGCCAAGGAAAAGGGTTTCTTCCGCCGCGAAGGGCTGGACGTGACGCTGTCGCGGGAGCCGTCGTGGGCCAACATCCGCGACAAGGTGTCGGTGGGCGTGCTGGACGGCGCGCAAATGCTGGCCGGCATCCCGCTGGCCGCCACCGCCGGTATCGGCCCGCTGGACGCGCCGATGGTCGCGGCCTCAACCCTCGACCTCGGCGGCAACGCCATCACCGTGTCGGACGCGCTGTACGACCGCATGCTGGCCGCCGACCCGGAGGCCATGAGCGAGACGCCGCTGACCGCCCGCGCACTGAAAGCGGTGATCGAGGAGGACCGCATCGCCGGCCGCCCGCGCCTGTCCTTCGGCGTGGTCTTTTCGGTCGCCAGCCACGCCTATCAACTGCGCTGGTGGCTGGCCGAGGCCGGCATCGACCCGGATGTGGACGTCCGCCTTGTCGTCGTGCCGCCGCCGCGCATGGTGAACAGCCTCGCCGCCGGCGACATCGTCGGCTTCTGCGTCGGCGAGCCGTGGAACACGCTCGCCGTGCACGAGGGCATCGGCCGCGTTCTGGTGAGCAGCCACGAGTTGTGGAACAACGGGACGGAGAAGGTCTTCGGCGTTACCGAGGCCTGGGCGAACGCCCACCCCAACACCCTGCGGGCCGTGGTGCGCGCGCTGATCCGCGCCGCCCGCTGGCTGGAGGAGCCGGGCAGCCGTCTGGAGGCCGCCTCCATTCTGGCGTCCGGGCGCTACATCGGCGTGCCGGCAGCGATGCTGGTGCCGTCCCTGATCAATCCGGAGGCGCCGGACTTCGTGGTCTTCCACCGCTACGCCGCCACCTTCCCGTGGCGCAGCCACGCGGTGTGGACGCTGGCGCAGATGGTGCGCTGGGGGCAACTGCCGGCCACGGCGGACCTCGCCGGCATCGCCGCCCGCACCACCCGCGCCGACCTCTACCGCCAAGCCGCGACCGAGGTGGGGGAGCCGGTGCCGCTGGACGACATGAAGGCCGAAGGCGTCCATGACGAGCGCTGGGTCCTCCTGGCGGCCACCAACCCCATCCTGATGGGCTCCGACCGCTTCTTCGACGGGCGGCGCTTCGACCCCGAGCGTCCGCTCGACTACGTCAACAGCTTCCCACTCCGCAGCACGCTTCCCGAACCCGCTCTGACGACCTGAACGAAAAAACGACCGGCGTCCGAAGACAAGACGCAAGCGCCCAGAGATACAACCAAAAGTTTTAACCCTTATGGGATTGGCGACCATGACGAAAAACGCTTCCACCGGCCCTTCCGTCACCCGCCGCTCGCTGCTGACCGGCACCGCGCAGGCGCTGGGCACCGCGGCGCTCCTGTCCGCCGCGCGCGCCGTGGTTCCCGGCGGCGTGTGGGCCGCCACCGCCGACGCGCCGGAGACGACCAAGGCGGTCTTCGGCTTCATCGCGCTGACCGACTCCGCCCCGCTGATCATCGCCAAGGAGAAGGGCCTCTTCGCCAAGTACGGGCTGAAGGACGCCGACGTGCAGAAGCAGGCGTCGTGGGGCACCACGCGCGACAACATCGAGTTGGGCTCGGCCAACGGCGGCATCGACGGCGCCCACATCCTCACCCCCATGCCCTACCTGATCAGCACGGGTAAGGTGACGAAGAACAATCAGAAGCTGCCGATGTACATCCTGGCCCGGCTCAACACGAACGGGCAGTGCATCTCGGTGTCGAACCGCCACAAGGCGGCCGGCGTCACCACCGACGCCAAGTCCTTGAAGGGCGCCTTCGCCGACATGAAGAAGGCCGGCAAGGAGGTCAAGTGCGCCATGACCTTCCCCGGCGGCACGCACGACATGTGGCTGCGCTACTGGCTGGCGGCCAACGGCATCGACCCGGACAAGGACGTGTCCACCATCGTCGTGCCGCCGCCGCAGATGGTGGCGAACATGAAGGTCGACACCATGGAGGCCTTCTGCGTGGGCGAGCCGTGGAACGCCCAGCTCGTCGCCCAGAACATCGGCTTCACCGCACTCACCACCGGCGAGCTGTGGGCCAACCATCCGGAGAAGGCGCTGGGCATGCGCGCCGACTGGGTGGACAGGAACCCAAAGGCCGCCAAGGCCGTGATGATGGCCGTTCTCGAAGCCCAGCAGTGGTGCGACAAGCCCGAGAACAAGGCCGAGATGTGCCAGATCCTGGCCAAGCGCGAATGGTTCAAGGTGCCGGTCGACGACATCCTGACCCGCTCGCAGGGCACCATCGACTACGGCACCGGCCGCGTCGTGAAGGGCAGCCCGCACATCATGAAGTACTGGGCGGACCACGCCTCCTACCCGTTCAAGAGCCACGACGCCTGGTTCCTGACCGAGAACATCCGCTGGGGCTACCAGCCCGCCGACCTCGACGTGAAGAAGACGGTCGATCAGGTGAACCGCGAGGACCTCTGGCGCGAGGCGGCCAGGACCCTGGGCGTCGCCGCCGACCAGATGCCGGCCGGCACCTCGCGCGGGAAGGAAACCTTCTTCGACGGCAAGGTCTTCGACCCCGACAGCCCCTCCACCTACCTCGCCAGCCTCGACATCCGGCGGGTGTGAGCGTGACGGGCGCGACGTTGGGTTTTCGGCTCCGCCTCAACCCAACCTACCCGACCGCCCTGAGTAGGTTGGGTTGAGCGACAGCGAAAACCCAACGTCGGCACCTCTCGAAGACGACAAAGGAGCCCCCATGTCCGCTATCGCCGAAACCCGTGACACCGCGCCGGAGCGGCCGTCCGTCCTCCTCGCCGCGCTGAAGGCTGTGCCCGGCCGCCTGCGCACGGCCGCGTCCAACGTGCTGCCGCCGCTGGTGGCGCTCGCCATCCTGGTGGGCATCTGGCAGGTCCTGTGCATGAGCCCCGGTGCCTCGCTGCCGCCGCCGACCAAGGTCGTGGCCGACACGTGGGAGTTGATCGTCAACCCGTTCTTCGACAACGGCGGCACCGACAAGGGCCTGTTCTGGCATCTCGCCGCCAGCCTGAAGCGGGTCGCCATCGGCTTCTCGCTGTCGGCGGTGGTCGGCGTCCTGCTGGGCGTGCTGATCGGCCAGTCGAGTGCGGCCTACCGTGGCCTCGATCCGATCTTCCAGGTGCTGCGTACGGTGCCGCCGCTGGCGTGGCTGCCGATCTCGCTGGCCGCCTTCCGCCACGCCGATCCGTCGGCCATCTTCGTGATCTTCATCACGGCGGTGTGGCCGGTCATCCTCAACACCGCCGTCGGCATCCGCCAGATCCCGCAGGACTACCGCAACGTCGCCAAGGTGCTGCGCCTCACCGGGCCGGAGTTCTTCTTCAAGATCATGCTGCCGGCCACCGTGCCGTACATGTTCACCGGCCTGCGCATCGGTGTGGGCCTGTCCTGGCTGGCCATCGTCGCCGCCGAGATGCTGATCGGCGGTGTCGGCATCGGCTTCTTCATCTGGGACGCGTGGAACAGCTCGCTGATGAGCGAGATCATCCTCGCCCTCGTCTACGTCGGCGTCGTCGGTTTCATCCTCGACCGGCTGATCGGCTTCGCCGCGGCCCGCGTGTCCGGCCCCAAGGTCCGCGCTTAAGGAGGCTTTCATGAGCAAGCACGCCTATCTCAGCCTCGAAAACGTCGGCATGGAGTTCTCGCGCGGCAGCCAGCGCTCCGTTGTGCTCCAGGACGTCGCCCTCAAGATCGACCGGGGCGAGTTCATCTCGATCATCGGGCACTCCGGCTGCGGCAAGTCCACGGTGCTGAACATCGTCGCCGGCCTGCTGCGCTGCACCAGGGGCGGCGTCCTGCTGGAGAACCGCGAGGTGGACTCGCCCGGCCCCGACCGCGCCGTGGTGTTCCAGAACCACTCGCTGCTGCCCTGGCTCACCGTCTACGACAACGTCCGTCTGGCGGTGGACAAGGTGTTCGGCAAGACCAAGAGCCGGGCGGAACGCGACGAGTGGACGCTGCACAACCTGTCGCTGGTCCACATGGACCACGCGGTGCGGAAGTACCCGGAGGAAATCTCCGGCGGCATGAAGCAGCGCGTCGGCATCGCCCGCGCGCTGGCCATGGAGCCCAAGGTGCTGCTGATGGACGAGCCGTTCGGTGCGCTGGACGCGCTGACCCGCGCGCACCTCCAGGACAGCCTGATGGAGATCCACCTGACGCTGGGCAACACGGTGATCATGATCACCCACGACGTGGACGAGGCGGTGCTGCTGTCCGACCGCATCGTGATGATGACGAACGGCCCGGCCGCCACCATCGGCGAGGTGCTGGAGGTGCCGCTGAACCGCCCGCGCCGCCGCCTGGAGCTGACCGAGGACCCCACCTACACCCGCTGCCGCGGCGAGGTGATCCGCTTCCTCTACGAGCGGCACCGGCACGCCGAGGCCGCCTGAAGAAACGCCACGACCGCGTGAACGAGGGAAGAGCATGAGCAAGGAACGTCTCGTCGTCGTCGGCAACGGCATGGCCGGCATCCGCACCCTGGAGGAGCTGCTGGTCCGCGCCCCCGGACGGTACGACATCACGGTGTTCGGGGCCGAGCCGCACCCGAACTACAACCGCATCATGCTGTCGCCGGTGCTGGCCGGCGAGAAGACCTTCGACCAGATCATCCTGAACGGGCGCGACTGGTACGAATCCGCCGGCATCACGCTGCACACCGGCGACCGGGTCGAGAGCATCGACCGCGAGGCGCGCACGGTGACCTCCGTTTCCGGCCGCACGGTGCCGTACGACAGGCTGCTGCTCGCCACCGGGTCCGACCCGGTGATCCTGCCGGTGCCGGGCGCCGGCCTGAAGGGCGTCGTCGGCTTCCGCGACCTCGCCGACGTCGAGGCGATGGTGGCGGCCACGAAGACGGGCACGCACGCGGTGGTGATCGGCGGCGGCCTCTTGGGCCTGGAGGCGGCCAACGGACTGGCGGCGCACGGCATGGAGGTGACGGTCCTGCACCTCATGGGCACGATCATGGAGCGCCAGCTCGACGAGGCCGCCGGCTTCCTGCTGCAAAGCGAGCTGGAAAGCCGCGGCATCACGATCATCACCAGGGCGCAGACCGAGGCGCTGATCGGCGACGGCCATGTGGAAAAGGTGAAGCTGGCTGACGGGCGCGAGCTGGACGCCGACCTCGTGGTCATGGCGATCGGCATCCGCCCCAACACGGCGCTGGGCCGGTCCGCCGGGCTGTCGGTCGGGCGCGGCATCGTGGTGGACGACCGCATGGTCACCTCCGACCCCGCCATCCTGGCGGTGGGCGAATGCGTGGAGCACCGCGGCCTCACCTACGGCCTCGTGGCGCCGCTGTGGGACATGGCGAAAGTCTGTGCGGACCAACTGGCGGGCGCGGCCGAGAGTGCGTACGAGGGCACGGTGACCGCGACGCGCCTGAAGGTGACGGGGATCGAGGTGTTCTCGGCCGGCAGCTTCACCGAGGGCGGCACCGAGGACATCGTCTTCCGCGACGCCGCGCGCGGCGTCTACAAGCGCCTCGTGCTGAAGGAGAACCGGATCGTCGGATCGGTGCTGTACGGCGACACCAAGGACGGGCCCTGGTACTTCCAGCTCCTGAAGGACGCCGAGGACATCACGCCCCTGCGCGACACCCTCATCTTCGGCCAGGGCGTGGGGGCGCAGCAGCAGGACCCTTTCGCCGCGATCGCCGCGCTGCCTGACAACGCCGACATCTGCGGCTGCAACGGCGTCAACAAGGGCACCATCGTCACGGCCATCAAGGAGAAGGGCTGCACGACGATCGACGACATCCGCACGCACACCAAGGCGTCGGCGTCGTGCGGCAACTGCACCGGGCTGTGCGAGAAGCTGCTGGCCTACACGCTGGGCGACGCCTACACGGCCGACACCGGCACCAGGGCGATGTGCAAATGCACGCACCTGGGCCACGACGACGTGCGGCGCCTGATCGTGCTGGACAAGCTGAAGTCGATCCCGGCGGTCATGCAGGCGCTGGAATGGACAACACCGGAGGGTTGCGCGTCCTGCCGCCCGGCGCTGAACTACTATCTGATGTGCGCCTGGCCGGGCGAGTACAAGGACGACAACCAGTCCCGCTTCATCAACGAGCGCGTCCACGCCAACATCCAGAAGGACGGCACCTTCTCCGTCGTGCCGCGCATGTGGGGCGGCCTGACCAACCCGGCCGAACTGCGCGCCATCGCCGACGTGGCCGAGAAGTTCGCCATTCCCACCGTGAAGGTCACCGGCGGCCAGCGCATCGACCTGCTGGGTGCCAGGAAGGAAGACCTGCCGGCGATCTGGTCCGACCTCAACAAGGCCGGGCTGGTGTCGGGCCATGCCTACGCCAAGGGCCTGCGCACGGTGAAGACGTGTGTGGGGTCCGAATGGTGCCGCTTCGGCACGCAGGCCTCCATGGACATGGGCGTCAGGCTGGAGAAGATGACCTGGGGCACGTGGACGCCGCACAAGGTCAAGCTCGCCGTCTCCGGCTGCCCGCGCAATTGCGCGGAGGCCACCATCAAGGACTTCGGCGTCGTCGCCGTGGACAGCGGCTTCGAGATGCACGTCGGCGGCAACGGCGGCATGAAGGTGCGCGTCACCGACTTTCTCGCCAAGGTCGACACCGAGGAGGAGGTGATGGAGTATTGCGGCGCCTTCCTCCAGCTCTACCGCGAGGAGGCGCGCTACCTGGAGCGCACGGCCAACTGGATCGAGCGCGTCGGCATCGACTATGTCCGTGCCCGCCTGGAAGACGTGGAGGACCGTGAGGCGGCCCACCAGCGCTTCCTCGCCTCCCAACGCTTCGAACAGATCGACCCGTGGGCGGAACGCGCCTCCAGCGCCGTCGACGCGCACGAGTTCGCCCCGCTCGCCAGCCTCGTCCCCCTCGCCACCGCCGCGGAGTGAGCACCATGAACGCCATGAATGCGCAAAGCTGGGTTTCCGTCGGCCGCGTTACCGACATCCCGCGCCGGGGTGCCCGTGTCGTCAAGGCGCCGGGCGGCGACATCGCGGTGTTCCGCACCGGAAACGACGAGATCTTCGCGCTGCGCGACCGCTGCCCGCACGGCAACGGGCCGCTGTCGAACGGCATCGTCCACGGGCGTAGTGTCACCTGCCCGCTGCATGGCATGATCTTCGACCTGGGTACCGGCCAGACGATCGGCCCGGACGGCTGCACGGCCTCCACCGTCGCCGTGCGGGTGATGGACGGCGTGATCCAGATCGCCAACCCCAAACTTCCGAATAAAGCTTATGAGGAGACCGCCGTTGGCTGAACCGGTACGGACCACCTGCCCCTTCTGCGGGGTCGGCTGCGGCGTGCTGGCCGAGGTGGGGGAGGGCGGCGCGCTCAGCGTGCGCGGCGACCCGGACCACCCGGCGAACCGCGGCCGGCTGTGCTCCAAGGGCGCGGCGCTGGGCGAGACCGTCGGCTTCGACGGCCGCCTGCTGCATCCCGAACTGGACGGCCGCCGCGTCGATTGGGAGACGGCCATCGGCGCGCTGGCCGGGGCGTTCCGCGAGACGATCGACCGGCACGGCCCCGCGGCGGTCGCCTTCTACGTCTCTGGCCAGTTGCTGACGGAGGACTACTACGTCGCCAACAAGCTGATGAAGGGGTTCATCGGCTCGGCCAACATCGACACCAACTCACGCCTGTGCATGGCGTCCACCGTGGCGGGGCACCGCCGCGCCTTCGGCGCCGACACCGTGCCCGGCACCTACGACGACCTGGAACTGGCCGACCTCGTGGTGCTGGTGGGCTCCAACCTCGCGTGGTGCCACCCGGTCCTGCAGCAGCGCCTGCTGGCGGCGCGCCGGCTGCGCGGCACCAGGATCGTCGTGGTCGACCCGCGCTGCACCCCGTCCTGCGACGAGGCGGACCTGCACCTCCAGCTCAAGCCCGGCACCGACGTGGCGCTGTTCAACGGTCTGCTGGCGCACCTGTCGATCAAGGGCCGCGGCGACCGGCGCTACATCGACGAGAACCTCGCCGGCGTGGACGAGGCCGTGGCCGCCGCGCTGGCCGAGGCGCCGACGATCACCGCCGTGGCCGACGCCTGCGACCTCGCCCCCGCAAGCGTGCGCCGCTTCTACGAGCTGTTCGCGGCGACCGAGCGCGTGGTCACCGTTTTCTCGCAGGGCGTCAACCAGTCGGCGCACGGCACCGACAAGGTCAACGCCATCCTCAACGCCCACCTGTTCACCGGGCGCATCGGCCGGCCGGGCATGGGGCCGTTCTCCGTCACCGGTCAGCCCAACGCCATGGGCGGGCGCGAGGTCGGCGGGCTGGCCAACCAGCTTGCCGCGCACATGGGGTTCGGCGCCGACGACGTGGACCGCGTGCGCCGCTTCTGGGACGCGCCGAACGTGGCCTCGGCCGAGGGGCTGAAGGCGGTGGACCTGTTCCGTGCGGTCGAGGACGGGCGCATCAAGGCACTGTGGATCATGGCGACCAACCCGGCCGTCAGCGTGCCCGACGCCGGCCGCCTGCGTGCGGCACTCGCCAAGTGCGACTTCGTCGCCGTGTCCGACTGCATCGCCGACACCGACACCGTGCGCCTCGCGCGCCTCAGACTGCCGGCGGCCGCCTGGGGCGAGCGGGACGGCACCGTCACCAATTCCGACCGCACCATCTCCCGCCAGCGCCCGTTCCGTGCGTTGCCGGGAGAGGCGCAGCCGGACTGGGCGATCATTTCCGCCGTCGGCCGCGCCATGGGCTGGGCCGACGCCTTCGACTTCCGCACGCCCGCCGACGTGTTCCGCGAGCACGCGGCCCTCTCCGCCTTCGAGAACGGCGGGGCGCGCGACTTCGACATCGGCGCGCTCGCCCACCTGACCGATGCCGAGTACGACGAGTTGGAGCCGGCGCCCTGGCCCAACCGCAGCGGCGGGGTGCCGGTGCGCCGGCTGTTCGCGGCGGGCGGCTTCTACACCAGCGACGGGCGCGCGCGCATGCTGCCCTTGCAGGCGCGGGGCACGGCGCGCGAACTGGACCCGGCCTACCGGCTGCTGCTGAACACCGGGCGCGGGCGCGACCAGTGGCACACCATGACGCGCACCGGACTGTCGCCGCGCCTGTCCGCCCACATGCCGGAGCCCTGCGTCGAGGTGCACGCGGCCGACGCCGCGCGCTTCGGCGTGACGGACGGCGGCTATGCCCGTGTCGCCACCCCGGCCGGCTCGGCCCTGGTGCGGGTGACGGTGAGGAGCGGCCTGCGGCCGGGCGAGGCGTTCCTGCCCATGCACTGGAACGACCGCTTCACCGCCGACTGTGTCGTCGGCAAGCTGTTCGACGGGGTCACCGACCCGATCTCCGGCCAGCCGGAATCCAAGGCGATGCCGGCGCGCCTGGAACCGGTGGAGATGCGTTGGGCCGGCTGCCTCGTCACCGCGCACGAGGTGGTGCCGGCGCACGGCGGCTATTGGGCGCGCCACGCGGTGGAGGGTGGCTGGGTCGTCGATATGGCAGGGGAGGGCGAGGCGCCGAGCGCGGAACAGCTCGACGTCCTGCTGCCCGGCCTGCCGGACGGGTGCCAGACGGTGGACTACGCCGACAGCGGGCGCGGCGTCGTGCGGCGCGCCTGGATCGACGGCGACCGGCTGGCCGCCTGCCTGTTCGTGGCCGCCGACGGCGCCATGCCGTCGCGCGAATGGCTGCTGCGCCTGCTGGCCGGCGAGCCGCTGGACCCGGCGGCGCGGCTGGCGGTGCTGTCCGGCCGGGCGCCGATGCCGGTGCTGGACGAGGGGCGGATCGTCTGCTCCTGCTTCCGGGTCGGCTTCAACCGGCTGGTTTCGGCGGTGCGCGAACAGTCCCTGGCGAGCGTCGAGGAGATCGGCCGCATCCTGCGCGCCGGCACCAACTGCGGCTCCTGCATTCCGGAGATCAAGGATCTGATCAATCAGGCGAAACGTCCGGCTGCCTGAAACGGGCGGCGGGCGGCGATGCGGGCAGGCGGGGCGCCTCCACGGCGGCGGGGGCATCCGGCGGTGGCCGGCGATCGCAGAGGGGGCGCTGCCGCACCGGATCGACGACGCGCAGCGCTTCCGGATCGAGCAGCAGGACGCGCCGGTCGTGCCAGTCGAAGCTGGCGATCACCGGCTCGCCGGCGGCGTTGGGCACGTCCTGCGGATCGGCGCCGAAGGTGAGCGCGTCCAGTGGGACGCAATCCATGGGCACCCGGCCCAGCACACGGCGCACGCGGACGGCGAAAGGCCCGGCGGCGCTGCGCACCTCCAGCGTTTCGGGCATCGGGCTCCACAGGTTGAGCGTGGGGTCGGGGCCGGGCCGCAGCCGCGCGGTGAGGTCAATGGCGACCAGCGCCCGTTCGCCGACCTGAACGAAGCCCTCGACCGGGGCGCAGGGGAAGGGGAGAGGTTTGAGGGGGCAGTCCACGGCTACCTGCGCCACGGCGTCAGCCGGCAGCGCAAAGAGGCTGCCGTCCCGCTCGAACAGGATGAGTTCCATGGTGGGGCCTCCGATTGCCGGGCTTTGGGCCTGGGTTCTGGGCAAAGTCTGCGCCGGACAATCGGGGGCTGGATACGACGCTTGAGCGTGGCGATTTTGTTCTTGCTCATACGAAGGTTTGTCACCCGCCCGCCGGAAGGGGCGGAGCGGGCGGCCGGTCTCAATCTCCGGCGGCGAAGCGGGCCGCCTGCACGCGGTTCTGCACGCCGAGTTTGCGGAAGACGTGGCAGAGGTGGGACTTCACCGTGACCTCGCTGACGTTGAGGCGCCGGGCGATCAGCTTGTTCGGCAGGCCCTCGCGCAGCAGGTCGAGGATCTCCCGTTCCCGCAGGGTCAGCGTCGGGTCGGCGCCGTCGTTCCCCTGGCGCGCCGGCGCCCCGGGCGCCGGGAAACCGGAATGGGCCGGGTCGTCGAACAGCGAGGCGGGCACGTAGCGTTCCCCGGCGATAATCAGGCGCAGCGCCGACATCATGGCCTGGGCGCTCAGCCGCTTCGGGATGAAGCCGGCCACGCCGAGGCCGAGCGCCTCCAGGATCACCTTGCGGTCGGTCACCGACGAAAGCAGCGCCACCGGAAGGTTCGGGTGCCGTTCGCGGAGCACGCGGATCCCCTGCAAGGCGTCCATGCCCGGCATGCGCAGGTCCAGCACGACCAGTTGGATGTCCGGAACGCTTTCCAGAAGGTCCAGGACTTCGCAAAAATTACCCGCTTCGAAGATTTTTGTTGCGGGGTCGAGTTCGAGAAGGAAAGGCCTTAGCCCATCCCGGATCATCACATGATCGTCTGCAAACAAAAGTCTCATGGTCTGCTCCATTGATGAAGCTTCTGCACATCCCCGTATGCAGTTTGTCTAGGGCAACCTACGACTGTCAAGTTTTAGATAAAATCAATGCGGACAACCTACCGTCGAAAGTCCTAAGGGTTCTCTATTGAACAGGTCGGGCTGATCCAGCGAAAGCATCGCCACCTATGTTGTTCTGGCAAGGTGAGGTTCCTTTACGTCCGACCAAGGTATAGAGACGGTGAAGCAGGTCCCGCGGCCCGATTTTGCCTGTACGCCTACGTTCATGCCCAACGCTGCTGCTGTGCGCCGCACGATGGACAGGCCGAGGCCCAGCCCGCATGGCTCTGTTTGGGCGGCGGCGCCGCGGCGGAATTCCTCGAAGATGATGCCGAGGTCGTCTTCGGCGATGCCGGGGCCGGTGTCCCACACCTCGATCCGCAACGCCTCCTCGCCCCGCCGGCAACCGAGGAGGATGCGGCCGGACGGGGTGTAGCGCACCGCGTTCGAGACGATGTTCAGAACGATCCGCCGCAGCAGCGCCGGGTCGCTGTGAAGCAGCAGCGAGCAGTCGACCACCCGCAGGTCGATGCGCTTGCGGGCGGCCTCGGCGCGGTACAGGCCGGCGACGTCCTCCAGGACCTCCGTGACCGGGAACAGGCGGCGCTGGAGCTGAAGCGTGCCGGATTCCAGGACCGTCTCCTGCACGAGGTGGTCGAGCATCTCCTGCTGCAGGTCGGTGGCCGCGGCCATGCGCGCGACCAGGGCACGCTGGTAGGCGGTCGCCGCCTCGCGCTCCAGCGCCTCCAGATGGAAGCGCGCGGCGCGCAGGGGCTGCGACAGGTCGTGCGTCACGGCGGCCAGGAGACGGGACTTGGCGGTGTTGGCGTCTTCCGCCATCCGGCGGGCCTGCTGGTGCTCGCGCGAGATGACCGTCAGTTTCTCGTTGGCGCGGCGCAACGCCGCCAGCACCAGCCGCTCGCGCCGCAGGCCGCGCCCCACCATGGTGCCCAGCGTCGCGATGACGAAGATCCCCAGCCCGGTGAAGGAGCCGGTGCGCAGCACCTGTTCCCACCACGGCGCCAGGATCTCCGCCCGGTCGGCGGCGACGCCCACGACGACCGGCAGGCCGGGCACGCGGCCCATCGCGTAGAAACGTTGCTCGTCCGCCAGTTCGATGGCTTCGGGGGTGCCGTGCTCCAGCCCCCTGCGCACCAGCGCCTTCCACGTGGCCGCGACGGGGGCGCGCGCCTCCGGTTCCTGCACGATGGGCGTGCCGTCGTCGCGCAGCACGCTGATCGTCAGCGCGAAGGGGGCGGTGCCCAGCGAACGGTAGAGATCGCTGAACAGGTCGAGGCGGATGGCGGCCATCGCCACCCCGAGGAAGCGGCCCTGCGCCTCGATGCGCTGGCTGAGCGTGAAGAACGCGGTGGAGGCGATGCGCCCCATCACCGGCGTGCCGACGTGCACGGGCTGTCCGTCGCGGTGCGCCCGGAAGTACTCCCGGTCGGAGAGGTCGAGGTCGGCGGGCGCGGAGATGGCGCTGTGGGCCGCCAGCCTCCCCTCGGCGGTGACGAGCCCAAGACCGAGCACATCGGGCTGGTGTCCGGCGTGATGACAGAGAAGTTGATGCCAGTTCGTCGAGATCCCCCCGGTGGCGACGCGCTCGGCAATGGCGTCCAGATCGTGCTGGATGAAGGCAAGGGAGCGGCCGGCGTGCTCGCGCAGCAGCGTCTGGGTGGTGTGCAGGACGGTTCGCGCCTGCTCCTCCGACTGCGCGCGGTCCCACCAGGCGTCCACGGCCCACCACGCGAACAGCGTCCCGCAGGCCACCAGCGTCACCGCGGTGAGCAGGTGTTGAACGCGTTCGGGATCGTTCGGCCTCGTGCGCCGCATCATTCGCCTTCCGCAGGTTGCCGGGTAATGGTGAGGAGAAACGGGTGCGCGTGGCACTACCCCAAAAGGCGTAGATTAATACGAAAGGCAGGTGACTGTCGGGTGTGTGCGTCGCGCCCCTGAATAGATGTGCATCGCACTTTGGTCTTGAAAAGACTGCGATGAGGTGGGGATTCCACGGGAGTGGCGGAGACCGCTCGCATCGGTACGTCGAAGCCGTAGTGTGACGTTATGTCGCAGCACTTAAGCATAGGCTTCGAAGGGGAAAGACAGCCGCGCTAACGTTACTTCGTTAGCGTCCGAATTCTCTGCGGCCTGTGTTCAGCGGCCAATTGTTGTCAGGTCCGATACTGCACGGGCGACGGCGATCCATTCGTCGCCCGGCTGGGCGGCGCGCAGCGCGAGCAGCGGCGGCCATACGCCCAGGCGGCTGTGCCGTCGCTGGGCGATAAGGCGGTCCAGTTCCTCGGTCGTGGGCAGGCGGTCGCCCTTCAACTGGTTGCAGCGGCGGTGCGCCAGCACGATGTTGCCGGGGTCGTCGGTGCCGCCGTAGGCCTGCGGGATCAGGTGGTCGAAGGTGGCCTTCGCCCCGACGGGGCCGCCGCAGTAGAAGCAGCAGCCCCCCTGGAGGACGTCCATCAGCCCGGCGTCCTCCGGCGTCATGCCTAGTCCTCGACCTTCTCGATCGAGCCCCACAGGTCGTATTCGTCCGCGTGCTCGATGGTAACGTCGACGATGTCGCCGGGCTTCACGCCGGTCTCGCCGTTCAGGAAGACGTTGCCATCGATCTCCGGCGCGTCGGCGTAGGAGCGGCCGATGGCGCCTTCCTCGTCGACCTCGTCGATCAGCACGGCCAGCGTCCAGCCGATCTTCCGCTTCAGCCGCTCGGCGCTGATGCGCTGCTGCGCCTGCATCAGGCGGTCGTAGCGCTCCTGCTTGACCTCTTCGGGCACGGCGCCCGGCAGTTCGTTGGCGGCGGCGCCGGCGACCGGCTCGTACTTGAAGCAGCCGACGCGGTCGAGCTGCGCCTCCTCCAGCCACTGCAGGAGGAAGGCGAAATCCTCCTCCGTCTCGCCGGGGAAGCCGACGATGAAGGAGGAGCGGATGGCGAGGTCCGGACAGTCCCGCCGCCAGGAGCGCACCTGCTCCAGCGTCTTCTCCTGCGCGGCGGGGCGGCGCATCGCCTTCAGCACCTTCGGGCTGGCGTGCTGGAAGGGGACGTCGAGGTAGGGGAGGATGCGCCCCTCCGCCATCAGCGGCAGCACCTCGGCCACGTGCGGGTAGGGGTAGACGTAGTGCAATCGCACCCACAGGTCGAAGTTCGCCAGTTCCCGGCACAGGTCGGCGAAGCGCGTCTTCACCGTGCGGTCGTACCACGGGCGCTCGGCGTACTTCAGATCGACGCCGTAGGCGCTGGTGTCCTGCGAGATGACCAGCAACTCCTTCACGCCGGCGGTGGCCAGCTTCTCCGCCTCGCGCAGGACCTTGTCCACCGGGCGGCTGGCCAGGTCGCCGCGCAGGCCGGGGATGATGCAGAAGGTGCAGCGGTTGTTGCAGCCCTCGGAAATCTTCAGGTAGGCGTAGTGGCGCGGCGTCAGCCGGATGCCCTGCGGCGGGACCAGGTCGATGAAAGGGTCGTGCTGCGGCGGCACCGCCTCGTGCACCGCCTCGACCACCGCCTCGTACTGGTGCGGGCCGGTGACGGCGAGCACGCCGGGGTGTGCCGCGCGGATCGACTGCGCATCGCCGCCCATGCAACCGGTGACGATGACCCGGCCGTTCTCCTTGATCGCCTCGCCGATGGCGTCCAGCGATTCCTGCTTTGCGCTGTCAAGAAAGCCGCAGGTGTTGACGATGACCGCGTCCGCCCCCTCGTAACTCGGCGAGATCTCATAGCCCTCGGCGCGCAGGCGCGTGAGGATGCGCTCGGAATCGACGAGCGCCTTGGGGCAGCCGAGGCTGACGATCCCGACCTTGGGCGTGCCCTTGGGGGAGGCGGTTTTTTCGGAGAGGGGGGCGGTCTTGCTGGTCATGGCGCGTCTATATAGGCAAACCCGTCGATCCCGCCAGCCGATTCGTGGTGGCCGGATGAACGCGATCGGCGAAAATCGTGCCGGATGCATACGCCATTTCCGGATGGTGGCGTGTGGGATAATATAATTAATGCTCTGTAAAGAAAGCGTGCGTGCGCTGGGTTAATCGCTGGACAAGAAGCCGCGCCGATGTTAGTCTCCTAGTCATATAGGCACTATACGGTTTCGACTCCAGGTGCCGAACCGCGATGACCGTGTCGGGCTTGGCCCGAAAAGGCGTGCGGTACGCTTGGAAGGGCTCAGAGGGCGACGCCATGTCCAACACGCATTCCTCTCTCGCATCCCCCCAGGCGATCGCCGAAGTGATGATGCACATTGGGCACATCGCCGACAGCCTGGGCTATTCGCGCGGGCTGAAGCCCTCGCAATGGACGGCGCTGCGATACTTCGCGAGCGCCAATCCCAGCCAGCGCACGGTGTCCGCTTTCGCCGACTTCCACGCCACGACGCGAGGGGCCGCGTCGCAGACGGTGGAGGTGCTGGTCGGCAAGGGCTTCCTGACACGCGTCCCGGTGCCGGAAGACCGCCGCGTGGTGCAACTGCACCCGACGCCGACCGCGCTCGACCTGCTGGAGCACGACCCGCTGAAGGAATTCGCGGCGGTGATCGGCAACCTGCCGCAGGACGAGCAGTACCATCTCGCCGACGTTCTCTCCCGCGTCCTGCGCGGCCTGCTGATCAAGCGCCAGGCGGCGTAGGCCGGCGGAAGCGAGCGGAATAAAAAGATCAAGACCTTCTGATCTTTGTGCTTTGGATCCGCGCTGCACAAGACCAGATGAGCGCGCGCCGGCCCTTTATCCCCGCTTCAAGCGGGTGATGAAGCCGTCGACGTGGCGGCGGAGTTGGTCGGACTGGCCGGCGAGGTCGCGCGAGGCGGCCAGGACGCTTTCCGCCATGCCGCCGGTCTCGCCGGCCGCCTGCGACACGGCGCCGATGTTGGCGGTCACATCGGCGGTACCGGACGCGGCCTGATGCACGTTGCGGGCGATCTCGCTGGTGGCCGCACCTTGCTGTTCGGCCGCCGCGGCGACGGCGGCCAGCACCTCGTTGATCGAGAGCACCGCGTCCGCCACCTCGCGGATGGCGCGCGCCGCCTGGCCGGTCACCGCCTGGATCGCGCCGACCTGGGCGCTGATCTCGTCGGTGGCCTTGGCCGTCTGGTTGGCCAGGATCTTCACCTCCCCGGCGACCACCGCGAAGCCCTTGCCCGCCTCGCCGGCGCGCGCCGCCTCGATGGTGGCGTTGAGCGCCAGAAGGTTGGTCTGGCTGGCGATTCCGGAGATCAGTTTGACCACCTCGCCGATGCGGTTGGCGGCCGACACCAGCCCCTCGACCGTGCCGTTGGCGTGGTCGGCCTGGGTGGCCGCCCCCTGCGCCATCTGCGAGGAGGTCTGGATCTGCTGGTTCACCTCGGCGATGGAGGCGGACAGTTCCTCCGCGGCCGAGGCCACCGCCTCGACGTTGCCGGTGGCTTGGCCCGCGGCGGTGGCGACGAGGCGTGAGCGCTGGTTGGTGGCGTCGGAAATGGAGGAGAGCTGCTCGGCCGAACGGTGCATCTCCTCCGATGCGCGCGAGATGTTCTCCGCCAGCACGCCGATGGAGGATTCGAAGTCGCCCAGCATCCGCCCGAGTTCCTCGGCGTGGCGTTCCTCCATGCGCTGGAGGTAGGCGTCCACGGACAGGTTCATGTCCAGGACGGACAGCCGCACCGCCGCGCTCATCATCGCCGTCATGCGCTCGCACGCGGCGGCGCTGGGAATGCGGCGCCGGCAATGCTTCTCGATGGCGGCCAGCAGCCGGGCCAGGGTCAGCCCGTAGGCCGACATGTACCAGTGCGGCGCCAGCCCGATACGCGCGTGGGCGTCGCCGATGCGGTGGACGGAGCGCGCGTAGTCCTCGTCCAACTGGCCGGCGAACAGCCGCCGCCAGTGCGCCTTCTGCATTTCCTGGGCGTGCCGCTGACGCGAGGGGTCGCGGAACAGCGCGTTGACTCCCGGGAAACGTGCGACGCGCGCGTAAAACTCGTCCAGCGCCGTGTCGATGCAGTCATCGACGACGGCCGACAGATCGGGGAGGAGCTGTCGGGTTTCCGCGTCGATGCCGAGGAAGTCGAGGAGCTCTTCCCGCTCTTCCGATGCACGCATGTAACCGTCCTCCCAGATTTCTGCATCACAATTTGACGCCAGACAATGTTGATTCGTCAATATACATTTTCTCGGCTGAACGACTGTTGGTGGAATAGTGATGGGCATTGGCGTATGAGTTTGGTGCCAATGCAGTGATTCCACCATGTGGTGCTTCCGGAAATAATTTGTATTTACTATTTGTCGACTAACAATATGCTCGACTGTTTCCGCATTGAAGGCGATGTGTCGTTCTTTTAATTGAGATGGTCCTGCCGTCAATTGATCAGGTGTGGTGCGGGTGCGGGAGCCACCCGCCGCGTCGTTCCCGCGCCCAGCGACACGGTCGCCGTCGTGCCGTGCCCCGGTCGGCTGTCCAGGCGGATCACCCCGCCCATGCGCTCCGCCAGCAGCTTGCAGAGCAGGAGGCCGAGGCCGCAGCCGGCGTTGCCGTCGGTGTCGGGTAACGGAACGGGTGGCGTCGCGCGGAGCAGTGCCGCAAGCTGGCCGGCCGGCATGCCGACGCCGGTGTCGGCGATGCGGATATCGACTGCCGTGTCGCGCCGCAGCGCCGTCACGGTGACCGTGCCGCCGGGCCTGCAGTAGCGCAGCGCGTTGTCCAGCAACTGGCCGAGCAGGTGGCAAAGGGCTGCGGGCTCGCCCAGCACCGGCATGCGGCTCACCGCGTTGACAAGGCGCACGCCCTTGGCCGCCGCTCGCGACCCGAAGCGCTCCAACACATCTTCCAGGAGGCCGCCCAATTCGATCGGCATGAGCGCCGGCGGCGCATCGCCTTGCCGGGCGTGCAGCCACAAGGCGGTGTTGTCGAGGAGGCGCAGCAGTTGGCCGCCCGCCGCATCGCACAAGGTGGCGTAATCGCGCAGCGTGGGCGGTGCCAGCGCCCGCCCGTCGGCGATGATCTGGGCGAAGCCGAGGATGACGTTGAGAGGATCCCGCACCTCGCGGCAGACGTGCGCCAGCACGCCGGTCAGGCTTTCGACGCCGTCGGCCGGCGGATCGTCGTCGCGGGTGGCGTAGGGCTGCGCGGTCGGCATGGCGGTCTCCTCCCCCCTGGCGTCGGCGAACGAGGTGTCTCTGCGCGGTATGGCCGCTTCTGGGGCCACGCGGAACAGGCGTCTATACCGTTTAGACACGTAACTTGTACCGCGCGGATTGCGATCTGTCAATGCGCACGGGGCGGACGTTGACGGAGGGGCCTGCGACGCATGCGCGCAGACGGGCAGGAGGAAATGGAGAGGGCGGGCGCTCAGCCCGCGTCGGCGCCGTCCAGCAGCCGGGCGACGGTCTTGCGCAGCTCGTCGTTGAGGAACGGCTTGTAGAGCACGGCGTCGGCGCTGAACATCTCGGTCATCTTGAGCGCATAGCCGGCCGGCAGGTTGGGCGCGCCCCCGGATACCGCCAGGATCTTGGTGTCGGGGTGCACGCGGCGCACCGCCTTGATCACCTCGATGCCGTCGACTTCCGGCATCAGCACGTCGGTCAGCACCAGGTCGAAGGGGCCGTCGCAGAGCCGGTCGATGGCGATGCGGCCATTTTCCGTCTCGACCACCGTGTGCCCGAGGCCCTCCAGCACGTCGACCATCGCCAGCCGCACCGCCGGAGAGTCCTCAACCACCAACACCTTCGCCATGGACGATTTCCTCATCGTTTTCTTCCGATCGTTCCGTCGCCGCGGGCAGATCGATGTCGACGGTCGTGCCCCGGCCGAGCGCGCTGTCGACTGAAATCACGCCACCACCATTGCGGACAATACCATAGACAACCGAAAGCCCAAGCCCCGTACCGAGGCCAACCGGCTTGGTGGTGAAGAACGGCTCGAACACGCGGTGCCGCGTCGCCTCGTCCATGCCCGCACCAGTATCGGTGACGGAGAGGTGCACGTACACACCCTCGGGGATCTCCAGGCGCGCCGCTTCCGGGTCGCGCAGGGACACCGTTTCGGCGCTCAGCGACAACACGCCCCCGCCGGGCATGGCGTCGCGGGCGTTCTGGATGAGGTTCAGCAGAACCTGCGACAGCTCCGTGGCGGTGATGGTCACCGGCGGCAGGCCGTCGGCGATGCGCGTCTGCACCATGATCCCGGCGGGCAGGGAGGGAAGGATGAGCTGCACCGCCGAGCGGACCGACTCGCCGATGTCGCCGGGTGGCGAGTCGGCAACCTCCGAGCGGGCGAAGGCCAGCACGTCGCGCAGGATGGTGCGCGCCTTCAGCCCGCTGTCGTGTATCGCCGTCAGGTAGGTGTGCAGCTTGGCATCATTGCCGGCGCGAGGCAGCGCCAGTTCCGAGAGGCTGATGACCGGCTGGAGCAGGTTGTTGATCTCGTGCGCCAAACCGCCCACGAGGCTGCCCAGCGCCGCCATGGTCCGCTTCTGGCGCACCGCCTCGCCGGCCCGTCGGCGATCGGTGATGTCGCTCGCCGTGCCGCGGTAGCCGATGAAGCGCCCGTCCGGCGCGAAACGCGGCACGCCGCTGACCGAGATCCACCGCCCGGCCACCGTCGGCGTGGCGAGGGGGATGATCAAGCGGCGGAACGGCCGGCGATTGCGCAATTCCTCCGTCAGCTCGGCGAAGTCCTCCGGGGCGCGGCCGGCGTCGAGCAGGTCGGCGTAGCTCTTGCCCAGCAGCTCCGCCGCTGGGCGGCCGGTCGATTCCTCCGCGTTCGGCGACAGCTCGACGAAGCGCCCGGTCGCGTCGGCCTCCCAGAACCAGTCGTTGGAGCATTCCAGCAGGGCCCGCCAGCGCGCCTCGCTCTCGCGCAACTCGGCGGTGCGCGTCTCGACGATGGCCTCCAGCCCGCCCAGATGGTCGCGCAGCGCCTGTTCGCTGCGGCACAGACGGTAGAACAGCAGGTCGTAGGGATGTTTCAGCGCGGTGACGACGACCGCCTTGTAGAGCAGGTAGTACGACAGGATCTTGCAGAAGTGGCCCAGCGCGTTCATCAGCCCGTGCGGGTCGTGATAGAGCGTGAAAGCCATCTCCTGCGGGATCACCAGCGCGATGCCACCGAGCGAAAGGGTGAACACGCTGGGGTCCAGGTGGCGGCGGCGTGCGATCAGCGCCAGGCAACCCAGGGCCACCACGCCGCTCACCGCGTACTCACTGGCGATCTTGAACGCCGTCAGCCCATAGCCGTTGATGTAGGCCGCGGGCATGACGTCGAAGGTGACCGTCATCAACACGCTTGTCGAGAACAGCACCGCCTGGAGGCCCAGAACCACGGCCGTCGACACCCGTCCGTTGGGCAGCAGCAGCGGCGCCACCAGGAAATTGCCCGCCTGCACGTAGCGCGCGGCCAGCCACAATTGCGTGGCGAGGTTGGCACCGGTCACCGGGAACACGTTCATGCCCGGAAAGGCGATGGTGTGAAGCAGGTCGATCGCCGCCACGGCGGGGAACGACAGCCCGATGAAGGCCAGGAAGGGCGACTGGTTGGTGTGGCGGGTGTTCCACGCGATCATGAAGGTCGCCGTGGCGACCACGATGCTGAACAGCTCCGCGATCGTGTGGAACAGAAGATAATTATAACGCATACCAAAGAACAGCATTGCCATGGTGCCGCACAGCAACGCGACTTCGCGCGCCCAGGCGATCGGAGCCCGGCGCGACTCGGTGGCGTCTGCTGTGGAGAATTGAACCATGGCCGCCTGCCGGCTTCGGATATTTGGCGCGTCTGCGCACTTTTTACCAAAGCACATTCGGATGGACTAGGGCTTTCGGCGAAATCGCGCCAAAAGGCATAGGCATCCTGGCTTCGTCGGCAGGCGCCGGGACCTCCCCGTGGCCGCCACGCATGCGGACGGCGCCCGAAGCCATCGCCCGCATGATCCTCTCAATCAATGCTATCGCATTGATCTGTCGGGCTTTGCCGGCGGCGCTCGATGGAAGTGATCAAGCGCCGCCGGTATCAGCGCGCGTCGGAACCCTTCTTGCCGGATGCCGTGCCGGCGAAAGGTGTGCTGTTCAGCGGATCACCCCGGCCGTGACCGGCCCGGTTATGCCCTGTCTCGGTCGCCGCCTGTCGGTAATAGCCGACGATGAAGACGCGCGCGGCGTTGGCGATCGACACGGTGCTGTTCGGGCGGGTGACGCGACGCGTCTGCTGATCGAGCCGGAACTGGAGATCCGTGAACAATTCGTCGATCGCGAGATCCTCGCGCCGGCAGATGTCGTCCAGCGCCTCCCAATAGGAGGGTTCGAGGCGCACCTGCGTGGGCCGGCCCTCTATGGAAACGGTTCGGCTCGTCAAAGGGCCCACCCCCGGCGGATTGGCGCCGCTTTTCTTCGGTACGCCATTGCTTCCCATGCTGCAGATACCCCCTGATTGCATGCGGAGGGGTTGCTCATGGCGGCAGTATAGCCTGTTTGCACGGGAAAGAGGTGATAAAAGTTTCACTCCCCCGTGTGCCCGGCCGTGCGTGGCGATGTATGCCCGCCATCCTCGGTCTCGCCGGCCATGTCGCGCAGCAGGCGCAGGTCGGTCACGACGATGAATCCCTTGGAATAGGCAATGGCGTTCGACTTCTTGAGCGCCTTCAGGCTGCGGTTGACGATCTCCCGCGTGACGCCGAGCATGTGCGCCAGCCCTTCCTGCGAGATCGCCTGGCCGATGCGCAGGCCGCCCGATGCCGGCTGCCCGTAATCGCGCGCGAGCTGCAGAAGCCGTTTGGCCAGCCGGCGCGGCACGTCGAGGAAGACCGCGTCCTCGATGCTCTCGCTGACCCAGCGCAGGCGTTCGCACAGCACGCCCATCATATGGATGGCGAGACGCGGGTGGCGTTCCAGGAACGGGATGAAGTCGGCGCGGTCGATGCGGAACAGGTCCGATGGGCGCAGCGCCGTGGCGCCGGCCGTGCGCTCGCGCCCGTCGATCAGCGCGATCTCGCCCAGCACGTCGCCGGCGTCGAGGATGTTGAGCATCATCATCTTGCCGTCGATCGACGACGTGTGGATGCCGATCTGGCCTTTGAGAATGGCGAAGACGCTGTCGCCGGGGTCACCCTTGGCGAACACCGTCGTGTCGGCCGGGTAGCGCACCAGCCGGCCGAGTCCGAGCAGTTCGTCCATCTCGGGCTGGTCGAGCGCGCCCAGAAGACGGTTGCGCCGCAGCACCGCGGCAACGTCCACGACTCCGCCCGTCGCCATATCCTCATCCGCCGTCATCTATGCCGGCGCTCCGTGGACGTCACGAGGCGCGGCACGAGCATAGCGCATACAGGGATATGAGTGTTGTTCTTCCGTCATGCGGAATTGCGATGGCGGCGCATGTCTCTGAGGGGTGTCGGACGCCGTCAGCCGAGGTGAATGACCTCCCGCGCGGCGCGCTCCCACAAGGTGGTGTGCTCGAAATGGAAACGGACGTCCGGCGCCCCCGCGTCCGTACCCAGCCAGCGGCGCAGCGTGCGCAGCATGAGGTGGGCGTCCTCGCGCTTCTGGTCGACCCGGCCGGTCGGGAGCCACGCGCGCAGGCGCGCCAGTTCGCCTTCCGGCAGGCCGCTTTCAGCGCCCAGGCGCAGCACGCGGCCATAGCCGCGCTCGCGGTAGGGCAGGGCCTTGGCAGTCTCCTCCAGCACGCGGCCGGTGCGGATCGACACGATGCCGTCGGCCACCGCGTCGGCCAGCGTGCGGCGGATGTTGACCATGGCCTCGGACAGCGACAGATAGCCCAGCTCGGCCGGGCCGTGCGTCACCGCCACCTCGTCGTCGTCCTCCAGCCGGCCGTCGCGGTACGCCTCGAAGACGGCGCCGACGCCGACCATGCCGAAGGGGTGCAACTCGGCGGCGCGCAAGGCGCCCATGCTGGAGGCGCCGAACACGGCGACACCCTGCTGGAGCGCGAAGAGGATCTCCTTGTGCCAGACGGCCGGGACGCTCTCGAAATAGCCGTCGATGATGGCGATGGCCTTGGGCTTTTCCAGGCAGATCCGGGCGACGTCGCCCTGCGCCACGGGGGGCAGGTAGGTGGCGTTCAACTCCCTCGCCGCGTCTTCGTGCGGCAGGGTGGGGCCGAGAAAGACGTAGACGCTCATGGCTTGGTCTCCACCAGGGCGCGCGCACGGGCGCCAAGCAGGTAGTCGGGCGAGTCGTCCAGCCCCTCCAGGCCGGGGACGACGACTCGCACGACGGGGATGCCGAATTCCGGCTTGGTCAGGTCGACGGCGACGACCTCGTCGATTCCCACCGCGCGCAGGCGCGCCAACTGGGTGTCGAGATCGTCGGCCAGCGTGCGGCCGGACGCGGTCGGGCACAGCGCGAAGTCGCGGCCACCCTTGCCCGCCTGGATGCATGCCTTCCAGCGGGCGTGCAGCGCCGGATCCTGGTGCTTCCGGTACTCGCTGCGGGACATGTCGTCGCGCGCGCCGGAGATGAAGGTCAGCCGGCTCTGCGCCGCCTCGGTCAGCGCGCGGCTCAGCGCCACCTCCCGCGCCACGTGGCAGCCGGAGCCCATGGCCGGCCGCAGGCTGTGCTGCGGCGCGTCCTCGCGCGGGACGATGCGGCACAGGAACACGGGAAGGCCCACATCGCTGGTCAGTTCCCACACGCCGACGTCGACGCCGGCCTTGTCGTAGAGGTCCAGCATGGCGCGGCACACGGGGTCAGCGACGGTGGCGAGATCGAGGCGGGTGGCCTCCTGCGCCTCCTCGTCCAGCAGGTGCCAGAGCGTGATGGCGTCGCGTTCGACCAGTTCGGTGATGGCGTGGCCGATGGCCTCCAGCCGGTGGTTGCCCGACGCCAGCCCGTTGGAACCGGCGGCGAAACAGCCGTGGCCGGGCGGCAGCGGCAGCGTGAAGTTCAGGTGCACCATCTCGAAGGGCACCCAGGCGGCCTCGCCGCTCATCAGCTCGCGCCCCTCGATCCACATCAGCGGCGTGTGCGGGGTGAAGCGGCTGGTGGACAGGCGCGGCAGGCGCTCGACGTTCACCACGCGGTGCGACCAGCGCAACTCTTCATAGCTGGCGTACTTGACCGGCAGGGTGATGCGTTCGGCGTGGTAGGATTCGATGGATTCCATGACGCCCGACGCCTTGGCGGCGGCCAGCGTCACGCCCTTGCCCTGGGACACCGACACCGAACGGGAGTTCGGCCGCGTCACCATGACGACCGGGATGCCGACGGTGTCCAGCCCGGTGACGTTCGCCACCCGCGTGATGCCCATCACCGGCAGGAAGGGGGTGACGCGCTTCAGCGTTTCCTCCGGCGCCACCGTGCGGTGGGTTCCGGCGGTATGCGCCTTCGGCGCTTCGGCGGTGGGGCGGGTGGAGATCTCGTCGAAGGGCATCGCGATCTACTCGAATGGAGTCCGGTCGATTGGCAGCCCGGGGGCCGCGGGACCGTGGTGAGCCGGCAGGTCGCCGGCCGCCACGGTCCGCGGACACGGGATCGTCCCGTCGGTCAGAGGCCCGGATTGACGTAGGTGCGGCTGGCCTCGTGGTCGGCGGCGTCGAAGGCCATGCGGTCACCGGCGCGGATCGCGGCGGTCACGGACGTGCCGGTCTCGGAGACCGCGCTCACGCCGTTAGCGGAAAGGGCGTACAGGCGGCCATCGGCACCACGGACCATCATGCTCTGGTTCATCGATTTACTCCTCGTCTTTCGGTGTGGCTGTGAAGTGCCGACACGCTGTCAGTCGAGGGGCCGTGCGCGCTGTGAACTTCTTCACAGCCCTCTCAGGGGTCGTGGTTCTAGAAATCCTCCAGGCGCGTCCCCTGGCGCCGTTTGAGGAGGCCCCCAATGCAGCTTGAAAAGAAGATCCACGCCGAAATCTCGAAGGTCAGCGCCGCAACGTCGCTGGTCGCGTGGCCTCTGGTGACGTCGCGCACCATCACGCTGTCCGGGCGCAGCGCACGCCTGCGGCTGGAGGCCTCCGTGTGGGATGGGCTGGACGAAGTGGCGCGTCGGGAGGGGCGGGCGGTGACCGACCTGTGCGCGGAACTCGATGCGCGGCGCGCGACCGACACGCCGTTGACGACGGCGATCCGCGCGTTCGTGTTGGGCTACTTCCGCGAGGCCAGCGCGTACTGAGCGCGGAACCGGCTATGCCGGCCGGTCAACGGCGGCGACCAAGCCGCGTTGGCGGGCCTGCCGGGCCAGATCGTTGGCGCACCGTTCGGCCAGCAGACGCATCGACAGGCGCCGGGCGGTGGTTTCGGTATCCTTCAGGAGGCGCACGACGTCGACGTCCGGCCGCCGCGCCGCCATGGCGGCTTCGGCATAAGCCGTGGCGGCGCGCGCCTCGTAGCCCATGCGCTTGGCGTCACGGCTGAGCTGCCACGCGTGCGACGCCTCTGCCACTGCCCGGTCCGCGTTGCCGGCCAGCAGATGCGCCTCGGCGCTCCAGATGTAGATCTGCTGCGCCCAAACCTTCGATACTCCGCGCGCGTAGACGTCCACGCTCGCGCGCAGCAGTTCCAGGCCGCGGTCCCGGTTGCCGGAGGCGACGTGTGCGTAACCAAGCGCCCCCACGATGAACGGGTGATGCAGGTCCGACCGGGCCAGCTCGCACAGGGCCAGGGCGTTCTCGAGCACGGGGACGCTGCGCTCCGTCTCGTCGAGGAGCAGCAGTGCCCAGCCGAAGTGGCCGTTGGCGTACACCTTGGAAAAGGCATGTCCGCTTTCGTCGGCGATCTCGACCGCCTCCATGCCCGCCTCGATCGCGGCCCGGGCTTCGCCCAATTCGGCCAAGCTGCGCGTCAGCTGGCTGTCCGCCACGACCATCGGCACGACGGTTCCCCAGTAGGCCGCGCTCTGCCGGTCGGGCGAGATTTGCTGCCGGGCCTGCCGCAACACGTCGCAGGCTTCAGAGAACAGGCCTTTCTCGCCGAGGATGCCGCCCAGGCGCAGCAGCAGCGGAACGCGGGTTTCCGGGCAGTCGCGCTGTTCGATCGCCGCGATCCCGTCCCGGCTCAGGCGAATGGCCGTGTCCACGTCGCCGTGAGTCCATTCGAACGCCGCCTGCACGGACGCCGCACGGGCGAAACGCACGGGGTCGTCGATCTCCAGCGCCAGACGTTGCGCCCGGCTCAACCGGTCGTCCACTCCGGTCAGGCCACGGGGGAGGAGGACGCGCCCCATGGCGATCGACAGATCGATCTGCCGGCGCGTGTTGCGCCGGGTCGCGTCCAGCCGTTCCAGCGCCGTCGACGCGTTGGCATAGTGATGGCTGGCATCGACGAGTCGAGACCGCAGAACGGCGCGCTCGCCCGCCCGCCGGCCGAAGGCGTAGGCGGCGGTCCAGTCCTCGGCCCTGAAGGCGTGATGCGCCAGCAGGTCGATGCGGCCGGGCAGGTCGTGGTCCCGCCGGGCGCGCAGCGCGGTAACGATGCGGGCGTGCAGGGCGCGGCGCTCGCTCCGGATGATGGTGCCGTACGCCACCTCTTGGATCAGCGCGTGGCGGAAGCTGTATTCCAGGTTCGGCAGCAGGCGGGTGCGGGTGATCAGGCCCGCCTCTTCCAGGTCGGCGAGGCGTTCAGCCAGCGCCGCACCGGCCACCGGGGCCAGTTCGCGCAGCAGCCCGGCGTCGAAGGTCGGGCCGACCACGGCGGCGCTCAGCAGCGTGCGCCGCGCCTCCGCGCCCAGCGCGTCGATGCGCGCGGCCAGCAGCCCGTGCACGGACGCCGGCAGGTCGATCGTGTGCGCAGCGGCGCCCGGACGGTAGTCGCCCGGCGTTCCGACGATGGCGCGGCCGGCTTCCAGCGCGCGCAGCGACTCCTCCAGGTACAGCGGCACGCCCTGGCTTTTGGCGGCCACCAGCGTCTTGAGGTCGCTCAGCGACGGATGCCGGCCCAGCCAGCGGTCGAGGAATTCCTGCGTCTTGTCCGACGGCAGCGCGTCGAGCGTCAGGCGCAACGCGCCGTCGTGCCCTTCCGCCGTCCAGCCCGTGCCGGTCTGCGGCCGGGACGTGGCGAGCAGCAGGACCCGCGCCGGCCCCAGCAGGGGGGCGAGCGTGTCGAGCAGGCGCACCATCAGCGGGCTTGCCCAGTGCACGTCCTCGACCAGCAGGATCACCGGCTCGTCGCGGGCCAGCTCGACCACCGCCGCGGCCAGTCCTTCGATGGCGAAGGGCAGGCGCTCGGCCGGCTGCAGGCCACGCCACACGGCGTCGGCGACCGGCCGGCCGAGCAGGTCGCGCACGGCGGCACCGGCGAGGCTGCCGCCGGCGCGTTCGGCGGCCATCGCGGCCGCGTCCGGGCTGCCGGCCAATGCCGCCAGCGTGGCCGCCACCGTCTCCAGATCCTCCGGTTCGCCCAGGCGGCGGATGGGCGCCTGCGGCCAGTGAACCAGGCGGTGACGGCAGCCGCGCAGCAGTTCGGCCACCAGGCGCGACTTGCCGATGCCGGCCTCGCCGCGCAGCACCACCGTGGTGCCGACGCCGTCCACCGCGGATTCGAGCGCGGCGCGCAGCACCTCCAGTTCGCGGCGGCGGCCGACGAAGGGGCCGGCCTTGGCCGACACCACGTCGGCGGCCGTGCGCCGGGCGGCTCGCACGCTGACCAGATGGAAGGCCGGGAATGCCGGCGCGCCGGGGGCGAGCTGGAGCGTGCCCGCCGGCTCCACGGTCAGCCCGACCGGAACCAGTTCGGCCGTCTCGCGGCTGATGAGGGTGGTGTTGGGCGCCGCACGCTGCTGAAGCTTGGCGGCAAGGTGCACGCTCTCGCCCACCGTGCGGTAGTCGGTCCACAGGCCGTTCTCGATGACGTGGGCGACCACTTCGCCGGTGGCGATGCCGACGCGCACCTGGAACCCCGACTCCCCCCGCGCCATGTTGGCGATGTCCTGCGCCGTCAGGCAGGCCCGCAGCGCATGGTCCTCCAGCGCCGCCGGCGCGCCGAACACGGCCAGCACGCCGTCGCCCAGCATCTGCGCGATCGTGCCGCCATAGCGGCCGATGGCTCCGGTCAGAACGTCCAGGATCGACAGCAGCGCCTGATCGGCGTCTTCCGGATCGCGTCCGGTCACCAGGGCGGAGGAATTGACGATGTCGGCGAACAGGACGGTGACCAGCTTGCGCTCCGCCGTGGTCGCCCGAATGCCGGAGGAACCCGCGGCGGAGACTGGCTCGGCCGCTCCGTGCACGCGCGCCGGAGCGGTGGTTCCCAAGGGGGAACCACTGCTGGATGCGCGTAACGGTACCTGGCCTGCCTCCGTCATCCACGCCCCCGCCGACCCGTCTCCAACATATTACCGCATGCAGTTCCCCCTGGGTAGCGACGGATCGCGTCGATTCGTCGAAATTTCAGTCGAAATGTGCCGTGTGGCATATCATCGTATGTCAAGCGGCGCGCAAGGCAGGGGCCTTGCGCGCCGCAATCACGAATCGCACGTGGGGAGTTCGCGGGAATGACCGGAGCGGTTCGGACCCGCTCCGGCCTGCGGGGAATCAGCGCGGGACGGCGATTCCCTCGACTTGGCTGACGTCGCGCACGGCGCCTCGGTCGGCGCTGGTGGTCAGCGCCGCGTAGGCGCGCAGGGCCGGCGACACCACGCGCTGGCGGTTGGCCGGTTTCCAGGCGTCGGTGCCCTTGGCGTTCATGGCGTCGCGGCGGCGCTTCAGTTCGTCGTCCGACACCGCGAGGTTGATGGTGCGGTTGGGGATGTCGATCTCGATGCGGTCGCCCTCCTCGACGAGGCCGATGGCGCCGCCCTGCGCCGCCTCCGGCGAGGCGTGGCCGATGGACAGGCCGGACGTGCCGCCCGAGAAGCGGCCATCGGTGACCAGCGCGCACGCCTTGCCCAGCCCCTTCGACTTCAGGTAGCTGGTCGGGTACAGCATCTCCTGCATGCCGGGGCCGCCGCGCGGGCCCTCGTAGCGGATGACCACCACGTCGCCGGCCTTCACCCTGTCGCCGAGGATGGCTTCCACCGCCGCATCCTGGCTTTCGAACACGCGGGCCGGGCCGGAGAACGTGAGGATCGAGGAGTCCACACCGGCGGTCTTCACGATGCAGCCGCGCTCGGCGATGTTGCCGAACAGCACGGCGAGCCCGCCGTCCTTGGAGAAGGCGTTCTCGACCGAGCGGATGACGCCCTTCTCACGGTCCAGGTCCAGGTCCGGCCAGCGCTTGTCCTGGCTGAACGGCACGACGGTCGGCACGCCGCCGGGGGCCGCCTTGAACAGGGTGTGCGTGCTGGCGTCGCCGGTTCGCTTGACGTCCCAGCGGTCGAGCGCCTCGCCCAGGGTCTTGGCGTGCACGGTGGCGACATCGCGGTGCAGCAGGCCGCCGCGGTCCAGTTCGCCCAGGATGCCGAAGATGCCGCCGGCCCGGTGCACGTCCTCGATGTGCACGTCGGAGACGGCGGGCGCCACCTTGCACACGTTGGGAACGCGGCGCGACAGCCGGTCGATGTCGGCCATGGTGAAGGGCACCTGGCCCTCCTGCGCGGCGGCCAGCAGGTGCAGCACCGTGTTGGTCGACCCGCCCATGGCGATGTCCAGCGTCATGGCGTTCTCGAACGCCTCGAAGGAGGCGATGCCGCGCGGCAGCGCCGTCGGGTCCTCGTCCTGGTACCAGCGCTTGCACAGCTCGACCGCCACGCGGCCGGCGGCCAGGAACAGCTCTTGCCGGTCGGCGTGGGTGGCGAGGATGGTGCCGTTGCCCGGCAGCGACAGGCCCAGCGCCTCGGTCAGGCAGTTCATGGAGTTGGCGGTGAACATGCCCGAGCACGAGCCGCAGGTCGGGCAGGAGCCGCGCTCCATCTCCGCCGCCTCCTCGTCCGTCACGGTGGGGTCGGCGGCGGCGATCATGGCGTCGATCAGGTCGACCGCCTTGGTCTTGCCGCGCCAGTTGACCTTGCCGGCCTCCATCGGGCCGCCGGACACGAAGACGGTGGGGATGTTGAGGCGGAGCGCCGCCATCAGCATGCCCGGCGTGATCTTGTCACAGTTGGAGATGCACACCAGCGCGTCGGCGCAGTGCGCGTTCACCATGTACTCCACCGCGTCGGCGATCAGCTCGCGCGACGGCAGGCTGTACAGCATGCCGTCGTGGCCCATGGCGATGCCGTCGTCGACGGCGATCGTGTTGAACTCCTTGGCCACGCCGCCGGCCTTCTCGATCTCGCGCGCCACCATCTGGCCCAGGTCCTTCAGGTGGACGTGGCCGGGGACGAACTGCGTGAAGGAGTTGGCGATGGCGATGATCGGCTTGCCGAAGTCGCCGTCCTTCATGCCCGTCGCGCGCCAGAGGCCGCGCGCACCCGCCATGTTGCGGCCGTGCGTGGAAGTGCGGGAACGGTAGTGCGGCATGGGTCCACCTCGGAAAGCTGATCGCGCCAGGGATTCAAAAGGGGCGCAAGGTTAGCAACCCGAACGATCCGCCGCCAGCAATTCCGTGTCCGCCGTCGTGGGATGCGGGTCCGCTTCCGTCGCATGGCGCGCACGCGGCGATTCGCGGCGGCGGAGCGGGCCGCTGCCGTGCGAAGGGATCCGCTGCGGGCCGCCGTCAGCGCCGGGCGCGTGATCCGCGGCCGCGCGGGGTGTCCCCGGCCCCTTCCGCCACCACGGACAGGTCCTCGGCCGCCGCGCGGGTGCCGGCCTTGCGCGGCGCGGCGGTGCGCTTGGCGGTGGCGGCCGGGCTGGCGGACTTGGTGGACGTCTTGCCGGGATCGCCGGCGGGGACCGGCTGCGCGGCGGCACCCTTGGCGCGCCCGCCCTTGGCGGCGGGGGCCGGCGCGGTGACGGCGGCCTTGGCGTCCGATGCCTTGGTGGCCGGCGTCTTGGTCTCCGGCGTCTTGGTCTCCGGCGTCTTGGTCTCCGGCGCCTTGGTCCTGGTGGCGCCGACGGCCTTGGCCCGGCCGGCCGACTTCGCCTTGGCGCTGCCGTCCTGTTCGGCGCGGACCTCGGCCTCGGCCTGCGCCCAGTGTTCGTCGTGCTTCCCTTCGGGCCGCCCGTCCTGTTCCCACAACTCGTGGGCGCGGCGGCGGATGCGTTCCTGAAGATCCCCGTCCATCCCTCGATCCTCCCTGATCACCCCAACCATCACCACAGCCATTCGGCGACCCACCGTTGATGGGCACACAGGCCCGGCAGATCGGGAAACAGCTTGCCGGTTTCAACGCCCAAGCGGTTGAGGTGTTTCAAGATATCCAACCGCGCGGCCCCCGGCACGCGGATGCGCGTGACATCCAGGCCGAGTTTCCCCGCCATTTCGGGGAAGCTCGTCTCGGAGAGCTGCTCCTCGAAGCTGAACAGCCCCTCCTGCGAGGCAATCCGGGAGGACAGGGTGGGCGGACTGAACAGGTGCACCCGGTTGTCGCCGCCGGCGAGGCTCTCCTCGTCGGCGATGCGCCCGTGGCCGTGCGGCTTCATGTCCGGCAGCCGGTCGAGCGCGAGCATGTGGCGATGGCTATCGAGAGTGTCGCTGATCACCCACATGAAAACAAACGCGTCCGACCACTGCTCCGGCCGCCGGTAGCTGCCCCGATTGTTGGCGGCGAAGTACAGGGCGATCAGCGGGTTGCGCGTCCAGTCCAGCAGCCGGGTGGGCAACTCGTGGTGCTGCGCCACCGCCAGCCAGTTGAGATGGCAGCCGGGTGCGCTTTCCAGGAACGGCAGCGAGTGGCGCTTGAAGGATTCGATCAGCCGTTCCTCGTACTCCCACAGCGATGGCCCCGGATCGCCGTTGCGTCTGGTGTCGCCGCGGATCACCCGGTTGCGCTGCCACGAGCGCACGACGGTGGGCTTCATGTCCTCGTTGGGGTCCTTCGCCCCCCGATAGCTCACCGTACGGTCGGAGGCGCCGGAGATGAAGTCGATGTAGTCGATGAGCGATTCGATCCGGACGTCGCGCATGGCTTTCCTTCGGTGCCTGCCTCTGTTCCCTTCTTCCGCGAGGGAAGGGGGCTGGCGACGGTGGACAGCAGGGGCGCCGTCCCGATCATTCGTGTCCATGCCACGCGCAACCTTCTCCACGCGCCGCAAGCGCAAGCCGTGCGGGTCCAACAGGTGCTGCGGCGAGGGGGTTCCGTCAGCCCAGGGCGCGGGCGGCGTCGATGGCGGCCAGCACGCCGGGCGCGTCCATCGCGGCGAAATCCGGCCGGTGGTGGACGAGGGTGCGCCGGCCGCTGGCATGGATCGGGTTCGAGGCATCGGAGAACAGCGCCACCGTGGGGCCGCCCATGGCGGCGATCAGGTGCGTGGGGCCGGTGTCGTTGCCCACCGCCGCCCAGGCCCGGCGCCCCAGCCCGGCGATCTCCGCCAGCCCGGTGCGGTCTGTGAGGTCGAGCGCCTGGGGGCAGGCGGCAACGATGGCGGCGGCCAGATCCTTCTCGATGGCCGTTCCCAGCACCACGGGGCGCACGCCGCGCGCCGCCAGCGCCTGCGCCAGTTCGGCGTAGCGTTCGACCGGCCAGCGCTTGTCCGGCCGCCCCGGCGAGGAGCCCGGCACCAGCAGCGCGTAGGGCCCCTCCAGCCCGAAGCGGGATGTATCGGCGTCCAGCCAGGACAGGTCGGGGTGCGCGTCCAGGGTGATGCCGAAGGGGCGAAGCTGGCGGGCGTAGCGCTCCAGCACCGGCACCCTGCGGCGCCCCGGATAGCGATCGGGATGGGAGCAGCCGCGCGCCGTGCCGGACCATTCCGGCCAGGGGCCGGGGAACAGCAGCCAGAAATAGTACTCGGTCCGCGACTGGGCCTGCAGGTCGTACACCCGTGCGAAATGCCCGGCGCGCAGTTGCTTGCGGATGGCGAGGTAGGCGGAGAGGGAACGGTCGCGCGGGTCCTCCCACACGTCGTCGAACAGGCCGCTGAGGCGCGCCAGTGGGGCCAATTGCGGGATCGTCAGCAGGACGAGGCGGTCGTCCGCGTGGTGCCGGCGGATGGCCTGGAAGGCGGTCTGCGCCAGGAAGAAGTCGCCCAGCGCGCCGAGCTTGACGACCAGGATCCCGCCGCGGGCCATCACGCCGCTCCGCGCCGCGGCGCCCGCGCCGCCAGCCGCAGCATCAGGCCGGAGGCCACGATGCCCGCCATCCACCACGCCTGCCAGATGCCGTAAGCGGTGCTGACCATCACCAGGGCGGCGGCGAACAGGGCCAGGGCGTAGGGCTGCTCGTCCGCCGGCAGGCGGCGGGTGCCGCCCAGCGTCAGCAGCGCCAGCGCCAGCGCCAGCATCGCCCCCGCCGCCCCGGTCTCCAGCCAGACCTGGAGGAAGGCGTTGTGCGGGTGCAGCGGCAGCAGCGTGGCGTCCTCCACCGCGAAGCGGCGGAACTCCCCGGCGATCTTCAGCGCGCGGGACGAGTCGATGCCCTGGCCCAGCAAAGGTGATTCCAGCGCCCGGTTGGCGGCCAGCGACCAGATCTCCACCCTGTGGCGGGCCGAGGTGAACAGCCACGACGCGTCGGCCAGCCCCAGCCCGCGGTCGAGGAACAGCGCGAGCGGCAGCGCCCCGGTGAACGCCACGACCAGCAGCGCCGCCAGCGCCCGGCGGAACCACATGGCCGAGGCACGCGCCAGCGCGAAGGCGGCCAGCCCCACCACGACGCCGACCATGGCCGAGCGGCTGGACTGCAACACGCTGCTGGCGGCGTAGAGGGCGGGCAGGGCCAGCGCGGCCGTGCGCAGCCCGGCGCGGTGCAGCGCCAGCGCCCCCGGCCACACCAGCAGCGCGAACAGCACCGCCGTGCGCTTGGGCACATTGCTGTCATCGATGGCGTAGCCGGTGGCCTTGCCGTTGATCCACTGGTGCACGGGGTAGCCCAGCGCATCCTCGACCGTGAAGGCGGCGATGCCCAGCACCAGTCCGCCGACGAACAGCCGCGCCAGCCGCCCGGCGTCCGCTTCGGACAGGGTGGCGATCCAGGACCCGGCCAGCAGCGCGCCCGTGGCGACATAGGCGATCTCCAGCGTGGTCGCCAGCGCCCGCCCGGACGGGCTCCACGCCACGCTGGCGGCTGCCAACACCACGAAACCGCCGACCGCCGCCAGTCCGAAGCGGCCCGGCCGCAGCGCCGCGAGTCGGCCGGTGTGGGCCAGCGCGGCGGCGGCGACCAGCGCGGTGACGATCAGCCACACTGGCATGCCACGCGGCGCCGTGCCGATCAGCGGCCCCAGCAGTGCCGCGGACATGCCGGCGAGCGCGGCCAGGACGGTGGCCGGGAGCGTGGCGTTGACGGACGGCGATCCGTCGCGGCGCGTCATCGGGAAGACCATCGGGTTCCGGCCTGGAGGTTCCGGCGTGCGGGGCGGGCGGCTGCCGTCCTATCAGTTGGGGCGGGGGAATTCAACCGGATGGGAGTCGGACGGCCGCCCGCCCCGCAATCCGGCGGCCGGACACTTTTCCCCTCAACGGTGCGCCGTTCCGGTGTACAAGACCGGCCGGTTCGCCCTTTGGGATCAGGCATGCTGTTCCACTCGCAGGTGTTCGTGCTCGGCTTCCTGCCGGCCGTGCTGGCGCTGTTCTACGCCGTCGGCCGGCGCGAGGCGGCGCGCGAGTGGGTGATGGTGGGGGCTTCCGTCGTCTTCTACGGCTGGTGGGACGTGCGCTTCGTGCCGCTGCTGCTGGGGCAGACGCTGGCGACCTGGGCGCTGGCGCACGTCTGGCGCCGGTGGCGCATCGACTGGGTCGTCCCGGCCGGCGTGGCGGCCAACCTGGCGCTGCTCGCCTACTTCAAGTACTACGGCTTCTTCCTGGACACGGCGGAGGCGCTGTTGGGCGTCGATCTGCCGCACAGCGACGTGCTGCTGCCCATCGGCATCAGCTTTTTCACGTTCGAGCTGATCTCCTACCTGATCGACCTGCGGCGCGGGCACGTGCCGGCCTATCCGCTGCGCGGCTTCTGCCTGTTCGTCTTCTTCTTCCCGCACCTGATCGCCGGACCCATCGTGCGCCACAACGAGCTGATCCCCCAGCTCGCCGACGACCCGTTGCGGCCGGGCTTCGCCGAGCGGTTCGGGAAGGGCCTGACGCTGTTCATCATCGGCTTCGCCAAGAAGGTGCTGCTGGCCGACCCGCTGGCCCGCATGGCCGACCCGGTGTTCGCCGCAGCCGCCGGTGCCGCGCCCAGCGTGAGCGAGGCGTGGACCGGGGCACTGGCCTTCTCCTTCCAGCTTTTCTTCGACTTCTCCGCCTACACGGAGATGGCGCTGGGCATCGCGCTCATGTTCGGCATCCGCCTGCCGATGAACTTCGACGCACCCTACCGCGCGGCCTCGGTGCGCGACTTCTGGCGGCGCTGGCACATGACGCTGTCGCGCTACATCCGCGATTACCTCTACATCCCCCTGGGCGGCAACCGGCACGGCTTCGCGCGCTACGTCCTCGCCACGCTGGGGGCGATGGGGCTGTGCGGGCTGTGGCACGGGGCGGCGTGGACCTTCGTCGCCTGGGGCCTGCTGCACGGCGTGGGGCTGATCCTCTGCCAGGTCTGGCAGGGGCTGAAGCGGCCGTTGCCGTGGCCGGCGGCGTGGCTGCTGACCATGCTGTTCGTCGTCGCCGGCTGGGTCCTGTTCCGCGCCCCCGACTTCACGGTCGCCGGCACCATGCTGGTGGCCATGGCGGGCGTCGGCGCGTCCGGCCTGGGGGCGGGGCTGGAGCGGCCGCTGCTGATGGCGGCATCGGCGGCGGTGGCGCTGCTCGGACCCACCAGCCTGGAGTTCATCGACCACAGGCTGCCGCCCCGGCGCATCGTGGCGGCCGGCTTCGCGGCGGTGGCGGTGGTCTGCATCCTGGAGGTCGGCAAGGGCCAGCCGCTCAACTTCATCTACTTCCAGTTCTGAGGGGGCGGCGATGCGGCAATCCCCCTGGACCGGATACGTCAGGACCGCCGCCGGCACGGTGCTGGGCCTCGTCGCCGCCCTGTACCTGTTCGTGCTGCTGGTCGACCCCTATGGCGACGTGCCGTTCTCGCTGCCCATCGAACGGCCGCTGATGGACGACAACCAGCGCTTCCTCTACCCCGGCGTCGTGCGCAGCGGGCGGTTCGACAGCGCGGTGTTCGGCACCTCCACGGCGCGGCTGCTGCAGCCGGCCCACCTCAACGGCCTGTTCGGCGGGCGCTTCGCCAACCTCGCCATGAACAGCGCCACGGCGTGGGAGCAGACGCAGCTCGCCGATCTGTTCCTGCGCACGGTCGCCCGGCCGCGCACGGTGGTGTTCGGGCTGGACCGCGTGTGGTGCGAGGCGAATGCCGACGTGGAGCGCCTGACCTTCCGCCCCTTCCCGCCGTGGATGTACGACGACGACCCATGGAACGATCTGCCGTACCTGCTGAACGGCAAGACGCTGGAGATCGCCGGCCGCCTCGTCGAATACCACCTCGGCCGGCGCACGCCCCGGCTGGGTGAGGACGGGTACGAGGTGTTCGTGCCGCCGGACACCGAGTGGGACCGCGCCAAGGTCGAACAGAAGATCTACGACGGCCCGCGCCGAACCGTGGAGCCCCAGGTGCCGCCGGTGGCGGTGGACGAGGCGGAACAGCGCGCGTGGCGGTATCCAGCGCTCGACTGGCTGGCTGGCCTCGTGCGGCGCCTGCCGGAGGAATCCACCCCCATCCTCGCCTTCATGCCCGTGCACGTCATCTCGCAACCCCGTCCCGGCAGCGTCGAGGCGGCGCGCGAGCAGGCGTGCAAGGACCGCGTCGCCGCCATCGGGCGCGAGCTGGGCGCCTGGGTGGTGGACTTCCGCGTGCCCTCGCGCGTCACCACGGACGATGCCAACTACTGGGACAACCTGCACTACCGCGTCGCCATCGCCGACTGGGTCGAGCGGTCGCTGGCCGACGCGCTGCGCCACCGCGCCGACGCGCCGGATGGTGCCTGGAGACTTCTGGCCGCGCCGCCGCCGGGGTCTCCGCGCGGCAATTCGCGTCTGGTCAGCCTGTCCGACTAAGGTATAGTCCCCGCACCGACAGGAGACGGGCATGCAGCATCCGAATGATGGCCCGATCGGGGGCCGCGCAGGGGTTTCCCGCCGCCGGGTCCTCCAGGGGCTGGGCGTCGCGGCGCTGGTGGCCGCCGCACCAGGGGCTTGGGCACCGGAGGCCTGGGCTCAGCAGGCGGCGCCGCTCACCGTCGGCTTCGTCTACGCCGGGCTGCGCGCCGACTTCGGCATCAACCAGGCGCACGCCGACGCCGCGCGCGCCGTCGCCACGCTGCCCGGCGTGACGGTGGCGGAGGCCGAGGGCACGGCAGCCGACCTGCCCTCCCAGGTCGAGGACATGGTGCTGAGCCGCGGCTGCCGCGTGGTCTTCGTCACCGACCCCGGCGACTGGGCGACGACGCTGCTGGCCCAGGCCGACGCCCACCGCGACACCGCGTTCCTGCTGCGCGGCGCCGCGCTGGCCGACCTGCGCCTGCCCGGCAACGTCGGCGTCTACGATGCCCACATCTACGAAGGGCAGCACGTCTGCGGCATCGTCGCCGGCTACGCCTCGCGGGCGCAGCGCGTCGGATTCGTCGCCGGCGGGGATTCGCCGCGCATCCTGCGCGCCGTGAACGCCTTCGCGCTGGGCGTGCGGCGCGCCGACTCCACGGCCACCGTGCGCCTGCTGCGCCTGGGCGAGGGGGCGACGGCGGAGGCTGTGACGAAGGCCGGCCGCGAACTCGTCGCCGACGGGGTGGACGTGCTGGCCGGCCATGTCGATTCGGTGCGCCCGCTGTGCGAGGTGGCGGAGGCGGCGGGCATCCTGTGCTGCGGCCTGCACACCGACCTGTCGGCCATCGCCCCGCACGGCTTCCTGACCGGGGCCGAGTGGCACTGGACGAACTTCTATGCCGACGTGATCACCCGCATCCAGCAGGGGCACCCCTGGCCGCGCCTGACGCGCGGCGGCTTCGGAAGCGGGCTGGTGCGCAGCACGAAATACGGCGCGCCGGCGGGGGTGGACGCGCGTGCCCACGCCGATGCCGCGCGCATGCAGCTCGCCAACGGCAACGCCGCGGTGTTCCGCGGGCCGATCACCGACAACACCGGCCGCACCGTGCTGGGCAAGGGCCAGTCCCTGCGCAGCGACGACCCGGCGCTCGACCGCATCGTCTGGCTGGCCGACGGCGTGTCGGTGGCGGGGTTCTAAGCTTCCGGTGCCCACCCGCACGCCTTCAGCGCCTCCGCCATATGCGGCGGCGGCGGAGCGATGGCGCGCACCGGCGGCTGGTCCTTGTCCAGCGTGAAGGCGATGGACCGCGCCAACAGGTGCAGGCTGCCGGGCGGGATGCGTTCCGGCCCGTAGTAGGGCTCGCCCTTCAGCGGGCAGCCGATGGCGGCGCAATGCACGCGCAGCTGGTGCGTGCGCCCGGTGCGCGGCCGCAGCTCCAGCCACGCCAGCCCGTCGCCGCTCATACCCAGCACGCGGTAGTCGGTGACGGCGCTCTGCCCGTCCGGGTGCGTCAGGATGTTCCACGAGCCGGGGACCTGGATCTTCAGGAGCGGCAGGTCGATGGTGCCTTCGGCCTGCGCCGGCACGCCCTCGCTCACCGCCCAGTAGACCTTCTCCACGTGCCCTTGCGCGAACAGCTTGCCCAGCCGCGTGGACGCGGCGGGCGTGCGGCCCAGCACGAGGCACCCCGCCGTGTCGCGGTCCAGCCGGTGGGCCAGCCGCGGCGCCTCCGGCGCGTCGAAGGCGAGGTCGTCCATGTACTGGCCCAGGTGGTGCTCGATCCTGTGCGCGGCGTGCACCGCCAGGCCGGCGGGCTTGTTCAGCACCATCACCTCGGCGTCTCTGTGCAGGACGCGGGCGCGGATCTCGTCGGGGGTGTAGAGGAGTGGCATGGCGGCGGACCATACAGCGCGGCGGTGCCCCGTGCCACATTGGGACACCATGCCGCCTTAACGCCGCCACAGTCCCGCTTATGCTTGGAGCGGGAGGGGGATGGAACCAGCCTTCCCGGCGTTGCGTTGCTGGAATGGGTCTGTGCCGCCGGGCATGTCCGTCCGGTGGACTGGATTGGCCGGGCGGGGCGACCCATCTCCCCAGAAAGGGTTTCCCGTCCGGGAATGGGAGGGCGGTACATGGCGGATGACGGGCACCTGCCGGCGGAACGGTCCTCGCAGGCCGACGTCGACGCCTTTCTGCGCAAGGTCGCGGCGATTCCGCCGGTGCGGGCGGCGGGCGGCAAGCGCGGGCGGCTGATGTTCGCCATGGACGCCACCGCCAGCCGCGAACCGACCTGGGACCGCGCCTGCCAGCTCCAGGGCGAGATGTTCGAGACGACGGCCGCGCTGGGTGGGCTCGATGTTCAACTTATCTACTACCGCGGCTTTCGCGAGTGTCAGGCAAGCCCGTGGGTATGCAACTCGCGCGACCTGCTGCGCCGCATGACCGCCGTTCACTGTCTGGCCGGGCAGACGCAGATCGGCCGCGTGCTGGCCCATTGCCTGAAGCAGACGCGGGCGGAGAAGGTCAACGCGCTGGTCTTCGTCGGCGACTGCATGGAGGAGGACATCGACGCGCTGGCGCACAAGGCGGGCGAGCTGGGTCTGCTGGGCGTCCCCGTCTTCATCTTTCACGAGCGCGGGGATCCCATCGCCAAGCGCGCCTTCCAGACGATCGCGCGGCTGTCCGGCGGGGCGTACTGCCCCTTCGACAGTTCCTCGGCGCAACAGCTCAAGGATCTGCTGAGCGCGGTGGCGGTGTTCGCCGCCGGCGGACGGCCGGCGCTGGAGGACTTCAGCCGCAAGCGCGGCGGCGACGTCCGGCTGCTCACCAGCCAGGTTGGCCGGCCGCAGCCGGGTGGCTGACGGCAGGGCGGCTCCGATGGTCCCGCAGTTCATCCTGGGCATCGCGCTGGTGGTCGGACTCTACCTGCTGGTGCGCGCCTTCGTCGCGGCCGACGCGCGCGTGCTGGCGCAGGCGGTGCGCTACGGCGGCGTGGCGCTGGGGGCGGGCGCTCTGCTGTTGCTGGTGGTCACCGGGCGGCTGGGCACGGCGCTGGCCATCGGCGCCTTCCTGGTGCCGGTGATCGGCCATTTCCGCAGCCTGCGCAACCGGGCACGCGCCACCGCCGGCCCGGCGGCGGGCCAGACGTCGCAGGTGGAGACGCTGTTCCTGCGCATGACGCTGAACCATGACACCGGCGCCATGTCCGGTGCCGTGCTGCACGGCCGCTTCCGCGGACGGTCGCTGGATGACTTGTCGCTCGGCCAGTTGCTGACCCTGCTGGAGGACTGCCGGCGCGACGACGCGCAGTCGGCCAGCGTGCTGGAGGCCTGGCTCGACCGCGCACACCCGGACTGGCGCACGGAAGAGACGGGCGGGGGGCGCGGCGGAAGAGCGCAGCCTCCCCCGTCCGGCGGGGCGATGACGCGGGAGGAAGCCTGCGAAATCCTAGGCGTGGCGCCGGGGGCGACCCCCGAACAGATCAAGGAGGCGCACCGCCGGCTGATGATGAAAGTCCACCCCGACCATGGGGGGTCCACCTATCTGGCGGCAAAAATAAACCAGGCGAAAGACTTGCTGCTCCACACCTGACCTTTTGCAGGCCCCGGAAGGGCATGTTGCGCCCCTCCGGTCCATATGGCAGAAAGCCCGAACGCGGCCTTTTCCCTTCGGGGAACGGGCCGACAGGAAAACGGTCCTTCAACAACAAGAGACCCAAATGCGGAAACCCGTGCGCAAGGTGGTGTTCCCCGTCGCTGGACTGGGCACCCGCTTCCTTCCGGCCACCAAGGCGATCCCGAAGGAGATGCTGCCGCTGGTCGACCGGCCGCTGCTCCAGCACGCCGTCGAGGAGGCCCGGGCCGCCGGTATCGAGGACTTCGTGTTCGTCACCGGCCGCTCCAAGCGCGCGATCGAGGACCACTTCGACGCCGACTCCGAACTGAATCGCACGCTGGAGGAGCGCGGCAACACCGCGGCCCTCGATGAGGTGCGGGGCAGCGAGCTGGCCCCCGGCCGCTGCTTCTATACCCGCCAGCAGCTCCCACTCGGCCTTGGCCATGCGGTGTGGTGCGCGCGCGCGGTGATCGGCAACGACCCGTTCGCCATCATCCTGCCCGACGACTTCGTGCTGGCCGACAAGCCGTGCCTGAAGCAGATGGTCGAGGCGTACGACGAGGTGGGCGGCAACGTCGTCGCCGTCGTCGACGTCCCGCGCGAGCACACCCGGCGCTACGGCATCCTGGACGTGGAGAAGGACGACGGCCGCCTCGCCACCGTCCGCGGCCTCGTCGAGAAGCCGAAGCCGGAGGAGGCGCCGTCGACCCTGTCGATCATCGGCCGCTACATCCTCCAGCCCGAGGTGTTCGAGCACCTGGAGCGCGGCGTGCGCGGTGCGGGCAATGAGATCCAGCTCACCGACGCCATGGCCACGCTGATCGGCCGCCAGCCGTTCCATGGCCTGCGCTTCGAAGGCACGCGCTACGACTGCGGCGACAAGATCGGCTTCATCGAGGCCACGGTCGCCTACGCGCTGAGCCGGCCGGACATGTCGGACAAGGTCCGCGAAGCCCTGCGCAAGTTCTCCTGAAATCACGGCTCGCCTGAGTAACGGCCCGCCCGCCGCTCCCGTCCAACCGGGTCGGCGGGCGCGGCGTGCCGGCCCGCAGGCAATCCACGCGAAGAGGTTTCGATGCGCATAGCGATGATAGGCACGGGCTACGTGGGTCTGGTGTCGGGGGCGTGCTTTTCGGAATTCGGCGTGCACGTGTGCTGCGTCGACACGGACGCCACGAAGATCGCG
>Ga0196970_1000168_pt1 | contig 100651 bp, 95 predicted proteins | sample S1v_513CmetaG_FD_148672 | JGI IMG/M metagenome (GOLD analysis project Ga0196970, IMG submission 148672) | Soil microbial communities from Anza Borrego desert, Southern California, United States - S1+v_5-13C | ecosystem: Environmental > Terrestrial > Soil > Desert | place: USA: California...
CGAGGTCTTGGTGGGCGCCCGGAACGGGCCGAAGTAGACCGCCAGCAAGATCACCGCCGAGAAGATGAAGGTGAGGCCGTTCATGATCGCCACCGGGGCAGCGCCGCCCATGGCAAGCTCACGGGCATCGGGCGGGATAATGGCCATCCACCAGAGCGATGCGACGGCAAAGAAGGCGAAGGCGATCAGGACAAACTTGGAGGCGAACCGGACCAACCGCTCCCGCGCCTCGCCCTTGCCCATGGCGACCGAGGTGAAGAGACCGTAGAGTCCTGCCAGCGCAAGCGAAGCGGCGGTGCGTGCGAAGAGGCCGGGGAAGTAGCTGGGGTTGATCCAGCCGTGCCAGAAGGAGCCGGTCTCCAGCCACTGACCAGGGGTCAGCATGAAGGCGACGATGCCGTTGATCACGGCCAGGGTGAGGAACGAGGCGGCGGCGTAGACCCAGGCGAAGTACTCGTGGGTCTTCTTGTCAACCTTGTTCCAGCCATAGTGGTAGAGGAGGATAGCGGTGACCTCAATCAGGAAGAAGCACCACTCGATCGCCCATCCCCAGACGAAGGTCCGAATCAGGACGGCGGTGGCCTGCGGGCTGATCAGGCCGATGGTGAACCAGATACCGACGCCGGAGACGGCGCCAAAAACGAGGGAGACCAGGACGAAGAACTTGGTATGGCGCTTCAGGTAGTCGAGCCAGTCGGTATCGTTGGTCTTGTAGGCGTGGTGGCTGGCCAGCGCCAGGAAGAGGCCACCGCCCACAGCAAACTGGGAGACGAACACATGGAGCACAGCGACAATGGCGATGAGGAGACCGCCGCCGAGCAACGGTACATCCCAGAGCGGGTAACTCAACAATCATCCCTCCCGTCTGTCGTGTTACTTTCAGGCTAATGCTCTGTGATCTATGTCACAATCCCTCGAAAAGTGTAATCCCCCTATACCCTCTGGAGTATCTGAAGCCTAGGCGTCTACTCCTCCATTGGTCTATAGACCGATACCTTGAGAGGGGGATCCCCCCAGTCTTTTGGGGAATCTCCAGAGGGGAGAGGGAACTGCTTCGGGTGCATCGAAACCCAATGAATATTCGCGGTCGGCACAATGCTCGACCGCGTCACAGATGCCCGGAGGGTGGTCTCCTGGGCATAAGAAGGCCTGTTCGGGCCAATTGGCGTGGCCAATATGGACAGAATGAAGGGGGAGACCGGGACGGTTGCCCTATCTGGCGCATGAATCATGAGCCATTGGAGCGCGGCGGGATTGCGGTCCATGGAGGATGGCAACTGCCTGCTGGACCGACGTACAATTTTCATGGAGAAGAATGGGCTTATCGCTTGGCAACGCATGAAATGACAATATGGGGTGAACGCTCGTGGCTGACGAACGTGCCAAAATCGCCGCCGAACAGGAGCGCTGGCAGAAAGCGCTGGAGGAGAAGACCCTTGCGCGGTTCCCCGAGCAGAAGGAACGGTTCGCGACCAACTCCGGCATGACCGTTGAGCGGCTCTACACACCGGCGAATGTGAGCCTGGATTACCTGGAAGACCTCGGGTTCCCAGGGGAGTACCCCTTCACCCGCGGGGTGCAGCCGACCATGTACCGGGGGCGTTTCTGGACCATGCGCCAGTACGCCGGCTTCGGCACCGCCGAGGAGTCGAACGCGCGCTACAAGTACCTGCTCGCCAACGGGCAGATGGGCCTCTCGGTCGCCTTTGACCTGCCGACCCAGATCGGTTACGACTCCGACTCGCCGCTGGCCGAAGGCGAAGTGGGCAAGGTCGGGGTGGCCATTGACTCCCTGGCCGATATGGAGATCCTTTTTGACGGGATCCCCTTGGACAAGGTCTCCACCTCCATGACAATCAACGCCCCGGCGTCGGTCCTCCTGGCCATGTATATCGCCGTGGCCGAGAAGCAGGGCGTCCCCTCCAAGAAGCTGACCGGCACGATCCAGAACGATATCCTGAAGGAGTACGCCGCCCGCGGGACCTATATCTACCCGCCCGGCCCCTCCATGCGGCTGATCACCGATATCTTCGCCTACTGTGCGGAGCAGGTCCCGAACTGGAACACGATCTCGATCTCGGGCTACCATATCCGGGAGGCGGGCTCTACCGCCGCCCAGGAGGTGGGCTTCACCCTGGCGAACGGCATCGCCTATGTGAAGGCGGCGATCGCGGCCGGGCTGGACGTGGACACCTTCGCCCCGCAGCTCTCCTTCTTCTTCAACGCCCACAACGACTTCTTTGAGGAGGTCGCCAAGTTCCGGGCCGCCCGGCGGCTCTGGGCGAAGATCATGCGGGAGGCGTTCGAGGCAAAGAATCCAAAGAGCTGGATGCTCCGCTTCCACACCCAGACCGGCGGCTCGACGCTGACCGCCCAGCAGCCCATGAACAACATCGTCCGGGTGGCGCTCCAGGCGTTTGCCGCCGTCTGCGGCGGCACCCAGTCGTTGCACACCAACTCGATGGATGAAGCCCTTGCCCTCCCCACGGAGGAGTCGGTGCGGGTGGCGCTGCGGACGCAGCAGATCATCGCCTACGAGTCCGGCGCCGCCGAGACGGTCGACCCGCTGGCAGGCTCGTACTACGTGGAGCATCTGACCAACGAGATTGAACGGGGCGCCCGGGAGTATATTGAGAAGATCGATGCCATGGGCGGGTCCACCAGGGCGATTGAGTCGGGGTACATGCAGCGGGAGATCCAGGAGTCGGCCTACCAGTACCAGCGGCAGGTGGAGACCGGCAAGCGGGTGATCGTAGGCATGAACAAGTTCCAGGTGGACGAAGAGGCCCCCCGGAACCTACTCCGGGTCGACATGTCGGTCCAGGAGAGCCAGGTGAAGAAGCTGGCCGCCGTGAAGGCGAAGCGTGACCAGGCCGCGGTGGACCGTGCCCTGGCTGATCTGAAGGCCGCTGCCGAGGGGAGCGCCAACCTCATGTACCCGATCCTGGCCGCTGTAAAGGTCTACGCCACCTTGCAGGAGATCTGCGACGTGATGCGCGGGACCTTCGGCGAGTACCAGCCCAGCGAGGAGTTGTAAGCCATGGAACGGAAGATTCGCGTGCTCGTAGCCAAGCCGGGCCTGGACGGCCATGATCGCGGGGCGAAGGTGATCGCCCGGGCCTTTCGCGACGCCGGCTTTGAGGTGATCTATACCGGCCTCCGCCAGACCCCTGAGCAGATCGCGGAGGCGGCCCTCCAGGAGGATGTGGACGTGGTCGCCCTCTCGATCCTCTCCGGTGCCCATAACACCCTGCTCCCCCGGACGGTCCAGGCCCTGCGAGAACGGGGCATGGGCGACGTGCTCGTGGTGGGCGGCGGCGTGATCCCCGCCGAGGATATCCCGGGCCTGAAGGCGGCCGGCGTGGCCGAGATCTTCACCCCCGGCACCCCGACCACTGCGGCGGTGGAGTTCATTCAGGCGCACGTCAACATGGCATGAGTGCTCGGGATCGGCGGCCTGGTGACGTTTGTCCTGGGCCGCCGCCTCGCCCGCCAGCCCGGCCTCGTTACGGGGCTGCCCCCACCCGAATAGAAACAGCTATTAGGACCTAGTCACAAGGAGGCCCGTCTGGTATGATGAAGAAGATCGACCACCTGGGAGTCGCTGTGAAGAGTCTCGATGCCCAGATTCCCGTCTACCGCGATCAGCTTGGCATGGAGTTCGAAGGGATCGAAGAGGTGGAGTCCCAGAAGGTGCGGGTTGCCTTCTTCCGCATCGGCGATGCCCGCATGGAGTTGCTGGAGCCGATCTCACCGGAGAGCCCGATCGCCAAGCATATCGAGAAGCGGGGCGAGGGGCTGCACCATGTGGCCTACGAGGTGGCGGACATCCGGGTGGCCATGGCCGAGGCAAAGCAGCGGGGCCTCACCCCGCTCTCCGAGGAGCCGCGGCCCGGTGCTCACCACACCCTGGTCTGCTTCCTTCACCCGAAGAACACCGGCAGCGTCCTGACGGAGTTTGTCCAGAAGCGTCATTAGGAGTGAGCTTTCACCGTGAGCATGGAGGAACAGGTCCAGCAACTGCTCCAGAAGGAGGCCCGGCTGAAGCTGGGCGGCGGCGAGAAGGCGGTTGCCAAGCGGCATGAGCAGGGGAAGATGACCGCCCGCGAGCGGCTCGAACTCCTCTTCGACCCGGGCTCCTTTACCGAGATCGACCTGCATGTGCGCCACCGCGGCACCGAGATGGGCATGCCCGAGCGGGAGACCCCGGCGGAGGGTGTGGTGACCGGCTTTGGCACCGTGGACGGGCGGACCGTATACGCCTTCTCGCAGGATTTCACCGTCATGGGTGGCTCCCTCGGGGAGATGCACGCCGAGAAGATCAATAAGGTCCAGAAGCTTGCCCTGAAGGCCGGCTGCCCGATCATCGGCATACAGGACTCCGGCGGCGCCCGGATCCAGGAGCATATCGACTCGCTGAACGGCTACGGCCAGATCTTCTTCAACAACGTGACCGCAAGTGGCGTGATCCCTCAGATCTCGGTGATCATGGGGCCCTGCGCCGGTGGCGCCGTCTATTCGCCCGGTCTGACCGACTTTATCTTCATGGTGGACAAGACCAGCTACATGTACATCACTGGGCCGGAGGTGATCAAGTCGGTCACCGGCGAGGTGACCACCCATGACGACCTCGGCGGCGCCCGAGCGCACACCGAGCGGTCCGGGGTGGCGCACTTTGCCATGCCTGACGAGGCCACCTGCATCGCCGAGGTGCGGCGGCTCCTCTCCTTCCTGCCCGCCAACAATGTGGATGATGCCCCCCTGCATCCGGCATCGGATCCCATTGACCGGGCGGAGGAGCGGCTCCTCGCCGTCGTGCCGGAGAACCCGAACAAGCCGTACGATGTGCGCGACGTGATCACCGCCGTGGTGGACCACGGGGATTTCTACGAGGTCCAGCCGAACTGGGCGATGAACATGGTGATCGGTTTTGGCCGCCTGGGCGGTCGGACGGTAGGGATTATTGCCAACCAGGCGAAGGTGATGGCCGGCTGTATTGATATCAACGCCTCGGACAAGGCCTCTCGGTTCATCCGATTCTGTGACGCCTTCAATATCCCGGTGGTGACCTTCGTGGACACCCCAGGCTACCTGCCGGGTATCAACCAGGAGGTTGGCGGGATCATTCGGCACGGCGCCAAGCTGCTCTACGCTTACTGCGAGGCGACGGTGCCCAAGCTGGTGGTGGTGCTGCGCAAGGCATATGGCGGCGCCTACCTGGCCATGTCCGCCCAGTCGCTGGGCGCAGACTTCACCGTAGCCTGGCCGACCGCTGAGATCGCGGTCATGGGCGCCGACGGTGCGGCCAACGTGCTCTTCAAGCCCGGGGCCGATGTGGCGGACCCGAAGGCGGCTCGGGCGGAGTGGGTCGCCAGCTACAAGGAGAAGTTCAACACGCCTTACAACGCCGCCGGGCGCGGCTTCGTGGAGGCTGTGATCGATCCCCGTCAGACCCGGCGGATGTTGAATCAGGCGCTGACCGGGCTCTGGTCCAAGCGGGAGTCCCGTCCGGCCAAGAAGCACGGCAATATCCCCGTCTGATTCCCGATAAAGCAGACGAGGCCGAACCGACACTTTCGCCCCCAGGAGGCTTGACTTTACATGACCAGACGTTTTCGGGTGACCATCGGCGGCGTAACCTACAACGTTGACGTGGAGGAGGTCGGCGCCCCCGCCACCGCCCCCGCCTATGCCCCGGCTCCGGCTCCCCAGCCCGCAGCGCCGGTGCGGCCAACCCCGGCCCCGGTCGCTGCCCCTGTGGCGGCCCCTGCGCCTGCCCCCGCTCCTGCTCCGGCGCCCGCCGCTCCCGCCCCGGCCCCGGCGGCCCCCGCAGAGGGCGGCCAGCAGGTGCGGGCCCCCCTGCCCGGTCAGATCGCCACCGTGAAGGTGGAGGTGGGGCAGGCGGTGAAGGCTGGCGACGTCCTCCTCGTCCTGGAGGCGATGAAGATGGAGAACGACATCGCCAGCCCCTTCAGCGGCACTGTACGGCAGATCCTTGTCTCCAAGGGCAGTTCGGTCCAGTTGGGCGACGTGCTCGTGGTGATCGGCTAGTCCGGTTGACCGAGCGAAGGAGAGGAGGAAGCCTATGGAGCTGCAGCAGGCCAAGGTACCCGTCGAGATCGTGGCGGCGATTACGGCCGCGATCGCAGCGGTGATCGACCAGCCCGTGGGGAGCTTTGCGATTACCAACATCCAGCCGGCGGCGCAGCCTGCGCTGGTCCCGACCAGCGCCTGGGCGAAGGCGGGCCTGATCCAGAGCCACCTGTCCCGGACCCAGTTCGGCAACCGGAGCCGCTAAGGGGCGGCCATCTGTAGGGGAGGTTTTGGGCGAGCGATGTTTCAGAAGGTACTGATCGCAAACCGTGGGGAGATCGCCATTCGGATCATTCGCGCATGCCGGGAGCTGGGGATCAAGAGCGTGGCGGTCTACTCGGAGGCGGACAAGGATGCGCTCCACGTCCGCATGGCGGACGAGGCCCACTATATCGGCCCGGCTCCATCGAACCAGTCGTACCTGAGCGTCCCCGCGATTATCACGGCGGCAACGGCATCGGGCGCGGACGCAATCCACCCTGGTTACGGCTTCCTGGCGGAGAACCCGTTCTTCGCCGAGGCCTGCCGCCAGTGGAAGATCGCCTTTATCGGCCCGAACCCGGAGGCGATTCGGGCGATGGGCCTGAAGGACACCTCCAAGGCGCTGATGATGAAGGCCGGCGTGCCCACGATCCCCGGCTCCGACGGCCTGGTGACCTCGGACGACGAGGCCCTCGCCGTGGCGGAGCGGATCGGCTACCCGGTCATGGTGAAGGCGACCGCCGGTGGCGGCGGCCGCGGGATCCGCATTGCGAAGAACCCCGAGGAGCTCTCCCAGGCGCTGCAGAAGGCGGCCAGCGAGGCGGGGGCAGCCTTCGGCAACGCCGCCGTCTTCGTGGAGAAGTTTATCGAGGTGGGGCGCCATATCGAGGTCCAGGTCCTGGGCGACCAGCACGGCAATGTGATCCACCTGGGCGAGCGTGAGTGCTCGCTCCAGCGGCGGCGCCAGAAGATGCTGGAGGAGGCCCCGGCCCCGGGAATCTCCGAGGAGACCCGGGCCAAGATTCGGGCGGCGGGTGTCGCTGCGGCCAGGGCGGTCGGGTATGATAATGCCGGTACCGTTGAAATGATCTATGACGAGCTCACCCACCACTTCTACTTCCTCGAGATGAACACCCGGATCCAGGTGGAGCACCCGGTGACGGAAGCGGTGACGGGCATTGACCTGGTGAAGGCCCAGATCCGGATCGCCGCCGGGGAGCCGCTGCCCTGGAAGCAGGAGCAGGTGGTCCTGCGCGGCCATGCGATTGAGTGCCGGATCAACGCCGAGGACCCGGAGAACAAGCTCTACCCCTCGACCGGTACGATCACCGCCCTGGAGGTGCCGGGTGGCCCCTGGACCCGCTGGGACGGCATGCTCTACACCGGCTTCAAGGTCATGCCCTTCTACGACTCGCTCGTCGGCAAGCTGATCGTCTGGGGTGAGAACCGGGAGGACGCGATCGCCAGAATGCAGCGGGCGCTCTCCGAGTTCAAGGTGGAGGGGATCAAGACCACGGTCCCGGTCCACCAGCGGATCCTGACCGCCGAAGAGTTCCGGCAGGGGAAGTTCTCGACCGAATGGCTTGAAGGTTTCCTGGGTATGAAATAGCACGAAAGGTCCGCAGGGGATCTTCTCTTCCTTCTCGAATACGGATTCATCCCGTTGAGAGGAGGGCTCCCGTTGAAAGCGCTAAACTTCTACTCCTCCGTTTACCACGGCTTTCTGGTCAGCCGCGACAAGTCCTGCACCATTCGGCTAGGCGACAAGACCAACAAGTACGGTGACGGGGATGTGGTGCTCGTCACCTACGGCGATCGGTTCAAGACCCGCAAGAAGGTCTTCACGGCGGTCCTGGATCAGGTGAAGGTGAAGAAGATCCGCGATCTGACACCCGAGGACCTGCAGGGCGAGAATCCGGAGATGAAGACCCCGGAAGATGTGGTCGAGTTCCTCAGCCAGATCTACAAGAGCCCGATTACAGTTGACTCAACGGTCACGGTGGTCTACTTCTCCGAGATCCTGGAGTAAGCGCAACACAACTGGGTCGGGCGATCATTCGCCCGGCCCTTGTTCATGCGGGGGGTACAATCCATGGAGAAGGCGGTGCTTCGCAGGCAGTTCCTCCAGGCCCGGCAGGGGCTGGACCCTGCGTTGCGGGCCGAGTGGAGCCGCAGGGCGCAAGCGGCGGTGATCGCCTCCCACTGGTTCGCCGCGGCCGCGGTGATCCTGCTCTACCTGCCGATCCGGGGGGAGGTGGCCACCGACCGGATCGCCGCCGCCGCCCGGTCCGGCGGGAAGCGGCTGCTCCTGCCCCGGGTGCGGGAGCGGCCGCGGGGGCTCCTGCTCCACGACTGGGTCGGCGAGGCTGTGCCAGGGGCCTACGGCATTCTGGAGCCCGCCCCGGACTGGCCGGTGGTAGATCCAGGTCTGGTCGATCTCGCGGTGGTGCCCGGCGTCGCCTTCGACCGGGTTGGCGGTCGGCTGGGCTACGGCGGTGGGTACTATGACCGCACCTTGCCCGCGATCCGGGCCGCCAACCCCGCCGCTCGCTTCGTTGGGCTGGCCTACGGCATGCAAGTGGTGGATCGGTTGTCGCGGGCGGCGCACGACCTCCCGGTTGATGGCCTGGTCACAGAGGAGGGATGGATCGTCTAAAGGCCCGGTCCCCCCTGCGGGAGACCGGGCCTCAGCTCACCTGGCTATACCCGGAATCGGGCGACCTGGTTCTGCAGGTTCTGGGCGATATTGGTCAGCCCCATGGCCGCCTGGGCGACCTCGGAGGCGGAGGAGGAGAGCTCCTCGGTCATGCGGGAGACCTCATCGGCCAGGGTCGCGTTCTCCCGCGCAACCCCTGTCACCTGCTCCAGCCCGTGGACCGCCTGCTCGGTGGCGGCGGCCATCTGCTCGGTGGCGGCAGAGTTCTCCTCGGTCACAGAGGCGACGGAGTCGAAGGCCTGCACCACCCGATCCGCCTTGTTGCGGACCTGGGAGGCGGCCTGCGCGATCGCCTGGCCCTCCTGTGCCGCCCGCCCCACCATGGCGAGGATCTCCTGGAGCGCCCGGCCGGTGTCGGCGGCGAGCCGGTTGCCGCTCTCCACCTCGATCGAGCCCTGCTCCATTGACTTGACCGCCTCGGTGGTCCGGTTCTGAATGTTGACGATCAGGTCGGTGATCTCCCGGGCCGATGTGGCCGACCGCTCGGCCAGCCGCCGCACCTCTTCCGCCACCACGGCGAATCCCCGGCCATGCTCGCCGGCCCGGGCCGCCTCAATGGCAGCGTTGAGCGCCAGCAGGTTGGTCTGCTCGGCGATCTCGGAGATCACCTGGGTGATCTCGCCAATCTGGGTGGAGAACTCCTCCAGCTTGCGCATCCGCTCGGCGGATACGCCCACGGCCTGTCCGATCCGCTGCATGCCATCGATCGCACGCTCCACCACCTGGGCGCCGTTGCGGGCGGTCCCGGCTGCCAGGGCGGTGTTCTCGGCGACGCTCGCTGCGCTGGAGGCCACCAAATCGATCGCCGTGGCCATTTCCGTGAGGAGCGAGGAGGCGGACTGGACCTCGGAGGCGGTCTGCTGGGCCCCCTGGGCGATCTGCTGGGTGGAGAGGCCCACCTCCCGCACCGCCTGGTTGACCGACTGGGCCGCTGCTGCCTGGGTGGTCGCCCCCTGCGCCATCATCTTGATGCGCTTTGTTGCCTGTCCCGCACCCGCCGCCGACTCCTCCGATGCAGCCGAGAGCTCCTCGGCCGAGCTGAGGACCGACTGGGTGGAGAGGGTGATCTCCCCGACCAACCTACGGAGGGTGGCGACCATGGCGTCAAAGGCGACAGCGGTATCGCCGACCTCGTCGCGCTGCGACAGAGCCAGGGGCTCCACGGTCAGATCGCCCGCCGCCAATCGCTGGGCGGCTGCGGCGGTCCGAATGAGCGGGCGGACAATGCCACTGCGAATCAGGATCCAGGCCACCAGTGAGACAACGATCGCCACGCCGACGAAGCCGAACTGGATCAGGATGAGGCGATTGATCTTCCCTTGGTTCTCGGCTTCGAGGACGAGTACCGCCTTGTTCGACTCGGTGAGCAGGGTGAGCGAGGTGTCTACCACCCGCTGTACCGCTTCGGCGGGATAGCTCCCGCCCTGTAGCGCCAACATGTCAGGGTCGAGGGAGTGCCAGGTCTTCTCCACCCCCTCCAAAATGGTGCGAGCCTCGGCGTTGGCGACCGCGGGGAGGTCCTGGGCGGCGTCGCCCTGCAGCAGCGCGTCGAGCTGCTTCTCGAAGAGCTCCCTGGTCGCCTTGAAGCTCTCCAGAAGCTTGGCGTCTCGACCTTGCGAGCCCTGGATCAGGAGCGCCTCCTTCGCCATGCGCTGACTGAGCATTCGCTGGGCTCCGGCGATGTTGATCACCCGCCCATCGGCCTTCTGTTGCATAACGGAGATGTAGGTTGTGCTGGCCCCGACGACCACAAGGAGAAGATAGATGATAAATAGCAGACCGATCTTAAGCTGGATACCCTTCATGGAGATGGCCCCTTTCCGCGGGAAGAGTGCGTGCCTCGACGGGTAAGACGCAGTAGGTTTCTCGACCGATATGTAAAAAAACCTGCCATAGACTTCGGTAGGCCAAGAAAGTCAGACGTTGACCTGAAAACGGACAGCGAGTGCGCTCGTGGACGTCCGACCTGCGACAGATCTGTGGCAAAACGCGGACAGAGCAGCCCGGAAGGCTGCTCTGTTGCACTTTCTTGGCGTTAGGGTCGGACCCAGCCCCGCTCGATCATTCCCTTCGCGAGTCGGTCCACCGCGAAGAGGAAGGCCGCCTCTCGCATGGAGACGCCATGACCGAGGCTGTACGAGTGAACCGCCTGGAAGGCCTCGGTCATGTACCGATCCAGCCGTCGTTCCACGGCCCGTAGGGACCAGCGAAGACCGCCCTGCCGCCCCTGGACCCACTCGAAATAGGAGACCGCCACCCCTCCGCCGTTGGCGAGGATATCGGGCACCTGCATGATCCCACGGTCGAACAGGACCTTTGCGCCCTCTGGGGTGGTGGGGCCGTTGGCGCCCTCGGCGACGATCGGCGCCCGCACCGTGTTGGCCACCTCGGCTGTGATCTGGCCCTCCAGGGCGGCGGGCACGAGCACATCCACCGGGAGGGCGAATAGCTCGGCGTTGGTCACGGCATCGGCCCCCGGGAAGCCCCGCACCACCTTGTTCGCGGCCTGGTAGGCCGACAGGGTGTCCAGGTCCAGCCCGTTCGGGTTGTAGAGACCGCCGGAGATGTCGGACACAGCCACCACCTTGGCCCCCATATGGGCGATGGACTGGGCGAACCCCTTCCCCACATTGCCAAATCCCTGGACCGCAATCCGGGCGCCGGTCAGGTCGATACCGCGCACCTTGCAGGCCTCGCGGGTGGCGAAGGCGATCCCCAGCCCCGTCGCCTCGGTCCGGCCCTCGATCCCGCCCAGGTTCACCGTCTTGCCGGTGAAGACCGAGAAGTCCAGTTCGGGGGCGATCTTCAGGAACTCATCCAACATCCACCCGATAATGCGGGAGTTGGTGTTGACATCGGGGGCGGGGATATCCTTGTGGGGCCCCAGCATATCCTTCAGGCCGCGCACATAGCCGCGGGCGATCTGCTCCACCGTCGATTCGTCCAGGGCGGTGGGGTCGCAGATCACGCCTCCCTTGCCGCCGCCGTACGGGAGGCCGAGGACGGCGTTCTTGAGCGTCATCAGCATGGAGAGGGCCTCGACTTCATCTTTCGTCACATTCGGATGAAACCGGACGCCGCCCTTGTATGGCCCGAAGACGGCTGCGTGCTGGGAGCGGTAGCCGAGGAAGGTCTCGGTGGAGCCGTTGGGCATGGTCACCGCGATATTGACTTCGAGCGTGCGGCGGGGGTACCGCAGGATCTTATAGGCGCTGTCGGGGTGCCCCAGGCGTTCGACCGCCATGCGAATGGTCTCCTGCGTGTCACGGAAGAACTCGGCGCCGTTCACGTTGGATCCGCCTCCTGAGCGATTGATCACAGACGAGAGGGAACAATAGCAATTTCCACATCTGTATCGCAAACCCTGCCGCGGTCGCGCAAGAAGGTACGCCCTCATGGCGGGAGGGCGTACCTTCGCTGCATTTGGCTAGTTGATCTCGGCGGGGAAGGGGATCGGACCGGTCAGCACCTCGTAGAACACGATCGAGTCGGCGGTGCTGTCGCCGTCGGGGTGGGGCATGTACTGGTGGGTGGTCACGTGGTGCATGGCACCATCCTTGATCCAGTAGGCGGCCTCGAGCGTCCCGTCGCCGATCTCCGACAGCGTCATGCTGAAGTGGCGGGCGAGCGCCTCCTTCTCATAGAGGAGGGTGACCACGGTCATGCGCTGGCCCTCGTAGCTCTTCTCGGTGATCGTCACCTTCACGCCCGAAAGGTCATCGCTGAGCCCGAGCGCGTCTTCGGCCGTCTCCTCGACGGTGGGCTTGTCCTCGGGATCGGCGCTCCGGGTCCAGGCGTTGGTCAGGGGGTTGAGCACCCAGGCCTGGCCGTTGCGGACAGCGGAGCCGCTCTTCGACTCCATGGGCTCGCCGAAGAGCGCCATGACGGAGGTCGCAATCGCGAGGGAGTCTTCGCCCTTGACATAGGTCTCAATCTTCATCTCGGTCTTGTAGGCGTCCTCGCCCGAGCCCATGCTGGTGACGTAACTGCCGGTCATCTTGGCGCTGGCGGTGTAGGGCTCCATGGCCTTGGAGAGGATCGCCAGGGCATCGCTCATGGATCCACTAGCACCGCCGGGCTGGGTGGGCTTGGTCGGGGTAGCTGGGGTGGGCTGAGCCGCCGGGGTGTCGCCGGTCGCTGCGCGAATCGTCCGGGTCTCAGGGTCCCACGTGACCTTCAGTCCCATCTGCTCGATTACGAAGCGGACCGGGATCAGGGTGTAGCCCCCCCGGATCCCCGGCGGCGTGTCGAGCTTGACCGGCTGGCCGTTGACCAGCCCCGTCGGGCTGTCCACCGTGAGCACGATCTCCAGGTCGGGCTTGGTGAGTGTGATCACCCGGCCGACCGGCTCCCAGGCGACGGTAAAGCCGAGGGCATCGGCCAGGGCGCGCAGGGGCACGAGGGTACGGTTGTTCTCAATCATGGGAGAAATGGGGGCTACGACCTCTTCGCCATTGACATAGAGGCGGATTGGCGCCTCGGCCGAGGCGATGGTCGGGATCGCCAGCAGGGAGAGCATGAGGAACAGGGCAATCAGTCGGCGCATGGGCTACGCACTCCTTTGGGTCTTTTCTGGTTGCGTTCGTTCTATAAGGAATGATACGCCCCGCCCAGGTTGGGGCCGTCGGAATCACCTTGCATTTTCCTTGCACTTTTGCAAGGTCGTCGGGTCAGCCGTATCTGGCGGAAGTACGCCGCCTACTCGGCAACTTCGAGCGTGACGGACTAGTTAAAGTATGCCATAATCAAATGGATGAATAGTGTTGGAGGTGTGATTCTGAAACGCATTATCGCTAGTATTTCCATTATCCTCCTCCTTTCGTCTCACGGGTCCATTGCACGAGCCGAGACGGGGCCAGCGGCTTCGGGAGGACCAGCCCTGGTCGAGGTGATTGAGACGGTCAGCCCTTCGGTTGTCAGCATCCTCGTGATCAAGCGCGTGCCGCCGTCGGAGCCAAATGAGCCTTCCCGTGTCGTGGTCAGCAGCGGGAGCGGCTTTGCCATTCGCTCCGACGGCTTTGTTCTTTCCAACGCGCATGTGCTCGACCACGCGATTGCAGCAGAGATTCACACCCATGACGGCAAGGTCTATCCCGTAGATCCAGAGAACATCTGGGCAGATCCCGTCTCGGACATCGCTATCGCCAAGGTCAATGCCGAGTTCGTACCCCTGAGGTGGGCAGCCCAAGCCAGCCTCCGCCTTGGGCAGGAGGTGTTCGCCATGGGCGCTCCCTACGGACTAGACTTTGAAGGTTCTGCATCCCGAGGGATCATCAGCGGCTTTCAGCGCGACCTCGGGGCTGACTACGCGTTCATTCAGCACGACGCGCCGATCAACCCGGGCAACAGCGGAGGACCACTCCTCAACTTGAAGGGCGAGGTGGTCGGGGTTAACGCCAGAGGGATCTTGGGTGGCGACGGGATGGGATTTGCCATTCCAGGCGATGTCGCCTCGAAGATTGCCGCAACCCTCATCAGCCATGGAAAGGTGGAGCGGGCCTGGCTGGGCTTGGGGCTTGTGGACGCCGTGGAGGCTGATCTTGGCTGGCCCAGCAGTAGCACGGGGCCCGTAATCACCGAAATCGAGCCAGGTGGCCCGGCTGTGAACTCCGGCCTCCAGGTGGGGGACACCCTCCTGAAGGTAGATGGGCAGTCCGTCTTTGATCTGGAGTCGGTGGCCCAATACCTGCTGAAAGCGGCTCCAGGAGCTACTGTCACTCTGACCTATGGACGCGGTGGGGTTGAGCGGGCCGCTATGATTACCCTCGGTACCAGGCCGCACGATGCGGACCTGTACGTCCCCGTGTCGGGCCTTTGGACTGAGCTAACGGAGGCCCAGGTGCACAGGGCCCGGCAGTTCGGCCAACGATGGTCCTTCCTTGAACTGGCTGAGTTACACGACGCCTGGGTCTCCTACCAGGGAGGCGGTAAGGCTCGGCTCCTGACGGAATACCTAGCGGTGTTGGAGTTGGCGTGGACCCGGGCTCAGGAGGGCCAGAGCCTGAAGCCAGAGGAGGCGATCGCTGAGGCCGCACGCCGCAGGGGGCTTCTTGAGGTGCAGGTGGACCTTCCCACGGATTTTGGGGTAGGGGCCGCTCCCTGGGCCGAATGGCAGGACGCCAGTGGGACCGTGAGAGCGATCAGCCTGGCCCGTGATCCAGCTGCGCCTGTCGGATTCCAGCGTCTCACCGTTCGTTTCCTGTCCGAGCATCTCGAGACCTCGGGCACCGCTCTCCTCATCCTTCACCTCGACCAGGAGACGGAACGACACTTTTTGTTCAACCTGGACCAGATCCACTAAGCTCAGCCGGCATGAAGGAGGAGACCTCGTGATCCGCAAATCCCTTGTAGCCTTCCTAGTCGCCCTTTCGCTGACCATCTCTCAGCTTCCGAACCAGACCGCACACGCAGCAGGGCCAGAGAGCGTGTCCCTTCAACAGGTGCTGTACCCAACCAGCGTGGTGGCAGGCGAAACGGTTAAGTTCGAAGTGCACGCCACCCCGTCGGAAGATGAGGTTCTCTGCTGTGGTGACTTGATCGTCACAAGCCCCAGCGATCAGAGTTTCCGGGTGAGGCTGGTGCAGACCCGCCCCGGAATCCTTCAGGGTGAGCTTCAGACCAGCCCTCACGCCGCTCCTGGTGAGTGGAAGATCTCGGAGTTGTACGTCTCTGACTCTGCAGGCGAAGTACTGGATCTTTCGGCTGGGCCCCGCTTCCAGCATACCTTCAGGCTTCAGACTAGCGGCAAGTCGGTTGACACGACCGCACCAAAGCTAACGAGCATATCACTTCCGGAAGAAGTGGTAGGCGGCGATATCTTCACCATCACCGCGCAGGCCGCTGACAACCTCGCAGGTATTGACCGGATCTACGCCCAGCTACAGCCGGAGGCCGTGACCGACACTCCTCTCTGGACCCTAACGGTCGAACTCTTCCCGACGGGATCCGGCTCGGAGTATTCCGGGCAAATGGTTGCAGATCCCATCCTGGCGGAAGTCAAGCATCAGATTGTCAGTGTCACCCTCTACGACAGGGCCGGAAATCGGGTTGTACTTGACGGCAAGAGCCTGGCCAGCAACTCGGCCAACAAGCTTGCCGTACGGGTGAAAGAACGGGAGTTGCCCGAGGGGGTCGTGACCAGTCCCTACATGAACCTGATCCATGCAGGCAATCTGGGATATTGGGCTTGGCTTGACCAGGACCGCACCTACATACGGGATCTTCTGAAGAGTGGGAACGACACCTTGATCCAGGAGCGGATGGCCGCCGAGCTACCCCAACTGCGTGCCATGGTAGACCAGCTGCGTGGCGAGGTCTACGTTGATCCGACGACCCAGCTGAAGATCTCCCCCTATGCGACCACAGGCAAGTGGCTGGTGCTGGATGCCGCCATATGGGCGCGCATGGAACTCCTGACTGAGGTAGAGCGCCGTAAGGGACTAACTCACGAGAGACGGGAGAAACTGACTCTCGAGAACATTGATTGGATCTACGCGATCGTTGACGAAGATGAGATGATGCCCGCATTCGAGAACACGGTGAATGATCGGTACGGCCAGGTTCCAGCGGCCGTACTAAGCCTGTTGGCCAAGTCCCCTGAGGCCGTGGCGGCCCTGCGGATGCCAGCTCATGAGTCGGAAAACTATGGGGTCGTTGACGCCCTAGATCGGGACGTGATCTATTTCAGTCCGATCATCTCCACGGATCATAGCGCCATACGATGGGGCCAGAACTCCTTTGAGCTCAAAATCGATCCCACATCGCAGATCACGAATCTTGTCAGGGATTTCTTCTATGACATCGGGCGCCACCTCGGACAGGCCACCCTTTCGGCGTTCGACGCGCCTGACGCAGTCAAACAGTGGAGCAAGTACTATGAACTCCGCGGCGGCGAGGCGTGGAATCTCGGAGGGGGCGCTGCCTCGCCGGAGAACAACCTGGGCGATGACTTTGCCTGGACCTTCCTCCCCGGCGGCCTGGCCGAACAGTATTACTCGATTCAGAGCCTCAAACCTCTGCGCACCGATCCCAAGATGGCCGAGGCATTCAGTAAGTTCGTGAAGGAGAAACTAGCGACCCCTGCTCCGGAGACGACCTTCACCCCCACTAGCTTCTTCGAAGTGGGCATCAGCGGAGAGGTGAAGGCGATCATTGCACCAAGCACGGCTGCCCCGAAGGCTGCCTTCTGGGGGTTCCGTTGGGACAAGACCGAGGGGAGTGTTGACCTGACACCATCGGCTGGGGGCAAGGAGACCACCTTCCGCTCTAGCACTACGGAACTGGGACGGGTCGCTGTCTACCAGTTGCTCGCCAAGGATTCTGTCGGTCGCCCCTACTTCCGCCCGTTGTACTACTACCGAAGCTCCGTGCTCCTCGATCCCGTCCCCGGTGCCACCAACAAGCCCACTTTGCGGTTGACAGGAACCACCCTGTCCAACCAGCGGGTCACCATTGGCAGCAACTCGGCGAAAGCTGATTCCAAAGGCAAGTTTGAACTGAATGTACCTCTGAAGGAGGGGGTGAATGACCTCCAGCTGACCGTCGGGGGCGTATCGCTTGGCGCGTCGCTCCAGGTTCGGTACGAGCCGGCTGACCGCCCAGTCAAGCTGGAGGTCACTCTTCCCGGTGCCACGCGTGACGAATCCATATACACCGTGGTCAAGACTGAGCCCTTCGCACTCCTGACCGCCAAGGGCATGACGGCCGCGGCCGACGCAAAGGGCCAGGTCCCGTTGCTCCTCCCAATCGACGAGGGAACCAACAACGTTGAGATTCTGGTCACCACCGTTGCTGGAACCACAGCAACCTGGAAGGGAACGATCATCAAGGACACCAAACCGCCCGAGATCTTGCTGAATGTGCCGCTGGTGACGAACCAACAGACCTATGTGATGCGAGGTTCGGTCGACCCTGGTTCGACCCTCACGATCAACGAGACCGTTGTTCCGGTCGCTGGGGATGGGAGCTTCCAGCAATCCGTGTCACTCACTGAGGGTAAAGCCACCGTTGTGAAGGCGGCTGCAACTGATGCCGCCGGCAACCGCTCGGAGAAGACGGTCTCGCTCACGTACTCCTCCCTGGTGGCGCCGGTCGCCCTTCAGGCCCCGGCGGAGGTGAGAGGCAAGGCCGATTCGGGACATAGTCTCAGCTATCAGGGGCGAATGGTCGCCGTGGATTCAACCGGTGTGTTCAGTCTCCGGCTGCCGCTGGAGGTGGGGCTGAACACGATTGTTCTCACTGTCACCGCGGATGGACAGCCAGCTGGGTTCCACGAATACCAGGTGCTCCTCCCGGTCAAGGTGGAGAGCAAGCTCTCTACGGAGCCGGGCAAGACCACGCTGACGGGTAAGACTCTGCCAGGCTACCTGGTGATCGCTGGTGACCGGTTGGCCACCGTTAAGGAGGATGGTTCCTTCACCGTAACCGTTGACCAGGTCTCCGGGCCAGTGGTTCTGACCATTACGGGTGACGGGAAGAGCTTCCAGGTGGAGGTTCCGCTCCCCTAATCCTGTTTCCGAATCCCTGCCGGGCTCTCGCACAGCGAGGGCCCGGTTTTTGCTTTGCCCATAGACCCGCACTAATCTTTTGCACCTGATTGTGAAAGAAACCCTTGGCGTTTGGGTGGGGGAGATGGTAGTATGGTGGTGAAGAGTGGAGGAAAGTGGCGGGCCAGCCCATTGGGGATCGCCAACCACCTTCGGCAGCAGCCAGCGCCTCTGCAGGGCGCCCGGGCAGCGGGGGACGACAAGCATGTTCATGGGGGAGTACAGCCACTCGGTTGACGCCAAAGGGCGCCTGATTATCCCGGCCAAGCTGCGCGATGGCCTGGGTGAGCGCTTTATTGCCACCAAGGGGTTGGACAAGTGCCTCTTCGTCTTTCCGCTCAAGGAGTTTGAGGCCTTCAGCGAGCGGCTTCGGGGGCTGGGAACATCCAGCAGCCAGGCCCGAGCCTTCAACCGCCTCTTCTTCTCCGGCGCCACCGAGTGCGAACTGGATCCGCAGGGCCGTATACTCGTCCCCGCAAACCTCCGGGAGTACGCCGGTATCGACAAGGACTGCGTGATCGTCGGCGTGGAGAACCGGGTGGAGATTTGGGCGCAGGAGCGCTGGGCAGAGTACAGTGAGGAAGCCGGCGAGCTCTATGACGAGATCGCAGAAAAGCTGGGCTTCTAAAGTGAGGCGAACCCTGTGGAGTTTCACCATATCCCCGTGCTGTTGGAGGAGACGCTGGAGGCCCTGGCCGTAAAGCCCGGCGGGACCTATGTCGACTGCACCCTGGGTGGCGCTGGTCACTCCGGTGAGATCCTGCGGCGGTCGACCCCTGGCGGGCTCCTGATTGGCCTCGACCAGGACGAGAACGCCTTGACCGTTGCCCGCGAGCGGCTCGCACCCTACGGTGACCGGGCCCGGCTGGTTAAGACGAACTTTGAGCAGATCGCGTCGGTCATCGAACGGCTCGGTGTCGGGCCGGTAGATGGCGTCATGATGGATATTGGCGTCTCTTCCCATCAGTTTGATGAGGGAGAGCGCGGGTTCAGCTACCACCAGGACGCCCCGCTGGACATGCGCATGGACCGGGAGAACCCGGTCTCAGCCGCCACGGTGGTGAACGAGTGGGACGAGGTGGAGATCGCACGGATCCTGTGGGAGTACTCCGACGAGAAGTGGTCGAAGCGGATCGCCCAGTTTATCGGCCAGGCTCGGAAGCAGAAGCCGATCGAGACCACCGGGGAGCTGGTGGAGATTATCAAGGCGGCGATTCCGGCCGCCGCCCGACGGGACGGACCCCACCCGGCCCGGCGGACCTTCCAGGCGATTCGCATCGCTGTGAACGATGAACTCGGCGTACTGGAGCGTGGGCTGGAGGGCGCCCTTGCGGTGCTAAAGCCCGGCGGTCGCCTGGCGGTGATCACCTTTCACTCGCTGGAGGACCGGATTGTGAAGCAGACCTTCGCCCGGTGGGTGCAACCCTGCACCTGTCCGACTTCGATCCCGGTCTGCGTCTGCGGCAAGAAGCCCATGGCCGACCATGTGACCCGCAAGCCGGTCACGGCTTCGGCTGCGGAGCTAGAAGCGAATCCTCGGTCCCGGAGCGCCAAGCTACGGGCCATAGCGAAGCGATAAACCCTAAAGAAACAATCATCTGCGGATGAGGAGGCGGTCAGGATGTCAGCAGCGCTCAAGCTGGCGCCGCAAGAGGAGATCCAGGTTGGCGGTTCCCCCAAGCAGCGGCCCGTTGCACGGCCGGTGGTCAAGAAGAAGCGCAATCTCGGCGCTGTGGTGGCTCTGACCTCGGTCTGGGCGCTCTTCATGGCGCTCTCGTTGACCCTCGTACAGAAGAACCTGGCGATCCGGGCGGAGAACACCGCCATGGCTCGCATGCAGGAGGAGATCACCAAGCTGGAGCAGCGCAACCTGGAGCTGCAGAACAAGGTGGACAGCGCTGTCTCCATTGACTCGGTTCAGCAATGGGCGACCCGCAACCAGATGGTTGCCCCGACCGGCGCAATCGCAGCGCTTCAGGGCAAGCCCGAGGCGGTAGCGGTCCGCCAGGCGCCGGAGCCGGCCTCGGTTCAGGCCCAGGTGGCCCAGGCCCAGCCCTCCTTCTGGCAGGCGCTCCTCGCCCGCCTCACCGGTAGCGGCGGCCAGTCGGCCAGCGCAGCGGCGCACTAATCGCGGAGCAGCATCGTCACCCCGCCGGGCAGAGCCCTGGTGGGGTGACTTCATTTTGCTAGTACATGACCGCTACCCTTGACAACATGACAAGTTTGGCTTACATTGAGGGCGAGGTGATCGGAGTGGGATTCCGCCTGCAGAACCGGTTGCGGGTGGCCCGGGCTGAGCGAAACCTGTCGCAGGAGGAGCTCGCCCAGCTGGCTGGGGTCACTCGGCAGACGATCAGTTCGATTGAGAACCTGCAGTATGTGCCATCGACCCTGTTGGCGTTTCAACTGGCCCGAGCCCTGCGGAAGTCGGTCGAGGAGCTGTTCTATCTGGAAGAGGAGGGGTAGGCATGTGGAATCCACGGGCAGAGCGGGATGAGCGTGCGATTGCCGTGGAGCATCGGGCGGGCTACGTGGCGTACCAGGTGGTCGGGTATCTGCTGATCCTGGACATGGTCCTCCGGACCTGGCGCCCCGGACTGGTCGAATGGGACCTGGGCGGCCTCATGGACCGCCCCATGCCGATCGACGTGTGGGTGATCGGTCTGGTCGGGGGCCTGGTCCAGTGGGGTGTCATGCTCCGGGAGCGCACGATTGGCCCTGTCACAGCCAGGTGGACCACCTATCTCGTGGCCGGCTCCATGCTGCTCGCCGCACTGATCGCCATGATCCTGAGTCGGTAGATCCACCCGTGAGCAGATCCGCGCAGTCCTCCACCTGGGCTGCGCGGTTTTCCATTCTGGGAGGACCCCTGTTGGGGCGCCTTCTGCGCGCCCATCTCCCCGCATAGATTTGGGGTGCCCCGCCATGGGGTTTGGGGAGGGAGGCAGCGCCGCCATGTCCACAGGCGTCATGAACCGCAGGCGAACCGTCGCCTTGATCGGCATCTTTGGCCTCGTCTTTCTCAGCCTGGTGGGCCGGATGTCCTACCTGCAGATCGTCTCCGGTGACACCCTCTCCGGCAAGGCGTTCAGCTACCGCATGCGGCCCACCCCGATCCAGGCGGACCGGGGGGAGATCACCGACCGGAACGGCCAGCCACTCCTGACCAACAAGGTCTGCGAGTCGGTCTACGCCCAGCCGATCCTGCTGAAGAACAAGCCGGCCGCCGCGGCCGCCCTGGCGCCGATCCTCAAAATGAGCGCCGATGATCTGGAGCGACGTATGAGTCGCAGGTCCTACTTTGAGTGGCTGAAGCGGAAGGTGGAGCCCGCCGTCGTGGAGCAGGTGAAGGCGCTGGGGATCAGGGGCATCGGCTTCGCCCCGGAGAAGTGCCGTTACTACCCCGAGGGAGAGCTGGCCGTTCACGCCCTTGGGATCGCAAACCTGGACCACCAGGGGATCGAGGGGCTGGAACTGACCTACGACAAGTACCTGCGGGGGAAGAACGGGGCGATTCAGTGCGAGTACACCGCCCGCGGCCTTCCCATGGACGACGGCGAGTGCCACGTCAAGTACGGCACCCCGGGGCTCACGCTGCAGACAACGATCGATATTGGCCTGCAGCGGATTGTGGAGCGGGACGTGGAGCGGGCGATCCTGGAGACCCGAGCCCAGCGGGCGACGATTATGGTCATGCAGGTCAAGACTGGCGAGATCCTGGCCCTGGCCCAATGGCCCCGCTACGACCCGCTCCTGGGCGGCAACTCGGACCCGGCGCTCCGGCGGATCTTCACCGTGGCTGACGCCCTTAACCCCGGCTCGATCTTCAAGCCGGTCACCGCCTCTGCCGCCCTGGACTCCGGCACGATCACCCGGGAGACGACGATCAACGACACTGGCTGCACCACGATCGACGGCTGGTCGGTCTGCAACTGGGACCACAAGGCCCTGGGACCGGTCCGGATCGACACGGTCATGGCCAAGTCCTCCAACGTTGGCTTCGGCACCCTGGGCCAGTGGCTGGGGCGGGAGAAGTTCTACGAGTACCATAAGCGATTCGGCCTCACCCGGCCCACCGGGATTGACCTGCCCGGCGAGGCCGTGGGGCAGTGGATCAGCCCCAAGAAGGCATCCCCCATCGATCTGGCGGTCCAGGCCTACGGCCAGACCCTGACCGTCACCCCCATTCAGATGCTGACCGCCATAGGCGCCATTGCCAACGACGGCAAGCGCATGTGGCCCCACCTGGGCAAGGCGCTCTACGACCCCAACGGCAACCTGGTCCAGCGGATCGAGCCGCGGGTGGAGGAGCAGGTGGTCTCCCCCGAGGTGGCCCGCTACGTGCAGGAGCTCATGGTCGGCGTGGTGGACCACGGCACCGGCCGCAACGCCCGGGTGGCCGGCTACCAGGTGGGCGGCAAGACCGGCACGGCCAATAAGGTGATCAACGGCGTCATCGCTCGGGGCAAGTATATCGCCTCATTCGTCGGCTTCGCCCCCTACCCCGACCCCGAGGTGGTGGTCCTGATTTCGGTGGATGAGCCGCAGGGTGCCTACTATGGCGGCCAGATCGCCGCCCCGATCTTCGGGGAGGTCATGTCCTCCGTGCTCGCCTATGTGGATGCGCCCAAGTCCAACCTCCCGCCGCCGAAGCCCGGACCTGGCGAGCCGCCGCCCCCCCGGGAGCCAGAGAAGGTGGTCGTCCCCTCGCTGGTCAACCTTCCCGTGGCGCAGGCCGAGCGGGTGGCCGGGCAGGTCGGCCTCAAACTCGCCCTCCAGGGGGTGGGGTCCACGGTGACCGGGCAGTTTCCTGCGCCAGGTGCCACGGCATACAAGGGCGGGACGGTCACCGCCAGGCTGGACCCGCCCCCGCTGGGGGAGGAGGAGGTGACCGTGCCGCCCCTAGCGGGCAGGCCCCTCCAAGAGGCGGCCCAGATCCTCGCCCTGCGCGGCCTCCTCCTGGAGGCGGAAGGGAGTGGGGTCGTGCTCCGTCAAGAGCCCGCTCCTGGGACACGGGTGAAGGTCGGCACCCGAATCAGGGCCTTCCTGCAAGTTCCAGCGAAAAACAATCCGTAATTTCGCAAGCAGTCGCTCGGAAGAAGCAGGTATTTCACCGCTATTATGTGGAAATACTGGCAACAGAAGATGCTACCTCCGGTAAAGTGAGGCGGAGATGGTTATGCGACTACAGGATCTTTTGGGGGTCGGGCGGCTGATTCAGGGCCGTCCAGATGGATCGGTGACGAGCGTAGCCTACGATTCGCGGCGGGTGCAGCCCGGTACCCTTTTCGTAGCGCTGCCCGGCCGGCGGGTGGACGGCCATGACTTCGTGTCAGAAGCGGTGCAGCGCGGGGCTGTGGCGGTGGTGGTGGAGCGGCCTGTCCTGGTGCCTGAGCAGGTGCCGGTGCTCCAGGTCGAATCGACCCGGGCGGCTCTGGGGAGGCTTGCCGCCATGGTTTACGGCCATCCCTCCCGCCAGTTGCGAGTGGTGGGGGTGACCGGGACCAACGGGAAGACCACCACCACCCACCTGGTGAAGGCGGTACTGGAGGGGCAGGGCCACACGGTCGGATTGACCGGAACGGTTCATACACTCATAGGCCAGGCCGAGCGGCCCGCCAGCCTGACCACCCCGCAGCCGTCCGACCTGCAGGAGTTGCTTGCCCACATGCTCCAGGACGGGTGCACCTACGCCGTCATGGAGGCATCCTCCGAAGGGCTCGACATGAATCGGGTGGATGATGTAGAGTTTGACCTCGGGATCTTCACCAACCTGACGCAGGATCACCTCGACTACCATAAGAGCTTCGAGGCCTACCGGGAGGCGAAGGCGCGGCTCTTCCACCTGCTGAACCAGCCAGGCTTCAAGTCGCACAAGGCGGCGGTGATCAACCTGGACGATGCGGCCAGCGACTTCTACCGCTCCCGCTGCCAGGTGCCGGTCTGGACCTATGGGCTGGACCCACGTGCCATGGTCCGGGCCACGGAGATCACCACAACACCAGACGGGACTCGCTTCCGGTTGATCACGCCGCATGGCGAGATTTCCCTTGCTCTCCGGCTTGCGGGGAGGTTCAATGTATACAATGCCCTCGCTGCGGCCACCGCCGGCCTGATCGAAGGGGTTGACCTCGAACAGATCAAGCTGGCGCTCCAGTCCCAGGAAGGGGTGGCGGGCCGCCTGCAGGCGGTCCGTGCCGGACAGCCCTTTGGTGTCTTTGTCGATTACGCCCACTCGCCCGACTCGCTGGAGAACGTGCTGCGCACCGCTCAAGGGTTCACCCGCGGCCGGTTGATCGCCGTCTTCGGGTGCGGCGGTGATCGCGACCGGACCAAGCGGCCGCTCATGGGGGCGATTGCGGCGCGGCTGGCGGATTATACCATTATCACCTCCGACAATCCTCGAAGCGAGGAACCGCAATCGATCGTCCAAGATATTGAAGCAGGGCTGAAACCCGCCCTGGGACCAGGCCATTTCTATGAGATCATCGTCGACCGGACCGAGGCGATCCGGCGCGCGGTGATGCTCGCACAGCCCGACGACGTAATCCTGATCGCCGGCAAGGGGCATGAGACCTACCAGATCTTCAAGGACCGCACCATCGATTTCGATGACAGGGCCGTGGCCCGCTCGCTGATCGAGGCGCGCGTCGGAAAGGGCGGAACCTGAGTGAAGCCACTATTCACAGTTGCAGAGATCGCCGCACAGACAGGAGGCCGCCTGTTGCAGGGGGATCCGGAGAGGCCGGTCACCGGCTTCGCATGGGACAGCCGGCTTGTCAAGCCCGGCGACTGCTTTGTCGCCATGCCCGGCGAGCGGGTGGATGGGCACAACTACGCCGCCAGGGCTGCGGAGTCCGGGGCCGCCTGCATTCTCTGCGGGCGGCCGGTGGAGGCGCCGGGGGCGGCGGTGGTGGTCGCCCCCGACCCGCTGATCGCCCTCGGGCAACTGGGGCGGGCCCAACGGGAGCGCTTCCCGGCGCTGACGGTGGTGGGGGTGACCGGCTCGGTCGGCAAGACCACCACCAAGGAGATGGTGGCAGCGGTGCTGGCGGAGCGGTTCCGGGTCTTCCGCTCCAAGGGGAACTTCAACTCCGAGGTCGGCCTGCCGATCACCCTCATGGAGCTCTCGGAGCAGGATCAGGTGGCTGTGCTTGAGATGGGCATGCGCGCCCTCGGCGAGATCGACTATCTGACATCGATCGCCCACCCGCTGGTCGGGATCGTGACCAACGTGGGAATCACCCACCTGGAACTGCTCGGAACCCAGGCGAACATCGCCCGGGCGAAGAGCGAACTGGTCCGCTCCCTGCCAGCAGAGGGCCACGCCGTCCTGAATGCGGATGATCCCCTCGTCCGGGAGATGGCGCCGGTCACCCCCGCTACCGTCTGGTACTATGGCGAATCCGCCCGCGGGCTGGGCGAGCGCTGGGTCACAGCGCTCGACGCCGCCCCGGCTGGGGAGATGGGGCAGCGCTTCACCCTGGTGAGCAGCCACGGCGAGGTGGCGGTCCACCTGCCGGCCCCCGGCAAGCACAACCTGCTGAACGCCATGGGCGCCGCCGCCGTCGGCCTGGCCATGGGCATGGAGCTGCCGCAGATCGCCCGCGGGCTCGGCAACTTCAGCAACGCCGGCAACCGCATGCGGCTGCTCCACCTTGGCACAATCCGCGTGCTAGACGACACGTACAATGCCGCCCCAGCCTCGGTGATCGCAGCGCTGGGGGTCATGCGGGAGCAAGCCCGACCCGGAGGCCGCTGCGTGGCGGTGCTGGGCGACATGTACGAGTTGGGCGCCCTGGAAGCAGAGGGGCACCGGCAGGTCGGGCGGGAGGCAGCCGACCAGGCAGACCTGGTCATAGCGGTGGGCGACCTGGCCCGCCACATCGCCCAGGCGGCTGGCCCGCAGGCACGCTACTTCACCGAGAAGGCAGAGGCGATCGAGCACCTGCGCACGCTGCTGAAAGCCGGCGACCTCGTGCTGGTCAAGGGCTCCCGTGGCATGCGCATGGAGGAGATCGTCCAGGCCCTTGAGAATCAGTTCGGGGCGTAACCGTCCTATTCGTTATACCTCATACGAAAGGGCTCGATGACATGGAACTGACCGGACCGTTCCGACTTACCGCCGCACTCGTAGTCGCCTTTTTCGGGGCGTTGGCCCTGGGTCCCGTTGTGATCCCCATGCTCCGGCGCCTCAAGGCGGGGCAGACCATTCGGGAGGAGATGCACGCCAGCCACCAGGCCAAGGCGGGCACCCCCACCATGGGCGGACTGATCTTCGTGCTGCCCGCCGTGGTCGCAACCCTGCTCTTCGCCCCCCGCCAGGGAGACGCCCTGGCCCGCCTGCTGATCACCCTGGTGCTGACCGTGGGGCACGGGCTCGTCGGCTTCGCCGATGACTATATCAAGGTGGTATTGAAGCGGTCACTCGGCCTGCGGGCGCGCGAGAAGCTGCTGGCGCAGGTCGCCCTCGCCGCCATTCTGGGCTATGGCGCCGTGGAGGTCCTCGACCTCGGCACCGCTGTGACAATCCCCTATCTGGATTGGTCGATCACCCTGGGCAAACCGCTCTACTACGTACTGATCCTGATCATCGTCTGGGGGACGGCCAACGCCGTCAACTTCACCGACGGGCTGGACGGCCTGCTCGGCGGTTCGTCGATCATTACCTTTGGCTTCTACGGCATCTTCGTCGCTGCAGTCCTGGGGCAACTTGAGTTAGCGGTCCTCTGCATGGCCCTGGTGGGCGGGAGCTTCGGCTTCCTTCGCTACAACCTCCACCCAGCCCGGGTCTTCATGGGCGATATCGGCTCCTTCGCCCTGGGCGGCGCCCTGGCAGCGGTCGCGGTCCTCACCAAGACCGAGTTTCTCCTGGTGATCGTGGGCGCCGTTTACGTGATCGAGACGGTCTCGGTGATCCTCCAGGTCGCCTCCTTCAAGCTGACGGGCAAGCGGATCTTCAAAATGGCGCCGCTGCACCACCATTTCGAGCTGCTCGGCTGGTCCGAGGGAAAGGTGCTCCGCCTATTCTGGGGGGCCGGACTTGCCTTCACCGTTCTCGGCTGGTTCGCCCTCGAGGGCATGGTCTGGGGCCGATAGATCCGGAGGTGTGCCGCGGGCACAACGCCCGGAGACGCCAACAGGGGCCTGCGCAGCAGGCCGCAAGGGGCCAAGTGGAATTCTCATAGAGGGGGTCGGCTCTTCGTGCAGACCGCACGCAGGGAACCGGACTACACCCTCATTACAGTGGTTGCGCTTCTACTCGGCATTGGCATTGTCATGGTGTACACGTCCAGCTCCGCCGTGGCGGCGGAGGATTTCCAGAACCCGTTCTACTTCCTGCAGCGCCAGGCGATCTGGGTGCTGCTCGGCTTCGCTTCCATGATCACCTTCGCCAACATCTCGCCGTGGGTCTGGCAAAAGTACTCCCGGCTCTTCCTGCTGGTTGCCATCGTCCTGCTGGTCCTGGTGGTGATCCCCGGGATCGGCACCTACCGGCTGGGCGCCCGTCGCTGGCTCTTCGGCTTCCAGCCATCGGAGGCGGCCAAGTTCGCCTTCATTATGTGGCTCTCAAACTATGTGGCCAAGTTCGGGCGCGATGTGGAAGACTTCTGGCGGGGGCTCCTTCCCGCCCTCCTGGTCCTCGGGCTGCTCTTCGGGCTGATCATGCTGGAGCCCGACCTGGGCACATCGCTCTCGCTGGCCGGCACTGGGGCCCTCATGCTCTTCGCCGCTGGCGCCCAGCTCAAGCACCTGGGTGGCCTCGGCGTGGTGGGGGCGATCGGGGTCTTCGGCCTCGCCAAGATCGACCCGGAGCGCTGGAGCCGGATCACCACCTTCCTCGACCCCTGGGTCGATCCGGTCGATTCCGGCTACCAGATCATTCAGGCGCTCCTTGCCTTCGGCTCCGGCGGCCTCTTCGGGGTCGGCCTGGGCGCCAGCCGGCAGAAGTACTTCTACCTGCCCGAACGGCACACCGACATGATCTTTGCCGTCCTTGGCGAGGAGCTGGGCTTCATTGGAGCGGTGCTCGTCCTGCTGCTCTTCTTCGCCTTCGCCTGGCGGGGCTACCGGATCGCCATCCAGGCGCCGGATCGCTTCACCAGCCTGCTGGCAGCGGGGGTGACCAGCCTGATCACGCTGCAGGCGGCCATGAACATCGCTGTGGTGACCGCATCGATCCCATCGACCGGCATTCCGCTCCCCTTCCTGAGCTACGGCGGCTCCTCGCTGCTGATCACGCTCTCCGGGGTCGGGATCCTCGTGGGCGTCTCGCGATACTGCCGTAACTGAAACCATTCATTGTCGCGGAAGGGGACCCGATCATGCGCTACCTGATCACCGGCGGTGGCACCGGCGGCCATATCTACCCCGCCCTCTCAATCGCCGCCGAGCTGAAGGCCCAGGACCCGGAAGCGGAACTGCTCTACGTGGGAACGACCACCGGCCGGGAGGCCACGGTCGTCCCCCCGACCCAGATCCCGTTCGCAGTGATCGAGAGCGGCGGGGTGATCAACCTGGGGCTGGCCGACAAGCTGAAGGGCGGGTTTAAGGCGCTGAAGGGGGTGGCGGAGGCCTATGGCCATATCCGCCGCTTCAGGCCACACGTCGTCATTGGCACCGGCGGCTTCGTCTCCGGCCCCGTCCTGCTGGCGGCCCGGCTGGCGGGTCGGCCCGTGGTTATCCAGGAGCAGAACGCCTTTCCCGGCGTGACCAACCGCCTCGCCGCCCGCTGGGCGAAGGCGGTCTTTGTGCCGTACGAGGAGGCCCGCCCGCACTTCCCCAAGGGGACCCGGCTGGTCCTCCTGGGCAACCCGGTCCGGCCCGAGGTGGGCGAAGCGACCCGTGAGGCCGGCCGCAAGGCGCTGGGGCTGTCCGACCACGAGCGGGTGCTCGTGATCATGGGCGGCAGCGGCGGCGCCCGCGACTTCAACCAGGTCGCTGCCCGGGCGGTCATGCAGGTGAACCTGGAGAACCTGCGGGTGATCCACCTGACCGGGGAACGCTACCATGAAGCGGTGACCCGGCAGTATGGCGAGAGTGCGCCTCACGTCACCATCATCCCCTATGCGCATAACATGCCAGAGATTTACGCCGCAGCCGATGCCGGCCTCTTCCGCTCCGGCGCCCTCACCCTGGCCGAGATCCAGGTCCGGCGGCTGCCCAGCGTCCTGATTCCCAGCCCCAACGTCACCCACGACCACCAGGAGTGGAACGCCCGGACGCTGGAGAAGCGGGGGGCGGCCCTGGTGGTGCGGGAGAAGGGGATCACCCCGGAGGCTCTGGCCCAGGCGCTGACCCAGGTGCTGACCGACGAGCCGAAGCGCCAGCAGATGGAGCAGGCGCTCGCCCGCCTGGCCCAGCCCGATGCCGGGCGGCGCATCGCGGAAGAGATGATCGCAATCGCACGGGCCGCCCGCCCGTGACAAGCCCAAAGGGGGCGTTACTATGTCACCCATCGAGCCAGAGCTGCGTAGCATAATCCGCGACCCGGATCGCATCCGCCGTGACGAGCCCCTGAAGAGGCACACCACCTTCCGCATCGGTGGACCCGCCGACTTCCTGATCGAGGTTGCTGACCGGCACGAGCTCTCCGGAATCCTGGCGCTAGCTTGCCGGGAGGGACTCCCCGTGTACATCCTCGGCAATGGGAGCAACCTGCTGGTCTCGGATAGCGGTGTCCGCGGCTTCGTCCTGGTGCTGGGCGGTGAGTTCAACCAATTCACGGTCGATGGCGCCACGGTGCGGGCTGGCGGCGGTTACAACCTGCCCAAGTTGGCCACCCAGGTGATGAAGATGGGCCTGGGGGGTATCGAGTTTGCCTGCGCCATTCCCGGCACGGTGGGCGCCGGGCTGGTGATCAACGCCGGTGCCCACGGCGGCGACCTGTCGCAGGTGGTGACCGAGGCGACCGTGATCTGGAGCGATGGGCGTGAGGAGCGGCTCACCCCCGAGCAGATCGGCTTCGGTTACCGGAACTCGAAGCTGCAGGGCAGTGCCGCGATTGTGGTGGAGGTCGTCATGGCGTTGCAGCTCAAACCGAGCAGCGAGATGCAGCAGGCAATGCAGCACCACCTGGAGCGGCGGCGCGCCACCCAGCCCCTCGCCCAGCCCAACGCCGGCTCGATCTTCATGAACCCGCCCGGCGACTATGCCGGTCGGCTGATCGAGCAGGCTGGCCTGAAGGGGGCACGGGAGGGTGACGCCCAGGTTTCCGAGAAGCATGCCAACTTTATCGTCAACCTTGGCAAGGCGACCGCGCAGGACGTGCTGATCCTGATGAACCGGGTGCGCAGTTCGGTAGAAGAGCGGTTCGGCGTACGGCTGCAGGCCGAGGTGAAGATATGGGGGGAGAACCCCTGGTTCCTGCCCTAGTGCGGGCGGGGACCTCCCCGGCCGGGTCGCGTCAGCCGCGGGAGGTCACATGAGATCGTGAAACAACATGAGCGCTACGTGGTGGCCGGCGGGTGCCGGCTCCAGGGGCAGGTGGCGATCAGCGGCGCAAAGAACGCCGCCCTGCCGATCCTGGCGGCGGCGCTCCTGACCCCCTGTGAGTCGGTGATCCACAACGCACCGATGATCCGCGATGTGTCCGTGATGGTGGAGATCCTGCGCAAGCTGGGTGCCCGGGTAGAGGAGGGGGAGATTGGCCCATCGGGCCACACGCTCCGGGTCCAGGCCGACGGCCTGACCAGCCCCGAGGTCGGGGCCGACTTCACCCGGGAGATGCGCTCCTCCATCTTCCTGATGGGCCCGTTGCTGGCCCGAATCGGCAAGATCCGCATCTCCCACCCAGGCGGATGCGCCATTGGCCCCCGCCCGATCGACTTCCACCTGCGCGGCCTCGAAATGCTCGGCGCCCGCATTGAGGAGCGGTATGGGTTTATCGAAGCGACCGTGCCCAAGCGGCTGAAGGGGACCGAGATCTACCTCGACTTCCCCTCGGTCGGCGCCACCGAAAACCTGATGATGGCCGCCGTGCTGGCGGAGGGGACCACGGTGATCCGCAACGCCGCCCGGGAGCCGGAGATCGTTGACCTCCAAACCTTCCTCAACAAGATGGGGGCATCGGTGAAGGGCGCGGGGATGGACGTGATCCGCATCGATGGGGTGAAGAAGCTGGGGACGGTGGAGCACACCGTGATCCCCGATCGGATCGAGGCCGGCACCTTCCTCGCCGGGGCCGCCATGACCGGCGGCGAGGTGACGGTGCAGGGCGTGATCAGCGAGCACCTGGAGGCGATCTCGGCCAAACTCCGGGAGATGGGCACCACGATCGTCGAAGGCGATGATTGGATGACCGCCCGGGGGCCGGTCCGGCTGAAGGCGACCGACCTGAAGACCCTGCCATACCCCGGCTTCCCCACGGATATGCAGCCGCAGATGATGGCCTGCATGGCTGTGGCGGATGGGACGAGCATCGTCACCGAGACGATCTTCGAGAATCGCTTCAAAGTGGCGGATGAGTTGCGCCGGCTTGGGGCAAATATCAAAACCGAGGGGCGGACCGCCGTTGTGCAGGGGGTCCGGCAGCTCTCCGGTGCGGTGGTGGAGTGTCCCGCCCTGCGCGAGGGCATGGCCCTGATCCTGGCTGGCCTGGCGGCTGAAGGGCAGACGATTATCGAGGAGATCTTTCACATTGACCGCGGGTACCAGGGGCTGGAGGGGAAACTCCGGGGACTGGGTGCCCAGATCGAGCGGGAGTGACTCCCCGCTATGTGCGGAAACGGAGGACCGGGATCCCCCGGTCCTCACTGTTTCCAAGAAGCAGGAGATTTCGTCCCGGACACGAAACTCTACTGGTCAGACCGATTGGTCTGTCTGATGAGTCAGAGAACATACTGAGGTGAATTCGATTGCCACGCGTCTGTTTCATCGTCAACCCCACGGCCGGACATGGTCGCGCCCTGAAGACCTGGAAGCGGATCGAGCCCCTGGCGTCGAGTCTGGGAGAGTACAGCGTCAAGTTCACGGAGCGGCCCCGGCACGGCGAGGAGCTCGCCAGGCAGGCCGCACTCGAGGGGTATGACCGGGTAGCGGCGCTGGGCGGCGACGGCACCCTCAACGAGGTCGGCAATGGTCTGATCGGCACCGGCAGCGCCCTGGCGGTGGTTCCCACCGGCACCGGCAACGACTGGGTCCGCAGCGTGGGGATCCCGCGGGATCCCGATCAGGCCTGCCGCATTGTCTTTGAGGGGCGGCTCGCGAAGATGGACGTGGGCCTGGCCCATGGCCACCGGCATTTCTTCAACATCGCCGGTATCGGGTTTGACGCCGAGGTCTCCCGCCGGGTGAATGACTACGGCCCGATCCTCAAGGCGGTCGGCGGCACGCTGCCGTCGCTGCTCGGCGTGATCGGCACGCTCTTCAGCTTCCCCGGGGCGCCGGTCCACTTCGAGCTAGATGGACAAGCCTTCGACCGGCCCAAGCTCCTGCTCATGGCCGTAGGCATCGCCCGCTACTATGGCGGCGGCATGAAGATCCTGCCCGAAGCCCAGATCGACGACCAGCTCTTCGAAATCGCCTGGGGCGAGGATCTGGGTCGGCTGGAGCTGATCAAGCTGGTCGGCAAGATCTACAGCGGCGAGCATGTGGGACATCCGAAGGTGACGATCACGCGCGGCAAGTACCTGACCGCGAAGTCCGATCGCCGGGTCGCCTTTCATTTGGATGGTGACGTCGCCGGCAACCTGCCGGTCACCTTCGAACTGCTGCCCCACGCGCTGGATGTCGTCCTGCCGCGCTAGCGAACCCTGGAAAAAACTACTGCAGCGGCGGAGCCAATGGGCCGCTGCATCGCGCAGAGCGCACCTGTATAATAGCAGGTAGAACCTGTCCTGGCCGCGCTTGTTTGGAGGATGAAGCTTTGGAGAACGCCGAGTTTGAACAGGCGGAACGAGCGACGAGGCGCGGGAAGGCCAGCTTCTGGCTGGCCCTGCTGCTCATGCTCGGGGTCTGTCTCTATGCGATCTGGCGCTCGGCCCTCTTCCGCCTGGACCGGGTTCAGATCATTGGGAATGAACGGCTCAGCCAGGCCGATATCATGGAGGTGGCCGGGCTTGCGCCCGGGCAGCTCCGCTGGGAGATCCCGGCGGAGCAGGTGGCCAAGCGGCTGGAGGCGGAGCCCTGGATCCGGGAAGCGAAGGTGACCTGGAAGGGGAACCGGTTGCTGATCGATCTGACCGAGCGCGAACCGGTGGGCCTGCTACAGTATACCGGCCAGTTCTACCTGCTGCTAGACGACCAGGGCGTGATCCTGGGGCAGCAGCGGCTGGATCCGCAAAAACCGCTGCCGGTGATCACCGGGCTCAGCGTCAGCCGGGCCCTTCGCGGGCAGCAGCTGCCCCACGCCGGCCTGCTAGACGCCCTCACCCTGCTGGCCTGGACCGCCGAACCGCTGCGGGCGGAGATCTCGGAGGTGAACCTCCGTGCCGACCGCTACCTCCGGGTCTTTATGACCGGCGGTACCACCGTCGATTGGGGTGTGCTCCCGCTGGAGAAGCAGGATCAGCACATTCAGACGCAGGTATCGCTCTTTGCCGACTACTGGGAGGATATCCCCCGCGCAAAGCGCCCTGGCTGTCAGGTTGATCTCCGGATCTATGGAAAGGTACACGGGTTAGGCTGCGAGTAACGCGCCAAGAGTGGGGAGGGCCTATGGAAAAACGTCTACGTCATATGCCGTGGGCTGTGGCACTGGTCTGTGTCGTCCTCGGTTTTATGCTGTCCATGCAGTTCAAGGTGCAGAGGCAGGTCGTGCTCTCTGACCTCTCCCGGCTGCAGCGCCAGGAAGAGCTGGCCAGTCAGCTGGAGAAAGCGGAGAAGGAGCGGGACGACCTGAAGGCCGAGCTGGCCGAACTCCGGTCCCAGCTGCTCAACACGGCCAAGGCCCAGGCGGAGTATCAGGCGCTGGCCGGCCAGCTCGAACAGGCGCAGGTCCACGCCGGACTCCTGCCCATGACCGGCCCGGGGGTGGTCGTCACCATGGACGACTCCAGCCGACCGGTCACGCCGGGCGAGAACTCCAACAACTTTATCATCCACGATGAAGATGTGCTCCGGGTGATCAACGAGCTGCTGGCCGCTCGGGCCGAGGCGATCTCGATCAACGGGCAGCGGTTGGTGGGCCGCACCGAGATCCGCTGCACCGGCCCGGTGATCACGATTAACGGGGTCCGAACCGCACCCCCGCTGCTGATTACGGCGATTGGCGACCCGGCGGAACTGGAGGCGGCGATCAACATGCGCGGCGGCATTGCCGACGCCGTGAAGGTCTGGGGCATTGAGGTCTCGGTGAAGCGAGAGACCACGGTGACCGTGCCCGCCTACCAGAACTCCCTGCGCCTGGAGTACGCAGTCCCAGCCAACCAGGAGGCGAAATCCTAATGTGGATCATACTTGTTGGGTTCATCGTCGGGATTGTGGTAGGCGTACTCTCGCCCTACACGCTTCCGATCTTCTATGCCCGGTATCTCTCGATTGCGGTCCTGGCTGCTCTGGACACCGCCTTCGGCGGCCTGCGGGCCTCCCTGGAGGGGACCTATGACAACGGGGTCTTCATCTCCGGCTTCTTCACCAACGTCCTGCTGGCGGCCGGCCTGGTCTACCTGGGCGACCGGATCGGGGTGGACAACCTCTACCTGGCGGGCGTTGCGGCCATGGGTATCCGCATGTTCCAGAACCTCGGGATCATACGGCGTGCCCTCTTCACCCACTGGGGGCTGCTGAAGAAGAAGCAGCCGGTGCCTGAGAACCATGGGGCCGGCATGCACGACTAAACGCACGGGGGCTGTCCCGCTGGTCATCGGTCGATGGCCTGAGGGCAGCCCCTTTCTGCGAAATCCCGCGAGCATTCCGCGAGGGTTCCATGAGGATTCCGGGAAACGTCGCGAGGATTCCACGAGGATTCCAAGAAACGTCGCGAGGGTTCCACCAGGGTTCCGAGAAACGTCACGAGGGTTCCGAGAAACGTCGCGAGGGTTCCGGGAAATGCCACGAAATCCCCGGGAGACGCTGCGAACGTGCCGAGAAAAGCTGCGAAACCCCCGGGAGAGTCTGCGCGGGGAGAGACTCCCAAGATTTATGGGACACTCCAATTTTAGGAGCAGGATTCGTCTGCCTTGCGTTGAATCACTTACGGAAGGCAATCCGGTTGAATGAGGGGATTGCTGATCAAGGGGGCCGAGTCTGTGGAGCGAAACCTCGTTCTGGGCATTGACGCCGGTAGCGCTACGGTGGTAGCGGCGCTGGCCGAGATCGCCTTGGGCGAGCCTCATGTGATCGGTGTAGGGCTGGTTCCCTCGGCGGGACTCCATCGCGGTCTGGTGGTAGATGCGAAAGCCGCGGGGGAGGCGATCCGGCAAGCGATCGAAAAGGCTTGCCAAATGGCTGACTGTACGGGCGTGAATCGTGCCGTGGTCTCCGTCTCGGGGGCACATATCCTCTCCCTGGTGGGCGAGTCTGAGGTCCCTGTCCACCGCCCGACGGTCGGGGTGACACCGGAAGATATGAGGCGTGCCCTGGATTCCGCCGCTGCCATTGAACTGCCGGAGGGGCGTGAGGTGATCCACGTCGCCCCCCGCCTGTACGAGCTAGATGGCAACGGCCCGGTTCGGGAGCCACTGGGGCTGGCAGCGCGGCGGCTGAGGGCCGTGGTGCAACTGGTCACCGGTGAAGGGTTGCCGATCCAGAACCACTTGCGAGTCGTGCGGGAGGTTGGGCTGGAGGTCGTGGACTACCAGGTAGCGGTGCGAGCCGCCGCCGAGGCGGTCCTGTCGAGCGAGGAGCGGGAGGCTGGGGTCCTGCAGCTCGACATAGGCGCCGGCACCACCGGCGTTGCGGTCTACGAGAAGGGGCACCTCTACCATATCTCAGTCCTCCCCGTCGGCAGCGATCACATTACCCACGATATCGCTACCGTGTTGCGGATTCCCGTCGGCACCGCCGAACAGCTCAAGCGAGAGCGCGGCTGGGCCACCCCGGACATGAGTCCCGACACAACCTTTGAGTTGGTCAGTCCCTCTGGTCGGAAGGTCTCAGAGGTCTCCGACAAGAAACTAGCAGAGATAATCGCACCGCGGGTGGAGGAGATCCTCCAACTGGCGGCATCTACGGTCAAGCGGTCCGGCTATGCCGGGCTCTTCCCCGGAGGGCTGGTCCTGACCGGCGGCGGCAGCCGCCTGCAGGGGCTGGTGGAGGTGGCGGCGGACTGCCTGAGCCTGCCGACCCGCCTGGGTCGCCCCGAGGGACCGCTGGTTGCCGAGCCGGAACTCGCCACCGCAGCCGGTCTGGTCCGCTGGGGCGCGAACCTGGCGCAAGACGAGGCGGCGGTCGCCGCAGAGAGCACCAAACGCAACGGAACGCAGCGTCTCCGGGACTGGCTACGAGCCCTGTTCCACTAGCGCCTTGCAAGGAGGATCATAAACGTGTACGAGTATCAGCCGGGATTTGAGCAGTTTGCCTCCATTAAGGTCATCGGCGTTGGCGGAGGTGGCAACAACGCGGTCAACCGGATGATCGCAGCGGGGCTCCGCGGGGTCGAGTTTATTGCAGTCAACACGGACGCCCAGGCGCTCTCCAGCGCCATGGCGCCCACGAAGCTCCAGATCGGTGGCAAGCTGACCAAGGGGCTCGGGGCTGGCGCCGACCCGGATATCGGGTTCAAAGCCGCCGAGGAGAGCCGTGAAGAGATCGCCAACGCCCTGCGCGGGGCGGACATGGTCTTCGTCACCGCCGGCATGGGCGGCGGCACGGGGACGGGTGCGGCCCCGGTGGTGGCAGAGGTGGCCAAGGAGTTGGGCGCCCTGACCGTCGGCGTGGTGACCAAGCCGTTCACCTTCGAGGGGCGGAAGCGGCTCCTGCAGGCAGAGAAGGGGACCGCCACCCTGAAGGGGAAGGTCGACACCCTGATCACCATTCCGAACGACCGGCTGCTGCAGGTGGTCGACAAGAAGACCAGCCTGGTGGACGCCTTCCGCACGGCGGATGACGTGCTCCGCCAGGGCGTGCAGGGTATCTCCGACCTGATCGCCGTGCCCGGCCTGATCAACCTCGACTTCGCCGACGTGCGGACGATCATGTCCAACACGGGCTCCGCCCTCATGGGCATCGGCGTCAGCCGGGGGGAGAACCGGGCGACCGAGGCGGCTCGGGCTGCGATCTCCAGCCCGCTGCTGGAGACCTCGATCGAGGGCGCCAAGGGCGTGCTGCTCAACATCACCGGCGGCAGCGACCTCGGGCTCATGGAGGTGAACGAGGCGGCGGAGATCATCGCCCAGGCGGCGGACCCGGAGGCGAATATCATCTTCGGCGCCGTGGTGGACGAGTCGATCACCGACGAGATCCGGGTCACGGTAATCGCCACCGGCTTCGGGGAGAGCGACTTCCTGGGCTGGGGCCGCCAGCAGCCGGGCGCCAAGAAGGAGATGGAGATCAAGCCCTTCACCGACGATCTGGAGATCCCTGCCTTCCTCCGTCGCAAGCCGCAGTAAGCGGGGCTTGCAGGGCGAGAAGAGGCGGGCTGAATAGGCGAAGCGCAGGCAGCCGCCGACCGGGCGGCTGCCTTTTTCGCGCAACCAGCGGCTTCAGCCCGGAGTCCAAGGAACGAGAGGCAGAACCGAACCTGGAGGGACCCCTATGAATCGCCGTATGACCGCACTCGTGGCAACGCTCGCAATCGCTCTCCTGACCGGTTGTGCAACCCGCCAGCCCAAGACCGAACCGGAGCAAACACCGGTTGTCGCACCCGCCCTGCCCGTCGCGAACGGGATTGTGGGGCAGATCGTCACCCTGCCCAACGGCACAACACTGTCAACCACAAGCGCCGACCTGCCGGACCTGGCATCGGTCCACCCGGAGATCCTTGGCCTCGGCCCGGGCGGCGACCCGGTCGCCCAGGCCGCGGGCAACCATGTGGAGGAGATTCGCCAGGAGGAGGTTAGCCTTCCCATCGGTCGCGCCTACCTGGCGGTGGTGGTCCGGGGGCAGCCTTCGGCCGCCAACTCCACCGAGCAGTCCAATGAGCTGTGGCTGATCGCTGTGCGCAAGCATCCCCAGCGGAGCGACATGCGGCTGGCCTATGCGATCATCGGGCAGATCACGGGCGATGAGGCCAAGGCCAAGGAGCAGTTGCTGGAGCTGGGCCGGCAGTGGCAGTTGCCGGCGGAGTAGGATCCGCAGCGCGCCAGGAGCTGAACCCGTGGGTTCCGAGCAGCCGCCGCAGGGTGGCTGCTTTTTTGCTGCCTGCGCATATCGACAACAGGGCGACATAAGTAGACAAACGCCCTCGACAGGACTCGGCAAATGTCGCGAGGCTCCCTCGCTATAATGGGGGCATATTGCCGGGGGCCGTCTCGTAATCTGCGACGCGAGGGTCTGCAGATCGGTGGGAACGGAACCCCAAAGGAGGGCTCCGGGCGTGAGCGTGACCACAATCGGGCGACTGGATTGGCTTATCGCGTTCAATCTCCTCGTGAACCTGGTCTGGCTGGGGTTTTCCGCACGATTCGCCTGGACAAGACCGCGGTGGGAGCTGATCGGCCTGGCGGCGACCGCCGGAGCCCTCCTCGCCGCCGTGCCAGCGCGTTGGCCGGGCTACACCTGGCTCAGCGGCGGCTGGCCCACCCTGCTCCTCGCCCCCCTGCTGGTCTACGTGGCTGTCCGGCCGACCTCGTGGAAGCAGTACCAGCGAGCCATGGCCGGCTTCATGCTCTTCGCCGCAGGTGCGGGGGGCGCCGTCTTCCTCTTCTCCGACTGGGCGGGGGTGATCCCCCGAAGCGGCATCGCCCTTAGCACGGTGACAGCCGGGGCGCTGATCGGGGCGGCTGGGGTCCACGTGGTACTGCAGCACGGGCGGGTGAACCAGCCGGTGCAGCAGTCGCTCTACCCGCTCCGGCTCTGCATCGACGGGCAGTGGAGCGAGCTGACCGCCCTGCTGGACTCCGGCCACCAGCTGCTCACCCCCGTGACCCGCCGCCCGGTCGCCATCGTCGCCATGGATCAGGTGCGCCACCTGCTGCCGCCCGAGGTGATCGAGGCGGCAGCGGGCGGCTGGGAGGCGCTCCAGACCGTGCCACCGGCCTGGCGGAACCGGTGCCAGTTGATCGGCTACCAATCCCTGGGACAGCCAGATGGCATGATCCTGGCGTTCGCCCCAGATCAGATCAGCATCCAGCGGAAGGGAAGTGGTGAGTGGATTGAGGTGGGCGGAGCCATTGGCTTGGGGGTGCACCCCCTGCAGGGAGAGTACCAGGCCCTGATTCCCCCGCAAATGGTCGGGGAAGCTGCACAAAAGTAGAAAGGGAGCAGAAACCGGGAGGGGGAGTCCGGATGACCGGCACCTGGGAGCGACTGATCGCCACGCTACGCTGGCAGCTATTCCGCTGGCAAGGCCGCCTGGCCCGTTGGCTGGTGGCCCGGAAGCTGATCCGTGCGAAGCCGATCTACTACGTGGGCTCCAGCGAGGCACTGCCGCCGCCGCTGACCGGCGAGGAGGAGGGCGCCCTCCTTCTCCGCCTGCAAGACGGCGACGACAGCGTGAAGAACACCCTGATCGAGCGGAACCTCCGCCTCGTGGTCTACATCGCCCGCAAGTTCGACAACACCGGCATCTGGGTGGAGGACCTGGTCTCCATTGGCACCATCGGCCTGATCAAGGCGGTCAAGACCTTTGACCCATCTAAGAAGATCAAACTGGCGACTTATGCCTCGAAGTGCATCGAAAATGAGATCCTCATGTACCTGCGCCGCTCCGCCCGCACACGGACCGAGGTCTCGTTTGACGAACCCCTGAACAAGGACTGGGAGGGCAACGAACTGCTCCTCTCCGACGTCATGGGCACCGAGAACGATGTCACCTACCGCGGGTTGGAGGAGGAGGTCGACCGAATCCTGCTCCACAAGGCGATGGGCAAACTGAACGGCCGGGAGAAGCGGATCATGGAGTTGCGCTTCGGCCTGGCCGATGGCAAGGAGCGAACCCAGAAGGAGGTGGCCGACCAGCTCGGCATCTCGCAATCCTATATCTCCCGCCTGGAGAAGCGGATCTTTAAGCGGCTCAAGAAAGAGATCTCCCGCATGGAGTAAGCGGCGCCCCCGTCGTCGAACGTTCGACGGCGGGGGTCTCCTGATCACGGTTAATGCATAAACTGAGTAATTCCTGAATGCGGAATAGCCCCCATGGCGAGTGGACATACTCCCTGTTGATACGGGCCGCCGACCAGCGCCCGGCGGGGGGAGGCATGTCCCTGGTGATGATCAACAAGGTAGAGATCTGTGGGGTCAATACGTCAAAGCTTCCGGTCCTGACAAACGCCCAGATGCGCGAGCTGTTCACCCGGCTGCAGAACGGCGATACGCCTTCGCGAGACCAGCTGATCACGGGCAATCTGCGGCTGGTGCTCAGCGTCATCCAGCGGTTCAACAACCGCGGCGAATATGTGGATGATCTCTTTCAGGTGGGCTGTATCGGGCTGATGAAGGCGATTGACAACTTCGATCTCAGCCAGAATGTGAAGTTCAGTACCTATGCGGTTCCCATGATCATCGGTGAGATCCGGCGCTACCTCCGGGACAACAACCCGATCCGGGTCAGCCGGAGCCTGCGAGATATCGCCTACAAGGCGCTCCAGGTGCGCGATGGGCTGGTGAGCCGGCTCTCACGGGAGCCGAGCGTCCAGGAGATCGCCGATGAGCTGAAGCTACCGCTGGAGGAGATCGTCTTCGCCCTGGATTCGATTCAGGAGCCGGTCTCGCTCTTCGAGCCGCTCTACCACGACGGTGGCGACCCGATCTATGTCATGGACCAGGTGAGCGATGAGAAGCATCAGGATGGGCAGTGGCTGGAGGGGATTACGATCCGGGAGGCGCTCCGCCGCCTGAATGAGCGGGAACGGTTGATCCTCTCCCTCCGGTTCTTTGAAGGCAAGACGCAAATGGAGGTCGCGGAGGAGATTGGGATCTCCCAGGCCCAGGTCAGCCGGCTGGAGAAGGCAGCCCTCAGCCACATGCGGAAGTTCGTATAGCCCGACACTTGTCCTGTCCGAAATGGCCAGGACAAGTTTTTTTCTCCCCGGATGTTTAGAAGCAGGTTAGACAGGCAAGAATGTTCTCACAACCAACCGGAAGGTAATGGGAGGACGATCGGTTTGAGTCGCAGGTTGCTGGCTGGATGGATGATGATTTGCATCGGTGTTTCCACGATGGTCCTTGGCTGGATGATGGGTCAGGATGCAGAGGCAAGCGTCACCCCCTACGAGACCACTAGTGCGGGAGCCAACGACGACCTGATCCGGATCCACGTGATCGCCAACAGCGACAGTGATGGTGACCAGGCGCTCAAGCTGAAGGTGCGGGACGCCGTGCTCGCCGAACTGGCCACCCGACTGGAGGGGGTCACCACGGTTGAAGCGGCGGAGGCGGTGGTCACCGACGCCCTGAATGGGCTGCAGCAGCGGTCGGCCCAGGTGATCGCAGACCAGGGGTACGCCTACGGTGTCCGCGCCGAGCTCGGCCGGTTCGCCTTCCCGGGTAAGTCCTATGGGAACCTCTACCTGCCCGCTGGGGAGTACAAGGCGCTGCGCATCGTGATTGGCGAGGGCAAGGGGAAGAACTACTGGTGCCTGCTCTTCCCGAACCTCTGCTACACGATCTGGGAGTTCCAGGGCGGCGGCGGCGGTGACGGCGGTGGTGGCGGCGGCGCCGACGGTGGCGCTGGGCCGGTCAATCGCTCGTAGCTTCGGCAACAGCGGCTCTCCTCACGCATATGATCTTCCGAGAGAGGCCCGTGAGGAGGGTGGTCATGGCGGTATCCAAGGCATCGGAGCTCCGCAAGGAAGTGATCGATATCCGAACCGGGCGCCGCCTTGGCGAATTGATCGATGTGGAACTGGACGAGGAGACGGGGCGGATCAGTGCGATTGTCGTTCCCGGTGAGGCCAAGTGGTTTGGCCTGATCGGTGGCGGGCCAGACGTGGTGATCCCCTGGACCCGGATTCGGAAGATCGGCCCGGACTGTATTCTGGTGGAGCTCGATCATATCGGCGGGCCCGGGTAGGGCAGGACGGCTGGCAGTGCGCCAGCCGTCCTTTTTCGGGTGTCATGGCTATGGGTTAGCGGCCCGGTTGGCCTGGGCCCGGGCCTGTGCGATCGCCTCGGGGTCCAGAACCCCGGAGGGCTTCTCACGGGTGGCCATGAGCGCCCGATAGGGGGCGAAGCTCCGGTCGGAGAGGGTGAGCAGCCGCTGTAGCTCGGGGACCGGGTCGGGGTGGTCATCGACCCGCAGGGTGAGGTAGGGGTAGGGCTGGCTCTCCACGACCAACAGGGCCGCCGCCTGTTTGCCCCGCTTGTCACCCCCCGCCGCCTGCCCGGCGGCCAGAGCGGCCAGGAGCCGCTGGGGAAAGGGCTGCCCGCTGGCCGCCAGGAAGCCAGACTCCATGGCGGTGAGCACCTCGGGCCCGGTCAGCATGTTCCCCGCAACGGCGTAGCCCGCCCCGACCCGGTGGCCCGCCCATTCCACGCAACCCGAACCGGTGTGGGCAGCCGCCTCGCCCCTGGCGTCGACCACGGCCACCTGGCGCAAGTGGTGCCCAGCGTCTTGGGCGAGGAGTGCGGCCAGGGTCTGGTGGGCGGTGGCTCCCGAGCGCAGCAGTTGGAGCCCATCTACCCCCAGGAGTGGGTTGACCAGGGCCTGGGTGGCCACCGCTCCTACTTTGGCCTCGGCGTGAGGACAGAGCCCACCCACCGCCAGGAACCGGGAGGCGACAGCGATCCCGAGCATGCCAGTCTGGGCGCAGCGAGCCGTAATCGAGAATGTAAACGCCTCCGCCATTCGACAACCTCCTCTATCGTGCATGAGTCGAAAAATTATTTTGGGGATCGCGTTTTTTTATATAGCCAGAGTTGGTGATATCACTTAGAATACTGTATACAGTATCCCATGTACAGTGGTAAAGGGATAAAGGGGTGAAAGGGGGGTAGCGCTTGTTCGATCCGCCAGACCTCCGCAGTGATCCGTTGTACGTGAAGGTGTACACCCTGTTGAAGGAGTGGATTATGGAGGGGCGCTTGGCCCCAGGGGAACGGCTCCGGGAGACGGTTCTGGCCGAGGAGTTGCGGGTGAGTCGCACCCCGGTGCGCGACGCCCTGCGGCGGCTGGAGCAGGACCGGTTGATCACGCCCGTCCCGGGCCCGGCGTACGAGGTCTACCGGCCCACGGTCGTTGACCTGGAGGATCTGTACGCAGCCCGGTCGATCCTCGAGGGGGGCGCCGCACGCCTTGCAGCCCTTCGCAAGCCACCCGAGATCGACCAGATGTCCCACGTGCTGGACGAGATGGTCCTCTCCTACGACCAGAAGCCCTCGCATCGGGTCCTGGACCTGGACATGCGCTTCCACGAGCTGCTCATGCTCGCTGGGGGCAATCCGGTCCTCGTTGAACTACACAATCACCTCGCGGTCCGGCTCAGACATGTCCGGTCGCAGAGTGGAGACATCACCGTCCGGCGCCACCAGGTGCTGGAGCAGCATCGGCAGATCCTGAACGCCCTCCGCCGTGGTGACCCCAATGAAGCCGAGCAGGCGACTCGGGCGCACATCGCGGCGGTAGGTGAGATCGCCCGGCAAGCCTTTGCCGAGCGACCGATTGTGCGGAGGTAAGGGCGAGGCCGCCCACCGACATAGAAGATTGGGAGGATGAGCATCATGCAGAAGCGTCGTTGGTCCCGGGTCTTAGTTGCTCTAGCTCTCAGCGTGGCCTTTGCCGTTACAGGGTGCAGCGGGGGCAGTTCCACCGAGCAGAAGCCCGCCGATGCCACAGCGCCGGCCCAGCAGTCACAGCAGCAACAGCAGGCTACCGAGCCCCAGAAGGATGTCGTTATCAACATCGCCCTCAACGCTGACCCGCCCAAGCTTGATCCGCACCAGTCGACAGCCCTTGTCGACCGCCAGGTCTTCCAGTCAATCTTCGACAAGCTTGTCGACTTTGACGAGAAGCTGAACATCCAGCCGCAGTTGGCCGAGAAGTGGACGATCTCCGATGACGGCCTCGTCTACACCTTCAACCTGCGGCAGGGTGTCAAGTTCCACGACGGCACCGATTTCAACGCCGAGGCGGTCAAGTACAACTTCGAGCGCATGATGGACCCCAACTTCACCTCTCCCCGCAAGTCGGAGATCAACGCTGTCGACAAGGTCGAGGTGGTGGATGCCTACACCGTCAAGATCACGCTGAAGGAGCCCTTCGCCGGCTTCCTGTCGATCCTGGCCGACCGGGCGGGCATGATCGTCTCGCCCACGGCTGCCAAGGCAGCCGGCGTCGACTTCCTCAATAACCCGATCGGCACCGGCCCCTTCAAGTTCAAGGAGCGGGTCAAGGGCGACTCGATCACCCTGGTCCGCAACGAGAGCTACTGGCAGGCGGGCCTCCCCAAGGCGGCCGGCATCGTCTACAAGACCGTCACCGACGAGAACGTGAAGCTGGTCAATCTGCAGTCCGGCCAGCTTGACATCATCGACACGGTTCCGGCCCGCCAGGTTCCGACTCTGAAGACCGACTCCCGCGTGCAGTTGGCGATCCACTCCAGCCTCCAGTACCAGGGCCTCTGGTTGAACGTCACCAAGGGTCCGCTCGCCGACAAGAAGGTGCGCCAGGCGATCGATGCTGCGATCGACCGGGAGGCGCTGGTGAAGGTGGTCTTTGGTGAGACGGCCGCCCCCAGCTACAGCCCCTTCGCACCTGGCACCCCGGCAGATGACGCCGTGCCCTACCCGAAGCGTGATCTGGAGAAGGCCAAGAAGCTGCTGGCCGAGGCCGGCAAGGCCGATGGCGTCAGCGTTACCCTGAAGGTATCGCCCTCGCCCATCAACCAGCAGATCGCCCAGGTGGTCCAGCAGATGCTGGCCGATGCGAATATCAAGGTGACGATTGAGCAGGAAGAGTTTGGCCAGCTGCTGGACAAGCTCTCCAAGAAGGACTACGACATGGCCCAGGTCGGCTGGTCCGGGCGGCCCGATCCCGACGGCAATATCTACGGCTTCGTGGTGACCGGCATGGGGAACAACTACGCCGGCTACTCCAACCCGAAGATCGACCAGTTGCTGAACGACGCCCGCAAGCCCACCAGCATGGCCGACCGCAAGCCGCTGTATGCCGAGGCGATGAAGATCCTCCACGAGGATGTCCCCTACGTCTACCTCTGGTTCCCGCTGAACGTAAAGGGGCTCGGTCCGACCGTGAAGGGCTTCATGCAGGTGCCTGACGGCATGATCCGGACCCAGAACCTGACCAAGTAGTCCTGCGACTGTGGGCCGCCGGGCCAATCACTGTGAGCCCGGCGGCTCATACCACTGGAAGGGGTGATCGGAGCCGTGCTCTCCTACCTGGTTCGCCGCATCGCCATGATGATCCCCATCTTGCTGTTGGTCAGCGTCATCGCCTTCAGCCTGATCCACCTGGTACCAGGGGACCCGGCCCTTGTCATCCTGGGGCCGGAAGCGCCCATGGAGACGGTGGAGGCCCTCCGTGAGCAGATGGGGCTCAACCGGCCGCTGATCGTGCAGTATGGCTCCTGGCTGGGGGCAACCCTCCAGGGCGACCTGGGCCGCTCGCTGGTCGACCGCCAGCCCGTGGCCAAGATGATCCTGCAACGGCTGCCAGCCACGATCGAACTGGCCGGTTTCACCTTTCTGGTCTCAATCCTGATCGCCATTCCGATCGGCGTATACACCGCCGTGAAGCGGGGCTCGGCCTCCGACTGGCTCGGCAGCGTGGCCGCCCTCTTTGGGCAGTCGATCCCCCACTTCTGGCTGGGGATCATGCTGATCATGCTCTTCTCGCTGAAGCTGAAGTGGTTGCCGTCATCTGGCTATGTTCCCTTCTGGGAGAATCCGAAGGCCAACCTACTGGCCATGATCCTGCCGGCGATCGCAACCGGCGCCCGAGAGGCGGCTGTGCTCACCCGGTACCTGCGGGCCAGCCTGCTGGAGGTCCTGAAGCAGGACTATGTCCGGACTGCCAGGGCCAAGGGGCTCGGCGAGCGGGTCGTGGTCATGCGCCACGCCGTGCGCAACGCCCTGATCCCCGTGCTGACCGCCAGCGGTCTACAGATCGCCGGTCTGCTGGGTGGTCTGGTGATCACCGAGACCATCTTCACGATCCCGGGCTTCGGTCGGTTGATCGTGGATGCGATCTTCCAGCGGGATATCCCGGTGGTCCAGGGTTCTGTTCTCTTCGCTGCCCTCATGGTCATGACCGTCAACCTGATGGTTGATATCATCTATTCGCTGGTGGATCCCCGGATCAAACTGGGGACCGGAAAGGGGGCGTAACCTGTGGCGGAACCGCTGCTTACATCGCCTTCGCCGAGCGGGGCGCCTGCCGAACCTGGCGCCGGGCGTGACCTCTGGCGCCGCTTCCGCAGGAACCGTCTGGCTGTGCTAGGCGGCTCTGTGGTCCTGTTGCTGGTCCTCATGGCCCTCTTGGCACCGGTGGTCGCCCCGTTTGACCCGATCAACGACTACGACTATGCCGCAGCCTTGCAGGGGCCGACCGCCACCCACTGGTTCGGCACCGACGACCTGGGGCGAGACCTCTTCTCCCGGGTGGTCTGGGGGGCCCGCAACTCGCTCTCCGCTGGCGTGGTCTCGGTCGGCTTCGCCCTGCTGGTCGGCCTGCCGATCGGCCTGCTGGCTGGTTACTACCGCGGCTTCTGGGACGAGGTGATCATCATGCGGATCACCGACGCCTTCCAGGCGATCCCCTTCCTGATCCTCGCCCTGGCGATGGCCGCCGTGCTGGGCCCGGGCCTCTGGAAGGCCATGCTGGCGATCGGGATCGGCCTTACCCCGGCCTTCATTCGCATGGTGCGGGCCCAGGTGCTGGCGCACCGGGAGTCGGACTACGTGCTGGCGGCCAAGGCCCTGGGCGCCACCGATCTGCGGATCATGTTCCGGCATCTCTTGCCGAATATCGCCGGCCCGATCATCGTCCAGGCCAGCCTGGCCACGGCGTCGGCGGTGATTGCGGAGGCCGGCCTCTCCTATCTGGGCCTTGGCATTCAGCCGCCGGATCCGGCCTGGGGCTCCGCCCTCCGCTTCGCCCAGGGGTACCTGACCATCGCCCCGTGGATGTCCTATTTCCCGGGAGCGGCGATCTTCGTGACGGTGCTGTCGATCAACCTCTTCGGCGATGGACTGCGGGACATGCTCGATCCGCGCATGAAGAACAGCTAGGTCTTCGGTCAAGGAGGGCCGCGGGCGGAGCCGCCTGCGGTCCTCCTTGGCGCGATTGCAGGGGCCGAACCCGGCCAGGCCGAAAGTGAGCCATGGCAGTGCGATGGCCCGATCTGGTAAGATAGGCGTAGCCACGCGACCACACGAAGGAGGCTTCCCCCATGTCAAAGACCCCGATTCATCCGGCTGGCGCCCCGACCCCTGCGGGCCCCTATACCCCGGCGATCGCCGCAGGCGGCTTCGTCTTTGTCTCCGGCCAGGGTCCCCTCAAGCCCGGCAGCCGGGAGATCGTGGAGGGCGATGTGCGAATCCAGACCCGGCAGGTCCTGGAGAACATCCGCAATATCCTGGCGGCGGCGGGCTGCACCATGGCAGATGTGGTCAAGGTGAACGCCCACCTGGCCGACATGAAGGACTTTCAGGCCTACAACGAGGTCTACCGCGAGTACTTCCCCGAGCCCTTCCCAGCCCGGACCACGGTGCAGTCAGGGCTCCCCGGCCCCTTCTCGGTCGAGATCGATGTGATCGCCCTCAAGCCGGAGGGGCGCTAAGTGGCGGCCGAGTGGAGGTCACACGACGGGCTTGAGGCGCTTCACCTTACCGGCCTGGAGGGGCTGGGAGGGGTAGGCGCCCTCTTCACCGGGCGGCGGGGCGGCGTTTCACCGCGCTGGCAGTGCGGGCTCAACTGGTCCTTCTCGGTGGGCGATGACCCCGCCCAGGTGCGGGAGAACCGGCGTCGCTCCCTCTCACTGCTGGGGCTGCCCGTAGAGGCGGGGGTGATGGCCGGTCTCGTCCACGGCGACCGGGTCGTCTCCGTGGACCGTTCCATGGCGGGGGCCGAGGGCGAGGTGGGGCTCGTGCCCGACTGCGACGCCCTGATCACCGATCAACCCGGCCTCGCCCTGATCGTGACCGCTGCCGACTGCGTTCCCGTCTACCTGTACGATCCCATCCGGCGGGTGGTCGGGGTGGCCCACGCTGGCTGGCGGGGAACCGTTGCCGGCATCGCCGGGAAAACGGCGCAGGCCATGGTCCAGACGTACGGCTGCAACCCGGCCGATATCCACGGGGCGATCGGTCCCTCGATCGGCCCCTGTTGCTACGAGGTGGATGATGCCGTTGCGGAACCGCTGCGCCGGTTCCACGGCCCCCAGGCGGATGCGCTCCTCGCCCCCGGCCAGGCCACTGGGAAGTACCAGCTTGACCTGTGGGAGGCGAACCGGCGCGACTTGCTCGCTGCGGGCATCGTCCATGTAACAAGCAGTCAGAGCTGCACCTCCTGCCAGGTGGACCGGCTCTTCTCGCACCGGGCGGAGCGGGGGCTGGCCGGGCGGGGGGCCGCCCTGATCGCACTGATCTAGCCCAGGGCACAGGCAGGGAGCCGGACGGCCCGCGCCGAATGGCAAGGAGAGAAGGGGGGAGCCCATGCAGCAGAAGCCGATCAGACCTCATATTCGCGCCGTCCGGCGCGAGATCGACACGCCCCCGCGGCCCCCTCGCCGTCCCAGGCGGCGTCGGCGCAGATTTGGGCAGGCACTTCTCCTCATGGGGCTTCTTGTCGCTGCTGTTCTGGCCTGGCGTTATCTCCTTCCCGCCCCAGCGGCCACCCCGGCCCTGGTAGGCGTTCGGAGCGGGGCGGTGGAGGAGGCGCTTGAGGTGGACGCCCTCGTGATCCGCAGTGAGCAGGTTGTCGTGGCGCCGGTCGGAGGGGTGGTCCAGCGCATGGTGGCGGATGGCGAAAAGGTCCGCCTCGGTGCCCCGGTCGTAGCGATCGGCCCGGGCACGGCAAGCGGGACGCCGCCCGCTACCGGGCCCGCACAGCCTGCCGAATCGGCCCCGCCCCCCGCCAGTCCGGGTACCTCTGCTGCACAGCGGGAGTACGACCGGCTGAGCAGCCAGATCTACCAGTTGGCGGTTGCCCGAAATCAGGCCAAGTACGCAGGGGAGGCCGAGAAGGCGGCCGACCTTGAAGCGCAGTTGGATTCCCTGGCCCGGCAGCAGGCCGCCCTGATCGACCAGTTGGGGAGGGCAGAACCGACCCAGCAGGTGATTCCGCCGGCGCCGGCGATCCCCGCGGCCCCGAGCCAGGTCGTGGACCCGCTCGCCACCGTCGTTACGGCCGACTCCGGGGGAGTAGTGATCTACCGGACCGATGGGCTAGAGACGGTGCTGAGGCCCGACCAGGCCGACTCGTGGAGTCTCTCCTGGCTCCGCTCACTTCCCTACCCGGACCCGAAGGAGACAGGCACCGGTGCCGTTCCCGCCGGGCAGCCGGTCTTTAAGATCGTCAATGAGATGGACCTTGAACTGATTGTGATCATCCCGGCTGAGCGGTTGACGGAGGCCAAGCGCACCATGATCCAGCAGGACGGCGTCACCCTTCGGATCCCCGGCAAGGAGCGCACCCTCACCGCCCAGGTCAAGGCCATGCGGCAGGAGGGGGAGGAGCTACTGCTCCACCTCGTGGGTCCGCTCCCGGCAGCGGACAGCATGGCGGTTCGCCGGATCCGTGCGACCCTGCTCATGGAGACCTTTGAGGGAATTGTGGTCCCTCGCTCCGCAATCGATGTGCAGAACGGCGAGCAGGGGGTCTGGGTCCATGAGGGCGGCCAGTACCGCTTCACCCCGGTCCGGGTCGTGGGCGGTAACCAGCAGGAGGTTGCCGTCAAGGGTGAGCTGCCCCCCGATGCCATGTTGCTCCAGGCACCGCCACCACCAGAGCGCTGACGCCAGGCGATCAGCGCTCGCGTCAATGAGAAATTCTGTCTGAGAATCGGAAGGGAAGTTGGATTCGGTGTCGAACATCATCATGAACGTGGAGAAGGTCCGGGAGGCGATCCGATCAGCGGCGCTCCGGGCTGGACGCGATCCCCGTGCGGTCACCCTGATCGCCGTAAGCAAGACTCGGTCCGTGGAGGAGATCCAGGCGGCACTTGCCGCGGGGATCACCCACCTGGGGGAGAACCGGGTTCAGGAGCTTGCGGAGAAGGTGGGACCACTCGCGGACCGCAACGCCACGTGGCATCTGATCGGCTCGCTCCAGACCAACAAGGTCAAGCAGGCGCTGGAATTGGCCGATCTGATCCACTCGCTCGACCGCGAGTCGCTCTTCGCTGAGCTGGTGCGCCAGGCGGAGCGGCGTGCGGTGGTCTGCGACACACTTGTCCAGGTCAACGTCTCGGGCGAGGCGTCCAAGCATGGGATTGGGCCGGACAACCTGCTCCCCTTTCTGCGGCGAATCGGCCAGCAGCAGTGGGTCCGGGTCCGTGGGCTCATGACCATGGCCCCCCTGTCAGCCGATCCGGAGGAGGCCCGCCCCCATTTCCGGCGCCTCCGTGAACTGGCCGAGCAGGTACGGGCCGAAGCATTGCCAAACGTCAGCATGGAGCACCTATCCATGGGGATGTCAGGAGATTATGCGGTCGCAGTGGAAGAGGGCGCTACGCTGGTCCGGGTGGGAACAGCCATCTTCGGCGAGCGAGCCTAACCCACCGCTGTTTCGCACAAGGGAACATGGGTCACGAAGCACCCAGGGGAGGTAACCTTGTCATGCCGAACAAGCCGGGATTGTGGAACAAACTGGTCGATTACCTGGGCTTCGGCCCGGAGGAAGACGAGTTTGATGAGGAAGAGGTAGTAGAGGAAGCGGTTGCTGCTCCCGCCTGGGAGGAGCCCCGGCGGATCACCGCCCCCGACCGGCGGGCCCCGGTGGTACCCATTACGGCGGTACCCCAGAAGCAGACCGGCTTCCGAGTTATGGTAGTGGAGCCCCGCTCCTTCGAAGAGGTACAGACGATCGTTGATCAACTGAAGGCCAAGCGGCCAGTTATTCTGAACCTGGAATCGTTGGATAAGGACCTGGCCCAGAAGATCCTCAACTTCCTCAACGGTGCGATCTACGCCCTGAATGGTGAGACGCAACGGGTGGCAGCGGGCATCTTCTTCTTCGCCCCTCCGGGGGTTGATGTCTCCACCATGGGTCGCGGCCTCACTGGCACGGCGATCGGTGGGGGTGCTGTTGACCTGCCGCCGGGTGTGCTGGAAAAGTTGACGGGCATTCTATCCCCAGAGGGTTCAGCCAGCCGCAGCCTGGCCTCCCGGAGTGAGAGCGATCTGCTCATTCGGGCAACCGGCCGGTCAGAGGGCGATGAGCGCAAGTCCGGCGAGCGTTCCCGGTTCGACTGGCGCAATCAGTAGGCTGCGGTCCCTGGCCCACGAGGAGGGAAGACCTGGCGAATGGCAACCTTGATCCTGGCGCTCTTCTTTTTCCTCCGTATTCTGGAGGCGTTGTTGCTGGCCCGAGTCATCATGTCCTGGTTCCGCCCACGGTACCGCACCAGCGGCAATGGGTGGTTCTTCACGATCGATGAGTACGTCTGGCGGGCCACGGAGCCGCTGCTGGCCCCGATCCGGAACATTCTCCCGACGGGCGGCATGGGGCTAGATCTCTCGCCCCTGATCCTCTTCTTTCTCATCAGTCTCATTCAACAGGCGCTCGCCCGGGCGATCTAGATTCGCGGAGTCACTCTGAGAGGGCAGGTGATAGCGTGGCACTTACTCCTCTGGATATCACCAACAAGGAGTTCAAGCGGAAGCTATTTGGTGGCTATAACCAGGAAGACGTGCATGAGTTCCTGGACGAGCTCATGGTCGACCTGGAGGTCATGATCAAGGAGAACGCGCACTTCAAGGAGCAGGCGGAGCTCTTGAGCCAGCGGCTTGAGCAGTACCGCACCTTGGAGGAGACGATCAACAAGACCCTGGTCATTGCACAGGAGACGGCGGAGGAGATCAAGTCCAACGCCCGGCGTGAGGCGGACCTGATCATTCAGGAGGCGCGGCTGCAGGCCGAGCGGATCCTTGAGGCCGGCCAGGCCAAGGCTCGTCGGATCATGGAGGAGAACGCTGATCTCGCTCGGGCCGCCCAGACGCTGCGCGGCCAGGTCCGTGCCCTGCTCCAGGCGCAACTGGAGGCGATCGATACCGTGCAGGATCCCTTTGCGCAGGCGGCTGTCTCCCGGCAGGGGAGCGAACCCGCACCGACTGTGCGCGGGACCCGCCCGGCACGCGAGGCGGAGCACGACGAGGACGACTAGGCGACACCGACGGTGTACCGCCCCACGGAGCGTGGGGCGGTTTCTTGCGCGACGACCGTTCCTGCTGTGCAGATCGGCAACCACGGGCAGACTACTTGCAGACCAGACTGTAGGAGGGAGCCCGATGCCCAAGATCGAGGTCTACTGTACCGTTCAGAACTGCGACTACTGGGGCAGGAACAACCACTGCCTGGCCGAGAAGGTCCTGATCGTGACCGACTCCCAGGCGTCAACCTGGCCCGACGCGATCGATGCGCCCCTGGGGAGCAACCTGCAGCAGGCAGAGGCCGAAACCTGCATGCAGACGGCCTGCAAGACCTTCCGGCCCCGGTACTCCCAGGCCGGTCCCGTCCAGGATCAACGGAACCAGAACCCGACCCTCGCACAGAAGTTCCCGCACGACCAACTGCAGTAGCGTTTGATCGCACCAAACCGCCCCAGGCCGTGGGGCGGTTTCTGCATGCTGGTCGCTACCGACGCATAGAAGCCCAGAGGACGGGGGAGATCCCGTTGCTCCGTAAACCGCTGAGAATGGAGGGTTCGCCTATGTCCCAAGGGGATCCCGGCTCCGCCCAACTCCGCAGAACCCTGCAGCAGCTTCAGTCCCAGGCCGCCACCATGGTGCAACTGACCCGGCTCTGGCACGACCAGGCGATTGAGTTCCAGAGGGCGCTCGGACAGGTCGAGGGCGACATGCTGCAGCCCGACCAGACGGATATGGGCGCCCGGCCCATTCGGCAGATCCAGGCCCCATCAACGGAGTAACCAGATGTGAGGCACCCGGCGCGGCAAGGCGCCGCGACCACCGGTGGTCTGCGGGCGCCTTGCTCATGGGTTTTTGCGCACCTGGAAGTTATCCTGAAGCACCAGCCAGTTCTGGGGGAAGGGGTTGCCAAGCACCCAGTAGCTGATCCCCCGCAGCCCGTACTCCTTCACCGTGTCAAACTTCGCCTGGAGGCTGCGTGCGTCCTCAAACCAGACGATATGCTCCGTGCCGTCCGACTCCCAGTACCGGTAGAACGGTGACTGGGCCACCGTGTCATACTGGATCGGCGCCCAGTTCGCGGCCGCCCGATCCACCGCCGCCACCGGGGAGAGGGTCGCAGCCCGTGTCACTCCCGCCTGGTATGGCAGGGGCCAATCGCGCCCATAGGTGGGCACGCCCATGAGGATCTTCTCACGAGGGATCGCCGTTACGGCGTAATCCAGCACGCGGCGCACCTCATTCACGGGGGCGACCGCCATGGGTGGGCCGGTCACATAGCCCCACTCGTAGGTCATCAGGACGACGAAGTCGGCCACTTCTCCGTGGACAGGGTAGTCGTGCGCCTCGTAGAGCAGGCCAATCTGTTCGGCGCGCACCTTGGGAGCGAGGGCGGTGGAGAGGGTGAGACCTGCCTCATGGAGCCGCGGCGCCGCCCGGCGCAGAAAGCCGTTGTAGGCCTCCCGATCCTGGGGTCGGACATACTCGAAGTCGATATTCAGCCCGCTGTGCCCCTGCTGCCGCAGGTACGGGATTAGCTGCCCCAGGGCTCGTTCCTGGGCTTCGGGGCTGTTCAGAAAGGCCTGGGCCAGCTCGGGACTGAAGCCCCGCCCGCGGTAGTTGGTCAGTGCCAGCAGGGTATCCGCCCCGCCCGCATGGGCCGCCCGGTTGAAGACGCCCTCATTGGGGAAGAGGATATCGCCCGCCTCCGTGATCGTGGCGCTGAACATGCTAATGTAGGTCGAGAGCGGGGCGGCCTCCTGGGTGTAGGATGTGTTCCCAGCTCCCAGGTTCGACTGGTAGGCGTTCACCTCAATGACCGGTCTGGCCCCCCTGGGTATGGCCAGCCGCTGACCTGGGTAGATATACTGGGCGGCGGTGATCCCGTTCAGCCGTGCGATTGCCTCCACCGTGGTGCCATAACGCTGGGCTATGCGCCAGAGCGTATCGCCGGAGCGGACCACGTGCACGTCGGGCATGGGGATTACCAGGGCAAGGCCGGGCACAAGCCGACCCGGATTGGTCAGGCCGTTCGCCGCAACGATCTGGCTCGTGCTGACCCCGTAGCGCCCCGCAATCTGCCAGAGCGTCTCCCCCGGGCGCACGACCGCAATCTCCATGGTTCGGTTCACTCCCCTCAAGCAGGTCACGCCCCTACCATATTCGGCCCGCCACACCCCTGCCACCGCCCGGTAGAACCCAAACGGGGGAACTTGACAGCCAGATCCAAAGATGATACCATATGCCCCAAAGTCACAGACGATGACGAGGCCGAGTACCAGCCACGCACGGGTCAGAGAGCCGGTCACCACGGTGCAAGACCGGTCCCGTAGCCACTGGGAATATCTCCTCGGAGTCTCCACCCGAACCCGGTTTTTCCGTGGTAGGCGTGGACGGAGGCCCACCGTTACAGGGGATCGTCGTTGTTAGACGGCGTAACGAGGTGAGCGGCACGCGCCGCTCAACAAGGGTGGTACCGCGAGCATTGGCCTCGCCCCTTCACTGGGGTGGGGCCTTTTTGGATTTTGCACGTCTGCCGGGGGACTCTCCCCTAACTCGAAAGATGGAGGGATAAGCATGAGTGAGAAGGTCGATTACAAAGCGACGCTGAACATGCCGCAGACGGATTTTCCGATGCGCGCAAACCTGCCGACCCGTGAGCCCGAGCAGTTGAAGGCCTGGGAGGAGATGGGCCTCTACCAGACGGTCCAGCAGGCGACCGCCGGTCGGCCGAAGTTTATCCTGCACGACGGCCCGCCCTATGCCAACGGCGATATCCACCTGGGCACGGCACTGAACAAGATCCTGAAGGATATCATCGTCAAATACGCCACCATGGCTGGCTACGACGCCCCGTATGTCCCCGGCTGGGACATGCACGGCCTGCCGATCGAGCGGAAGGCCCTGGAGTCCATGAAGCTCGACCGCTCCAAGATCGATCCCGTCGAGCTGCGGGAGAAGTGCGCGGAGTATGCCAACCACTGGCTCTCCGTCCACCGCGAGCAGTTCAAGCGGCTGGGCGTTCGCGGCGACTGGGAGCACCCCTACCGGACAATCGCCCCGGAGTTCGAGGCGAAGGAGGTCGAGGTCTTCGCTGCCATGGCCACTCAGGGCCATATCTACCGCGGTTTGAAGCCGGTCTACTGGTGCCCCCACGACGAGACCGCCCTGGCCGAAGCGGAGATCGAGTACGCTGAGAAGACCTCCCTCTCGATCTATGTCAAGTTCCCCGTGGTGGACGGCAACGGGCTCCTGCCCGAGGGCTCCAACGTGGTAATCTGGACCACCACCCCCTGGACCATGCCCGCCAACCTGGCAGTCGCTGCCCACCCCGATGTCGACTACGGCCTCTACGCCACCGAAAAGGGCGACCTGGTCCTGGCCCAGGCCCTGGCCAAGAAGGTCTTCGAGGCAATCGGCGTCCCCGAGGGCCAACTCAAGGCAGAGTTCAAGGGCGCCCAGTTGGAGGGCGTGATCTACGAGCACAAGCTTTTCGACCGCACCTCCCCGGTGATCCTGGGCGACCACGTCACCACGGAAGATGGCACCGGCCTCGTCCACACCGCTCCCGGCCATGGCCACGAGGACTTTGCTGTCGGCCAGAAGTACGGCCTGCCGGTCCTCAACCCGGTCAACGACAAGGGCGTCTTCACCAGTGAGGCCGGCCCCTTCGCTGGCATGTTCTACGAGAAGGCGAACCCGGCGATCATCGAGGCGCTGGATCAGGCTGGCATGCTGCTCGCACACGGCAAGATCCGCCACTCCTACGCCCACTGCTGGCGGTGCCGCAACCCGATCATCTACCGGGCGACCGTCCAGTGGTTTGCCAAGGTAGAAGGGTTCATGGGTGAGTCCATGGATGCGATCAAGCAGGTGCAGTGGATCCCCGAGTGGGGCTATAACCGGATCCACAACATGATCGAGGGGCTGACCGACTGGTGTATCAGCCGGCAGCGCTCCTGGGGTATGCCGATCCCGGTCCTCACCTGCCAGGCCTGCAATGAGCCCACGTTCGATCCCCGGGTCTTCAAGAAGATCGCTGAGGTCTTTGGCAAGGAGGGCTCCGACGCCTGGTGGAAGCGGCCGGCGGAGGACTTCTACCCCGAGGGCGGCCTGACCTGCACCAAGTGTGGTGCCTCCCACTTCCGACAGGAGCGGGATATCCTCGATGTCTGGTTTGACTCCGGCTCCTCCCATGTGGGCGTGCTGGAGACCCGGCCGGAACTGGCATGGCCCGCCGACCTCTACCTGGAGGGTTCCGACCAGCATCGCGGCTGGTTCAAGTCCTCCCTGCTCACATCGGTGGTTGCTCGGGGCGGCAAGCCGCCGTATAAGGCGGTCCTGACCCACGGCTTCACGGTCGATGAGACCGGTCGCAAGATGTCCAAGTCGCTGGGCAACACCGTTGACCCGCTGAAGGTCGTCCAGCAGTACGGCGCCGATATCCTGCGCCTCTGGGTCGCCTCCACCGATTACCGGAACGACATGGCGCTCTCGGAGAACATCTTAAAGCAGGTGGCCGACGCCTACCGCAAGATCCGCAACACGGTTCGCTACCTGCTGGGCAACCTCTACGACTTCAATCCCGCCACCGACATGGTCGACCGGGATCACCTGGTCGAGATCGACCGCTGGGCCATGCACCGGCTCCAGGAGGTGGTGGGCAAGGTGGCCACCGCCTACAAGGAGTACGAGTTCCACCTGGTCTACCACGCCCTGAACAACTACTGCTCGGTCGACCTTTCGGCGGTCTACCTGGATATCCTGAAGGACCGGCTCTACACCAGCGGCAAGAACTCGGTGGAGCGGCGCTCTGCCCAGACGGTGCTCTACACCGTGGCCGATGCCCTGATCCGCATGCTCGCCCCGATCCTCTCCTTCACGGCGGAGGAGGCATACGCCTTCCTGCCCAAGCTGGACGACGCTCCGGCCACCTCGCAGCTCCTGACCATGCCGCAGGTCGATCCCGCCTACCTCGACGAGGAGCTGGCGGCGGAGTGGGAGAAGCTCTTGGAGGTGCGGGAGGCCGCTCAGTCGGTCCTGGAGCGGGCCCGTGCCGACAAGCTGATCGGCTCCAGCCAGGAGGCAGCGGTCCACCTCTATGTGACCGGTGGCGAGGGCAGCCTGGCCGAGCTTCTGGACCGGCACCTGGTCGATATGCCTGCCATTCTGATCGTGTCGGATGTGAAGCTCTTCGTGGGCGGCCAGTCCACCCCCAGCGGCACCTACTACGGCGAGGGCCCCGGCGACCTCTCCGTTGAGGTGGTCAAGGCCAGCGGCGAGAAGTGCGAGCGCTGCTGGAACCGGCGGGAGTTGGGCAAGATCGAGGCCCACCCGACCCTCTGCGAACGTTGCGCTGGCGTTGTGCTGGAGCAGAACCTGGAACAGGCCTAGTCTCACAAACAGTTACAAAGGGGCGTTCCACCTGTGCGGTGGGACGCCCCTCTTCAATGCCCGCGATCCTCCGGGGGGCGCAGGATCGAACCAGACCGTGATCGATATCGTATTAGATTACAAAGGGGGGAGTTCTCCGATGCGAGTGAACCTGCCACAGACTGGGGTGAGGCTGGAGGTCCTCTCCCCGAACCCGCACTTGAGGGACGAGCGAATGCTGAGCACCATGCTCGCGACGCTGATCGAGACCAAGGTGCCGGTGACCCTGCCGACGCCCCTGACGGCAGAACTCTCCTACGACAGCGGTACGCTGCAGCTAAGGCGACTCTCGGGGTACCTCCTGATCGAGTGGTTCTCCCGCCCACCCGAGGCGACCGGGATCACGACCTCCCTGGGCCTCTGGCTGCGGGGCTGTGCGGCCGGGATCGCCCCCGTCGGGCAGATGCGTAGCGGCAGAGACCTGCCAGCCCTGGTGGTCGATCCCAGAGGGCTCCTGTTGCTGCGGATCCACGGGCCGGATGAGCTGGTGGCGGTCCGGCCCGAGGGCTGCGACCTCATGGGGTTGCGGCAGGCCCTGGCCGCCGCCTGGCGGGGGCGGCAGCGCTTTGTGGTCACATCTCCCTGTAGCGCCGAACTGGAAGACGGCGACGGCTGCTATATCCTCCACCTGGCAGAGGGGGTTCTGCGGGTCACACGTGCGGTGCGTCCGATCGCCCCCAATGGCGTGGCCGTGGAGCCCAGGCGGTTCCTGGGCCCCGTCCTCTACGGGCGGGACGGGGTCCGGACCCAGGCGTTGAAGCCAGAGGAGATCGGGATCTACAACGAGGTCGCCCACTTCTTTCGCAGGCGCCCCAGCGCCAACCCAGCCGCACTCTTTCTCCATGATCTCTGGGCGACGGAGACGACGATTCTCCCCATGTCGCTGGAGCGGCGCTCCTGGGTGGTCCAGGCCAAACCACATGCCTGGTTCGCCACGATCTCGGGCGGGCGGCTCAACCTGGTCAGCGTGACCGACCGCCGGTTCGACCTGCACCGGTTCCGCAACAACGACGTGGTCCTGACCGAGCACGGCGACGAGCGGTTCCGCAGCCGGATCGCCTCGGAATGGGAGTTGCTGGTCTCCCTGCCGCACCTGCGCCGCAACCTGGACACCAAGTTCCTGCTTCAGCGGCTGAAGGGGCAGAGGCATGTCGTCGCCGCAGACTTCGGGTATATCGCTGTGCTGGCGACCCCTGAGGTGACCGCAATCTTCCGGGTGCGCCACCGGAGCGCAATCGTCCTCTCCGTCTGGCCCGCCACCCTGGACCACCCCAGAGGGGTGGAGGAGGCGGTGCGCGGCCACCTCCGTGAGATCGGTATCCCTCCGGGACAGGCCTCCCGGTTTGTCGCTGCTTCCCGGCAGGGGTCCTAGCCAAAGGCGAGGCCAGAACGGCCCGGTCCGTCGGCTTACATACGAAACTTCCCCTGCAGCAGGTTCAGGAAGTCCTGATCCTCAAAGGTAGGGGGCCGGGACCAACCTGGCTCCGGCTCAAAGCCGAGCCGGACCACGACCATCTGCCAGGAGGGGATTATGTAGAGCCGCTGCCCGCCGTAGCCCGAGAGCCGGATCAGGTCGGGCGGCCCCAGCGGATCGGCCTTGTCGGCGGGGGGGTTGATCCAGAAGGTGAGGCCGTAGGCCAGGTTGGCCTTCGTTCCCACAAAGCACTCCCGCAGCAGTGCCGCCGGAATGATCTGCTGCCCTTCCCACTCGCCCTCCTGCAGGAGAAACTGGCCGAAGGTAGCCCAGTCTCGGGCGGTCATCCAGGCACCGGCCGCCATACCGGGATTTCCCGCCGAATCGCGCTCCCAGTCCGCCACCTTCACCCCAATCGGGTCCAGCACCCGCCGTTGCAGGTAGGCCACCGGGTCCTCGCCCCCCAGCTTCCGCTTTAGCAGCTCCCCGAACGCCTGCAGGTGTACGCTGTCGTACTCGAAGTGGCTTCCGGGCTCGTGGGCGGCTGGGGAGGCGACGGCGAAGCCAAAGAGGTCGGTCGCCCCCGCCTCGACCACCCGCAGATCGACCGGCTCGAGTCCGCTGGTGAGGGAGAGGAGGTGCCGGACCGTGATCCGGGACCGGAGCGGGTCGGAGCGCCACTCCGTAAGGGTGTCGGCCGCCGCCTCATCGAAGGAGAGAAGGCCGTCGGCCACCGCAGCGGCAGCCGCCACGCCCCAAAAGGACTTGGTTCCCGAGACCAGCCCGACCGCCTGGTCAGCGGTCTGTCCGTTCTGGTACTCCTCCAGCGTGATCTCGCCTCGCTCCAGAACCAGCACAGCCAGCCCGCTGGTCTCCTTGGAGTAAGCGGCAGCGGCCTGGAGGAACGGGGGTTCCCCCTCCGGCGGGGCGGTCTCCCTCTGACCGCATCCGACCAGTGCGAGTGCCAGGAGCAGGATCAGGGCGCGCAAGCGGCAAAGCCTCATCCAGATCACCATTCCTTTGGTGATCAGACGAAACTTTGCCGCAGTTGGTTCATTGCAGTCTGTAATAACCTAACCGCCGATCTCCCGCATGGCCAGTGTTGCGGCGGAGAAGTCACCGGGTCCGACACCGTGCCACTCAGGCTTCAACGCCGCCGCCTGGGCGAGCAGGGCGGCGATCTCCTCGTCTGAACAGCCGGCCCGAATCCGCCCCTTCAGGTCCGCCTCGCCCGCCACCAGCAGGCAGGAACGGATCTTGCCATCCGCCGTCAGCCGCATTCGGTTGCAGGAGTCGCAGAAGTGCTGGGTGACTGGTGTGATCACCCCGACCGTCGCCCCGCTGCCCTGCACCTGGTAGAGCCGGGCGGGGGCGCCCGGACGGAGCGGCAGGGGCTCCAGGGGGAAGGCCTGGCTGACCCGCTCCAGGATCTCGGCGGCGGGCACGAAGTACTGCTCCCACATGCCCGCGGCACAGCCGATCGGCATGTACTCAATAAAGCGGACCTGCCAGCCGCGCCGGACCCCCATGCCTACCAGCGGGGCGATCTGGTCATCGTTCAGCCCCCGCATGATCACGGCGTTGATCTTGATCGGGGTGAGGCCGGCGGCCTCCGCCGCCTCGATCCCGGCCAGCACCCGGGCGAGGGAGCCGCCGCGGGTCACCTGAGCGAAACGGTGGGCGTCCAGCGTGTCCAGGGAGATATTGACCCGGCTAAGCCCCGCATCTGCCAGCGGTTTGGCATACCGCTCCAGCTTCTGGGCGTTGGTGGAGAGTGCCACCTCCCGGATCCCTGGAAGGGCTGCAATCTGGCTGACCAGGTTGATCACACCGACCCGGACCAGCGGCTCCCCGCCGGTCAGCCGGATCTTGGCGACCCCCATGGTGGACGCCACCCGCGCCACCCGGACGATCTCGTCATCGGACATGTAGCTGTCGTGGGGGAGGAACTGTAGCCCCTCGGCTGGCATGCAGTAGGTGCAACGCATGTCGCATCGATCGGTAATCGAGATCCGCAGGTAGGAGATCGGACGGTTGCCGGGGCTCAGGAGCTGGGTCATTCGGCATCCCTCCCGCATGATCGGAGGCAGCGGTGGGCCTACTTGGTGATCGAGTCCTTGATCTCTTTGACTTCCTTCACACTGTCGACCACGTCGCCCATGGTCCCCTTCATGGCGCCCTTGAACTCACGGATCGACTTGCCGACCGCCTTGCCCAATTCGGGCAGCTTGGCCGGGCCGAAGATCAGCAGCGCCGCACCCACGATCAGGATGATCTCACCGGCGCCAATCTTATTGAACATTAGGGAGAGCCCTCCTTCGCTACTACTCTGCCGCACAACTCCGATTCTACCCCATACGGTATCTATCTGCGACCCCTCATCGGGTAAGAATAGACTATAGGGCTATCTAATTGGTATCGGGTCTGGAGCCAAAGATGACGCCCCTCCGAACGGAGGGGCGCCACAGCCCTAGTGAGCCTTTTCGTAGGGAACACCGCTGGCGGCCGGTGCCGTGGAACGGCCCACGAAGCCAGCGAGTGCCAGCATGGTCAGGAAGTAGGGCGCCATGCCGAAGAACTGGGTCGGGATCGCCGTCACCCCGAGGGTCTGGAAGATCGTGCCCAGCGACTCAGAGACGCCGAAGAGCAGCGTAGCGGCAATGGCCCCCAAGGGGTTCCACTTGCCGAAGATCACGGCAGCCAGGGCGATAAAGCCCTTGCCGGCCGTCATGCCGTGCACGAAGCGGGAGAGGAGGCCGATCGAGAGCGAGGCGCCAGCGAGGCCCGCCAGGGCGCCGGAGAGAAGGACGCCCCAGTAGCGCATCTTCGCTACGTTGACGCCGACGGTGTCGGCTGCCAGCGGATGCTCGCCCACCGCCCGGAGGCGGAGGCCCCAGGAGGTCTTGAAGAGCGCCCAGTGGGCGACAAGCGCCAGAGCAAAGGCCACGTAGACGAAGAGGTTCAGCCCGAAGAGATCGGGCACCCGGTTGACCGCCGGGCTACCACCGCCCTGGCCCCAGACCCGGTTCAGCAGGAACTCGGTCAGGCCCACGGCGGCCAGATTCAGCGCCACGCCGGAGACGGTCTGATCCGCCTTGAACCGGATCGATGCGACTGCATGGAGGCCGGAGTAGAGAACACCCGCCACCACGCCGCCGAGGATGCCAACGACCCAGGAGCCGGTCACAAAGTTGGCCCAGACGGCGACGAAGGAGGAGACGAGCATAATGCCCTCCAGGGCGATGTTGACCACACCGGAGCGCTCGGAGAAGATGCCGCCCAACGCGGCGAGGAGGAGGGGGGTGGCGGCACGGAGCGTAGCGGTCACCAGAATCCCAACCAGCGCGAGGGTCATGCCGACTTCACCTCCGCCTTGAGCTTGCGGTTCTTGAGGAACCGCCAGATCCCCTCAGCCGCCACGAAGAAGATCACCGTGCCCTGGACGATGTAGATAACCGCCTTGGGCACGCCCGCCGCTGCCTGCATTTGGGGGCCGCCACGGGCCAGCGCACCGAAGAGCAGCGCCGCCAGGATCACACCGAGCGGGTGATTCCGGCCCACCAGGGCGACGGCGATGCCGTCGAACCCGTAGCCGACAAAGGCCGTGGTCTCAAAGAACTTCCGGTTGACACCGAGGGTCTGGACGGCGCCCGCCAGGCCAGCCAGGGCGCCCGAGAGAGCCATGGCCAGGACGGTGTTCTTCGCCACGGAGATACCCGCATACTCGGCCGCACCGGGGGCGAGGCCGACAGAGCGGATCTCGTAGCCCGCCGGTGTCTTCCACAGGATCACCCAGACCACCAGCGCCGCCGCCAGGGCGATCCAGAGGCCGGTGTGGAGCCGGGAGCCCTCGATCAGCCCCTGGGTCAGCGCAGCGGTCGGCTGCACCGCATGGGACGACGCCTGGCCCGAGCTGGCTCGGAGGTAGTTGTTCAGCAGCCAGCCGCAGAGGAAGAGTGCGATGTAGTTGAGCATGATCGAGTTGATCACCTCATGCACCCCGCGCAGCGCCTTTAGCAGGCCGACAATGCCCGCCCAGGCCGCACCAGCCAGGGCGCCAGCCGAAACCGCCAGGGTGACGTGCAACATCCCCGCTATGAAGGGGGGCCAGGTGGCCGGCATCTTGATCGCATAGCCCACCACCACCGAGGCGATCTGGGCCACTAAGTACTGCCCTTCCACACCAATGTTGAACAGGCCCGACCGGAAGGCGAGGGAGACCGCCAGGCCGGTGAAGATCAGCGGAATGGTCGAGACCAGGGTCTCGCCGAAGGCGCGGGGTGTGCCCGCCACCGCCTGGGCAAAGGCGATGTAAGCCTGGACCGGATCCTTGCCCGCTAAGAGAATGAAGACCGTACCGACAATCAGGCCGAGGATCGTGGCCAACACGGGCACCGTAATCGCCTCGACCGCATCGCGAATCGCTTTGGAGAGGCCTGACTCCTTAGCCACGTGCACCACCACCTCCTGCCATCATGAGGCCCAGGTTCTCCTCGGTCGCCTCATGACCGGTCACCTCGGCCACTATCTGCCCCTTGTACATCACCAGGATCCGGTCGGCCAGGTTCATCACCTCGTCAAGCTCGAGGGAGACCAGGAGGACCGCCTTGCCGCTGTCCCGCTCCGCCACGAGCCGCCGGTGGATGAACTCGATCGCACCCACGTCCAGGCCACGGGTCGGCTGGACGGCGATCAGCAGGTTGGGATCCCGCATGATCTCACGCCCGACGATCACCTTCTGCTGGTTGCCGCCCGAGAGGGACCGGGCCACGTAATCGGGCCGGGGCGGACGGACGTCGAAGGTCTTGACAATCCGTTCCGCCAGGTCGGTCATCTTCCCGTAGTTGAGGAGACCGAACCGGGTGAACTTGCGATGATCGCCCAGCGCTGCGTTCTCGGCAATGGAGAAGTCGAGCACCAACCCCCGGCGCTGCCGATCCTCCGGAATGTGACCTACGCCGGCGTCACGGACCTGCTTGGGCGAGTGGGCGGTCAGATCCCGCCCGTTCACCTTCACCGTGCCACTGGTCGGCTTGCGCAGGCCGGTGATCGAGGCGATCAATTCCGACTGACCGTTGCCGTCAACGCCAGCGATGCCCACGATCTCACCGGCCCGGACCTGGAAGGAGACATCCTTCACAGCATCCAGCCCGCGGTCGTTCTTCGCCGAGAGATGGTTCACCTCCAGGACCGGGAGGGTCGGGTGGGACTCCTGCTTCTCCACCTTCAGCTCCACATCGCGCCCGACCATCAGGTTGGCCAGTTCGGCCTCGGTCTTGCCCTGGGCTTCCACCGTGGTGATCTTCCGACCACGCCGGATCACCGAGACCCGGTCGGCGAGGTGGAGGACCTCCTTCAGCTTGTGGGTGATGATAATGATCGTCCGTCCCTGGGCGACCAGGTTTTTCATGATCTTGCCAAGCTCCACCACCTCTTGCGGGGTGAGGACGGCGGTTGGCTCGTCGAGGATCAGCAATTCGGCCCCGCGGTAGAGCGCCTTCAGGATCTCCACCCGCTGCTGCTGGCCGACCGAAATCGACTGGATCTTGTCCTCCGGGTCGACCTCCAGCCCGAACTGGGTGGAGATCTCCCGGACCCGCTGGTTCGCCTGTTTCATGTCCAGGGCGACACCGCCCGGCTCCATGCCCAGGACAATGTTCTCGGCAACAGTGAAGACCGGGATCAGCATGAAGTGCTGGTGCACCATGCCAATGCCCAATTCAATGGCGTGTCCCGGCCCCTCGATCTTGACCGGCTTGCCCTTCCACTCAATCGTGCCCGCATCGGGCGTGTAGAGCCCGTAGAGGATGTTCATCAGCGTCGATTTGCCGGCGCCGTTCTCGCCTAGCAGGGCGTGGATCTCGCCCTGCCGGACCTCCAGGTCAATGGAGTCATTGGCCACCAGGGAACCGAAGCGTTTCGTGATTCCAGTCAGTTTCAGCATGTTTATGAACAAAGGGCGGGACGCTAGTCCCGCCCTTCATCCCCCTTTCCTGAACGTCTCAGGGGCGGCTACCCGGTTGGTTGCCGAGCCGGGGTTTAGAGCTTCGGAGCCTTGTAGCTCTTGAACTCTTCCATATCCATCGGCACGGTAAACTTCCCGGCCTTGATCGCATCGGCCCACTTGTCGACCTCGGTCTTCAGCCCCTCGGGGAGCTTGTTCCAGAGGGTCTTGTCGGAGTAGCCAACGGCGTTCTCAGCGAGGCCCAGGACGACCGGCTGGCCGCCGGGGAACTTGTTCTCCATCGCCTGCTTGGTCACGGTGTAGACGGCGACGTCAACCCGCTTCATCATGGAGGTGATCACGTGCTCCGGAGCGAGGTGGTTCTGGTCGGAGTCCACGCCGATGGCGAAGACGTTCTTCTCCTTGGCCGCCTCGATCACGCCCTGGCCGGTGCCACCGGCAGCGTGGAAGACGACGTCGGCGCCCTGGCCGATGATGGTCAGCGCATCGGACTTGCCCTTGGCCGGGTCGGTGAAGGAGGCGGAGTAGACGGTGATGACCTCGACGGTCGGGTCAGCAGCCATGACACCGGCCTTGAAGCCCGCCTCGAAGTGGGCGATGACCGGGATCTCCATGCCGCCGACGAAGCCGACCTTCTTGGTCTTGGTGGTCCGAGCGGCAATGACGCCCATCAGGAAGGAGCCTTCCTGCTCCTTGAAGGTGACGGAAGCGACGTTCGGCTTCTCGACGACAGCGTCGATGATGGCGAACTTCTGGTTCGGGTTCCGGTCAGCCATGGCGGTAATAGCATCCTGCATGAGGAAGCCGATGCCCCAGATCAGGTCGGCCTTCTGGTCCATGAGGGTCTGGAAGTTCGGCTCGTAGTCCTCCTGGCGGTGCGACTCGATGACGTTCTTCTTCACCTTCAGCTCGCTCTCCGCCTGGAGGATGCCACGGTAGGCGGCGGCGTTGAAGGAGTCGTCGTTCAGGCCGCCCATGTCGGTGGCCATGGCGACGGTGAAGGCGGGGGTCTCAGGCTTCGCGGCCGGGGCCGGAGTCTGGGTCTGAGTCTCGGTTTTCGGAGCCTCTGCAGCCGGTTCCTGCTTGGCGCCACCGCACCCGGCGAGCAGAGCCAGGGTAAGCGTGACCGAAGCAACCTTGACAAACCAGTTACGAGCCATGCCTCGATACCTCCTGCGTAACATTATGGTTCCTGAATGGTTCCGTGAGGCAATGTTATCCGGCCCAAATGATACCATGAGGGTGTAGACAATGCTAGGGCTCATTGAACTCATTGAACTCATTGATCGCATAGAAACTCAGTCGAACTCAGTCGAACTCAGTCGAACTCATTCGGCGAAGTGATCGCCCCGGTGTTACCCAAAACGGACACACCTTGTGGTATATTCATCAGGAGATTGTCAGCGGAAAGGACAGGGGATCGATGCGCGCAGAGGTTATCTATACCGGTGGGCCAATCTACTCGGGTCACCTTGGCTGGAAGCCGGCAGAGGCGGTCGCCATTGCCGGGGGCCGAGTGCTTGCGATCGGGTCCCGCGAAGAGGTTATGCAGACCCGAGGCCCGGCGACCGTCCTGTACGACCTGGAGGGCCGCCCCCTGCTCCCCGGCTTGATCGACGCCCATCTGCATATCCTGGGCTACGCCCTCACCCTGGACCGGCTGGCAGTGGCCGGCCTGCCCAGCATTAAGGCGGTAGCAGAGGCTGTGGCGGCGGAGGCAGCGAGGCGCCCCGCCGGCGAGTGGATCAACGGGCGTGGCTGGGACCAGGACCGCTGGGTGGAGCGGCGTGAGCCAACCAAGGAGGACCTGGATCAAGTATCCCCCGATCATCCCGTTTATCTGCAGCGAAACTGCAATCATGTGGCGGTGGTCAATTCGGTTGCTCTGAGGCTGGCGGGAATCACCCGGGAGACCCCCGACCCCGACGGCGGCAAGATCGACCGGGACCCGGCCACCGGCGAGCCGACCGGCCTCCTTCGCGAGAACGCCCAACTGCTGGTCTCGCGGATCATTCCCGCGGCCTCTACAGAGCGGCAGCGCGAACTGCTGGCGCGGGCCATGCGTGAGGCGCTCTCCTATGGTATCACCCAGGTCCACACAGATGATTGCCGCTACGGCGGTGGGATTGAGCCGACCGAAGCGCTCTTCAAGTCGCTGGTCGGTCCCGATCAGATCCCGTTGCGCATCACCCAGATGATCCCCATCGACCAGGTGGAGGAGGCAGCGGCCCGCGGGATCCGCACCGGCGCCGGCGACGAGTGGTACCGCTACGGCCAGGTGAAGGCCTTCGCCGATGGCTCCCTTGGCGGGCGCACCGCCGCCCTCCTGGAGCCCTATTCAGATGATCCCTCCACCACCGGCATCTATATGTACAGCGAAGAGCAGTTCAAGGAGTTGATCGCCACGGCGCACGCCCTGGGCAACCAGGTCGGCGTCCACTGCATCGGCGATGGCGCCGCCAGGCTCTTCATTGACAGCGTGGCCGAGGCGCAGGCGAGATATCCCCGCCCGGACGCCCGCCACAGAATGATCCACTGCCAGATCCTGAGCCCCGGGCTGATCGACCGGATGGTGGCCGAGCGGATCGTGGGCGATATTCAGCCGGTCTTTATTAAGAGCGACGGCTACTGGTTCGCTGACCGGATTGGACCGGAGCGGGCGGCCTCCTCCTATGCCTGGCGCACCTTGCGGGAGAAGGGGGTTCCGCTCTGCGGCGGCTCCGACTGCCCGATCGAGCCGCTCAATATCTGGTACGGAATCTTCTGCGCCGTCAACCGGCAAGATCTGAACGGCTTCCCGGAAGGCGGCTGGCAGCCCGAGCAGCGGCTGAGCGTGGCGGAGGCGCTGGATCTGTACACCACCGGTGCCAGCTACTCCACCTTTGAGGAGGGGTTCAAGGGCACCCTGGCCCCGGGCATGGCGGCTGACCTGGTCGTGCTTGACCGCGATCCGTTCACCTGCGATCCGTCGGAGCTGAAGGATGTGAAGGTTCACCTTACCGTCGTGGGCGGTACGGTCGGCTACCAGGCTTAGGATACGGAAGGACCCCGGGGCGCTCACGCAGCACCCCGGGGTCTTGTCTTGTGCCTACCCGGCGCTCACCTGGCGCCCTGGATCCTGCGCTGCCCTGGCCCCAACCGGTCGCTGATTGCCTGCTGCCGCAGCCCGCCTGGCGCCGGCCTTCCGCTCCTTGCTCAGGTTGTAGAGGTAGGTGTCGAAGTCGACCTGCATGGTGTGGCGGAGGGAGGGGACATACCGGCTGTGCAGCGCCAGCTCCTCCCGGTGGATATCGGCCTCCATCTCCCGGGGAGACGGGAGGGCGTAGCGACCGAGGAGATAGTCAGCGATCCACTGCGACTGGGCCTCCGCCAGGGGCATGATCGAGCCCAGCGGTTGGAGGAGCCCCACGAAGAAGAGGTTCTCCAGCCCCGGCTTGAAGACCCGACGAAAGAGCGGGAGTTCGTTCTTCGGGGCGGAGAGGTAGCCCGGGTCGAAGAAGGGGAAGCTCACCTTGTAACCGGTGCAGTAGATGATCAGGTCGACCGGCTCCACTGAGCCATCGGCAAAGCGGACCCTGTCCCCTAACAGCTCGGCGATAGTTGGCTTCACGGTCACGTAGCCAGCGCGCACCCGCGCCAGGAGATAATCGGAGACCGTGGGGTGGGCCTCGCCGAAGCGGTGGTCGGGGCGGGGGAGGCCGTACTGCTCCATCTTCCCGACAAAGAGGCGAATAGCCAGTTCCAGGAAGGGCTGCCGGAGATTCCAGGGCAGCCAGCCCGGGTTCTTTATCTGGTCGTAAGGCATGCCGAAGACGTAACGGGGCAGAACGATCGCCCCGCGGCGCATGGAGAGATAGGTCCTCTCCGCCACAAAGCTGGACTCGCTGGCAATGTCCGAGGCGGAATTGCCGATCCCGACCACCAGCACTCGCTTCCCAGCCAGGATTCGGTTGTCCTGATAGGTGTGCGAGTGCATGACCGTGCCGTGGAACTCCCCGGGGAAGGGGGGCTCGGGGAACCGAGGGTCCCAGTGGTGACCGTTGGCGACCACCAGCGCGTCGTAGTGGCGCACCTCTCCGCTCTCAAGGGTGACCTGCCAGGTGGTGTCCGGGCGCCGCTCCGCCCTGGCCACGCCGGTGTTCAGCCGAATATGCTCCCGCAGCCCGAAGTGATCGGCGAAGGCGTTGAAATAGGCGTTCATCTGCGAGTGGTGGGGGTAGTCGGGGTACTCCTCGGGCATGGGGAAGGAGGCGAACTGGGTCCGAACCCGCGAGGTGTTAATGCTGAGTGACCGGTAGGCGGCACTCTCGCCCGGCGTTTCGCTGAATGCCCAGATCCCGCCGATCCGGTCCCGCTTCTCGAAGCAGTCAAAGGGGATCCCGTTCACCTTCAGCGCATGGGCCGCAGCCAACCCCGACGAGCCAGCCCCAATCACACAGAGACGCGGCAGACGCTCCACCCACACCACTCCCCTTACATGCAGCATAGGGTGAAGATTCGACCGATGCTGAAATAACTCCTCCGACTCACCTGAGCGCTAGGTTTGGGCGCGAGAAACGGCGGGGTGCTTCTCCCCGCCGTCTCCGCGTTTACATCGCGTCAGCCAATTTGAACCAGTAGCTGTAGAGCGCCCGCATCCCCGTGTCGAAGTTCTCCAGGTTGAAGTGCTCGTTGGGGGCGTGGAAGTTCTCATCCTCCAGGCCGAAGCCCATGAGCACAGACGGGATTCCCAGCGTCCTGGAGAAGGTCGCCACCACCGGAATCGATCCACCGGTCCGGATAAACCGGGACTCCTTTCCATAGGCCTCCGCAAGGGCGGCCATGGCGGCACGGATCGAGGGATGGTCGATCGGTGTCATGCAGGCCGGGGCCCCGGCCCGCCGGATTACCTCCAGCGTGACACCGGGCGGGCAGTGGGCCCGCAGGTGCGCCTCGATCGCATCGGTCACCTTCTCCGGGTCCTGGTCCGGGACCAGGCGGCAGGTGATCTTTGCCCCGGCCTTGGCCGGGATCACGGTCTTGGTGCCCTCGCCCTGAAAGCCTCCGAAGATCCCGTTCAGCTCCAGGGTCGGGCGGGCCCAGGTCCGCTCCAGGACGCTGAAGCCAGGCTCGCCGGGCAGGGCGGTCACGCCCAACTCATCGGCGTAGGCCTGCTCGTCCAGTCCCAGGGCAGCGAAGGAGTCGCGCTCCTCCAGGGTCAGGGGGCGGACCTGATCATAGAAGCCCTTGACCGCCACGCCGCCTTCGGGCCGGTGCAGGGTCGCCAGCAGCTGAACCAGGGCCTGGACCGCGTTCGGTGCCGCTCCGCCGAAGAGGCCGGAGTGCAGGTCGCTCTTCGCACCGGTCACGTGGACCTCCAGGTCAGCCATGCCGCGCAGGGCGTAGGTGAGGGAGGGGACCCCCCGGGCGTAGAGCCCCGTGTCAGAGATCACGACAACATCGGCCTTCAGCAACTCCTGGTGCGCCATGACAAACCGCTCCAGGTTGGCGGAGCCGATCTCCTCCTCGCCCTCGATCAGGAGCTTCAGGTTGACCGGGAGCTTCCCCTCGGTCTGCAGGATCGCCTCGATCACCTTCAGGTGCATGAAGACCTGTCCCTTGTCGTCGCTCGCTCCCCGGGCGTAGAGTTTCTCGCCCCGAATCGTGGGCTCGAACGGCGGCGTCTCCCACAGGTTGAGCGGGTCAACCGGCTGGACATCGTAGTGCCCGTAGACCAGGGCGGTGGGCTTGCCCGGTTGATCCAGCCGCTCGGCATAGACCACCGGGTGACCCCCCGTCTCCATGACCTCCACCCGGGTCATGCCGATTCGCTGCAACTCGTTCGCCAGCCAGCCGGCGGCACGACGCACATCTTCCTTATGGGACGAAATGGCCGAGATCGAGGGGATCGCCAGGAACTCCTTCAGTTGATCCAGGTGCCGGTTCCGATTCTGGCGGAAGTAGGCGTCGCCATTCATGTTGCATCACTCTCCGATCATTAGGGTAACCCGATTCCGCAACGCAGGCAAGATTGACCAGATCTCGAAGGAAAAATCCCCCCAGCGCCCCGGTCGGGGCTGGTGAGGGGATTTTTTTCATTTCAGGAAAATTGGCTGAACCGTTTGGGGAGAGGTGGCGTCCTATGGTCAGGATCCCTTCCCTACGGCTCCTCTTTCTCGGCCGAACGCTTCCGCTCGAGGTAGGAGTAAAAGTCCGCTGTATTGGCTGAGGCGAGGCTCTGTTTGAGGGCGATCCGATCTCGGCGTTGGCGGATCAGGCCCACTACCAGCGCATCGAGGATTGCCAGGAGCCACCAGGGGAGCAGGAGCCACGGGCTCTTGATCGCTAGCATCTGCCAGGGGCGGGGAATGGGGGCTCCCCAGAGCGTGAGGAATGGCCAGGTCAGGAAGAAGAACGCTTTGAGGACCTGACCGTTCAAGAACTGACCCACCCCGGGGATCAGGAAGCTAGCAAAGACAGCGAATCCCCAGTGCGCTTCCGGAATCGGGGATTGCATCTTGTCGAGGAGGCGCCGGGCGATCAGGGAGTCCAACTCGCTGATCACCAGGACCAGGCTGAGAATCCAGAGGCAGTAGAAGAGGTAGGTCACCGTCTTCCCCCCTTTCTAGTCGAGCTTCAAGTTGCCAGCCAGCATGAGCCGGTCCATATAGACGTAGTTGATCAGGAAGTTCGGGTAGCGCATGCTGATCCGGGCGTAGTTCCCCCGGTATGGCCAGTAGACATCCTGCTGCCAGATCTCTGTGGTGAAGGGCCACCAGCCGACCTTGCCCTGGTAGGTCGCCTTGTAGGCGGGGGCTGGGCGGAACCCAAACTTCGAATCCGGGCCCTGGTGCCAGACGATATAATCTGCCTTGCCCTCTTTCAACTCCTTGTGCCGGCTGACGATATAGCTGTCGATATCGCCGTTCTCCTTGACCGGCACAGTGGCGATCTCCAGCGTCACCAACCCGAGACGGGTGGTTCCCTCCACAAGGGTATCGCCCTCGCCGGGTTCGAGCACCCAGCCCTCCAAATTTTTCGGGACCGCCAAAGAAATACCGCGGTCCGGCAGGCTGAGGGTGACTCGTCCCGGGTCTCGTTCCACCAGGTACCCCAGGATCACGGCGGCTATCGTGAAGGCTAGAAGCCGCACCAATCTAGGTGTTTGGGACATTGAACCCCTCCTCTTGGCTAGCGAACCCATCGTCATGTAAGACGTAAGTTGAACCAAAATCGTTCATGTTGAAGTTCCCAGAAGGAAATCACTTTAGGCTGACGAATAAAATCAGCCTAGTGGGGATAACCCCAATCATCCGGTCCGTCTCGGGAGTGGTCCGAAGGCCGGTGGGAAAGGTGGGAGGAGTAGTCCTGGCCCGTGTTCCAACTGGAGGCCTTGAGATTGCTCAGGGTCGAACCACCCTTCAAACAGACAAACATAGGGGGTAACACACGAGATGAAGAGCAAGAAGTTCCTCATGGGCGCTCTCGTTTCCGTCGTCAGCGCCTCGGTTGTGTTGGCCGGCTGCTCCAAGGGCAGCGAGACCACCACGGAGCCGGCGCCCAGCAACAACGCCGCTAAGGAGACCAAGAAGGAGGGGCCGGCCGTCGGCGGCACCTACATCCGGTCCACCATCGGCGACGCTGCCGTCCTGCTGCCGATCCTGACCCAGGACACCGCCTCGAGCGACGTCAGCGTCCTAATCTTCGACGGCCTGCTCGGCCTCGATGACAAGCTCAACATCGTTCCGGCTTTCGCTGAGAGCTACACCGTTGAGCAGGACAAGATCTACACCTTCAAGCTGAGCCAGGGCGTCACCTTCCACGATGGCTCGCCTGCCACTTGTAAGGACCAGAAGTTCTCCTTCGAGGCCATGAGCCATCCGAAGTACCAGGGCGTCCGCTTCGGCGACTTCCTCTCCGTCAAGGGCTGGCAGGAGCTCTCCGACACCTACGACGCCATCAATGCGGAGCTCGACGAGAAGAAGATCGACGAGAAGACCGCTGACGAGAAGAAGCTCGCCGCCTGGCAGAACTTCTGGCAGACCGGCGGCATGACCTGCGTTGACGACTACACCTTCAAGGTCGAGCTGAGCGAGCCGTCCGCTCCGTTCATCTTCGACGTCGCCAGCTACGGCCCGATGCCCAAGCACCTGATGGAGGCCGACATCGCCGACCTGAAGGGCTCCAAGTGGGCCACCGAGCCGGTGGGCACTGGCTCCATGAAGTTCGTTGAGTGGGTCAAGGACGACCACATCACCCTCGAGCGCTTCGCTGACTGGAAGCTCGGCATCGAGCGGCACCCGACCTTCATCGAGCGGGTTATCTTCAAGGTCGTTCCCGACGCCCAGGCCAACATGGTCGCTCTTGAGACCGGTGAGGTCCACCTCGCTGGTATCCAGGCTGACTCTTGGGATCGTTTCAAGAACGAGGTCAAGCATGTCAACCTGCACGAGTATCCGGCCCTCTCCTACACCTTCCTCGGCTACAACCTGCTGAACCCGAAGTTCTCTGATCAGAAGGTTCGCCAGGCGATCACCACCGCGATCCCCCGTCAGGAGATCGTCGACAAGCTCTTCCTGGGCCACGGCGCTATCGCCAACACCCACGGTTCGCCCGCCCTCTGGTCCTATGACCCGAACGTGACCGTCTTCAACTACGACCCGGCCAAGGCCGCTCAGATGCTCGACGAGGCTGGCTGGAAGGTCGGCGCCGACGGCATCCGTGAGAAGGACGGCGTCAAGTTCAAGTTCGAGATCGCCACCAACAACGGTAACAAGTACCGTGAGCAGTCTGCTGTTATCATCCAGCAGGCCCTGAAGCAGGTCGGCATCGAGGTCACCGTCAACCTGATGGAGTGGAACGCCTTCCTCGAGTACGTCGATGGCGACAAGAAGGAAGCCTATATCCTCGGTTGGTCCCTCAGCGCTGACCCCGATCCCTACTCCATCTTCCACTCCAAGGGCGGCTTCAACGCCATGAACGACTACAACAACCCGAAGGTTGACGAGTTGATCATGAAGGGCAAGTCGACCACCAACATGGAGGAGCGGAAGAAGGTCTACCAGCAGCTCGGCCAGGAGCTCGCGATCGATCAGCCGTACACCTTCCTGTACTACGCCAACTCGCTGGTTGGTCTGACCAACCAGATCCAGGGTCCGGTCAAGGGCACCCCGGCCGGCATCCACTGGAACTACGAGACCTGGTACATGCAGACCAGCGTCACCCCGTAACACCTGATTCCTGCGGAACAGCTACGGTCCCCCTTCGGGGGGACCGTAGATTGTTCTCCAACGCTTGAGCAAATCTTCACAGAAGCTCTCTTCCCCGCAAAATAAACCGAACGGGGTAGAGAAAAACGTCGTCCTATTAGCAAGCGACGGAATCGGTTGCCCGCCCGGAAAGATACCTGTCAGGTAAGTGGGTCGGGGCGCAGTGAACGGGTCGCCTCAAAAATCCGGATTTGGGGGTATTGAGTGATGGTCACGTACATCACACGGCGGGTCTTGCAGTTGATACCGCTCCTCCTGGTGATCAGCTTCGTCTCCTTCGGCATTTATCAGTTGTCGCCTGGTGACCCCGTGTTGGCTTACGCCCCTCGTGAAATGATGAAGCACCCGGAGCAGCTCGAGCGGCTCCGCCGTGACCTTGGTTTGGATAAGCCCTGGTATGTTCAGTACTACCGGTGGATGGAGAAGACCGTGCAGGGCGACCTGGGTCGGTCCATGATCACTGGCCAGCCGGTGCTGAAGCGCTTCATGCTCGCCATTCCGAACACCCTGAGGATGACGGTGACCGCCTGGATCATCTCCTTTGTCCTGGCGATTCTGGTTGGTGTCGTATCGGCGACACGGAGGTATACTTTCATCGACTCGGCCTCCACGATCTTTAGTTTCGCTGGCATTTCTGTGCCTAGCTTCTTCCTAGGCATCCTCCTCATGCTCCTCTTTGCTGTCAAGCTGAGATGGCTTCCCTCGATCGGCATGTACACCCCCGGTAAGGAGGGTGACTTCTGGGATGGCTTCCTGCACATGATCATGCCGATTACCGCACTGGCCGTCACGGAGATTGCCGCGACCTCCCGGTACGTCCGTTCCAGCCTGCTGGAGGTCCTGAAGATGGACTACATTCGAACCGCTCGTTCCAAGGGTCTCAGTGAGCGGATCGTCACCTATAAGCATGCGCTGCGCAACTCGCTCATGCCCGTCGTGACTTTCCTTGGCCTGAACATGGCCAGCTTCGTGGGCGGTGCGCTGGTTATCGAGAACCTGTTCGCCTGGCCGGGCATGGGCCGTGTTACGGTTCAGGCCGTCTTCCAGAAGGACTATCCCATGGTCATGGCGGCCAACCTCATGTTCGCCTTCCTGACCGTCGTCGGCAACCTGATCGCAGACATTATGTACGCCGTGGTTGATCCGCGGGTCAAGTTCTCCTAAGGAGGGACCAAAGAGATGGCAACCGCGGAAAAGACCAACAGCAACCCGAACCCGATCCAGGGTCCCGCCTCCTCCACCGAGGAACAGACCTGGCTGCGGATCTTCTGGCGCCGGTTCCGGAAGAACAAGCTGGCCATGGCCGGCGGCACGATGCTCCTGCTCCTCTTCACGATGGCGATCTTCGCTCCGGTGGTTGCGCCCCAGGACCGTGATGAGCTCGACCTGGGTTACCGCCTCAAGGCGCCCATGACCGTCAATGAGACGACCGGTCAGACGTACATCCTTGGCACCGACAGCTACGGGCGTGACCTGCTCAGCCGTCTGATCCACGGCTCCCGGATCTCCCTGACGATCGGCTTTATCTCCACCGGTGTCGCTCTGACCATGGGCCTGCTGGTTGGTTCGGCGGCCGGCTACTACGGCGGATGGATCGACAACATCTTGATGCGATTAGTCGACGTGTTGCTCTCCATTCCGACGCTGCCGCTCCTGCTGACGATCCTTGCCTTCGTCGGCAACTCGATCTGGCTGATCATGTTCGTGATCGGTATCACCTCGTGGATGGGCGTAGCCCGACTGGTCCGCGGCGAGATCCTCTCGATCAAGCAGCGTGACTTTGTCGAAGCGGCCCGTGCCATGGGTGCGCCGGACGCCCGAATCATGTTCCGCCATATCGCCCCGAACCTCTTCCACGTGCTGATCGTCAACGCCACCCTGCGCGTTGCGACCGCCATGCTGACCGAGGCGACCCTCTCCTACCTGGGCATCGGTGTTCAGCCGCCGACCCCGTCCTGGGGCAACATGCTCTACGAGCATCAGAACTACCTGCGGGTAGCCCCCTGGACCGATATCTATCCCGGCCTGGCGATCTTTGTCTCCATGCTCGCCTTCTACTTCCTGGGTGACGGTCTGCGCGACGCGCTGGACCCGCGGCTCAAGGAGTGATCCCTGCGGAACGACAGCCCCGCCTTTGCCAACGGCAAGGCGGGGCTTTTGCACGCCCCCGGTTATGGGCGGGATCGGCACGGGTATGCTACCCGTGGAGGAATCGCCCATGGCTGATCAGAACCGCGACTCTTTGTCGGAACGGATCGCGAAGCTCACCTATTCCATGGAGAAGATGAACCTTGCGGAGTACACAACCCTCCTGCAAAACCCCTGGCGGCTGCTCTGGGTTAACTTCATGGCAGGCAGCGCCCGTGGACTTGGGATCGGCTTTGGCTTTGCCGTCCTGACGGCGCTGCTGCTCTATATCATGCGGGGGCTGATGATGGCCAACCTGCCCGTCATTGGTGACCTGATCGCCACCATCGTCCGACTGGTGGAGCAGGACCTGAGCCCATAAGCCCGCCTGACGAGGCTCCCGCCGGGGGCCTCGTCTCCTTTCAGTCTTGAAAGGGAGTGAACAGTATCGCCTGAATCTGCGTCCTATTAAAAATCAACGGAATGGAGATCCAAGTCAGGTCGAATAACAACAGGGTGGGGGTTGCGCACCATGGCTATGTACGTCTTCAAGCGAGTGATCCAGTTGATTCCGTTGCTCCTTGTGATCAGCTTTGTCTCCTTTGGGATCTATCAGCTGTCGCCCGGCGATCCGGTGCTTGCCTATGCCCCACGCGAGATGATGAAGCACCCAGAACAGTTGGAGCGGTTGCGCCGGCAGCTCGGCCTGGACAAGCCGTGGTATGTGCAGTACGTGCGCTGGATGGAGCGGACCGCCACGGGCGATTTCGGCAACTCCATGATCACCGGCCAGCCGGTGGTACAGCGGCTGAAGCTAGCGATCCCCAATACCCTAAAGATTACCGTCATCTCCTTCGTCATCTCCTTTGTCCTTGCGATCGTGATCGGGGTCGTGTCGGCCACTCGAAAGTACACGCTGATCGATAATGTCCTGACTTTCTTCGGATTCGCGGGGATCGCTATTCCCGGCTTCTTTCTCGGCATTTTGATGATGCTGCTCTTTGCGGTCAAACTGAGGTGGCTACCCTCAATCGGTATGTACACCCCCGGGAAGGAGGGGGAGTTCTGGGATGGTCTGCTTCACATGATCATGCCGGTCACAGCCCTGGCTGTCGGCGGTATTGCCGCCACCTCCCGGTTTGTTCGTTCCAGCCTGCTGGAGGTCCTGAAGATGGACTACGTTCGCACAGCACGGTCCAAGGGGCCGAGCGAGCGGATCGTTACATATAAGCACGCCCTGCGAAACTCGCTCATGCCGGTAGTCACCTTCCTCGGGCTGAACATGGCGACCTTTGTGGGCGGTGCCCTGGTGATCGAGAACCTGTTCGCCTGGCCGGGCATGGGGCGCGTCTCCGTGCAGGCGGTCTTTCAGAAGGACTACCCCATGGTCATGGCCACAAACCTGATCTTCGCCTTCCTGACCGTGATCGGCAACCTGATTGCCGATATCATGTACGCCGTGGTCGACCCGCGCGTCAAGTTCTCGTAGGCAGCATCTGACCCGAGGGACCCCGTTTCGCCGCTGGGCGAGGCGGGGTCTTGTCGTTTTCCACTCGCCCATGCGAAAGGCAGAAGTTCGCGTGAACGGGTGGCCGGAACGGAGCGTCTAATCGATAGCCGTTCGTATCGCTTGAGGAGGTCTTGCGCATGCTTACATACATCGTAAGGCGGGTCCTGCAGATGATCCCGCTCCTTCTGGTGATCAGCTTCGTCTCTTTCGGCATCTACCAGCTCTCCCCCGGCGATCCGGTGGCTGCGTTCGCCCCGCGCGAGGCCATGAAGAACCCGCAGCAGTTGGAACGGCTGCGCCGACAGCTCGGCCTCGACAAGCCGTGGTATGTTCAGTACGCCCGCTGGATGCAGCGAACCATGCAGGGCGACCTGGGCCGGTCCATGATCACCGGCCAGCCGGTGCTGGACCGCTTCCGGACAGCGATTCCGAACACCCTGAAGATGACCGTGACGGCGTGGGTGATCTCCTTCACGTTGGCGATCCTCGTGGGGGTGGTCTCGGCGACGCGGAAGTACACCTGGGTCGATTCGCTTTCCAGTATCTTCAGCTTCGCGGGCATATCAACACCAAGCTTCTTCCTGGGAATCCTGTTGATGTTGCTCTTCGCGCTCAAGCTACGGTGGCTGCCCACAATCGGCATGTATTCGATCGGCAAGGAGGGGCAGTTCTGGGACGGCCTGGCCCACATGATCCTGCCGATCGCCGCCCTGACTGTCACCGAGATCGCTGGCACCTCCCGCTATGTGCGCTCAAGCCTGCTGGAGGTCCTGAAGATGGACTATGTCCGAACCGCACGCTCCAAGGGGCTTAGCGAGCGGATCGTCACCTACAAGCACGCCCTGCGCAACTCGCTCATGCCCGTGATCACCTTCCTGGGGCTCGGCATGGCCGATTTCGTGGGCGGCGCCCTCGTGATCGAGAACCTGTTCGCCTGGCCCGGCATGGGTCGCCTTACCGTGCAGGCGGTCTTCCAGCAGGACTATCCCGTGGTCATGGCGGCCAATCTACTCTTTGCCTTCTTGACCGTCGTGGGCAACCTGATCGCCGACATTATGTATGCGGCCGTCGATCCGCGGGTCAAGTTCGCCTGATCGTGCCCTGCGGGTGGGCCCGCAGTTGCCATCGACCGGATAACGGAGCACAACTTGCGACCGTAAGATCGACATAACGCGGGCAGACTAGTCCTCGAGAGGGGGCAGATCTGTGTGGATATGGAGCACTTACGGCAGAAGTTGCTCGAGGAGCGCGAGGGGTACCAGCACCAGATCGAGATGATCGATGAGACCGGCCTCGGCAAGCTGTCGCAGGGGGATCAGCTCCAGGAGGATGGCACAATCGACAACCACCCCGGCGACCTCGGGACCGAGATGTTCGAGCGCGAGAAGGACATGGGGCTGCGGTCAAATGCGGTCCGCCGCATTCGGGAGATCGATATCTCCCTGGAGCGAATGGACGCCGGCACCTACGGGGTCTGCGAGGCCTGTGGGCAGCCGATTGACCCGGAGCGGCTGGAGGTCTTCCCCAGCGCCACCACCTGCCTCGCATGTCAGCAAGCGCGCGAGGCGCTACCGGACCGGTTCCACCGCCCGGTGGAGGAGAAGTTGCTCAGCCCACCCTTCGGTCGCACCTTCCGCGGGGAGTCCGGCGATGCGAACTACGACGGCGAGGATGCCTGGCAGGAGGTCGCCCAGTACGGTACCTCCGAGACCCCGCAGGATGTCCCTGGGGCGATCAAGTACACCGACCTCTACAACTCCGATGAGGATGTCTACACCGTGGTCGATCCCATGGACGCCCTGGTGGATGAGGACGGTGAGCCGCTTCAGCGGGAGGATCGTGACTGGGATGGCGGCACCGTTCAGTATGAGAGCGCGGTGGATAATCCCCTCTACGGTCCAGAGGATATGGAGGGGGAGTACCACTGGCAGCCTGCGCCCTATGCCCGGGGGATCATGCCGGAGCGGCAGTTCCGTCGCTCCAAGTTCCCCAGCAGCCGGACGCTGCCTGGTCACCGGCGAGCGTAGTGCCGTACCACACCAGGCCCGTCTCACCCGCAGGGTGGGGCGGGTTTCTTCTCTTGGCGGCCCTATCCAGGGTATGGTAGACTAGGACAGTGAAATGGGGGCTGTCCAGTAATGTGGAGTATTGCGATCGCGGTTGTCGCACTGGTCTTGGATCAGGCGAGCAAGTGGCTGGTTATGACCCGGCTGACCCTGTTTGAGCAGAGCCCGATCATCCCTGGCCTCTTCTCGCTCCAGTTTGTCTACAATCCCGGCGCCGCCTTCTCGATCTTCCGCAACCAACGGCTCTTTCTGATCCTGATTGCCCTGGCAGCGGTTGGCGGCATGCTCTACTACCTCCGCGACCCGGAGAACCGTAAGGGGCTGAGCGGCTGGGGTATGGGGCTGCTGATCGGGGGGACCCTCGGCAACCTGACCGACCGCATTCGGACTGGCGAAGTGGTCGACTTCCTGCTCTTCTATTGGAAGGACTGGTCCTTCCCGAACTTCAATGTGGCGGATATCTGCATTACGGTGGGGGTAGGCTTACTAATCCTCCACATGCTTTTAACAGGGGAGAAGAGACCGGCGTGAATCAGTATCAGATTGTCGCAGAGCAGTCGGAGAGTCGGCTAGATGCCTTTCTTGCCGCCCATGCAGAGCTGGGGCTCTCCCGCTCCCGGATCAAGGCGCTGATCGACGAGGGCCACGTGCAGGTCAATGGCCTGACGCCTAAGGCCAGCCAGTCGGTGCAGCCTGGCGACCAGATCACGGTGACGGTGCCTCCGCCCAAGGTGGTGGAGCTGGCCGCCGAGGAGATCCCGCTGGACGTTGTCTATGAAGATGAAGATGTCCTGGTGGTAAACAAGCCGCGCGGGCTGGTTGTACACCCTTCGCACGGCCACTGGCAGGGGACCCTGGTCAACGCCCTGCTCGATCACGTGGAGGACCTGGAAGGGATCGGCGGCGAACTCCGGCCGGGAATTGTCCACCGACTGGACAAGGATACCACCGGACTGCTGGTGGTGGCCAAGAACGAACGGGCCATGGCCTCGCTGCAGGACCAGATCCGCGAGCACAGCGCCCGGCGGATCTACTGGGCGCTGGTGCACGGCAATACCATGCCCGACACCGGGCGAATCGAAGCGCCGATTGGGCGGCACCCCGGGGATCGGAAGCGCATGGCGGTCAACACCCGGCAGGGGCGTGAGTCGATCACCCACTTCCGTGTGTTGGAGCGCTACACAGGCTACGCCCTGCTCGAGTGCCGGCTAGAGACCGGTCGGACCCATCAGATTCGAGTGCACCTCTCCTTTATCGGCCACCCGGTGGTGGCGGACCCGCTCTACGGCACCCGGAAGGCCCACCTGGGGCTGGAGCCGCAGGCGCTCCACGCCCGGCAACTGGGCTTTACCCACCCGACCACGGGCGAGTGGATGGAGTTTACCGCCGAGCCCCCCGCCGACATGATGGCTGCGATCAAGCGACTGCGTGGGGAGGGATCGGCAGATGAACTTCGCTGACCGGCTCTGCCAAGCGGTGCGGGAGAAGCGCTCCCACGCTGTCGTCGGGTTGGATCCGGTGGTAGGGAAGCTCCCGGCTTACATACGGGCGGATGCCGCCAAGCGGTACGGGCAGACCGCCCGGGGTGCCGCTGCAGCCCTTCTCGCCTTCAATAAGCTGGTGATCGATGCGGTCGCCGACCAGGTGGCCCTGGTCAAGCCGCAGTCCGCCTTCTACGAGATCTACGGCCACCACGGGGTGGAGGCCTTCTGGGAGACGGTCCGCTATGCCCGCGCCAAGGGACTGCTGGTGATCGCAGACGCCAAACGGGGCGATATCGGTTCGACGGCCGAGGGATACGCGGCGGCCTTCTTCGGCCACCCGAACCCGCTGGAGACCTGGGAGGATCCGGAGCAGTGGGCCGACAGCCTGACGGTCAACCCGTACCTGGGGAGCGATGGACTGGTCCCCTTCGTGCAGCGGTGCGAAGAGCGGGGGACGGGCCTCTTTATCCTGGTGAAGACCTCGAACCCTTCGTCGGGCGAGATCCAGGACCAGCCGCTCCTCTCCGGGGAGTTGGTGGCCCAGCAGGTGGCCAAGCTCGTGGACTCCCTGGGCGCCCGGACGATCGGTGCCTCTGGCTACTCATCGATCGGGGCGGTGGTGGGCGCCACCTACCCCGATGACCTCCAGCGCTATCGCTCCGAGATGAACCGGGCGATCCTGCTCGTTCCTGGGTACGGGGCGCAGGGTGGAACCGGGGCCGATGTGGTCCACGCCTTCAACCCGGACGGGCTGGGCGCTGTGGTCAACGCCTCCCGGTCGATTATCTTCGCCTACAAGTCGGGCGAGGTCACGGGTGCAACGGCGACAGAGGCCATGGCTGGAGCGCTTGAGGCGATGAATCGGGATATTAACGGCTCCCTGCGGCAGGCTGGCAAGCTGGCCTGGTAGGACGCCGGAACGGAAACGGGGCAGTCCCTCTGAGGGGACTGCCCCGTATGACGCGAGGGCCAGGAATACCCCCGGCCCTCGCGGCTCCTGCTATGGAAGCGTGTACGGCTCCTGGTAGTACTCCTGGGCTCGCAGGCGCAGGTAGCCGCCGTCATCATCCGGGTAGATCGCCTCCCGATCGGAGCAGACGGTACGGCCGTCGCTCCAACCATCGGAGGTGCAGATTGGCTCTGGGTTGGTGATCCCATCGTTCTGGTTGTCGAAGTTGGTCGTGGTCTGGTGGTTGTCGCCTGCACCGAAGAGCATGCCCACCACACCGGTCTGCACCAGCTCATCCACATGGTCGAAGAAGTACTCGACCTTGTTGTCCTGGTAGTGGCCAACCGTGTTGTTCATGGAGCGGTAGTACTGGTTGCCAATCGGGACCTGCCAGAGCATGGCGGGCTTGCCAGTCGCCTGGATCGCCCCTTGCAGGTAGGACTCCCAGCGGTGGAAGTTGGGGAAGGTGGCGTTGGTCTGGTCCCAGAAGGCCTCCGGACGACCGATCACGTACTTGTAGTAGCCCGCATCGCGGTCGGAGACGTCGTTGAAGAGCAGATCGTAGGTGGAGCTGCCCTCCGGCACCTGGGTCACGCCGGCCAGACCAGCGAAGAGGCCGGCCTGCCAGCCATAGCTTGCGGCGTCCAGCGTCGGGTTGGCCGAGCTGATATCCTGGAGCTGGGCGAAGTTGCTGATATGGTAGGCCAGCAGCACGTTCGGGGCGTACATGTCACGCAGCCGCAGCAGGGCGTGGTTAAAGCCCTGGAAGTTGTCGGGCAGTCCCTCCAACTCCGGCAGCCCGGTGCTGGAGACAGCCGCCCGCAGCAGGGTTGGGTCGTTGCCCTGGTCGTCACAGAAGCCGCTGCAGAGGCTGTTGAGGAGAGCGGCGGCGTTGGCATAGCCAGCCAGGTCGGGCTCCACATGGACGATTGCGGTCTTGCCAAACCCCTGCACACCGTCATGCTCGCCAGAGCCCAGCCGCTTCATGAGCAGGGCGAAATCCTCGTAGTACTGGCGCATGACCTCGGCGTTGTTCAGGTTGGAAAGATCACGCTGCATCTCGCCGCAACCGTTGCAGGCGCCGTTGCTGTGCAGAAGCTGGTAGTAGGTGAAGACGGGAATCGCACCGATCTTGTCAGCATTGGCGGCATAGTCGGTGACGAAGGTGCCGTTGGGCGACCAGGTGGCCCAACCGCCGCCGGTATTGACACCGCCCACCAGGTACTGGTAGCCGTAGTCCCAGGGGATACCGGACTCGGGCATCCACCCAGTCAGGCCCTGCCGGCTGTTGAAGGCCGAGAGGCCGACGCCGAAGTGGTCAGGCAGAGCTTCCGGTGCGGGGGGTGGGGGCGCATTCGGGTCGGGCCCGCCGCCGGGCGGGGCGTTCGGATCAGCGACGACCGGGAAGTAGGCCGCCTGATCGACCCAGTGGTAGAGGTGGCCCCAGCCCGGGTTGAAGACGCCGAGCCGGACCTGATAGGTGCCGCCCGGGGCGTTTGCCGGGAGCCGGTAGGTGAACCGGAAGGTGCTCTCCTGGTTCGCAGTCAGGTGCAGGTTGTCCTGCTCCGAGGTATAGACCCAGTTGCCCACCGGATCCAGCACCTGCAGGTAGACCAGCACATCTACATCGGCGGTGGCGGTCAGGTGGACATCCATGTTGGCGGAGGTTCCGGCCATGACCGGCTCGGTGGGAACAGAGACCGAGCTGGTGTACTGAACCGGGGAGTCTACCGTGAAGTGGTCTGCCTGGTCTTCCCACTGGTAGAGGATTCCCCAGCCAGGGTTGAAGATGCCGACCTTTACGGTATATTCGCCGCCCTGGTCCCCGGGGAAGGGGGTCCATTCAGCGGTATAGCTCTGGGACTCGCCCAGGTCAAAGGACTGATCGTCCCAATCCTTCTGCAGCACCTGCCGGCCGTCGGGGGCGTAGAGCTGAATATCAACCAGGGCATCGGAGGCGGCCCTGCTCGTGACAGTCAGGTTGACCTGGACGGTCTCCCCTGGCTTGACCGACTCCGGGGTGCTGGTCACCTCGATGCCGTAAGGACGGCGGTCCACCTCTTTGACCGTGAAGGTCGCGACGGAGGAGTTCGCGCTGAGCAGCACGCTCCGGTCGGGCTTGAAGTAGATCAGCCGGACATGGTATTCGCCCGGGATCGCATCTTCGGGGGCGGTCCACGCAAAGTCAAACGGGGCGGGGACACCGCCGGTCAGGGTGACGTCTTCATACCAGTGCTCCGCCACTTTTCGGCCGATCGGGTCGAAGACGTCCACCAAAATAGTGGCATTCTGGGTTACGGCCACGTTGGCCTCGGTATGGATCGCGATGCTCTCCTCTTGGAAGATCTCCGTCTGATCCGCCGAGCCGCTACTGGCGTAAAGATCAACTTCAGGTTCAGTGATACGGAATTTTCCGGCTGAGTCGATTACAGTGTAGAGTACAGTTCGTTCGGCATTTAAAACAACGAGACGGATTATGTTGTCCCCCTGCAGAGCGTCTAGCGGGGTCTGCCAGGTGGTAGTGAGGCGCTTTGTCTCACCGGCTGCGAATGAAAGGGTAGGGAACTCCTCGACGTGAACCGGCCTGAAGACCGGGTCACGAACCTCCAGGAAGACGTGCGTAGCGGTAGCATCGGTGCTGGTCAGGTCGACCGTGATCGTGACGCTTGAACCGGCGGACACGCTCTCCTCGCTGGCAAACCCGCTGGCGGTGAAGTTGGGCGGGGCCGCCAGAACGGGGCTGCAGAGGCTAACGAGTAGCACACCAATCAGGAACAACGATACTCTTCGGACCATGTAGCATCTCCTTTCCATATTGTCTACCTAACGAGCGGGAAACGGGTGCCTCTCCACGGCTCCCCCACCGTTGAGCCAGCGAACCACGCCTCTATAAGTTACCAGAAAGTTTTCCCAGGGCTCAAGGGGGTTCCGAGACAACGAATGGGAATTCCTCGGGAAAATTTCCTGACTTGACCGGGATCGGCTGGAGTGGTACTGTGAGCATGATGGAATGCTACTTTAACCCAGTCCCGTGAGGCTGGTAAGGAGCAGGAAACTGCATCGGGTGCAGACCAGGTGGCCGGGGAATCCCCTGCGGCGCCGGGGCCTACATTGGCAGCTGACCTCCTTGCCCGCCGCGGGCGAGGAGCTTTTTTATGCCCGCCCGCTCACCCCGGGCGGGGCAGATTGCGACCGTATTCAGGAGGTGCTTCCCATGACCGAGCCCAAGGCCCTGCTCATGGATTCTGCCCAGATGAACCGCGCCCTCTCCCGCATCGCCCATGAGATCATCGAGCGGAACAAGGGGACCGAGAATGTGGCGCTGGTGGGGATCCGCCGGCGTGGTGTCCCCCTGGCCCAACGGCTGGCAGCCCGGCTGCAGGAGTTCGAAGGCAAGAAGGTGCCGGTGGGGATTCTGGACATCACCCTCTACCGCGACGACCTGACCGAACTCAGCTCGGTCCCGGTGATCCACAAGAGCGAGGTCACCTTCAAACTGCCGGGGACGATCGTGATCCTGGTGGATGATGTCCTCTACACCGGGCGGACGGTGCGGGCCGCCCTCGACGCCCTGCTGGATATCGGCCGGCCCTCTGTGATCCAGCTGGCGGTCCTGGTCGACCGTGGTCACCGGGAGCTACCGATCCGGGCCGACTACGTGGGCAAGAACGTCCCCACCTCCAAGCGGGAGGTCGTGGAGGTCCACATGACCGAGGTGGATGGCGAGGACTACGTGGCTCTGTTTGACCTACCGGACGAGGCTCACTAGGAGGTAGCGTATGGCCGGACTGAAGCGGAAGGATATCCTCGGCCTGAAGGAGCTGTCGGTCGCTGAGATCGACCTGATCCTGAACACGGCCGATACCCTGAAAGATATTGCGACCCGGCCCATTAAGAAAGTGCCGACCCTGCGGGGGAAGTCGCTGGTCACCCTCTTCTACGAGAACTCGACCCGGACCGCCAAGTCCTTCGAACTGGCCGGCAAGTATCTCTCGGCCGACGTGATCAATGTCTCGGTCTCATCCTCCTCGGTTCAGAAGGGGGAGACCCTGAAGGATACCGCCCGCAACCTGGAGGCCATGGGCGTCGACGCGGTGGTCATGCGCCACGCCATGGGGGGAGCCCCCCAGATCCTGGCCCAGCACCTGCACGCCTCGGTGATCAACGCTGGCGACGGCATGCACGAGCACCCCTCTCAGGGCCTGCTGGACATGCTCACGATCCGCCAGAAGAAGGGCGGGCTCAGTGGGCTGAAGGTGGCGATCGTCGGCGACTCCTACCACAGCCGGGTCGCCCGCTCGAATATCTACGGGTTGACCAAGTATGGCGCCGAGGTCTGGCTGGCGGGGCCCGCGACCATGCTCCCACAGGGCTATGAGGAGTACGGCGTCAAGGTGACCACCCGGGTGGAGGAGGCGCTGGAGGGGGCAGATGTGGTCAATGTCCTCCGGCTGCAGCTTGAGCGGCAGGGGAGAGGGCTCTTCCCCTCGGTGGCCGAGTACCACAAGTTCTGGGGGGTCAACGAACGGCGGCTCCGGCTGGCGAAGCCCGACGCCCTGCTCATGCACCCCGGCCCCATGAACCGGGGGGTTGAGCTCTCCACCAGCATCGCTGACGGGAACCAATCGGTGATCCTCGAACAGGTGACCAACGGGGTCGCTGTCCGCATGGCCTTGCTCTATCTGCTGCTTGGGGGAGGCGAATCCGCATGAGCATCCTGATTCGCGGGGGCCGGCTGCTGGATCCGGCCAGCGGTGTGGACCGAATCGCCGACATTTTGGTGGATGATGGCAAGATTGCCGCTATCGGCGCAGGGTTGACCGGTGACCGTGTAGTGGACGCTACCGGCAAGGTGGTGGCGCCTGGCTTTATCGACATTCATGTCCACCTGCGGGTGCCGGGGCAGGAGTACAAGGAAGATATCCGAACCGGTACGGCGGCGGCGGTGCGGGGCGGCTTTACGGGCGTGGTCTGCATGCCGAATACGAAGCCGGTGATCGACAATGTCCCGACCGTCTCCTACGTGGTCAACCTGGCGGCCAAGGAAGGACTCTGTCGGGTCTGGCCGACGGGGGCGATCACCAAGGGCTCCAAGGGCGAGGAACTGGCCGAGATGGGTGAGATGCTCGAGGCTGGCATCGTGGCGGTGACCGACGACGGTCGCCCGGTCGATGACGCCGAGCGGATGCGCCAGGCCATGATCTACGCCAGGCAGTTCGACCTGCTGGTCATGGACCACTGCGAGGATAAGTCGCTCTCGGCTGGCGGCGCCATGCACTTTGGCAAGGTTTCAGCGGAGCTGGGGATCAAGGGGATCGCCGCCGCCTCCGAGGAGGTGCACGTCGCTCGCGATATCCTGCTCTCCCTGGAGACCGGGGCGCGGGTCCATATTCAGCACATCTCCAGCCGGCGCTCGGTGGAGCTGGTCCGCTGGGGCAAGGCGATGGGTGCCAGGGTCAGCGCCGAGGCGACCCCGCACCACTTCACCCTGACCGACCAGATCGTGGCCGACATGAACTACGCCACCAGCACGAAGATGAACCCGCCCCTCCGGGAGGAGACAGACCGGCAGGCGATTGTCGCCGCCATGGTGGATGGGACGATCGATATCATCGCGACCGACCACGCTCCCCACCATATCGATGAGAAGGATGTCGAGTACCAGCAGGCGCTCTTCGGGATCACCGGGCTGGAGACGGCGGTGGGCCTCACCCTGGACCGGCTGGTGCGGCCGGGGATCCTCTCCCTGGAGCAGATGATCCTGATGATGTCCACCCGTCCCGCCAGGCTGGTCAACCTGACGCCCCCGGCGCTGACCGTTGGGGCGCAGGCGGATATCACGGTGATCGACCTGGAACGCACCTGGACGGTGACGGCCGAGGAGATGGCCTCCAAGTCGAAGAACTCGCCCTTTATCGGCTGGAGCCTGACCGGGGCGCCCTACGCCACGATCGTGGGCGGTGCGCTCCGCATGCTGGAGATGAAGGTGGTCGCGCAATGAGCGGGTTGAGGGACTCCCGAGTGAAGGCGGCCTGGGTGCAGGAGATGGCGCAGGTGATCACCCATGAGGGCGACGGCGAGGTCTACAAGCTGACCCTGCGGGCGCCGGAGATCGCCCGACGGGCGGTTGCCGGGCAGTTCGTGGAGGTCCGGCCGGTGCCGGGCCACCAGGCCCCGGTTGACCCGTTGCTCCGCCGCCCCTTCTCGCTCTGCGAGATCCGGCCCGAGGCCGGCGAGATCAGCCTGATCTACCGGGTGGTGGGGCGTGGAACCCGTGCTCTGGCGGCGCTGGGAGCGGGGGTTGAGCTGGACCTGCTGGGGCCGCTGGGCCACTCCTTCCCGGTGCCAAGCGCCGGCAACGGCCGGTTGGTGCTGGTGGGGGGCGGCCTGGGAATCCCGCCCATGGCGGCGGCTGCCCGCTGGGCGGTGTCGGCGGGGCGGGAGACGGCGGCGATCCTGGGCGCCCGGAGCCAGCGCTACCTGGCCGGGGCGGCTGAGGTGGCGGAGACGGGCGTGCCCGTGACCACCATGACCGATGACGGCTCGGCCGGGGCGCAGGGCTTCGTGACCGAGCCCCTCGAGGCCATGCTGGCCGATGGCGCCGTGGGGGAGGTCTGGGCCTGCGGGCCGGAGGCGATGCTCCAGGCGGTGAAGGTGCGCTGTGCCTCGGTTGGGGTGCCCTGCTTTGTCTCGGTGGAGCGGCACATGGCCTGCGGCTTCGGCGCCTGCATCGGCTGCACGGTGCCGAAGGCGGGGGCCCCGGGCTTTCTGAAGACCTGCCAGGATGGCCCGGTCTTCGCTGCGGAGGAGGTGGAGCTCGGTGGGTTCTAGGCTGAACGTGGAGTTGTTCGGGCGGAGCTTCAAGAACCCGGTCTGGCCCGCCTCCGGGTGCTTCGGCTATGGTCGGGAGTTCGCAGGCCACCTGGATCTGTCGCAGATCGGGGCGATCTGTGTCAAGGGGACATCGCCCGAGCCCTGGCTGGGGAACAGCGGGACCCGGGTGGTGGAGACCCCTGGCGGCATGCTGAACGCCATCGGCCTGCAGAATCCGGGGATCGATCACTTCCTGCACGTGGACTGGCCCTGGCTCCAGTCGGTCGGGGCGACGGTGATCGTCAACATTGTCGGGCGGACCGTGGAGGAGTATGTCGAGGTGGCTCGACGGCTGGAGGGCTCGGGGGTGGCGGCGGTGGAGCTGAACATCTCCTGCCCGAATGTGAAGGAGGGCGGCCTCGCCTTTGGCACATCGGTCAAGGGTGCCTCCGAGGTGACGGCGGCGGTTCGGCAGGCGACCAGCCTACCGCTGATCGTCAAGCTCTCGCCGAATGTGACGAACATCGTCGATATGGCGCTCGCTGTCGAATCAGCCGGGGCCGATGCGGTCTCGGTGATCAACACCCTGCTGGGTATGTCCATCGATATCCGGAAGCGGCGGCCGGTGCTGGGGAACCTCTTCGGCGGCCTCTCCGGGCCGGGCATTAAGCCGGTCGCCCTGCGCATGGTCTGGCAGGTGGCCGGGGCGGTGAAGATCCCCGTGATCGGCATTGGCGGGATCATGACCGGGGAGGATGCGGTCGAGTTCCTCATGGCCGGCGCATCGGCCGTGCAGGTGGGGACCGCCTGCTTTGTCAACCCGCGGGCGCCGCTCACGATCGCCGAGGAGATCGAGGCCTTCATGGAAGCGAACGGCTACGGGCGGGTGGGTGAACTGGTCGGTGCCGCCCGGCCGACCGCCGGGGCGGAGGGGAACCTGCCCAAACTGGGCGAGGCGGTCCCGCTCCCCGTGGCGAAGCCGCCGATCAAGAAGGCGACCGGCGAGACGGCGGATGCCCTCCGCCAGTTCCTGAAGGATTCGGACCGGGCATAATGGGAAGGAGAGTGCACATGATCTCGGCACATGACGTCTTTGCGATCCTGCGGGAGACCGGCACGCTGCGGGAGGGCCACTTCCGGCTCACCTCGGGCCGGCATTCCGACCGCTTCTTCCTCATGCCCCACGCCTTCCAGTACCCCGCCCAGACCGAGCAACTCTGCGCCGGCCTGGCTCAGCTCTTTGCCGACGACCAGGTCGAGACTGTGGTCGGACCGGCGACCGGCGGGATTATCCTCGCCTATGAGGTGGCCCGGCAGTTGGGCAAGCGTTATGGGCGGCCGGTCCGGGCGGTCTTCACCGAGAAGACGGAGGACGGCAGCATGGCGCTCAAGCGCCAGTGGACGCTGCGGCCGGGCGAGCGGGTCCTCATGGTGGAGGATGCGGTCACCACCGGCGGCTCGGTCCAGAAGGCGATCGATGCGGTCAGGGACTATGCGCCAGCGATTGTGGGCGTCGCCTGCATTGTGGACCGCTCCAACGGCAACGCTGACTTCGGCGTGCCCATGCGCTCCCTGGTTCAGGTCCAGGTGGAGTCCTGGGCGCCCGAGGAGTGCCCCCTCTGCCAGAAGGGGATCGAACTGGTTCGGCCCAAGGGTTAGCACTCAGGCTGCCGGAGTGCCAAAACCCCCTTGAAAACCCGAACGGCCCCGTTGTAGAATAGGGAACGCGAGTTCTCGGACAAGGGGGGAAACAGCATGCCGATCTATGAGTTCAAGTGCAATTCCTGCGGCCATGTCTTCGACGATCTGGTGCCCATGAACACCGACGGGCAGAACCTGACCTGCAAGGCGTGTGGGCATGTGGGCGCCAAGCGCCTCGTCTCCGCCTTTGCCGCTCACGGGTTGGAGAATGGGCATATCGCCGTGGGGCAGAAGCTGACCGGCAAGTCCAGCGGCGGCTCTTCGGAGGGCAGCGAGACCAAGAGCGCGTGAGGCGTGGGGTGTCGGTGCCACTAGGTTGTGGCCACGGGGTTGCGAGGGAGCATCCACCACGGGAGGCGGGCTGTGAGCCGCCTCCCGTTTCATGTCGGGCGGGGGCTGGCCCGATCCAAAATCGCCCTGCCCCGGAGATTGGGGCTTGCCCCCCGTCTCCCGTGGTATGGTATGATGCTGGAAGGGAGGGATTCGATCGATGCGTCGTATTAAGTATAAGGATGAAGAGTATCTCGTACATACTCGCTCGGGGGTCGTCCTGCTGGAGGTCATGCGGGAGCATGGTATCGGAGCCGCATGCGACTGCGACAGCAAGCAGCACAGCTCGGAGCAGTGCCTTGTCCAGTGGCCGAAGGACACCGCCTTCCTGCTGACCGCTCCGACCGCGTTCGAGCAGAAGGTGCTGGGCGAGAAGCTGGGCCAGGGGTACCGGCTGGCCTGCCAGGCGATGTTCAAGTAGCGCAACACGAGGCGCCGGAGCGATTCCGGCGCCTTGATTTTTCCCGGTCCCCCTGCACCGTGCGTGAACCTTTTCGCCTTTAGCTAGGATCTATCAGGGGAAGGATGAAACAGGAGGGGATTCGCTGTGATTGTGACCACGACTCAGAGCGTCGAGGGCCGGCAGATCGTTGCGTACCTGGGGATTGTCAGCGGCGAGACGATCATGGGCGCGAATTTTATTCGGGACATTGCGGCCTCGATCACCGACTTTATCGGCGGGCGTTCGGGCGCCTACGAGTCGAAGCTCCGGGAGGGGCGGAATGCCTGTATTCAGGAGCTGATGATGGAGGCCCAGCGGTACGGCGCTGACGCGATCGTCGGGGTGGATATCGACTATGAGGTCCTCGGCCAGTCCATGCTAATGGTGACCGCCAGCGGCACCGCCGTGAAGCTGGGCTAATCTACGCGTCGCAGGGCGCCTCGTCTGGTGACGGGGCGTTCTCGTTTTCCGGACAGACCTTCGATTCGTGGTGGAGCGACAAGACCCCCGGAAGGCCATCTCCTGATGGCGCTCCGGGGGTTTCCTCTTCACGGCCCTATTCGGCGATATTCAATGTGGAGAGGATCTGGTCGCAGATCGGCTTCGCCTCGTTCCAGGGGGTGCGGGAGCCGCTGACCGAGCCGCAGGTAATCCGGAAGAGGTGATCATTGACGGGCAGGAGGTAGACCTCCTTGGAGAAACCAGCGGCTGCGCTGACGGCGGAGTAGCTGTAGTAGCCAGCTTCACGCCCGGCCAGCTTCCGCACGCCCTGCTCGATAATCACGTGACGGGGCTGCCCTTCGATCTGCTTGACGCCCTCGGCTACAAGCACCTCGGCTGACGCGCTGGTGGACGGGTGCCGCTCGATCGTCAGCTCACCCCAATCGGAGAGCTGCAGATAGATCAGCCCGGCGGTGATCTCCGGGAGGCCGAAGGACTGCGGGTACTGGAGCTGCAGGCCCCAGGGTTCATAGTCAACCAGACCGGGGGTGGTTGCCGCCGCCTCGGCGTTTGGCTCGGCGCCATCGAACGTGAGGCTGGCGGTGATCTTGTCGCAGATCGGTTTGGACTCCGCCCAGGGGACGCGGGAGCCGGGGTGAGTGCCACAGGTGACCCGGTAGAGCCGATCCTCCACAGGGATCAGGTAGACCTCCCGAGTGAAGAAGGCGGCGGCACTGATATAGGTGTAGCTGAAGTAGCCCACCTCACGCCCGTTCAGCTCACGGGTGCCGAACTCCACCGGCATGTAGCGCTGGTGCTCCTGGCGCATGGCGTCGAAGGCCTTGGTGGTCAGGACAGAGAGCGAGAAGTCGCCGGGAGGGGGCTCCTGGTTGACCGTCAGGTCGCCCCAGCCGAAGGGCAAGACCACCTGAACGGGGTCGGTGCCGCTCTCACTGGGCGCCTCAAAGAGGGTGGGGTAGTCCAGGGCGAAGCCCAGGGTGGCGTTCTCGTAGTGGGCGGTGGGTGCCTCCAGGTACTGGGCGGAGCTGCCCGGATCGATCGGCGGCGGGTTCTTGTCGGTGATCTGACCGGTGCTCGGGGGCACCTCGATCGGGGGCTCCACCTCCGGTTGTACGTCCACCGGCCCCTCGGGAATCGGCGACTGTTCAACCAGGGGCGGTTTGGCCGCCGGGCGAGGCGCAATCGACCGTCCCAGCAGGAGGCCGCCGGCGAAGACCAGGAGCGTGGCAGCGACCGCCACCTCCATCAGCATGCCGATCCGGCGGCGGGGCGGGTTGACCCGCGCCTCCTGGATCCGGCGGTAGAGCCGGGTGGCATCGACCTTGGCGTCGGCGGCCTCTGCCTCCAGCGCGGCCGTTAGTATCTCATCGCTCTGCATGCGAGATCCCTCCCGTCGGCATTGGATTGGCTTCGAGCAGGTCGAGCAGTTTCTGGCGAGCATGGTGGAGCCGGGACTTGACCGTGCCGGCGGGGACGCCAATCGCCTCGGCAATCTGGGCCTCGGAGAGACCGGCGTAGTAGCGGAGGATCAGGGGGATCCGGTGGGAGTCGGGGAGGAGTCGGAGCACCCGTCGCAGTTGCGCCACCTCGTCGAGGTGGGCGACGGCCTCCTCGGGAAGCGGCTCCACGTGGTCGATCTCCTCCTTACGGTTCAGGGTGAAGGGGAGGAGGAGCCAGCCCCGCCCCTTCCGCAGCGACTTGCGGGCGGTGTTGTGGAGGATCGCGTAGAACCAGGAGCGGAAGTTCTCGGGATCCCTCAGCGTCGTAATGCGCCTGAGCACCTGCACGAAGGTCTCCTGGACCACGTCTTCCGCGGCCTCCTGGCTCCGGGTGATCAGGTAGGCCACCCGGACCGCCTGGTCGATATAGCGTTCGTACAGGGGTTCGAAGGCAGTGCCATCGCCCTGTTGAAGTTGTTGCACCCATGAGGCCTCGTCGATCGGAATCGCCCCCCTTACTGGTGAAGAGTTTGTTCGAGAAGGAGAGGCGTCTTCCCCCTGCCAGGTTCACACGCTCATGAGAAAAATCTTGAGCGCCCCGCCCTTATCAATCCTTCCAACCCGGCGAATAGATTGTCCTTTCAGCTAGGAAAATGAGCACTTCGCACTACAAATTCATCTGAACTAGCCGCCGTTCGCCTATTTATATGGGCTGATCTCTTCGTTGAACAAAACGGACTAGTACCCATGGAAAACTATCCCTTCACAGTCTCTTCATTCACTGCGCAGAGTGGTAGGTTTTAGGGTACCAGACGCGCAACCGAATTCGGCAGCCTGCGCGTTTCGGGGAGAAAGGGGCGATCCCATGCGTACCAGGCGTTCCGCTACCGTACTGCTGGCTCTACTCACGGCTAGCATGCTGCTCGTGTCGGCCTGCTCCAAGAGTGAGCCGAAGGAATCCACTCCGCCTCCTGCGTCCAACACGACCCAAACGACCACCGACCCCAACACCCCGAAGGATGGTGGCACGATCACCATCTCCACGTTCTCGGACATCGTGACCGTTAATCCGATCATGTTCGAGGACACCGCCTCCGGCGACTTGATCTACCTGATCTTCTCCAACCTGTATGACCTGAATGCCAAGGGCGAGATCGAGGTCAACGACCGGACGATCGCCGCCGAACTGCCAAAGGTCAGCGACGACCAGAAGAGCTACACGATTAAGCTGAAGTCAACCGGCAAGTGGTCCGACGGCAAGCCGATCACCGCGGACGACGTGGTCTTCACCTTCACCGCCAACTCCACCAAGGAGACCGCCTCGCCGAACTACAGCTACTTCGCTCAGCTGGAGAAGGCGACCGCGATCGATCCGACCACCGTGGAGCTGAAGCTGAAGGACGTGGACGCCCGGTTCGTCCTGAACACCTTCAACACGCCGATCGCTCCGGCCCATGTCTTCAAGGACGTCCCCTTCGCCGAGATCGAGAAGCAGGCCTTCGGCAAGGACCCCAAGGCGACCGTCACGAGCGGCCCGTACAAGTGGGTCGAGTGGCAGGAGAAGCAGTTCCACCGTCTTGAGGCGAACCCCGATTACTGGGGCAAGAAGCCCCATATCGCGGAGATCGTCTACAAGATCTACGCCAGCCAGAACACCGAGGTCCAGGCCCTTGTAAATGGCGAGACCGACTTCATGGAGACCGTTCCCGTCGCCCTGCTTGATGTGATCAAGCAGAAGGAAGGGCTCAAGATCTATGAGTCCCCTGGCCAGTCCTACGACTATATCGTCTTCAACTTCGATGGCAAGAACTTCCCCGGTGGTAAGTCCTTCTTCGAGGGGAAGAAGACCCGTCAGGCGATCAACTACGCGATCAACCGCAAGGGCATGGTGGACAGCGTTCTCCAGGGGCACGGCACCCTGCTGAACGGCCCGTTCCTCCCTGGCACCTGGGCCTTTGATGAGTCCGCTGCCAAGAACTTCGAGTACAACGTGGAGACGGCGAAGAAGCTCCTGGCTGAGGACGGCTGGAAGGCCGGCTCCGACGGTGTCCTCGCGAAGGATGGCCAGCGGTTCGAGTTCGACCTCATGACCAACGCCGGCAACGTCCGTCGCGAGTCGTATCTCGCGATCGTGCAGCAGAACCTGGCCGAGGTTGGCATTAAGGTCAACCTGAAGCCGATGGACTTCTCGGCCCTGGTTGACAACCACCTGGGCACCGGTGAGTTCCAGACCGTTCTGCTCGGCTGGTCGCTGACCCCCGAGCCCGACTGCGAGTCGATCTTCAGCTCCGCCTACTTCCCGCCGGCTGGCCAGAACTCCGGTCTTTACAAGAACGAGAAGACCGACAAGCTCTGGGTTGACAGCTATCGCACCTCGAAGCAGGATGAGCGGCGGGCAATCTACGCCGAGATCCTGAAGGAGTTCGGCGATGACCCGCCCTACGTCTTCATCGCCCAGCAGAACACCATGACCGCCTTCAACGGTCGGGTGCACTGGAAGGATGCGGACAAGCCCGTCCACATGCTCCCCTACGGCTACTTCTTCCACATCTTTGAGTGGTGGGTCGACTAACAGAACCTCTGCTCTCCGCCAGGGAAACAAGGAAGGGGCTCCGGCCCCTTCCTCGCTCTCCCCGGCCATTTCCATAAGAAGGAGGCGGTTCTATGTGGGAGTACCTGATCAGGCGGATCGCACAATCCCTCCTGGTCCTGCTCCTGATCTCGATTGTGACCTTCGGCCTGATCCACGCCGCCCCCGGTGGTCCGGCCACCATGTTTATCAAGCCGGGCCAGTCCCCTGAGATGGTGGCCGTCCAGATGAAGCAGTGGGGGCTCGACCGGCCCCTGCCCGTTCAGTACCTGGATTGGCTGGGCCGAATGGTGCGCGGCGACTTTGGTAACACCTTCCGGGCCAACCGGCCCGTGGGTGAGCTGCTCTGGCCGGCCCTGAAGAACACCGTGATTCTCATGGGCACCGCCTGGGTGTTGAGCCTGCTGGTGGCCATTCCGTGGGGTATCTACAACTCCACCCGACAGTACGGCCTATCTGACAACCTGGCGGCGGGGATCGGCTACGCCGGCTTCGCCATGCCAGCCTTCTGGTTCGGCATTATCCTGCAGGTGGCTTTCGCCTTAAAGCTGGGTTGGCTCCCGCTCTCCGACATGTACTCCATGAACCATCGCGGGGAGTTCTTCGACCTGCTCCGCCACATGGTGCTCCCGGTGATGACGCTGGTGTTGATCAATCTCGCGAGCTATCTCAAGTACTCGCGCGCCTCCATGCTGGAGGTGCTGGGACAGGATTACGTTCGCACCGCCCGCGCCAAGGGTGTGCCGGAGCGGAAGGTGGTCTTCCGCCATGCCCTGCGCAACGCGTTGATCCCGATCATCACGGTCCTGGGTCTCGACCTGCCCTATATCGTGGGCGGCGCTGCCCTGACTGAGACCGTATTCAACTGGCCCGGCATGGGCCGCCTCTTCGTGGACAACGCCATGGCCCGTGAGTACACGGTGCTGATGGGTGTCACGGTGGTCACCGCCTTCGTGGTGATCCTGGGCAATCTGCTGGCCGATATCCTCTATGCGGCAGTCGACCCGCGGGTCCGGCTGACCGGGAAGGGGGTCACCTCCGCATGAGCGAGGTTGCCACACTCTCCACCAAGCCGGAGAGCCTGGGCCGCCAGGTGCTCCGGAAGTTCTTCTCCAACAAGCTGGCTATCATGGGGCTGGTCATGCTCCTCTTCTTCATCGTGGTGGCACTCTTCGCTTCCAGCATTGCCCCCTACGATCCGGCGAAGGTTGATCTGCTCAGCGCCAATAAGGGGCCGAGCGATGCTCACTGGTTGGGCACGGACAACATCGGACGCGATGTCTTCTCCCGCCTGCTCTATGGCAGCCAGGTCTCCCTGGTGGTTGGCTTCTCCGTCGCCGCCGGCGCCGTGATTCTCGGTTCGCTGGTCGGCGCCGTGGCCGGTTACTTCGGCGGCTGGGTTGACACCGTGCTGATGCGCCTGATCGATGTCATGCTCTCCTTCCCGGGCCTCTTTTTGAACATCCTGGTGCTGGCGATCTTCGGCAGTCACTTTGTCTACCTGATCCTGATCATGGTCTTCACCAGTTGGATGAGCGTCGCCCGCCTCGTGCGGGGGCAGTTCCTTCAACTGCGGGAGATGCAGTACGTGGAGGCTGCCCGGGCGATCGGTGTGCCGAGTTGGCAGATCATGTTCAACCACCTGCTCCGCAACGCCACCGGTCCGATCATCGTGGCGGCTACGCTGAACGTGGGCGGTGCCATTCTCGGCGAGTCGGCCCTCTCCTTCCTGGGTCTGGGGGTACAGGCCCCGCAGACATCGTGGGGGCAGATGCTCTCCAACGCCCAGCAGTACATGCTGGTCAACCCGATCTTCGCAGTCTATCCGGGTCTCTGTATCTTCCTGACGGTGCTTGCGGTCAACTTCGTCGGCGACGGAATCCGTGACGCCATGGATCCGCGCCAGAAAATCCACATTCCGAAGGGGAGGATGGCGCAATGGCGAGCCCGCTTCTCGAAGTCAAGAGCCTAGTCACCGGGTTCTTCACCGACAAGGGCCTGCTGATCGCCGTCGATGGGATCTCCTTCACGGTGAACGAGGCCGAGACGGTCTGTATTGTCGGCGAGTCCGGCAGCGGCAAGAGCGTCACCTCGCTCTCGGTCATGCGGTTGGTCGACTACGACAACGGGGCGATCCTGGCCGGAGAGGTGCAGTTTGAGGGGCAGAACCTGGCCACCCTCTCCCAGGAGGAGATGCGGAAGGTGCGTGGCGGCGATATCGCCATGATCTTCCAGGAGCCGATGTCCGCCCTTAACCCGGTCTTCCCCATTGGCGACCAGATCGCCGAAGCGGTGATGCTCCACGAGTCGGTCACACCGCAGGAGGCAATGGCCCGGGCGGTGGAGATGCTCGGGCTGGTCGGGATTCCCGAGCCGGAGACCCGGGCGAAGCAGTACCCGCATGAGTTCTCGGGTGGCATGCGGCAGCGTGCGATGATCGCCGTGGCCCTCGCCTGCAACCCGACGCTCCTGATCGCTGACGAGCCTACGACCGCACTGGATGTGACGATCCAGGCGCAGATCCTGGACCTGCTCCGCCACCTGAAGGACAAGTTCAACATGGCGATCATGCTGATCACCCACGACCTGGGCGTGGCGGCAGAGATGGCCGATCGGATCGTCGTCATGTACGCTGGCAAGATCGTGGAGGAGGGGACGGTGGTCGAGATCTTCGACGAGCCGCTCCACCCGTACACCCACGGCCTGCTGGCATCGATCCCGGGGTACGAGGGAGCACGAGGCGGGCGGCTCCACACGATCAAGGGGTCGATCCCGAACATCGCGAAGATGCCGCCGGGCTGCCGCTTCAACCCCCGCTGCCCCCACGCTACGGAGCAGTGCGTCGCTGCGGAGCCGCCCATGGTGGTCCGCGGCACCCACCGAGTCGCGTGCTGGCGGGCAGATGAGCTGGCGGAAGCCAGGCGGTCCGGGGCAGACCAGGGGGAGGTGAAGGGGTCGTGAGTGAGGCGTTGGTTGAAGTCAGGAATCTGAAGAAGTACTTCCCCATTCGCACCGGCCTCTTCAGCCGTGTGGTCGGCAATGTGCGGGCCGTGGACGACGTCTCCTTCTCGATCAACCCGGGTGAGACCTTTGGCCTGGTCGGCGAGTCTGGCTGCGGCAAGTCCACGCTGGGACGTGTCATGCTCCGGCTGCAGGATGCGACATCTGGCCAGGTCACCTTCGACGGGAAGGATCTCCTCTCCATGCAGGGGCCGCAGCTGCGGGAGATGCGCCGGCAGATGCAGGTGATCTTCCAGGATCCGTTCGGCTCGCTCAACCCGCGCTTCACGGTGGGCGATATCATTGGGGAGCCGCTCCGGGTGCATAACATTGCCCACGGGCAGGAGCAGGCGGACCGGGTGGCCGAGCTGTTGCAGTTGGTCGGCCTTGACCCGTCCTGGCGGAACCGGTACCCGCATGAATTCTCGGGTGGTCAGCGGCAGCGGGTGGGCATTGCCCGGGCCCTGGCGCTCAACCCCCGGTTTATCCTGGCGGACGAGGCGGTCTCCGCCCTCGATGTCTCGGTCCAGTCGCAGATTATCAACCTGCTCTCGGACCTGCAGGATCAGCTCGGCCTGACCTACCTCTTCATCGCCCACGGGCTGAACGTGGTGCGGCACATCTCCGACCGGATCGGGGTCATGTACCTCGGCAAGCTGGTGGAGGTATCGGAGACGGAGGAGCTGTTTGACCGTCCCGCCCACCCGTACAGTGCCGCGCTGCTCTCGGCGGCACCGCTGCCTAACCCGCACCGGAAGCGGGAGCGGATCATGCTGACCGGGGAGGTGCCCTCGCCCGCCAACCCGCCGTCGGGCTGCCGGTTCCATACCCGGTGCCCGCTGGTCAAGCCGGAGTGCAAGGAGCGGGAGCCGCAGTTGCAGCAGGTGGGGCCGGGCCACTGGGCAGCCTGCCACTTCCCGCTGGTGTAGTACAAACGAGGAGCGCTCGGTCTTGGACCGGGCGCTCCTCTTTTCACCGTCGGGGGTTCCCCCGGGGAGGGGTGGAGGTTCCTCTGGGGCGGGGTGGAGGTTCCCCTG